>ENA-ORNK01000319-ORNK01000319.1-human-gut-metagenome-genome-assembly--contig:-NODE-319-length-69973-cov-7.113590_pt1 | contig 69973 bp, 48 predicted proteins | sample MGYA00242115_ERZ509022 | MGnify/ENA primary metagenome ERZ509022 (study PRJEB26280, sample SAMEA2338690) | human gut metagenome | biome: human gut; feature: human-associated habitat; material: faeces...
ACTTGCATGTGTTAAGCCTGTCGCTAGCGTTCATCCTGAGCCAGGATCAAACTCTCCGTTGTTTATCTTGTTATTTTATTTTTCTCTGTCATTCCGACAGCCAGACCAACAACCTCGGATCGTCCCGGCATCTGCGCTCTCTTTTCTCTTGACGGAGGGCTTCCGCCCTCTTCCTTCGTCTTGTCTCTTTATCGCATCATTTCAATGTTCTCTGCGCCGTTTCCTTTTCGGAAAGCGGTTACAAAGGTACTGCCTTTATTTTTAACCGCCAAATTTTTCGCGAACTTTTTTTCAAGTTTCTTTTTCAGAACCCCGCGTCCGCGCCGGTCCGACGCCCTCCGGCATCACGCCAAAGCTTCACGACCACCGGTCTGTTTCGCTTTTGCGGTTGCAAAGGTACTGCCTTTTCCCTTTCCCGCCAAACTTTTCCGCATCTTTTTTTGCCCCCTTTTTTCAACTTTTTTCACAACACATTGATTCTCCGTCACTTATTTCGGAAACTTTTTTCACCCCGTTTTCCTTCTTTTGCGACAGAAACAAGTCCCAATTATTTACACACATTATTATATATTTAAGAGCAGACATATTTTTATAAACATTCATGGCAAAATATTCTTATAATACGTCAGATTTCCGTAAATTTGTACAAGAATAGAAAAACGAGAACGAATGAACGAGGCTAAACTTAGTCAACTCTACTTGCGCGACACTGCTTTTCAAGATTTGATGCAGCGCCGCATCTACAACGTGCTTCTCATCGCCTCGCCCTACGACGCCTTCATGATGGAGGAAGACGGACGCATCGAAGAGCAGCTGTATTTTGAGTACACATCGCTCAATCTGAGTTCTCCCCCTCGCGTGGCACAGGCAAGCAGCTACGAGGACGCCCACGATCTTTTAAGAAGCAAGTCGTTCGATTTAATCATCGCGATGCCTGGCAACGACATCGGACTCACATTCCGCGAAGCCAAAAACATCAAGTCAAGCTATCCCGACATTCCGTTTATCGTATTGACTCCATTCTCACGCGAAGTGTCGCGGCGTCTTGCCAACGAAGACTTCTCCGGCGTCGACTATGTGTTCAGCTGGCTCGGCAACGTCGACCTGCTTCTTGCCATCATCAAATTGATGGAAGACAAGATGAACAGCGACAACGACATTCTTGAAGTTGGCATCCAAACCATACTGCTTGTGGAAGACTCCGTGCGCTTCTACTCATCAGTGTTGCCCCACCTATACAAGTTTCTGCTGAAGCAATCGCTAATTTTCTCAACCGAAGCACTCAATGAGCACGAGCAGATGCTCCGTATGCGCGGACGCCCAAAAGTCATTTTGGCACGCACATACGAGGAGGCGATGACTTTGTACAACAAGTACAAGAACGAGATTCTCGGCGTAATCACCGACGTGTCGTTCAGCAGAGACGGAGAGAAGGACAAGCACGCCGGCATCCGCCTTGCCAAAGAGATAAAGGAAATCGACCCCTATGTCCCCATCATTATGGAATCGTCAGAGACCGAGAATGCAGTCTACGCCAAAGAAATGGGCATCTCGTTTCTCGACAAGAATTCCAAGAAGTTTCCTGTCGACCTTGGGCGCATCATCACCGACAATTTCGGATTCGGTGATTTCGTGATACGCAACCCCGAGACCGGAGAGGAAGTGATGCGCATAACCGACCTGAAAGAGTTTCAGGACAACCTATTCAAAATTCCAGACGAGTCGCTGTTGTACCACGCCTCACGCAACGACATCTCGCGGTGGCTGTATTCGCGCGCGATGTTTCCCATCGCCGAAATCATTCAAGCCCATCGTTTCCGCGAAATCAGCGAGGCGGCAGAGGTAAAGAGATTCTTCTTCAACTTGATTGTGAAATACCGCAGGATGAAGAACAAAGGAGTCGTTGCCATTTTCAAGAAAAACCGCTTCGACTACTACTCCAATTTCGCCCGCATCGGCCAAGGCTCACTTGGCGGCAAGGGACGCGGCCTGGCTTTCATCGACTCTATCATAAAGAAATATCCGATATGCGACAATTTTGACGGCGTCACAGTGTCAATTCCGCGAACGGTGGTGCTCTGCACCGACATTTTCGACCAATTCATGGAAGAAAACAACCTATATCCCATCGCCTTGTCTGACGCCCCCGACGAGGAGATTCTGCGCTGTTTCATAAACGCAAAACTGCCGTCGCAGCTTAAAGACGACTTTCTTGCCTTGTTTGAGGTTATCGACAAGCCGTTGGCGATACGCAGCTCAAGCCTTCTCGAAGACTCGCATTATCAGCCCTTCGCCGGCATATACTCCACATATATGGTGCCGCGTCTCGACAACAAGGAGGAGATGCTGCATCTGCTCGGCGACGCCATAAAAAGCGTCTATGCGTCAGTGTTCTATGCCGACAGCAAAGCATACATGACCGCCACAAGCAATCTTATCGACCAAGAAAAGATGGCTATAATCATACAAGAGGTGGCTGGCGCGGAGCACGACGGATACTACTACCCATCGTTTGCAGGAGTGGGCCGCTCGCTCAACTATTACCCCATCAACGACGAGATGCCCGAGGACGGAGTGGCAGAAATTGCCGTAGGACTCGGTAAATACATCGTTGACGGAGGTCTGGCTCTGCGTTTTTCGCCAAGACATCCCGACAAAGTGCTGCAAACAAGCACTCTCGACCTTGCCCTGCGCGACACACAGACCCAACTCTACGCCCTCGACCTTAAAGACGTTGAAGGCGGATTCAAGGTTGACGACGGGTTCAACATAAAGAAAATACGTGTGCAGGACGCGGCAAAAAATGGCTCATTGCGCTATATGGTGTCGACTTTCGACCCCTACGACCAAGTGATTCGCGACAGCGAGTACGGCAACGGACGCCGCGTGGTTACATTCGCCAATGTGCTGCAACACAAAGCATTCCCACTTGCTGAGATTGTAGACTTCATGCTTTCCGAAGGAGAAAAAGAGATGCGTCGTCCGGTGGAAATCGAATTTGCCGGATGCATCGACAAGCACGGAGAGACAAAAGGCAACGTATATTGGTTGCAGATACGTCCAATTGTCGACCGCAAAGAAATGCTCGATGAGAAAATCATGCATACATCCGACAGCCAGCTGATCATGAAGACATCCAGCGCTCTCGGACACGGAATGATGGACGGTGTCACCGACGTGGTGTATGTCAAGACGCAGAACTTCTCCTCGTTCAACAACCCTATGGTGGCACGCGAGATAGAGAAGCTCAACAAGTCATACGTAGAAGCCGACAAGGGATATATTCTGATAGGTCCCGGACGATGGGGCTCAAGCGACCCCGCACTGGGCATCCCCGTGAAATGGGCGCACATCTCAGCCGCACGCGTGATTGCAGAAACGGCACTGCCGGGATACCGCATAGAGCCAAGCCAGGGCACGCATTTCTTTCAGAATCTCACATCGTTCGGCGTCGGGTATTTCACCATAAACGACAAGAACGGCGACATCTGCGACATTGAATATCTCGACAGCATGCCTGCCGTCTACGAGTCCGACCATTTGCGTTCCGTGCGTTTCAGCCGACCGCTGCAAATCGGAATAAACGGCAAGACGGGATTAGGAATCATTGTAAAACCAACAACAGAAGATAACTGAATATATGTCAATCATAAACAACCTAAAAGCAATGTTGGGTTTTCCCGACAAAGAAGATATGGGCAACGAGAACTCATCGCAGACAAACTCGCCGTCTTACATCAACCCGTTCAAAAAAGAAAACGAAAAGCCATTGCCACCGCCTGTTCCGGAAGTGGCTAAAATCTCACAGAAGGATGTTGAAGACGCCATAAGCGATGAAGTGGTCGACAAGGTAACCTCTGTGCTCAACACGTCATTGCCGGAATACGTGCGTGAATGCATCGACAAAGACGCGCAAGCCAACTACGTGAGAAGCCTCATCGGATCAACGCTCACCGACTTCCTGCAGCAAATCAAGCAGGAGGCGGAGGAAGCCGCTCGCCAGCAATGGCAAAAAGACCGTATGGACCTTGCCAACAAATCGTCGGAGGCTTCAAAGCAGATGAACGAATACAAGACGAAAAACGAAGAGCTGCGAAACCGCATTCTAAGCCTTGACAGGCAGAAAACCACGCTCAACGACCGCATATCGACATTGGAAAACCGCGCTGCCTCAGCGGAGGCTGAACGCGAGCAGTATCAGCTGGAATGCAAAAGTCTGATGAACAAAATCAAAGTGGCGGCTGTCAACGATGAGGCGCTGCAGGCATTGCGACAGGACAACGATGACTTGCGCGCGGCAAACGAGAATCTGCAAAACGAAATTGCCGAAATCAAAGCCGACGCCGAACGCAAGGCCACCGACTCGGCAGCTCAAATCCTTGCCGCCAAAGCAGACGTGGCGAAGAAGGAGGCGCGCATTGCCGAATTGTCATCACAACCCGACGACGCAAACGAGAAGGAGGCGGAAATCGAGCGTCTAAACGCCGAACTCGAGACCATAAAAAGCAACGCCAAAACCGAAGCAGAAGCGCTGACGGCACGTATTACGGCTCTCTCGCAGGCCACCTTAGAGCTGGAAGAGACAAAACGCAAACTCGCCGAAGCCGAAGATGAAATGTTAGCGCTGAAAAATGCCCCAGCGACAAGCAGCGAGGAACTGGAAAAGCTCCAAAACGAACTTGCCGTGCGCAACAATGAGTTGGCAAGCATGCGGTCCACAATCCAAAGCCAGAACGACGAGCTCTACGCCTTGCACGAGAAACTTAACGAGACCGGCGACACCGCAAAGATGGCTGAAATCGAAGTCACTCGCGCCAAGCTCGAAGACACCGTGGAGAAACTCAACAATGAGCTGTCGCAAAAACAATTGCAAATCGACGACCTCAACAGCACGAAAGACGAGATTTCTTCTGTCTACGAGCAGTTGAAAAAGGAATTGGAACGCAACAAAAAGCACTATGCCGACAAAGAGCAGGAGTTCCGCCAACAGATTGTGGCGCTGAAAGACGAGCTGGAATCAGCAAAAAACGAGATTTCAATCCAAAAGGCAGAAAAGAAAGCCAAGAAAAAGGCTCAACACCATGCGGCTCCGCTGTCGGGAATATCTGCCATCGACTACACAACCGAATATTCCGACTGGCTGATGCCAACACCGCCGACAAACGCAATTCCAATCGTTGCCGAAGAGCCTGAAGAACCCGAAATAGAGAATCATAAAGAACCGGAAAAGAGTCACGCGAACCCCAACATTCCAGAGCAAATGGAACTGTTTTCATAACTATGGACTATACTACCTTATCACCGGAACTTGAAGAGCGCGTGCAGCGCGCTGTCGACAATTTTATGCAAGGCTATGGCTGCTGCCAATCAGTGGTGGCGGCTTTCGCCGACATCTACGGACTCAGCGACGACCTCGCAAAACGCATTGCCGCAGGTTTCGGCGGCGGCGTTGGGAGGCTTCGCATGATGTGCGGCGCCGTGTCGGGCATCGTGTCGCTTGCGGGACTCGACTGCGGTCAGACCGACGGTGCCGACCGCGAAGGCAAATCGGCTTGCTACAAGGTTGTACAACAGCTTCTTGAGAAATCGCGCGAGCAAAACGGCTCGCTCATCTGCGCCGAAATTCTCGGACTGAAAGGCCACGACAAAGCAGTGTCGACCTACGAGGCATCGCCTCGCACAGCCGAATACTACAAGTCGCGTCCTTGCGCTGCCAAGGTTGAAAGCGCAGCCCGCATCTTCGCCGAATATCTCCAAGCCAAAGCTTCGTTAACATAAAATAACATCATCAACAACAAAAAATTTTTAGATTCCCCCCCCCCCCGTATTTGTATTCTTTGTAAATTTGCATCCGCTACTAAAAGCAGGTTAGATTTTAACCAACACATTAACGATTAATATAGGTCTGTCACGGCACCATACTTCCCAACTTTAATCAGTGTTTGTGGCATAAAAAGGTTTAAAGGAACAGGTAAAAAAGAGTGAGATATACCAGACTGATAATTACACTAATTATTGGTTTAGCAATGGATATGGCTGCTGAAGGAATAACCGCCGACAGCATCTTTATCCAAAATTCGCGCCCAATAAAATTTGTTGTAAATAGAATCAACATCAGCGACCAAGATAGGGAATGGATTACTGATGTGCTTATCCCAGAGCTTCAAAGGCTTGGGGATAGTGGCGTTGTTTTCGGACGTGCCGCCGCTTCTCCAGAAGGTCCATACGACAACAACCGTCGTCTGGCAAACCAACGTCGCGCATCGGTCGACGCTCTGCTTCGAAGCTACGGCATCGGCACCGACCACATCCAATACGACGTTGTGGCTGAGGACTACGACCTGCTCTACACCATGATGATGCTGAAACACGACGCCAAATTCCATGATGTCGACTCCTTAATCACTCTCTACGCCGACGACACCCAACGTCTTAAGGCGGCTATGAAGCGGCACGACGGCGGCAAGCTATGGCGCTACCTGCTGAAAGAATATTTCCCGAAACTGCGCGCAGTGAGAATAATTGTCGTTGACAAAAGGCTTGCCAACATCGACAGCAACGACCTGGCTCCATGGCCTATAGCAGCAACCATTCCGGCAACTGTCGCCGACTGCCATCTGCGCATCCAAAATGCCGACATCACACCGGCATACATTATCCCAGCGACAACACCCGCCTCGGCTTTGCCGCGTCGCGAGGTGCTGAGCGTGAAGACAAACGTGCTGTTTGACTTTGCCTACATGCCGGGCTACGACCGCTTCTGCCCTATTCCAAACGTTGCGTTGGAATATTATCCGCTTCATGGTCATTTCACCTACGGTGCAAGTTTCGACTGCCCGTGGTGGCAGCACTATGATGAGCATAAATATTTTCAGGTCAGAAACTATCAGCTGCACACCCGCTACTATCTGCGCAGCGGCGACATCCGCAAACGCAAACCTGGAGAAGGCGCGGCTTTCAGAGGTTTATACCTCAGTCTATACGCGCACGCGTACCTATACAACATCTGCTTCGATGAGAAACGCGGATGGGAAGGCGAAGGCTGGGGCGCTGGTTTGGGTATAGGCTATGTCGTCCCGTTAGGTCGCTCCGGACATTGGAAGCTGGAGTTCGGGCTGCAGGCTGGATATCTCAGCACCAACTACGACCCCTATCAGTGGAAATGCCCCGTAGACCCCGACTCCGACAAAGAGCAATATTACTACAAGTGGTACGGTGATGCCAAGGATTTCCAAAAGAGGCAGCACCGCTTCTCGTGGCTTGGCCCTACCAGAGTGGAGATAACGCTCAGCTACGACCTGCTCTACAGACGCAACAACAAAAAAGGCGTAAGTTTCAGAAACCGAGAAACGACAATCAACTATTAGACAAAACATAACAACAATGCGCAATATAACAAAACTCATATCACGAATCATCCTTGATGCAAGCCGCAAAGCCTGCAACAAGGCTGTCGTCATGTGTTTTGCATTGTTATGCCTTGTCGCAACGGGATGCGTGCGCGAGCCTAAGCTCCATCTCCACCAGGGCGGCGCCGACATCGATATGGAGATACCGACCGTCGACCTCGACTTGAAAGTGATATGGAACTACATTTTCAAGTACGACACCGAATACGACTGGTAAGCGGAGTGGATCTACGGATGGGACAACACCGACGAGGAAATGTTTGGCACTATCGGCTACACAGAGCCTAACGCCTTCGAGGTGCGCCGCTATTTCACCGGCAACGTCCAGTTCGGTGTCCACAATGCCCCTTACAGGCACTCAATCGTCGGCAACCACCTTCAAGCCAAATACGATTTCGGTTTTTGGGACATTCTTGCCTGGAACAACATCAACACTCCCGACGGGGTACAGAGTGTGCGTATCGACGAAAACACCACCTACGACCACGTCACAGCTTACACCGGACAGACAATATACCCGGCGCTCTACAACTCGCCGCAGTTCACGCGCTCCTTCTATCAGCCGGAGGAGCTGTTTGCCGGATACCATAGAGGAATTGAGATAAACAAGAATCTGGACGGATTCACGTTCGACGAGAACCGCAACTGCTGGGTACGGCAGCTCGAGATGGAGCTGCAGCCAGTGACCTACATCTATTTGGTACAAGTGATTCTGCGCAACAACGACCACAACGGCAGAAAGGTGACAGCCGTAGAGGGGAACGCCAATCTAAGCGGCATGGCTCGCTCCGTAAACCTCAACACAGGCGTGACGGGGGCTGACGCCATCACCGTGAACTTCTTCATGCGGATGAAGCAGGACGTTGCCGACAAGAACGGCAACAAGGTCGACGTGATAGGCGGAAAGGTGCTTACTTTCGGCATCCCGAAACTAAACCCGAGCAAACTTGACGCGCGAGCATATCTGGAATCGCTGCAGAAAGTGAGGGACGCCGACCTTAACAACCGCCACTATATTGACGTGAAAATGCAGTTCTACAACGGCAAAGACTCCACGTTCGTGTTTGACGTCACCGACCAGGCGCGACGGCTGTTCCGGGGAGGGGTAATCACGGTGGAGCTCGACATGGACAAGGTGCCTGTCCCCAACCGGTCCGGAGGCTCCGGCTTCGATGCTGTGGTGGAGGACTACGAAGAGAAAGAATGGATATTCGACATGTAATCAACAATAAATTTAATATATAATAAACAATACGAACTATTTTAATTTTTTAATTTATGAACAAATTTTTTATCGCAGCCGCTTCGGCATTGGCTCTCGCCAGCTGCTCAAGCGACGATTTCTTGGGAGAAATTCAGGGAAATGAGCAAAATGGAGCCACCTCCGCAATCAACTTCGGTGGCGACACAGGCAAAATCACACGCGCCACGGAGACCGGCGCCACTGCAGCAGGCCTCCTCGAAAACAACTTTGTAGTTGTCGGTTTCAAAGGCAGCAAGACAGACGCAGCCAACAACGAAACGTACGCTTTCGACCACTACAATGTGAACTTCAACAAAGATTCAAAGAACTCGACCGAGTCAAACCGTGCTGGTTGGGAGTATGTTAATCAGGACATGAAAGTAAAGGGCACCAAACCTGCCGCATCTCTCGCACAGAGCGGAGCATCGCAGCAGACCATCAAGTATTGGGACCACTCTTGCAAATCCTACGATTTCATCGCATTCTCAATGGGTAAGGGTGCGGCGTCAGAATACGCCACTCCGACACACGTTGACAAAGACAAACTCGCCACTGCCGCCTACACTCTCACCGGCAACGTAAACACTCTCAGCGAGTGCTACATTTCCGACATGAAGACCGTTACTGAGCCTAACTACAACGATGCCTCTGTATCAATGTCCTTCCGTCACCTTGCCAGCAAGGTGCGCATGGCTCTCTTCGAGACTGTTCCAGGTTATGTGATCAGCGACGTGAAGTTCTATACCGACCCAACAAGCACCACAACCGACAACCCGGAAGGCTCACTCATCGGAAAATTCAACAACTCCGGAACATTGACAGTGTACTTCCCTACAACAGGTACCGACCACGCTGCTGAGAAAGACTACAACAAGGCTCACGTAAAATTCACTGCATCAACAACTGCAGGAGAGACTGGCGTATTGGATTCTAAAGGATTCGGCGCTGTCAACTACAACAACCAGGCCGAAGGCACGATTTCTGCAGGTAAAACTTACCTCAGCCAGAATGCAGCGGAGCCTTCTTACTGCGGCGCCGGCTATCAGAACGTGCTTCCGTCGGAAGGTAAGGCAAGCGCCATCACTCTGCGCATCGACTACAAGCTCACTTCTGTCGACGGTTCTAAAGAGACAATCAACGTGAAGGGTGCCACTGCAACCGTTCCTGCCGAATACACTGAATGGAAGTCTGGATATGCCTACACTTACATCTTCAAGATTTCTCAGAACACCAACGGTTCTACCGGCGGCACAAGCACTGGTTTGACTGCCATTTCTTTCGACGCTGTTGTTGTTGACGATGAGGCAAACGGTCTCCAGGAAACAATCACCACTGTTTCTGACAACAGCATCACTACATACGGCTACAAGGACAACAAGGTTACTACCAACGGCAACGAATATGTTAACAGCACCGACATCTATGCAACTGTATATTCTGCCGGCGCTACTGTAGCTCCTCAGAAATTGTACACCGTAACTCTCGAAGACGGTGCCACTCAGACAATCAACGAGGCAAGCGTTGCCAACGCTCTCGTGAAAGGAACCCACGACGCTACTACCAAGACTTGGACTGTCACCGACTACGCTGGCAAGAAGATGGTTGTGACAGAAACAACAGGTGTTGCCTCTACTGTAACTTCTGTTCCAGCAGGTCCTGGCGACACTCTCAAAGTAAATGCCCTCAAGTGGACAGGTGTTGCCACCGACCCGGCTACAACATACTACGCTGTTGAATACGACAATGGAACCAAAAAGTCATACAAGATTGTCAAAGTTGTCAAAAACTAATTTTCTCCTTGGCCCACGCCTTGGATTCTGACTAAAAACATTGTGTCTGAGGTGTGTTTTCACACGCCTCGGACACATTTATATGTCGGACGGGGGTTTCTCCCCCGCCCGTCTTTAAAAAAACAAGAAGACATGCAGAAACATCGCATCCTAATATTTCCTCTGTTGGGACTTTCCCTATTCTCCTGCTCGCAATCCGAGCCGGACGAACCAATAGTGCCCGAACCGGACAATACACAGACAAGCATCGCCTTCAGCAGCACTAACAACAACTGGCAGGATGCAAAAACAAAAGCAGCGGGCAACGGTCTCGAGACTATCTTCCAGACGTTCCGCACATGGGGATATAAAACCACAACAAACTCCCCAAACCCGTCATCGCCGCAAATTGTGATGGACGGATATAAAATGTCATACAATCAGGGCTCTGCCGGCAGCTCTACGACAAACACTGCCGACTGGGAATATGCTGGCATTGAAAATCCTATAACTGCCACCCTGCAAACAATAAAATATTGGGACTACTCGGCAACGAGCTACCGCTTTTTCGCATACAGTCCCTTCAATCCAGATGTAAAGACTTCGGTCAGCTCGGGCGACAACGCTACCGCTACCTTGTCTTTTAATTTTGAATATTCTGAAGCAGCAACCGCTACTTCAACACCATACGCAAGCCGACTTTGGCTTGCCTCCCCTTCGTCGACGTCGCCGGCATACGGGTCGTGCGTCACTCTGACTTTCGCGCCGATAATCGCAAAGGTGCGCTTCCGCTTCACCTATCCTGACGGAACGACCAACGTTGCGATAAGCAACATCAAGTTCCGCGACAGCCGTTTCGTCGACACCCCGGCAAATGCCGACACCCCTCTCCGCGGCACCATCGACGCTGCCTATCCGCTCACCGGAATTCCGGTCGGCACATTTCCGACTCTCACGATGTCGAAGTCGGAAGCGGCTGATGCGTCCGGACTCCTGGTCCTCACCACTCCTTACGAGGAGGCTGGCGACCAGATACACATCCTCAAAGACCCTACTCTCTACAATAAATGGTACTACGTACCGCCGCTCGCCAACATCCCCTACGAACAGGGAGCATACACCATAACCATCAACATTGGCGGAAAAACGGTGTCGGCTACAGTGCCGGCGCAATACATGCAGTGGAAGGCGGGCTGCCAATACACATACATTTTCAAATTGTCCGACACTGGCGACAGCATCTCTTTCAACGATTTGATGGTGGAGCAATGGCTTCCCGGTGCCGACATAAAAAACAACGGCTCAGGCACTGAAGACTGGTAAAAAGAATTGACTACAAGAATGAAACATATCTCAAAAATAACCGCTATCGCGCTTCTCGCAACGCTTTCTGCCTGCGAGGGTTCCGACATGCCCATACAGCAAGCCGACAACCACGGATACATCTCATTCTCGGCGCAACCGCAAAAAACAGCGACACGCGCCAACCCCTACGAGGCCTACGACCCTACGCGCCATCCCGCAACGATGGGCACGTTCGGATACTACGACATGCCGAAACGCTATGCATCGGCTGCAAACACCATATTCAGCAATGAAACTGCCACCTACAACGTGGCGACATACGGCTGGGACACTGCGACAAAGAAGCGCTGGACTGAATACACCAAGGCTTCGTCGTTCGACTTCTTCGCATATATGCCATATACCGGCGGCGCCACTCTTCTGCGCACCGCCAACAACACATACACCATCTCGTTTCCGTTCGCCATGAGCGACGGCGGCAACCCTGTGCCGGTAATCTACGACACAAAGGCGGCGCCGATCATCTGCGCCGTCCCGAGCAGCAAAGGAGCCATCTCCGATAGCAACGGAGGCGGAACGGTCAGTCTGAAATTCGACCAGACACTCACCGGCTACAAGCTGCTCTTCATGCTCGGCACCAAGATGAACGCCATCCGCCACTTCCGCATCAAGAGCGTGACGCTTTCAGGCAGCTTCTCCACATCGTGCACAATATCGCGTTCCTACGTCTGGAATACAACATCAAAAAGTTGGTCTGCCTCTGCAATAACATGGAGCGACATCAAACGTCAGTCGTTTGTAGAGACACCATTCCCTATTGCCTACAAAGGCTACGGCTCCGCGGACTACGACGACAACACCCAGACCGTCATTGTCACATCTGCCGGCTATACGCAATGGGGTGCCGACATCTACACCATACCCGATGCCAAATTCCTGCCTGTCATCAACGTCAAATACGACGTGGAATTCATAGCGGAGGACGGTTCCACCATCGTCACCCGAAAGAACGTAACATCCGGAATAACCATCAACAAGGATAATTTCAGCAGCCTCACAACAGGCAAGACTGCGATGATAAACCCAATACGCATCCTCATACAGCCACGCTACCTGTATGTGCTTGCCGACGAGGATGCCTATACGGGTCAATTATTGATAGACTAACAATAGATAACGACAATAAAGTGTTTGGAAAATGAGAAAACATTCAACACATAGCATATCACGAGTTTTTTTCTCTCTGCTCATGCTCATGATTGCCGGAGTCAATCTGGCCATGGCTCAAGGATTAAGCAGCAACGACATTAAAGCCTCATGGGATTTCAAAAACGGCACGGTGGCTTATTCCATCGTTTCCGCCGACATCCCTGCCGGAAGCACATTTGCATGGAACGTGGACTCAAAGAGTGTCACCGACGGCATTTCCGACAGCGGACAGACCATCACGCTGCCGCTGACCAACAAGACTCGGAGCGGCGATGTGACAATCACGTCTGCCGACAACACATCGCAGACCATCGCTTTCAGCATCGAGCCGAAAGCCTATGGCGTGGACTACGACGGCAACCATTTCTATGCCGACTCTTACCAGCTATATCCCGACGGCACCGAGGGCGACGGCTCTAAGGAAAAGCCCTACCTCATCAGCAACGACTTGGAATTGGCAAGACTGGCGCATGAAGTGAACAACGGCACCGAGCTACAAATGTTTTCTCAGAAATATTTCAAACTCACCAAGGACATCGACCTAAGCGAGGGTCTGTGGACTCCTATCGGCACGGCTCAAGGCATCGCGAAGGCTTCCGACGGACACTTCTTCGCCGGAAAGTTTGACGGCGACGGACACTCCGTCAGCAACTTGCTCATCAAATGGAGCTTCAACACAGCCAAAGAGGCTTCGTGGGGTCTGTTCGCCCGACTCAACGGCAAGGGCAACAACGAGAATGAATATGCGGCTGTCACAAACCTCATCATCGACAACGCCTTGATAGAGAAGCTCGAGGCACACATGCCTCTCAACAACGCCAACTACACGGTAAAGATGGGTATTGTGGTTGCCGACATGACCCAGAACGCGGAACTCAGCAACATCATAATCCGCAACTCAAAAATCACCGACAACAACGAGAGTTTCTCGACAAAGACCAAATTCAGAATTGGAGGTATAGCCGGATATCTGAACAACTTCGTGAGTCTGAGAATATTCAACATCTCCGCAGACACGGAGATTGATGTGTTCCGGAACGCTGCACTCAACGGTGTGGAAGGACAAGTGACAATTTCATGCGGTTTCGGTGCGGCAAGCAAACTTGCCAACCAAACAGGCTATGTCGTATGGCCGAGAAACATCTATGTGCACGGTGCCGGCTTGAAGACAAGCGCCAACACCACCCAATGCAAAAAAGCCAGCGTGATGGCGTTTATAGCCGCCGACAACTTTGCAAGCAAGGTGAAGGATACATGGTACTACACTCCTGCCAACAAGGCTGCCGACACCTACGCCTACAATCAATACGGCGTTGAAAAAGACATTTCGGCAACCGACGCAACCACAGGAGAGCCGTTCGGAAAGACGTTTGCCGGGCTCAACAACCTGTACATCAACCAAAACAACCTCGACAAGAGGCCGTGGTTATATTCAAACTCTTCCAAACGGTTCTCTTTCAGCTCGATTGCCCTGAAGGCGGAGCGCGGCACGAGCGATGTGCTCACCGTGACAACAGAAGACGGAGAAACCACTTCCGATGTCTACAACTGGTATGCATCGACCGACAACACTGAGGGCGAAAAGGTAAACAGCACTGCCTGCAACCCGTTCACCCTGCCTCGACAAACCTACTCCCAGTATGTCTACGCCATGACCGTCGACGGCAGCCAGCGCACCAACACCGTACTCGTCGAGGCTATCGGCATCACTGCCGAACTCGACTACGACACCAAGCCCGGCACATACATCGTTAATGTGAAAAACGACACGAAAGAGAATTTCACAAACGACGAACTCGGGCTCGACATCACATACGAATGGCACGACAAAGAAACCTTGCTGTCGGAAACGTCCAACGAGTTTGTACGCCCGGAAACTGCCACCAACAAGAACCAATACAACTGTACGGTTACCGTAAAGAGCGGTGGCAACATCATTTTCCACAAAAACATCAAAGTGACTATCGTGGTGTACCTATGTCCTGAGGCGGTGAGCATCAACGGCACAACCTACGCACAGGGCGAAGACAACGACGACGAGGAGTGGGGCTACTCCCCGACACAGGCAATGAAGACGTGGAAAGGCGCCTACAGCAAGCTCTCCAAGACGGGTACTTGGGATGAAAACATCATCGTGCTGATGGGCACAAGCCATACCGACGTGACCAACAATCAATACACGGGTTTCAACATCACCTCAAACAACAGAGGCAAAAGCATGCTGAAGCTTGACGAGTGGGCTAAAGCAAAGGGAGAGTCCCCTCTTTTCCGCAACGCCACCATCACGGGCGACTGGGACGGCACCGACTACAAGGGCACTATCGAGATTTATGGTGCCGAAAAGGGTCTGCCGATATGGGGCGACACCCGATTCGAGTATATCACCTTCAACAACGACCCGGTGACAAACAACGGCGGCGAGTTCTACAAGATTATCTACTGCCAATACAACAGCCTGGAGATGGGCGAAGGCATACAGATGACCGGCTTCGGGCAGAACTCCCCTAACTACGGTACTATCGACGGCGCAGTGACCACAGCCTTCCACATCTTCGGCGGCTTCAACAACGACGGCCGTTTCTTTCCGCTGAGCAACAAGAAGAACATCTCCGATTTCGAGCAGTCGATGCCTCACGGCAAGGAGGGTTTCAAAATATCAATCAAATCCGGTTTATATTCGGCAATCTGCGCGGGCGGACGTCAGACATCGTCTGAGAAAGACTACAATGGAGTGATGGGAACTCCAAACTTGCCGATAAAGTGCACAATCGAGATGGACATTGACCGCAAATGGAACGATGCCCACAACCCGGAAAGGAAAATCAAGGGAGAAACAAGCAAACGCAAGAGCGACTACGATGCCGGTATCATTCTCGCCGGAAGCCACGAGGGTGCCATGTATGCGGATGTCGACATAATAATCAGAAGCGGAAAGGTGGCGCGTGTCGTAAACGGTTCGCTGGGTGCGCAGCGCGACTTCATCCTCCCCTACAACGGCACTGACTACTACGTGCCAAACAACACCTATATGGGACGTGCAAACATCATGCTCGACCCGGCGTCTTCAAGAAACAACAACGACGAGTGGATCGACAACCGTGTTATTGTCACCGAGATGTATGGCGGCAGCACCGGTCGTGGACACACCGGCAACGTGATTGTCAACAACCCGTTCTATGGCTACAGCACAATCACCATCAACGGCGGCTTATTCGAGATTCTGCCTGCCGGCAACACTAAGAAAGACAACATCTTCTGCGGAATCTACGGTGCTGGCGCAGGCGGTATGAACGGCATCGGCGAAGGCGACGACAATGCCGACAGCCACACTCCCGATAAAAGCATCGCCTATTGGAATGAATCGGGCGACGTTATGCTCTACGGTCCGTATGCCGTTGCAAAGGATCGTCTGGTGACGTATCACTGCTACAACAACGATGATTTCGAGTCGTTCACAGATGTCGACCCAACCAACACCAACACCAAGATTGTAATCAACGGTGGAGAGTTCGGCTCTACCACCGACCCTATCGACGGTATCTATGGCGGAGGAAGCGGTTTTATGAGCAAAGGCTTATGGTCGAGCACCGCCGCCACTCCAAACAAATGCGGAGGCAATGTCTACGGAAAGGTTGGCGCCACAGTGGCGTCGATCACCATCAACAGCGGTGAGTTTCATTGCACCAACGGCATTTTCGCCGGCGGACGTGGCACTGACTTTTTCTATTCGCAGAACCCCTACGGCGGCAATTCCGGCAACTACAAAGCCCTCGGCAAGACCTATGGCAACGTGGAGCTGAACATCAACGGCGGCATTTTCTACTGCCCTGTGTTCGGAGGCGGATACGGTGTGGCCGACGCCAAGGAGATGGGCACATCCAACGTCGAGACGCTTTCCGACATGGCTCGCCTCTACGGACAGTCGAACGTGAACATCATGGGCGGCACTTTCTACAAAAACATCTATGGCGGAGGCGACATGGCGATTGTTGAGTTTGACGGCAACGCCACAAACGTCGTGATCGGCGACAGCGCCGACATCCGCGGCTCGGTGTTTGCCGGCGGCAACGGTCGCCGTCTGCGCCCTGCCTCGCAAGCGTTTGCCGCCGGCGACGGCTTCACGCAGCACCCTGAGCTGGTGGGTCTGGTTGCCGGCAATGCCAACGTGTCGTTCGCGGGCAGCACACAGCAGGCTCCTTTCATTTACGGCGACATCTTCGGCGGCGGCAATCTTGCACAGGTTGCCAACGACACGCATGTCAACATTTATGCCGGAAACATCGCCGGAGAGGTGTTCGGAGGCGGAAACGGCGACATCACCGACGGCACGGTCACTTCAGCCGACGTGCTCGGCAACACCAACGTGACCCTGGCGCAGGACGAGGGCGGCACACAAAACGTAGGCCACGGTCCGATTGACGACAGTTTCTCGATTAATGTGATATGGTTCAAGATGTGGGATCCGGTTGAAAACATATTCTACATCTGGGACCCCGACATCGACAACCCCGGCGACGAGCCTGCCACGGAGGACACTGTATACGAAAAATCAAAATTCTATGCCGACGGCAAGTTCCTGAATCCCCACAACATCTATGGCGGCGGCAATCTTGCCTGCAACGTGGGCACATACAAAGACGCCGACGGCAATGTGACAACAACCCCTGCCGACGGTACCGGCCTTGCCACCGTGATGATGCAGAAAGGCATGACGCCTTACGAACTGCTGATAACCGACGAATGGAAACAGTCGTACACCGACAACGAGAATCCTCACTTCAGTGTCTTCGGCGGCGGATACGGACGGCTGACGACCGTTGGCAGCACCGATGTAACCGTCAACGTTGACGGCGACTATGGCAAAAACGGCCCTGGCCACGACGGCAATATTGACCCAAATGCTCCTTCGTTCGACAATTCAATGGGAGCGCCCAACTTCACCGTATGGGCTGTGTTGGGCGGCGGATATGCCGGCACTGTGGCTGGCAACACCAAAGTCACTGTCGACGGAAAAACGTTTATCCGCCGTGTGTTTGGCGGCGGCTTCGGCGACATCGCGTCGACCGAGGACAACACCACAGGTCAGATTGGCGGCAATACGGAGGTATATATGCGCGGTGCCTTCACCCATGGCGACGTGTTTGGAGGAAGTGCCGGACTGAAGCCTGAGACAGCCTCTTCAACCCACTTCATAACCGTGGCGCGTGTCATCGGCACAACCATGGTGGAGGTTGCCGACAACGCCAATATCTACGGCAACGTGTACGGCGGCGGCGACAATGCCAATGTGGGCATTTTCCAAGAGGTGAAACCTTCCGACTACTACTCGCCCGACTTGCTGACAAGCGCTTCGACGCTCAACCAGACCGACGGCTCGTTTATCAGCTACAGTGCCGGTGGCTACCGGTCGTTTGTCAACATCCGCGGCGGCAACATTTTTGGAAACGTGTATGGCGGAGGTGTGGGCTGCAAAAAGGCTGAGGCAAACCAATACTACAACCTCGGCCGCATCAACGGCAACACTCTTGTACACGTGGTCAACAGCAATCCGGGCGTTGACAGCGGCATCGACAATGTGGTGCCATGCGTTTGGGGCGACATCTACGGCGGTTGCGAATACGGAACGGTCGACGGCAACACGCTTGTGCACATCGAGGGCGGAATGCTGGGCAAGAACGTGTATGGCGGAGGATATGGCGACATTGACATCGACAGCGAGCTGACTGTCGACAAGGAGGTGCTCGGCAAGAAGGACATAGCCAACACCGGCACGTATGCCGACATCCTTGGCAACACAAAGGTGCAAATCGACGGAGGTTCATGGATATGGAACCGCAAAGCAGACAGCAACGGCAACATCACGACATGGCTTGACGTCGAGTCAGACAGAAGCCCCATCTGCAAGGACCATAACGAATTCCGAAAGATTGCCTATGCCATTGACAGGGCAACGTCGTTAGACAACATCGGCGACCCTCTTGCACAGAATGCCATCGACCGTATCAGAAACAATGAGAATACTAAGAAATTCTTCGATTTGGACAGATTCACCTTCACCAACAGCTACAACATCTTTGGCGGAGGAAACAGGGCTTGCCATGTCGGCTCCGCCTCTGTTGCCAACACAGGCAAATCAGTGGTCATAATCAACCACTCCCCCCTCGACGACATAAAGGACTCAAAGGGGAAAACCATCAGTATGTTTGAAAACACCACTTTGCAGGAGCTCTGCTGGTTTCTGAACAGCATATACGTTTCCAGCCCTTCATTCTCAGTGTTCGGCGCGGGATATGGTGTCAACACTTCTGTCGGAAAGACCGAAGTCTATGCGCAGCCAGGAGCAAAATTTGACGACGACGGCTTATTAACAATCAACGGCATAAAATACCGCTATCTCTATCAAAACAATGACTTTAAAACATATCTCGACCTTGAAGATGACATCTACAACGACTATCTCAAGTTGTCGAAGGAAGACAAGAAACTCTATTTCGGAAGTTATGATGGCGGCGAGAGCGATCCAAACATATTCCACCGTTACCACATCAGCCGTCTGGCTTGGAAAATCGGTGAGCCCGGACTCGTGCTGCTTCAGATTCATGGCGGCGGATATGCCGGATATGTAACGGGCGACACATACGTGGAAACCGACTGCCAACTTGGCTGCCACGACATCTTTGGCGCTGGTTTGGGAGCGCTGCCCTACGGCGACTACACCGACGGCAGCGGCTACGACTTCGGTTCGGTGAAAGGCAAGTCGATGGTTTTCATCAAAGGAGGCGATGTCAACCATAGTGTCTACGGAGGAGGTTCCGGTGTGGAGTCTGTAAAAAAGAACGGCGGATTCATCGATTTCCCGGACATGGCGCATGTAGAGAAAACCGAAGTGCACATCTATGGCAAAATGTTCAAATACCGTAATGGCCTCGGACTGATTGAACGCACATTGATATTCGGCAGAGTCTACGGCGGCGGTGACTTGGCGAATGTAGGCAGCAAAAAAGCCGACGCTGCGGTGTTCACCCGCGACAACTATCTATCCCCGACAAACCGCACCACTCTCGTAAACATCCGTGGCGGATCCTTGATGTCGCAGGTGTTTGCAGGCGGTAGAGGACGTTCTGTCAGGGAGTGTGCCGACAGCAAGAGTCTCGGAGGCGTTTACGGCAACTCGTGCCTCATCATCGACCGCCTGGTGATGCACTACCCCTATTGGGACGACGCAACGAAAGAATATCTCTCTCCAAACGATGACGCCAACATGGTGCATCCCGTTGACATCGACAACTACCCCACTCTCATGGAACGCATCTATGGCGGCTGCCAGAACGGCACAGTGTATGGCAACACCCTGCTGACAATCTACGACGGATGGTTCGGACAAAGCGCTCACGGAGGTGGTCTGGGAAGCGTCGAAACCATTACTGAGAATGGCAGCGAAAGCGTGGCGGTGACATCTGCCGACGTAACCGGCAACACCAACCTGCTGATTCTTGGAGGCAATGTGCAGGCACATGCATTATGGGATGTGCAGGCACGCACATGGAGTCCTGCCAGCATCGTAGGCGGAACGATTTACTCTCCGCAGTACGACCCTAAAGCACGTAAGTTCAAAGTGGACCACAATATTTACGGTGGCGGAAACATAGCATGCGTTGTGGGCAACAACTCCTATCTCACCATGACAAAGGGACTCCTTTACAACAGCACAGAAATGGTGGCTGGACGTGACACCGGCAAGAATTTCTTTGAAAGCATTGAGTGGAAAGAAATCTACGAAAAAATCGGCACGCCGCAATTCAGCGTGTTCGGCGGAGGATTCGGTGAAAATGCCATCGTGATGGGCGACACGTATGTGAACGTGGAAATGGAAGGACGAGGAAGCATCCTCGAAGGCATCGACATCGTGAAAGGCGAGGAATACAAGCACTTTTTCAACGGCTACTCAGTGATGGACATCATCGGTGGCGGATATTCCGGCAAAGTGGTCGGCGACACGCACATCGTGGGCTCCGGTGGCGTATTCTGCCGTCGTGTGTTCGGAGGAGGCACCTACAGTTCAGTCAACTCAACCGACGTGGAGCTGAAGGCCATCGACTGCCACGACATTTTCGGAGGCGGATTTATGGGCGATGTGCTTAAGAGCACGACTGTGAGAATTGGCGACAACAATCCGGCTACAAGTCCGCATACCTACAGCAATGCCGACATTTTCATTCATGGCAACGTGTATGGCGGCAACGACGTGTCGGGATATGTCAACGTGGGACTGAACAAGAATGGCTACTTCATGGACAACGGCGGCACAGGAACCACCATCAACATCTACGGCGGCCATCTGTTTGGCGACGTGTATGGCGCAGGCAACGGAAACTACCTGTATGCCACCGACCGAAACGGAAACAAGAATGTGACGGTCAACGAGTATTATCCCATCAATCCCAACGACCCCGACTCCGAGACGGTGCCGTTGGTCTACACCGTGCCTATGCGCGAGAACATGACGCAGTCCAGAGCCACAAGCGACGCGGTGAAGATGGTGAACATCAACTCATGGCGTCCGCTGACCAACAAAGTGAGCATCAACATCCAAGGTGTGTCGACATCCGACACGGTACGCATCGACGGAAACGTGTATGGCGGCGGCAACTCAGCAACCGTGCAGAAGCTGCTTGCCTACGGGGCGTCGGAAGATGCCGACAAGTCTGCCGGCGACATCAGCGTCAACATCGGAAACCACGTACGTATCGGCGGCGTGTTTATGGGATGCAACGGCGAGGAGCTGTTTGTGAAGTCGGAGGACAACGACTTCATGAATATGTTCCAGAAGCTGAACGGCGACATCAACGACTACACTCAGGAGCTGGATTTTGCTGAGCCTATCGACTGGATCAACGACTCCGAAAACGCAAACATCAGCACAGTGTATCTCCCTACGGAAAAAAGCAAACGTCCGATTGTGTATCCGTACCTACTCGACCTCTACTTCCAACCGGTGGAGACCAACATACAAGGCTCGCTCAAATGGAACGGCAGCGAGACCGGAGAGGGGCTGACCGACTGCGTAATCGGCACGTTCTGCTGCGGCGGAAACCGCGGTAATATGAACGTTATGCCGAAGACAAGCGGAAAAATCGGAAATGTGCTTGAATACACATTCCCTGAGGGACTGACTATAACCGACAAGATTGTGGGCGGTTGCAACAACACCAACTACGACTACAAAGGCAAGGCCAAGCACAGGGGCGGATATCTGCTCGGCGATGCCGACTCTGAATATCCGTTCATCAAACTCAACATCCGCAACAAGTTTATGCCTAAAGAGAAAAACGGCGCATACGTCGGCGGAAATGTGTATGGCGGATGCTTCAAGAGCGGAACAATCGTTGGCGACGTCCTCATCAACCTGCAGAGCGACATGCTGGCTGGAAAGGACAAGGACAAACTGGAGAAGTCGAACGAGCTGCTGGTCAAGTCTGCCGAATATTCCGCACTCAACGTTTACGGTGCCGGATACGGTATGGAAAGCTACATCTACGGAATCGCAAACGTGACAATCGGCGAATCGGTGAAATGCTCCGAGCCAAAAATGGACGGCAACAAGTTTCTGCCTTGCGGCGTGGTCGACCCCGACAGCAATCCGGAAGGTCTGGGCGTCTCTGCCAACTTCATCTACGGCGGAGGCCAGCAGGGCAACGTGGTGGGCTACTCGACTATCAAGATACTCAACGGCCACATATTCCGCGCCGTCACGGGCGGCTCGTATTCGGGCTATGTGTATGGCTCCACTCAGGTGATTGTGGGATATCCAACCTACTACTCGACCAACCGCCAAAACCATGTCCGAGGCAGATATGAGCTTAAACGCGCCGACCGGAAGAATCTTGGAGTTGAGAACGACAACGGAAAGGAAAAGACACCTGCCATCAAGCAGCACATATATCTGCTTAATGACGAGTGGATATCGCAGGGCGTCTACGAAGACATCGTGGCTATCGACAACGGCAACGGCATGCGCGACACGATTACCGACGCAAACCGCGCCCACTACTTCAAGAAGATAGTTTCCGCCGCACCGTCGGTGGGCTGGGAAAACGTCAACATCACCATTGACGAGGCTGTCTATGGCGGCGGATATTCGGTGGCTCAAGGCTCGGTATTAGCCAACAACACAACCGTGCTGAAACTAACCGACGAATACAATCTCGACTATGCCATAATCGCCAACGGCAACGGCGATGATCTTAACTTGTTGCCCGGCGGCTCTACGGCTGGATTCTGCGGCAACACGCTTGTAGTTGTCGGCGACAACAAGGACAGTGAACATATCACCATCTCCCACCAGGACATCAGACCGGTGCAACTGCCCGACGGCACCGACCTATACGGCTATTACTACAAGCACTATGCCAGCGACGACGATGCCGCCAACGGCATATACACATACCGCTACATCTCGCTGCAGGACAAATATTTCTTCAAATCGGGCGCAACGCCGCCGTCGGGACTTGAGGGAATCAGAGAAAATGAGTTTTACGAATACGACAGCGAGGGAGGCATCTTCGGCGACGGACACCTGTCGTATGCCCAGGGATTCCGCAGCGCCGACCTGACAGGATATGGATTTGCCGGACACACCATCGACAATCCGAAGATTCTGAACACATTCCAGCGGCTCGACATCATCCGCCTGGAGGACAACTGCTTCTCGCTGCTCGGCGCCCGCGACTATACGGTTAACAATGTCGACAAGACGCCCTACTCCATCGCCCGTGTCGGAGAAATCAAGATGGTGGCAAACGACATCCGATTTGACAGCAATGGAAATCTGGAAGCGAAGCCCGACAACAACACGGACTTCAGATACAGCACGAAAGCCCGCAATTACATGGGATTCTCAAACAATATCCTCTATGTAAGCGCAATCACGTCGAATGTGGATTTCAACAGCGGGATGTGGCGCAACCGCAACGGTCAGCTTGCCGCCGCCTCTACCGACAACACTGCCTTTGCTGGAATGTCGTATCAGGGCGTCAAGCAGCACTACATCGACGACTATAACGCCAACAAGGACAAGGAAGACGCCGAGGATCCGTTCGGAGAGTTCCAGAAACGAAACGACGGAACGGCGATGAACATGATCGGCATCGCTTCGGGATACGCAATGAAGATTCAACTTTGTCATGAAACATACGACTCCGACCGTAAAAAAGTGGTGGAAAACAAACTGTACGGCCCAATCTACGGCGTTGTGGAAATGAACCTTATCAACGTCCGCGAGGATGAGGGCGGAGGCTATGTGTATGCCGACAACAATCACAAGCGGCATGACGGCGACTCCCACGAGGAGGACTTCCTCGAGACCACCGGCAACTTTGTGTTCCCATACCACAAGGGCCGATACATCGTCGACGACTGTTTCCCGACAGGATACCACGCCATCACCGCACCCGGATCGGACAAGACGGTCGACGACGTGAAGGTTCACTATTGGTATGTCACCGGAATCCATTATTACTACAATGTCAACATCTCCGGATACACGTTCAAGTCGTCGAAAGAGAATCCACTCGAATTCGACAGCGACAACAAGGACGGACTCACCGTTCTCGCCGGATTGAAGAGCACCCAGCCTATAAGCATCTTCAACTGGAAGATGCGCAGCAGCCATCCCGACGACAAGAGCCAATACTCAAGCGACCTGGAATATCGAAACTATCTCACAGGAACCGAGACCAACGAAACCGACAAGACATACTATTCCGACGCGGTTGCCGGAGGCTACAAACTATATGTCGGCGGCGCGGAGAGCAACAACTTCTCAGGCGCAACCTCCATCGACGATCCCGACAAGGCGTCGAAAGGCTTTGCCGCACTGCTGTCGATGAGAGAAAAGGGCGACGACGAAGCCACCCTTTTCAACAACTCGCTGCCCGCAGGGCTGAAGGAGGATGCCAAGATTTCGTTCCGTCTGGTGGACATGGTCGACAACACAAACTACGTTGAGCCCGACTACTTCGACAAGCACCTCGGCAGAAAGAGTATGGCAACGCTCGTGCTGAAGGCGCCAGCCTACGAGGAATACGTCAGTGAGACCGACAACAAGCCGATATACACCAACACGGGTAAATTCTACAAGAAGACCGAAACAGGCTACGAGCTGGTAGAATCGGGCAACCTCGACGCCGACAACACCTACTACCAGCCTCAGACCGAAGAGTTTGTGAAGATTGAGAGCCTGTTCACCTACGACACTGCCAACAAAAAGTATGAAAAGGTTGAAAACATCTCCGATGTAATAATCGACGAGAGCAACCCTACGGTATACTACGTTCAGCGCGAATACACCTACACCATATATCTGACAATCGAATATGTGCAGGGGCCAACCGTCAGCGGACAAATCACTATCGGAAACTGCGCGCTGCCGGGCGAGATGGTGCGCGTAACCAAAGACAACATCGTGGTCAGCGCAGACCAGTCGTTTGCGGTCAACGGCTACTACTGGCGCATCGGAAAGCGGCAAATGGGAGCCGACGGCAAGTGGGAGTTTAAAGACACCACGCCGTGGACTAAAGAAAATATCAGCAACAACGTGGCAACAGGCTACGACACTTTCAACCAAGCCGATGAAAATGGCAAAGGTCTGTTTGCGGGCTGTCACTACGACAAGACCGACGACCTTCTCGACGTCCCTGCTTATTACTATATGAACGGCTACGGCATTCAACTCGGTGTCTCGATAACGGGACTCAACGACATCCTGGAGGTGGGCATGCACGACGCCGACAAGTTTGTCGTGCACAACTACCACCGCATGGATCCCCACAAGGCTGGTATAAACCTGCATCTTGCCGAGGCGATAACCCGCGTCAATGAGGAAAGCCTTGACACTACGGAATCAGACCCGTTGCCGGAACCGCGAATCTACATTTCCGACAAGAGCGACCTATCTGCATTTGTCGCTTTCGTCGACTCTATCGGAACTGACAGCAACGCTCCGCGCTATGGCGCAAAAGCTCAGTTCTTCCTGCAGAACGACATTGCTCTGGAAGCAACCGACAAGGGCGGATACTACATTTCCGACTTCGCGGGAATACTGCATGGCGACGGTCACGTGATCAGCGGCATTCCTTCTGGAAAATCTCTTTTCAACAACATCGAAAGCTCTGGCAATATCTATAACCTCGGACTTGCTTCCGGAAAAATATCCAACTTGACTGCCGACGGCAAAATCGGAAACTACCACTGCTGCTTCGAGTATGCGCCGGCATCGGGCAAAAGCGGATCGACGCCTGTGGTCTATCGCTGGGACGGCTCTCCCGACAAGGGCTACACCACGGAGGATTTCCGACTTGGACGGGTGGCATACGACCTCAACGAGTATTATCTACGCGCTCGCCACCGCGACGCGGCGACAACATCAAGCACTGAGGCTGACGCCGACAACGAGATTCTGAAATACGTGTCAGCCTACTATGCCAACGGCGACTATCAGTATGCGTGCCGCACGGATGCCATCACCGGCAAAAACACCGGCATCACATATCTGCGTATCGGAAAGGGTGGCGACACCCCCAACTACGAACAGGTGGAGACCCGTCACGACAAGACGCACCCGCTCGACGCGCCGCGCGTAAAATACAACGCCGACGGCAGCATCCCGACGCCTGTTGTCTACACGCCTCTGTTCAACGCCAACAACAGCGGCACCGAGCCGATGAACGACTTCCTCTTCTGGGGACAGTCGCTTCAGCACAACCCCGACAACTACCCATGCGATATTGCTTCGCACCAGAACAGCTATATGAGCAACCGCGTGTACCGCACCGCCGCCTACTACGGCGATACGTCGCTCGACGCGTTCCACTACAACGCCTACAACAATGGCTCAATCACTATGAGCACCTACGTGCACGATTCCGCGACCACGGCTGTCGACTTCACTTGCCTGCACGACCTTCCTGCATCGACGGAAACAGTCGGTGGCATCTTCTACCCTCCTATGGACGACAACGCCAGCCGTTTCAACGACTTCGTTGTGAAAGAAGACGCCGGCATAACGCAGAATCTACTTGTCTACACCGCCGATAATGACGAGGCAACAGGCAACGAGGCCTACGACGTGGTGGAAAAAGCTCTCAACTACAACGAGACTACAAGAGAGGCTTTGATAAACGGACACCATATAACCAAAGGCATAGACGGCTACAGCACCACTCTGTTACACCTCGTGGAGCGCACTCCCGACAACGAGAACGGAGATGGAGAGACTTGCAACAACAACAATCTCTGCGTGCCCATCGCCTTCAACGTCAACGACCGCGCATGGTATGTGCGCCGGCCATTGCACTATGCCGAGGACAGCAAAGGCGCATGGGAAGGCATCTGCCTGCCGTTCACCGTCGACAAGGTCGCCGCGTCGCTCAACGGCGAGATAACGCATTTCTACGGCTCGCCGTCGGACACGGAAACCGACAACCCAAATCAGAACATCCACTCGCTACACCATGAATATTGGCTACGCGGACTGACGTCGATTGCCACCGAGGGAAATGTGCCGTCGGCAGTGTTCCAACGTCCTGGTGCAGCCTTGTTCTCCCCTACCGACGCTTCGGGCAATGCCTTGACAAATGGTGTTTCCTACACTTTCGCGAATACGTTCTTCGTCGACAACTACGCCGACAAACTCTACAACCAGTATGCCAACCCATACTATGCGACAGCCCACAATTACCCCGACTACCTGCGTCTTGCAGGCGAAGTGCCCTACATCGTGCGCTTCCCTGGTGCGCGCTACTATGAGTTCGACCTTTCAAGTGCGTTCTACAACGATATTTTCGGGGCTTGGGAAGACGCTCAGACCGTGACATTCAACGCCTACGGCGACAACCACACCGGCGACACGTCGTACGGCGCAATAACAATCCCAATCACAAAAGGCATGGCAACTATGGTAGGCGGAAAATACTCTCATCTCGGCACTTTCTCCGCCATCAATGTGAGCAACGGCAATGTGTATGGAATGAACGACAGCGGCACGGCTTTCGACGATGCTTCATCGCTGTCGACAGTGACGCCGTTCCGCACATATATGTCGCCGACGGCAACGAGGTCAAACGCCCGTTACGACTACACTTCGGTGATCAACATCGCCGAACAGAATGCCGACAACATTATGCCAGACTTGGAAGAGAACGAGGATGACACACAGACAGAAGACCATATAACCGTCCGCGCAATCGGCAACCAGCGCGTGCGCATCGAGAGCACGACGGCAACAAGACTGAATGTGGTAACGGTAGCGGGTCAACTCTACCGCATCCTTGACGTGCAGCCCGGCATTGCCACATACAGCGACTTCCAGCCCGGGCTCTACATCTTCGGCACCACCAAAGTCATCGTCAGATAACCCCGTGCGCCCAGGAGATAGCACTGCTTATACGGCCTTGATGAATTGTGGCAACGCTGGCTGTTCCAACTGCCAGCGTATGTTCATCGGGAAATCGCCATATGAGTCAAGATAGTTGAGCATGCCCATACAGTAATACGGAGAAGTGTTGCCGAAACCGTCGCGCTTGTTCTCCCTTACAAACAGCATAAAGCGCCGTCCGTTGTTGTGGACATAACGGTCGCCTCTGTTCCCATGTGAATCCCGATTCTGCGACTGCCAATGGAATCTGTCGGCACTGATAAAGTAGTCGTCATACTGGGTCGTTGGCGAGAAATCTTTATCTGATTTGTTGAGCGTGACAAAAAACAACTCCGTATCGCAGTCCTCCACATATTGCAATCCTGCCACATGACCTTTCCTCTGCTTGTTTTCATCCTGCAGGCCAAATATAATGAATATCTCCTCACGGCTGTAGCAACCATGCAATTCAAGAGCTGATGGATAAGCTTCGCTGAGCACAGATGTCCGGAATTCAAGGTTTTCCATAATATAGTCGGTCAGCTCCCTTATTTCTTGAACGAACAACGGATAATTTCTTATCGTCTCAAGCGCCTCCTGCATATTTCCGAATCCAAGATTCTTGACAGGTTCTTGAAACAACGCATAATAAAGCATCGTGGCGAAACAGCGTTCTCTATCCGACATCTGCCAGCTGCAACCGTCGTTCAAGAACCTACGGATAAATCGGATTTGGGAAGCAGAGTTAATATGCGTCAATCGCCCTATCCCCTTTTCAAACAATTTGGTCAGACGGTCTTCGTCATAAGTACATTTTCCCGCCTCCTTTTTAATTTTTGTCCAGCAATTCTTATTATACAGCACTCGGACATCAAAGCTATTGTCCTTCAGAAACTCAGATATAGTCGGTGTGCCATCACACTTTCTCAACATATCAATCAATATGTTTTTACGGAACGTTGCCTTCTGAATATTTTGCAAGACGTATTCCCGAGCTTTGCGCTCCATAAAAATAGCACAGCCATGCGGTAAATCCGGGAAGTTTTCCTGAATCTGCTTTTTAACGTCAGCCTTTTTTTGAAGCGACAGAGCTCTGAATTTTTCAGAGAAATCATAACGCCTGTTCATTTGAGCGACAAAGTCGAACACCGTCAGACAGTCCTTGCTCTCACACAAGCGCAAGCCTCGTCCCAATTGCTGTAGAAACACCGTCAAACTGTCGGTTGGACGCAGAAACAGCACAGTGTCGATTTCCGGGATATCAACACCCTCATTGAATATGTCGACCACAAACAGATAGTTGATTTCACCTTTTTGTATGGCATAATTGAGCCTTACCCGCTCTTCCGCACTTACATCCGATGTCAGGCATCCCGACCGCAGCCCATTTTCCGCGAATCGCTCCGCCATGAATTGTGCATGCCTCTTGTCGGAGCAGAAACACAATGCCCGGCAATTATGTTCGTCGGGCAGATACCGTCCCAGTGTCTTAACTATCAAGTTCACACGCTCCCCGTCACACAGTTTGTCGCTAAGCTTATCGACAATCAGCTTGTCGCCACGCATCAATCCATCTTCTCTCAAATCTACAGTGTCCGAAATACAGAAATATTGGAACGGTGTCAGCAAACCCTCGTCAAGAGCCTGTGGCAAACGGATTTCAGCACTTATCCTGCCTCCGAAATCCGGCAACAAACTTTGACCATCCATTCTCTCCGGTGTAGCCGTAAGTCCGAGAAGAATTTTCGGTTTAAAGAACGAGATAATATTCTTATAACTGTCGGCCGCGGCATGATGCACCTCGTCAATAACTATATAGTCATAATAATCGGCGCCTAATTCTTTGAACGTGTCGTCCATCCGGTTATTCAGCATTGTTATCGAAATAAACAAATGATCCAGACCTGCGACGGGTTTAGACTCCCCATCCCATCGTTCTCCGAAGTTCTGGTCACACATCACGCTCCGGAATGTACGTTCCGACTGTTTCAAAATCTCTTTACGATGAGCCACAAACAACAATCGGCTTCTATTGCGGTTGTGTTCGTGGAAACGCTTATAGTCGAATGCCGCAACTACAGTCTTTCCTGTTCCCGTAGCCGCAACAACCAGATTGCGCCAAATATCGTTCTCCTCACGTTCCACCTGCAGTCGGTCAAGTATTTGTTTCTGATGCGGAAGCACTTGATAACGATTAAACATCTCAAACTGCTTTTGCGGATCTTTGGCATCACGTTGTCTCTTCAACTCTCTGTTGAATTTCTCAATCCCTCCAATTCCGAAATCCTCAAAATTTTCACTGTTCCAATACATATCAAATGTGGCAAGAGCAGATTTGATGATATGCGGATTTTCTACATTCGTCACCCTTAGATTCCACTCCAAGCCATCTGTCTGAGCCGACTTGGAGAGATTTGATGACCCTATATAAGCCGTGCTCAAGCCTGAATTTCTGACAAAAATATAAGCCTTGGCATGCAACCGCTCTATCTCGGTGTTATAGGAAATCCTTATCTCCGTATTTGGCAATGACGCCAGTTGCTCCACCGCCTTTGCCTCTGTTATCCCACAATAAGTAGTCGTTATTATCTGCAGTCTATGTCCATCAACCTCACAAAACCGCCTTAAATCTTCAAGCAGCATCCTTATACCCGACAATCTAAGAAACGACACAATAATGCATATTCTGTCGGCGGATGCAATGTCTCTGACAATCTCATGCCCAAGTTGCACAGCCGATTGCCCTCCCGTGAAAAGATTGCTGACACGGAAACCCGTGCGCGGCCGAAGCGCCTCCCTCTTGACAGCTTTACGCTCTGCCGCTTCCCGCCTGTCCATGACTTCTGTAAGAAGATTGGTCTCGACAATCGCAGATTTGTCGCCAGCAAAGATTTCCGTATCAAGGATTGCATTAACCAAATCTTTTTTATCCTCCAACGACTTTTCGCTGTCATCCAATTTTCTTCTGACTGCCTCTGCAAGATATTCTGCAAGCATCCTTGACGATTCCGCAGCATCCATCGCATCTTTGCTGCAAATCAGTCCATTCTCTTCACTAACTTTTATGTCGGCAGCCAATTTGCTGTCTATCAAATTTTCATATATCCCTTTTTCAAGCTTCATAGCATTATATTTAATCCATTTACAATCGACTTTTTTCTTCAAGAACCTCACTCCACCACCGACGTTCGCTCGCCGTCGGCAAAGCGGGTGACGAGACTGTCGCCAGCACGGAGCGACGAGGCAGAGGTGACCACATGTCCGTCGCGAAGCGTCAGCGAATAGCCACGGCGCAACACGCGGTCGGGCGACAGCAGCTCGACCTGCTTCTCAAGCCCCGTCACACGCTGCCGCTCGTTAGCCACACACTGCCGTGCCGCCATTGCCACCCGTTGTGAGGCAAACGCCAAATCCTTGCCGGCTCCGTCAATGCGCCGTGCCGCCACAACAGGTATCGCCGCGGCAATCTGCTGCAGACGTGCGCGGTGGCGCACCACGATGTTGTCGGCCATCAACGGAATGCCGCTTGTGAAATATGCCAGCTGCTGACGCGCGCCCGAAAGCATCTGCGTGGCAGAGTCGACCACCATATCTGTGAGTGCGTTGACATGGTCGAGAGCCGACTGCGCTCGGTCGAGCAGCCATTCTGCGGCAGCCGTGGGCGTCTTCACCCTAACCGACGCCACCGAGTCGACCACCGTATTGTCGCGGTCGTGCCCGATGCCGCATATCACCGGCAACGGAAACTGCGCTACGTTGGCAGCAAGGTCATAGTTGTCGAACGAATTCAAATCGCTCGTCGAGCCGCCACCACGGATTATCACCACACAGTCGAAAAGATCGGCATAGTCGTTGATGCGCTCCAAAGCGGCGATGACCGACGTCACCGTGCTCTGCCCCTGCATCACCGCCGGGAAAAGACACGTGTAGAACTTGATGCCCGACGGGTTGTTGTGAAGCTGATTCATAAAATCGCCATATCCGGCAGCGCCAGCGGCAGAAATCACAGCGACACGCTGAGCGACGTCGGCCCACGGCAACTGCTTGTTCATATCGATTATGCCCTCGCTCCTCAGCCGGTTGAGTATCTCCAGTCGCTGACGGGCCATGTCGCCGAGCGTATAAGTGGTATTGATGCCGGTTATCACCACCGACAGCCCGTACTGCTCATGGAAATTGGCACTGACCTCAACCATCACATTCATTCCCGACGCAAACGGCTGCCCCGTGGCTCTCTCAAACTCACAACGCAGACGGGCATACACACTCGCCCAGACAATGCCACGCATACGGGCAAGCGTCTGCCCCGTCTGTGCATCCTTCTGCACCAACTCAAGATAGCAGTGACCGCCGCTCTGACGCACGTCGCTTGTCTCTGCCACAACCCAGCACCGCTGCACCGACGCATCGTGCAGCAAGCCGCCGATGCGCCGATTGAACTCCACCAATGATATCGCAGTTTCTCCCATATCCTTATTTTTCACCATAAGACAGTGCAAATCGAGCGCAAAGCATCCATACTTGATTGGACATGCTCTGCCGAGATGCATATGCAAACATACTTAAAATTTGCCGCATTGCAAAACTCCGCAACCACAACGTTCCGCAACCACCGCTGACAGACAACGACTTGCATATATTGTGAAAAATAACTGCAAAAAAACATCCCAAAAAATTTGGCAGACTGAAATATCTGATATATCTTTGCACTCGCAAAAGCGAACCACTGGAGAGGTGGGTGAGTGGCTGAAACCAACAGTTTGCTAAACTGTCGTAGGGGTTATTCTCTACCACGAGTTCGAATCTCGTCCTCTCCGCGGAAGAAATACAGAAAATCGTCCGACTAAAGCCGGACGGATTTTCGGAGAGATGGCAGAGTGGTCGATTGCGGCGGTCTTGAAAACCGTTGAGGGTCAAACCTCCGGGGGTTCGAATCCCTCTCTCTCCGCGGAAACAAAAACGAAGGACTTCACAAAAGCCTTCAAAAACAGCATTAAAGCACCGTATATCAATAGATTATGGTGCTTTTTCTATATAGGCGCCCCAACAAGGTGAAGGCTTGTATGTAGGGTTTGGCAGTCAAAGTTCGGGGTCAGTAGAAATTTAGTGGGGATAAATTTCTACTGACCCATAATCTTTCCTTTCAAGCACAAAGGTAATTCCGGTTTTTACAAGTTAAGGATAAACCGTTTGACGGCACCGGGGAGAAATCTCCACACTCACAAGGTAGTATTTCTCCCCATGTCATTGCCCTCATGGTAAGAGCCGTGTCATTGGACGCGCCTCTTGAAACAAAGATTATATGCTCCAGCATAACACCATTAAAATTTGGCTTATGAATACAGAAACGCTTACATTCCGGTCGAACCGACAAGAGGACGAGGAGGAATTCCTTTATAAATCTCCATTCCAAAATCGCCTATCGGTCAATTTCATGATATAATTGCATTTTCTTTTTCAGGTATTCATCTTTGCCGATAAAATTTTGAGAGCCTATAGCTCCTCCGGCATATTCAAACACTACGAAAGGTGAGTAAACAATAGAGGCTTCAGATTCATTGATTTTCTTTTGTTCATCAGAGGATAGCGGTATATGATATATCTGATAGTAATACTTTCCCATACCGATGCGACGGAATCCGATACAAAAAGGAGCGTCAGGAATAGCCTGCAAGGAAATAGAAATACAGCCTATTTCATCCAACTCTTTCTTCAGCCATATTAACGAATTTCTGTCGAGACCACTTTGGATTAGTAATGAATCTATCTTTTCCTCGCTCGGATCCCAATTGGATTTCATCTCACCACTGCTGTTTGAGAAATGGAAGATAGAAACATCGCCATGCTCAAATTCAATATCTACGGAACATCCGGGAGTCATTTTATTGTAAAGATTACGATATATCTGCTCCATGCGTCTGCCATATTCTGTATAATGACTTTCCATAATATCGGCATCACATCTGTTGAACGGATTGAGAAATATGAACAAAATCAAAAGAATATTTACACCATTCAACCCCAACAATATTTTCTTATGTTTGCTATTGCACCTTAGCGAACAGACAAATGATATGCAGGCAACAATAAATGCAGGAATGAATAACCAAAAGAACATGGCAATCACCCATACGAATATCAAATCGCTTACAATGAGTCCTAAAAGACACACGGAAAGGAACAATACACAAATGTATTGTATTGTTATCCATAATGGTTTATCGGTCAGTTTCATAGTTCAAAAAATATAAGATTGCGAATGAATAGATATAGAGTGTAACTACGAAAATCCACATGCCGATTTTCCATCTAAGTCTTGTTTTATCGGGTAAATTCCCGAAACGGATATAATATCGTTCACTCCGTTTTCCAAAGTCCATGAACCACCCGCATATAAAATAAACTGCAAGTGTAATCCACGCCAACGTACAATTATGCCAATGGAATATGATTGAAAAGCATAATGCCATCACAATGCCACCATCCAAAAGCCTGATATCATAAACGCTGGGAAGGGTGTCTTTCTTGTTGTTTCTACCCAGAGCCATCAATGCGTATGCACGTATCTGAACAATGTTGTTGAAAATGTATGCAAATACATTTCTTATTCGAATGGTTACTTGTTCACGGTTGCACCAACGGCGGATATATGTGTAGCTATCGCTAAACATTCCGCTCTGAAAAATACATCTATGTTTATTCTTGCGGGCTTCTTTGATAATTGCCAAAGCATCTTCCTCTTTGCCATTATGAATAAGAGTCATAAGATATAGCAGTCGGTCGGGGCCATAATCCATTTTTGACTCGTCAGGGAAAAATGAGTCTGCATTAGGATTGGCAATTATGAATTTTGATATTGCATCCGTTGCATTTTTGAACATTCCATCAATTATATCAGTGAGTTCCTCCTTGTCTGTAACTTTCGTTATCTCGTCTGAAGTTAGGATTTGCCCTGATAGAGAGTAAGCTCCTGTTCCACGCAAGCTCAAAGGTTCTTTCTTGTTATCCGAGGCATCCCATATATTCCACCACAAATCATCGGCATACATAGGCTTGACAGTAAGCCGGGCTTCATCGGAAAGAAAATAAAGACAGAAAAAATAGTCGCCCTCAACCTTGAAGTTGATATAAGAGCTTTGGCGAAAACCATATTTACGGCTCACGCTACGTCTGGCATCGGCTATCATTTTCTGGTATTCTTTGTCGGTCATCTCACTATCAATCCAGTTCTTATCCACAAAATTAATACAATTTTCGCTAAAGCCGTTACGTTACCATACGTAAAGTGTTTGAACTGAGTGGAAAACATGAAATCTTATCCCTCTTTTATGTGATTCTGCGGTTTCAGCCTCATTTCCCTGCTTTTCCTTCTGTTTTGGCTACTATTTTATGTAGTTTGTGTCTCTTACATTGTACGAATATCATTATCAAGTTCTTTTCTCCATACTATAATTCCTATAGTCGGAGAAATAATCGTGAAAAGTAAAGCGGCTTGAGCAGAACCAATAGGCAAGTAATCATCTTCAAAAAAGAGATAATCTGTTTTTGAAGAATAATACAGCTTAGGTATTTTTCCTGCCTTTATTTTGTCCAATATCCGATCTCCTGTATGTAATGTATATTGTTTAGAGTTGTATGTTATATAAATTTGATTTGAACTTTTATAGTGTCTCTTTTCCAAATATCCATTATATGTATAGTCAGTAATAGGATTTTGAGTTTGTTCTATATATCTGCCATATAAATTGAACAGATATAGAACAAGAGATATTTCGATTATGAAAGGTTTGCCCGTGACCTTTTTATGTGCGATTACTGGTTTGATGACGGGTTTGTATTCCGGGTGGCTTAAACGACTATTCGGGATGGGTTAAAACCCTGCCCTCTAAAAAAACTAAAGCGATGAAAAGGAAAAGCATTTATAAAATCATCCTGCGGGTGTTATTGTTCTGCCTTGTGTGGCGGCTCGCCTGCACAGCCGGAGCAATCACGGCGGTAACGGCATATCTTGTATTTCGTGCCGCCTGTTTCCTGCTCCGGGTCTGCCTGCCGGCGTTTTATGCGTTGTGCGTGGCTCTGCTTTTCCTGCTGTTGCTTTCCCTATTGAGTATATAACGAATAAAAAACAGAATATCATGCAATCATTAAACAGAAACGGGGTGAGCATCACCCAAGCACCGGGAGAGGAAAAGTTTGTAAAATACCGTCCGGTCGCATTCAAGGGACGGATATTTTACCAGTACGACTACGGACGGGGAACTGTTTTCCACAGTGGCTAAAACGCTCAGAGTGCCGCCACAGGCGGAATAAATGGATAGAGAAGAAAGAACGGGGTAATAACAGATAAATTTTAAGGGTATGAAAACGATAGAAGCAAACAAGAACCTAATCGGCAGGCGTTGCGAGTGTATTTTTACGGGCATGATGGTAACAGGCGTTATCGAGGACATCAAGGGAAACAAGTATTCTGTAAACATGAAACTAATACCTAAATATCAAACTGGAAAAGACATATTACCAATAGATTGGCGACCTCGTTCTGAATTAGATTCTAAGTATAACTTAGGTTCTAAATCTTATGATAAAACAGGGCAAGTATCGGGTCAGTAGAAATTATTTGAATCCTGGATATAAAAACAATATAAATCCATCTGTTGCAAGAAAAGAAGCATCCGCCACAAAAAGTGACGGATGCCGATATCAACTCAGTTTCATAGGAGCCACGCCTGCAAGCGTGGTTCCGGTCACAAATAATGTGCGAGTCTCGTCAATCCTACTCGTTGATGAGCGACATACCCTTGCGGATAGCCTCCTCATTGAGAGGAATCAATTTATGATGGCGCTCAGGCAACGACTTCTTCAAGCCTTTTATCACACTTTCCAATGTAACCATCGGGCACACCTTCAAGAGCGCGCCGAGCACAATCATATTGTACGTTTTAGAGTTTTTCATCTCCAACGTAGCGTCCATAGCCGCAACATTGTAGACCTTTATGTCCTTGCGCGTTGGAGCGCGATGAATGCCGTAGTTGTCATAGATGAGTATGCCTCCCGGCTTCACCTTGCTCTCAAACTTGTCAAGGCTCTGCTGGTTGAGCACCACAGCGATGTCGAAAGCGTTAAGAATCGGCGAGCTTATCTTCTCATCACTTAGAATCACGGTCACATTCGCCGTGCCGCCACGCTGTTCAGGGCCGTAAGCCGGCATCCATGTCACTTCCTTGTCTTCCATCAAGCCCGAATATGCAAGAATCTTGCCCATCGACAGTACACCTTGTCCGCCGAATCCAGCTATAATAATTTCGTGTTTCATCGTCTACTCATTTTTTAGGTCGCCCATAGGGTAATTGGCAAACATATTCTCTTCCATCCACTTGTTGGCATCTACCGGACTCATTTTCCAGCCAGAGTTGCAAGTGCTGACAATCTCCACCACCGAGGTACCCTTCTTGTCGAGCGTGTTCTGGAACGCCTTCTTGATGGCAGCCTTAGCCTTGCGCACGGCAGCAGGAGTGTGCACGCTCTGACGCGTCACGTAGCAAGTGCCGTCGAGCAGCGACAGGACGTTGCTGATTTTAAACGGATATCCATTCAGGTCGACACGTCGTCCGTAAGGCGTTGTGGCAGTCTTCATGCCGAGCAGCGTCGTCGGAGCCATCTGTCCGCCAGTCATGCCGTAGATTGCATTGTTGATGAAGATGATTGTAATGTTCTCACCGCGGTTGGCGGCATGGATAGTCTCGGCAGTACCGATGGCAGCCAAGTCGCCGTCGCCTTGATATGTGAAAACGAGGTTACCTGGATACAAGCGGTTTACGGCAGTAGCGATAGCAGGCGCACGTCCGTGGGCAGCTTCAATCCAGTCGATGTCAATATAATTATAGGCGAAGACGGCACAACCCACAGGCGCAATGCCCACAGCGCGGTCTCCGAGTCCCATTTCTTCAATCAGTTCGGCTACGAGTTTATGAACAACACCGTGGCTGCAGCCAGGGCAATAGTGCATGTGATTGTCGTTCATCAAAGCCGGTTTCTTATAAACCAGATTCTCAGGTTTGATAATATCGTTGATGTCCATGACGGGAATGCTTTAGTTATTTCTGATAGATTTTTTGTTTGAACGCTTCGAGAATCTCGTCGGGCGTAGGCACGATGCCTCCCAAACGTCCGAAGTGTTCCACTTTCACTGCGCCGTCGACAGCGAGACGCACGTCCTCAACCATCTGTCCGGCATTGATTTCCACTGTCAGCACGCCTTTTGTGCGTTCTGCCAAACGCTTAACCTCTGCATACGGGAAAGGCCACAACGTGATTGGACGGAGGATTCCGATTTTGATTCCTTCCTTGCGTGCCATCTCCACTGCTTTCTGGCTGATACGCGCGATTGAGCCGTATGCCACGATGAGATAATCGCAATCGTCAACGGCATACTCTTCGAAACGCACTTCGTTTTCCTCAATTTTCTTGTATGTTGCCTGGAATCGAAGGTTGTTCTCCTCCATCTTTGCAGAGTCAAGTTCAAGCGACGTGATTACGTTGCGCGCACGTCCCGGTGTGCGTCCTGTGGCTGCCCATGGGCAACGTTTGCGCACTTCCTCGTCGGTCAGACGCGGACGCTGCGGCGGAAGCACCACCTTCTCCATCATCTGTCCGACAACACCATCGGCAAGAATCATCGCCGGGGTGCGGTATTTGAACGCCAAGTCCCATCCGAGACCAACGAAATCACACATTTCCTGCACCGACGACGGAGCCAGCACGATGAAATGATAGTCACCGTGTCCACCACCTTTTGTTGCCTGGAAATAGTCAGCCTGCGACGGCTGGATAGTTCCAAGTCCAGGTCCGCCACGGCTCACGTTGATAACCAAGGCTGGCAATTCCGATGCTGCGATATACGACAAACCTTCGCACATCAAACTGATACCTGGACTCGACGACGACGTCAGCACCACTTTGCCTGTTCCTGCCGCGCCATAGACCATATTGATCGACGCCACCTCACTCTCTGCCTGAAGCACAACCATGCCCGTGGTTTCCCACGGCTGTTCTGCCATCAGCGTTTCAAGCACCTCCGACTGCGGAGTGATTGGATATCCGAAATAGGCATCGGCTCCATAGCGGATAGCCGCGATGGCAAGAGCCTCGTTGCCTTTCATCAATCTTATTTCTTTTTCCATAGTGAAATTCGTTTTTCGATTTGTTAATCTACGCGTACTTTATAAACTTCAATACAAGCGTCGGGGCAAACCAACGCACAACTTGCGCATCCGATGCAAGCGTCGGGATTAGACATGTAGGCAAAGTGGTAGCCACGGTCGTTCACCTCCTTTGCCTGTAACGACAAAGTTTTTGTGGGGCATGCCACCACACATAGGTTGCACCCCTTGCACCGTTCTTCGTTAACCACTACTGCTCCTCTGATTTTAGCCATAGTTCTTGTGTTTAATTGCTACAAATTTAAAGTAAAATATGTAATCTTTTTAAGGATTTAGTTCTATTTAATTTTTGGCACAACCGACCTTTTTTTGTGTAATTCCGACTACTCAGAATCGCCTTTTTTGTGCAATCGCGCCCCATATTGCGCACACTCCATCATTGAGTGTGCAATTCTTCAAATGCATAATTCAAAAAATCGTTGAACGGTTTTGCCAATTGAGCGTCTTTTGCAACTTGCTTCTGCCAATTTCCGGCTGCAAACAATGATTTTTTATATTTTTTTTGCACAAGAAATTCTTTCATTTTGAAAATTTCAGGGCGCGGACAGTCTTTCGGATAGCCTTTTGGCAACGTCTTCAGGCTTTCTCCTATCAGACCGGGATATTCCGATTTGAAAGCAGGACTGTCTATAATCTCAAGAAATTCGTCAAGATTATCGTAGATGTTGCGCCGCAGAAAGCGCAGCACAGGCATTTCCGGAAACCATACGCCACTGAAAAACGCGCAGCCGTCGGGATCAATATGCAGATAGTAGGCGGCTTCCTTGCATTTCTTACCTCCGTGACCAAGCACCACTCCAAAATGGGTCTTATACGGCGATTTGTCGGCTGAAAAACGGATGTCGCGATAGATGCGATACACGCATTGCTCTGGCGCGACTCCGGCAAGATGCGGGTCGAAACGCTCTATTTCGGCAATCAGCACGCCTACCTCTTCCAAACATTGACGGCGGATGTCGTTATACTCTTCTTTATGCACACCAAACCACTGGCGGTCATTGTTAACCTTCAGCGCGGTCAAAAAGTCGAGCATTCTGCTTATTCCAGTCATAGCGAGTTAGATTTGTGGTTGCTAATTTAGAAATAAAAAATGTGGTTTCAAAATTTTCGACCGAAAATCTTAAAACCACATTATCAATTTTTTGCGCCGCTACTGCTTCACATTTATAGCTTCCCCGGCAGCACTTTCATTGTTTGCACGGTCGAGCACCGTAACCACATAGGTGAAATGGCCATGGTCGGCGCCAAGAGCGTATTCCGGCTTGTAAGTGACACACTGTATCGCCTCTGCGTTGTCGATGTTAACGTCAACGCCCTTGTCAAAACGATAGACCACATAGGCACGCGCCTCCTGCATAGGGTCGGCGGTCGACGGAGCCTTCCAAAGAAGGCGGTCGCCGTCGCGGCGGAGCGAAGTGACCTCGCCCGGCTTCACGTCGTCGATCCACGGATAGTTGGGCACGAGAGCCACTGTGCGCTGCTGATTCATCGCAAGCGAGTCGGCCACGCCCTTATAGTTGGCTGTGATCATATACCCAGGCCACCAGCAGTTACCCTGAATATTGGGCAGCTCACGCGACAGGCGGATTTTGTGATCAAGTTGCGTGGGGTCGGTAGACGGGGCGAGATCTGGAGTGTCCATCGTAGTCTTCACGTTTTGTCCGATGTACATGTGGCGACCGTTGGCGTTGTCGTTCCACCAATACGCCAGTTTCTCCGACGATGCCACCTTCCTCTCAAGCGTCCAGTAAAGCTGGGGAAGCATATAGTCCACCCATCCTTTTTCCGTCCAAAGCAACACGTCGGCATAGAGGCCGTCGTAGTTTTGAAATCCGTTTGTATCGCTGCCACGCGGGTCGCTCGTCTTGTTGCGCCAGATTCCGAACGGACTTATGCCCAAACGCACCCACGGCTTCTGCGCCTCAATCACCTCGTGCAATCCCTCGATGAGCAAGTCGACATTATGACGGCGCCAGTCGCCGCGGTCCATCCCCTCTCCATATTTCTTATACGACTTGCTGTCGGGGAAATCCAATCCATCCACAGGATAAGGATAGAAATAGTCATCCATATGGATGGCGTCAAAGTCGTAGCGCGTAATCAAGTCTTTGACCACACTCTCAATAAAACTGCGGTTTTCAGGCAAGCCTGGATCGAAATAAAGTTTGCCGTCGTAAGCGACGAAACGCTCGGGATGCTTGTAATAGATGTGGTTCTTTGGCAATTTCTCATTTTTCGATGTCGTCACACGATACGGGTTAAGCCATGCGTGAAGCTCCATGCCGCGCGCATGAGATTCCTCAATCATAAACTGCAGCGGGTCCCAATAAGGCGACGGTGCCTTGCCGGCAGTGCCAGTCAGGAAACGGCTCCACGGCTCCAGTTCCGACGGATAGAAGGCGTCGGCGCTCGGACGCACCTGGAAAAGCACAGCGTTGCAGCCTGCGGCTTTAAGTTTGTCGAGTTGGTCGCAGAGGTATGCCTTTGTCTCATCTGTTGTCATTTTGGCATATTGGCTCTGATGCACTGTGTGGATCCATGCTCCACGGAATTCTTGTTTCGGATTTTCGGCATGCGCCATCGGCAGCGTCAACACCGCCGCGCACAAAGCCGTCAAAATTTTTTTCTTCATTCGAATAAGATATGTTTGTTTGTTGATTTGCCCACGAAGTTACAACGCATCGCCGGAATATGCAAATTTTAGTCTAAACGCTCCATAAATTGTTCCGTAACCCCACATTCGCTTTCGGCAATAGAAAGAAAACATTAAATTTGCGTCTATGATTAAGAAAGTTTTTTTACAAGCGACAATATGCCTGCTGCTTGCGGCATGCAGCAACGACCCAAACCCATTGGTGACCGGATACGGCAATGTGCGGTTTCTGCTGTCGGTCGACCCCTCCGTCACTCCTGTGGCGGGAGCGGCTGGCATCGACGTCGACGCCCCTTCTGCCGACGCTTTGGCTCTCTCTGCCATGAATTGCCGCACGGCGACGGTGAAGTCGTGGGCTTCTCTTGCCAAATTCGAGAGCGGATCGCAGAAATTGCCTGTGGGTGAATATATCTTTTCCGCCAGCTACGGCGACAAGGGTCAAGAGGGATTCATTGCCCCGACATTTTTTGCCGAGCAACCAAACTGTGTGAAAGAGGATGAAGAAACCACGGTCGACATAAAATGCGGTGTGGCTCAGACTCTTGTGTCGGTTTCGTTTACCGATGCGGCTAAAGATTTGGCGGACAACATCATGATGCGCGCAAAGACTGCATCCGGAGAATATGTGGACTTCACGACCAGCGAAAAGCGGACAGCCTGTCTGCGTCCCGGCAACATGCGCTGCGAGCTTACCATCTCCGACGCTTCGGGACGCAAAGTGGCTCTGCAGCCATTCAATGCTTTCGCCGCCGATGCCGCTACACACCATCAATTCCGCTTCGATGCCGACGGCAACAACCTGACATGCGTGTACGATGAACACACGGCATCTACGCCTTACCGGCTGACGGTCGACGACGCTCTGTTCTCCACCCAGTCGCCTACTATCACTGCCGTGGGCTTCGACAACGACAACAGCTACAGCATGCTTGAATACAACAGTCCGGACAAACGGCTCGGTGTTGACATCAACGTGGCTGGAGGATTGAGAAATCTGTATCTTACAGTCATATCCAACAATATGGATGACAACTACTGGACTGCCGAGACCGACATTGCCGCCACCGACGCCGCCACCCTTGCGTCGCAGGGCATCACTGCCACAGGGTTTGAAAAGGGGACGACAAACGCATCGCTCGACCTGTCGGCAATCGTGGCCCGTATGCACGCTTCCGAAAGCGGGGCTGCCACCGTGCACAAAATCATTCTGCAGGCACGCGACGAGGCTGGACGCGTAGCGCTGTCGCCAATGGTGCTGACAGTGGAGATACGCCCAGTAAAAATCGCATTGATACAGCCCGCCGCCATACGCCCTTCCGCCGACAAAGTCGCACTGGAGATTGAATGCAGCGGCGACCTGCCTGCCGACAAACTAACTTTTGAAACGAAAGGTCCGTCAAGCCTTGACCAATGGCAAGAAGTGACAACCGCAAACGTCAAACGCGTAGCTGTGGGCAGATACACCGCCACCCTGCCTCTCGCTCCTGGCATAAGTGCCACTCTCGTGAGAGCCTCTTACAACGACGGCCTGAAATATACGGAGCCTGTCGCCGTGGAGCGCGACGTGCCCGAATACAAAGTGATGTGCAGCCAAGAAAACATCTGGTCGTCGCAAGTCGACCTGATGTTCGAGGGCGACGACCTTAGCGAAGTTGTTCCTTATATCAGCGTCCTTGTGAAACCAAACGGAGGCGGATGGCATCCTGCCGTGACCGAACGCAACGTGGCCGACCGCCGCGTCACGGTAAAAACGCTCACCCCGTCTACTTCCTACGAAATCGCCGTAATCTCAGGCAGCAACGACTCCCATGGGTTCGGAGTGACGACAGAGTCGGCTCTCGAACTGCCCAACGCCGACTTTGAAGACATTGACAAAACCATCAGTATGAAGCACGTGAACTGTGGTGGAAAATATTCCAACCTGTCGAGCTGGATGCCAATCTACAACAAAGCCGACATCATCGTCAGCGAACCGAAGAAGTGGGCAAGCGTAAACAAAAAAACGTGCGCGAAGTTTGCCTCAACCTCAAACACATGGTTCCAAGTGCCTACAACAGAAATCATTCCGTCAACTGGCTCAGGGCAATGGGCCGTGCGGCTGCGCAACGCCGCATGGAGCTGGCACGGAGTGGAACCGGCGCGCGACGCGCGCACCGACAGACAGTACTACAGCTCCTATGCTCCCGACCTGGCAAACCGCTCTGCCGGCAAACTGTTTCTCGGCAGTTACTCGGTCGACAAATCCGGCTTGGAGACATATAATGAAGGTATAGCCTTCCGTTCCCGTCCAACCGCCGTCAGCGGCATATACACATTCGTGCAGGACTATCACGACACCTCGGAAACAGGGCTTGTGGTCATCTCGCTTGTCAACGACGAGGGCGGGAAAGAAGTGGAAATTGGCCGTGGTGTGGGCTATCTGAAACCATCAACGTCGTTCACGCGCTTCAACGTGCCTGTGGTCTACTCAATACGCAACAAGCGCGCAACGCGCCTGAAACTGATGGTGGCATCGTCAAACCACGCATCCTATTCAATCGAAGAGGAGTCGCGCAACATCAAGACTTCCGACTATCTGGAAACTGCAGTGTCGACCGGCGCGGAACTGACCGTCGACCAGTTGTCACTACTATACGAATAGTCCGCCTTCCGATGGAAATGCATAGACTGGGTAAAGTTCAACCTTGCCCTATGCCGACGTTGCTTGAATATGGATGGTCTATTGGCTATAGCTATCGATCCGAGCTACATCAGCAAGTCGGGCAAGAAGACTCCGCATATCGGTACTTTCTGGTCAGGTTGTGCAAGTTCCATGAAGCATGGACCTGAAATCATGGGTCTGGCTCTTGTCGATGTCTATGCCAACAGTTGCATGATGCTGCGCGCCCATCAGACTCCATCTACAGGAGAGTTGAAACTGCGCAACATGACTCTCGTGCAACATTACATAGCGGTCATCAAGCGTTACAAGAAGGATTTGTTGAAGGTCACCGATATCGTTGTCGCTGATGCTTTCTTCTCTATCCGTCCGTTTGTGGATGGAATCAAAGAGTACGGGTCTCATCTTGTCAGCCGCTTCAGCTCCGAAGCACGTCCAGATAGCCGAGGTGCTGGTACTTGCCACACACCAAGCCAACGGAAATGTCATTCACAGAGAAGCATAAACTAAATGTAGAGATTACCCCATCACAACATCCAGCACCATCATCAACACGAAACCTATGGCGAAGCCGATGGTGCTGAGATTGCTGTGTTGGCCGCCTGAGGCTTCTGGTATCAGTTCTTCCACCACTACGTAGAACATGGCTCCTGCTGCAAAGGCGAGCATGTAGGGGAGGGCGGGCATAATGAGTGAGGCAAGCAGCAGAACGGCTATGGCTCCTATAGGCTCTACCACTCCGCTCAGCGATCCTAACACGAAGGACTTCCATCGGCTGTTGCCTGCCGCACGCATGGGCATTGAGATGATAGCGCCTTCGGGAATGTTCTGAATGGCAATGCCCAATGACACAGAAATGGCTCCGGCTAACGAGATATGCGAAGCGCCGTTTTCGGCTCCTGCAAACACCACGCCTACAGCCATTCCTTCGGGTAAATTGTGGATGGTTACGGCAAGTGCAAGCATAGCTGTCTTTGACAGGTGTGAGCGTATGCCCTCAGGCTCGTCGGTTCCGATATGGAGGTGGGGTGTCAGCTCGTCAATAAGCAGCAGGAAACCTATGCCCATAATGAATCCCACAGCTGCCGGCACTACCGACCATGCGCCGCTGTCAGCCTTCATCTCCATAGCGGGAATGAGCAACGACCATACGGACGCTGCTACCATCACTCCAGAGGCAAAGCCCAATAACGACTTTTGCAATCGCGCAGACATCTCGTCTTTCATCATGAAGACGAAAGCCGAACCAAGCATCGTTCCCAATAGCGGAATCAGAAGTCCAATGATTATTGTTGTTGTCATTCCTGTCATAATCTTTTATCTGTTAGTTACGATGTAAAGATACAATTTCGTTGTGAGTCGGGCAATACCTAAAAGTGATGTCTTCGCCAAAGTGTTTAGTATTCATGCTCTTGCGTCTCCATCCCGAGCAACCATATAAGCAAAATATTTCTAGAAACAAACAATATCTAAGTTATGATAGATGTTCTAAACATCATCTATGTGTTTGACGCAGATCATGCCTGAAAGTTTAATCCCGTAAGAAAACTATATTCATCGTTATGCAATATCATACTTACATATAGGTATTTTCTGCTAAATACCTATTTTTGAGGATGCTCTGAATTTGGTGGTTTCTCTTATGATTACTATTTTTACACCCGTAAATAAATCGTATTTATGCGCCCCGTGTTGTGTTCATGCGGTTTATATAAAGTTTTATAAAGTTAAAAATATTATTGTATTATGATTATCGAAAAAGTTCATGCAAGAGAAATCTTGGATTCTCGTGGCAATCCTACAGTAGAGGTTGAGGTTTCATTAAAGTCTGGCGTTGCTGGCCGTGCATCAGTTCCGTCTGGTGCCTCAACAGGTGAGAATGAGGCTTTGGAGCTTCGTGATGGCGACAAGAGCCGCTATTGTGGCAAGGGAGTATTAAAGGCTGTAGAGAATGTGAATAACGTGATTGCACCGGCTTTGGTCGGTTTCTCAGCCTTGGAGCAGCGTGCTGTCGACAATAAGATGTTGGAGCTGGATGGCACTAAGACCAAGTCAAACTTGGGTGCCAATGCTATTCTTGGCGTATCGCTTGCTGTGGCTCATGCAGCAGCCGAGTATCTCCATATCCCGTTGTATCGCTATATCGGTGGCTGCAACACTTACACCCTCCCCGTTCCTATGATGAACATCATCAACGGTGGTGCTCACTCTGATGCGCCCATCGCTTTCCAGGAGTTTATGATTCGTCCTGTGGGCGCTCCTAATGAGAAGGAGGCCATCCGTATGGGTGCAGAGGTGTTCCATGCCTTGGCAAAGCTCCTGAAGAGTCGCGGCCTTTCTACTGCCGTCGGCGACGAGGGCGGTTTCGCTCCTGCGCTTAATGGCATAGAGGATGCGCTTGAGAGCATCTGCCAGGCAATCAAGGATGCCGGTTATGAGCCGGGAAAGGATGTCAAGATAGCCATGGACTGCGCTGCCAGCGAGTTTGCTGTTCAGGAGAACGGTGAGTGGTATTATGATTATCGACAGCTGAAGGACGGTAAGAAAAAGGATCCTAACGGCAAGAAGCTCACGGCTGCAGAACAGATAAAGTACTTGGAAGAACTGATTACCAAATATCCTATCGATTCCATCGAGGACGGTCTTGACGAGAACGATTGGGACAACTGGGTGAAGCTTACGTCTGCCATCGGTGACCGTTGCCAGTTGGTCGGCGACGACCTCTTTGTTACCAACGTGAAGTTCTTGGAGAAGGGCATCAGAATGGGTGCTGCTAACTCCATACTTATCAAGGTGAACCAGATTGGCTCGCTTACTGAGACTTTGGATGCTATAGAGATGGCTCATCGTCATGGCTACACAACTGTTACATCACACCGTTCTGGTGAAACAGAGGACACCACCATCGCTGATATCGCTGTGGCTACAAACTCTGGTCAAATCAAGACCGGTTCGATGAGCCGCACCGACCGTATGGCTAAGTATAACCAGCTTATCCGTATCGAAGAGCAGTTGGGAAATAACGCGGCTTACGGTTACAGAAAACTGAAATAGACGGGATTAATTATTGTTATTGAATAAATCATAATCGACATTAATGGGTATGAACAACCGTGATAGTTGGCCATGCCCATATTTTTATTTCCTTTTTTGGCTCATAGCAGAACCTTTGATCCAATTTATTATGTATATAATTACATAAGTGATGATTCAAGTCCATATTATGACAAATTCATACGTAGACCAATAAACGGAAATCATGATGACTTAGTAAACCTTAAATTAAATATGTCAGTACAAAATCTGTTTGGATTTGCCACATTTTGGGGCAAATTAGGGTGGGATAATTATCATATCAAATTAGAAAATGAACACTATTCCAAAAATCGCATATATACATCAATAAATGGAAACTTTACGTTCGGAAATCGGCTGGTGTCAGCAAATTATGAAATCAAACCACGATATAACTTATCCGGAAATATATTTAGCACAGCTGAGCGTTGGAATACAATAACATTTCAGTACAATTATAAGAACTGGTATTTCTCTGCGACGGGAGTAAACTTGTTTACAAAACGAGGAAGTACAATTGAAAAAATTACCATTTCAGAAGTTCATCCCGAAAAATACATTCAGAATATCAGAAATAACGCAAATATGGTATTGCTGGGAGCAACCTACAGATTTGACTTTGGCAAGAGGCAGAAGAAGGTGAATCGCACATTAAATAATGACGGAGTGGAAAGAGGGGTAGATATTAACTATTAAATTTTTATTTTGGGAAAGATTAAACTTTGTTGGCAAATGGAAAGCACAGACTGTGGTCCAGCATGTCTGCAAATGGTCTGTGCATTTTATGGAAAATTCTCCATTTTCAATTAGTTTTGTGCCATTTCTCGACGGTTGTTTCCTCTTGATAATAGCACTCGTCAAAATATTCAAGTCTTGAATCGAGCGTGGACTCTGTTATCTGACCTGAAACAATGTGGTCAATGATATATTTCCATGCATCAAGATAATAGTCGAGTTCGTCGCAACTGCCTCAGCAACTATAATTGACATATTCATCGCAAAAATCTTTCTTTTCTGCCAGGTCATTGATAAAATCTTCGCCAAGCGGCTCATTGCATAAGTCGGAAAACACTTCTTCGATTGGATATTCGCCATAAAGAATTGTCTCCGCCGCCGTCAACGGCAAGGGTTCCTCCGCCTCGTCAGTAGGGCAATTTTCACAACCGTCCTCCACGGTAAACCGAAACGTGTAACCGCCAGCTTCTACATCAAGAGCCTCCAGTTTCTCGGCAATGTCGCTCAGCTCTTTTGGAACGACATAATTGACCGACGTCACAAAGCCGTCAGGAAACGCCGCTTCATATGCCAATTTGGAAGTTGTCATTCATTTTCAACGGCAAATTTAAAACCCTTCAGTGCAGCCTATATGCAGAGAAGGCGCATTCTTCAACAGAATGCGCCTTCTTTTTATTTATAAGTATATTTTCCTACTTGCCTTGCAGGGCAGAGATGCTTTCCTTGAGGGTTGCAATCTTCGCCTCAGCGTCGGCTTGCTTTTTACGTTCCATCTCAATAACCTTGGCAGGAGCGTTGTTTACGAATTTCTCGTTGCTGAGTTTCTTCAACACGCTCTGGAGGAATCCTTCCTGATACTTAAGGTCAGCCTCAAGCTTCTTCAGTTCTTCCTCAACGTTGATGTTGTTGCCAAGAGGTACGGCATATTCCGTTGTGCCTACCATAAACGCCGCTGCAGTGGCATCTTTTTCCGACACATTTGCGACTGCCGACAGATTTGCAAGCTTCTTGATGATTGATTCTACCGGCACATTGCCCTCACCCATCACCTGCAACTCAAGTTCTTCCTTGTTAGGAATGTTTTTCTGCAAGCGCACGGTGCGGATACCGGCGATGATGTCCTTTGCAACGTCCATATCAGCGATCGTCTGCTCGCTGAACGCGCCAGCCTTAGGCAGCAATGCTGTCATTACGCTCTCACCGTCTTTGCGTTCGGCGATGTGTTGCCAAAGTTCTTCGGTGATAAACGGCATGAACGGGTGCAGCAGACGGAGCAACGCATCGAAAAATCCGAGGGTCGCCTCATAAGTGGCACGGTCGACAGGCTTTCCATAGGCTGGCTTCACCATCTCAAGATACCACGAAGAGAATTCGTCCCAGAACAGTTTGTAGACAGCCATCAACGCCTCCGACAAGCGGAACTTGCCAAACAAGTCGTCGACCTCGGCAAGCGTTTTGTTGAGCACTGCCTCAAACCATTTCACAGCAGTTTTGGCATACTCCGGCTGCTCGATGTCGGCAACCTCCCATCCTTTCACAAGGCGGAAAGCATTCCAAATCTTATTGTTGAAGTTGCGTCCCTGCTCACAGAGAGAGTCATCATACAGAATGTCGTTTCCGGCAGGCGCTGCAAGCATCAAGCCCATACGCACTCCGTCGGCGCCGAACTTCTCGATAAGCATCAACGGGTCAGGCGAGTTGCCAAGCGATTTCGACATCTTACGTCCCAACTTGTCGCGCACGATACCTGTAAAATACACATTGCGGAACGGCATATCGTTCTTGTATTCGTAGCCAGCCATAATCATACGTGCCACCCAGAAAAAGATGATATCCGGACCGGTAACGAGGTCGGCTGTTGGATAATAGTATTTTATTTCCTCATTGTCAGGGTCAAGGATTCCGTTGAACAAAGAAATCGGCCACAACCAAGACGAGAACCAAGTGTCGAGTACGTCCTCATCCTGACGCAGGTCTTCAATCTTAAGCTCTTTGTTGCCTGTCTTTTCCTGAGCAAGGCGCAAAGCCTCCTCGACTGTCTCGGCAACCACATATCCGCCCTCCGGCAAGAAATATGCCGGGATGCGGTGTCCCCACCACAATTGGCGGGAGATACACCAATCCTTGATATTGGTCATCCAATGACGGTAAACGTTCTTGAACTTTGACGGATGGAACTTGATGTCGTCCTGCATCACGGCATCGAGAGCCGGCTTTGCAAGCGCGTCCATCTTAAGGAACCACTGCATCGACAGTTTCGGCTCGATCACAGAGTTTGTGCGTTCTGAGTGACCCACCTTATTGGTGTAAGCCTCAACCTTCTCGAGCAGCCCTGCCTCGGCGAGATCTTTCTCAATCTGCTCGCGCACCGCAAAGCGGTCCATACCCACATAAAGTCCGGCAGCCTCGCTGATTGTTCCGTTGTCGTTGAAGATGTCGATGCTCTTCAAGTTGTGTTTCTCGCCGAGCATATAGTCGTTGACATCGTGAGCAGGAGTCACTTTCAAGCAACCCGTACCGAACTCAACATCGACATAGTCATCCTCAATCACAGGGATTTCACGGCCAACGAGAGGCACAATCACACGTTTGCCCTTCAGATGGGCGTTTTTCGGGTCGTTGGGATTGATACACATCGCCGTGTCGCCCATAATCGTTTCCGGACGTGTTGTGGCAACAATTGCATAGCCGTCCTCACCCACGATTTTATAACGCAGGTAGTAGAGCTTGCCATGCTCTTCCTTGTAGACCACCTCCTCGTCGCTGAGAGCTGTCTGCGCCGCAGGATCCCAATTGACCATACGCACGCCACGGTAAATCAAGCCTTTGTTGAAAAGGTCGACAAACACGTGGAGCACACTCTTCGAGCGCACCTCGTCCATCGTAAACGCCGTGCGGCTCCAGTCGCACGAAGCGCCGAGTTTCTTCAGCTGCTCAAGGATGATGCCGCCATGCTCCTCTTTCCATTCCCACGCATGTTTAAGAAACTCATCGCGTGTAAGGTCGGTCTTCTTTATACCTTTCGAAGCAAGACGCGCCACCACCTTCGCCTCCGTTGCAATCGACGCATGGTCGGTTCCCGGCACCCAGAGAGCGTTCTTGCCCTCCATCCGCGCGCGGCGGATAAGGATGTCTTGGATTGTATTGTTGAGCATGTGTCCCATATGGAGCACACCAGTGACATTTGGCGGCGGGATAACGATTGTATACGGCTCCCGGCTGTCGGGAGTCGACTTAAACAAGTCGTGTTTCAGCCAATATTCGTACCATTTTCCCTCTACTTCCTCAGGGCTGTACTTCGACGCTAATTCGTTCATATTGTCAATAATTTTCAATTTCTATATAAGATGTGCAAAGTTACTCATCTTCGCCGAGAATTTCGATAAAGATTGTTATTATTTCGATTTTTTTGTCCGGTTTTGTCATCCCATGACTAACTTTGTATGAACGAAACATATTTATGATGAAAAAAGTAGCAAAGATTTTTGTTTGCGGCTTGGCAATGACAGCAGTTTGCATGGCATCTGCCGAAGCCCAGGATTTAAAAGATTTATTAAACGGTCTTGGAGATGTGGTAAAAGAGACCGTGACACAAAACAAAACAGTGACCGTAGCCGAGCTCAAAGGCACATGGAAGACAACCGGGCCGGCATTGGTGCTGAAATCAGGCAACATTGCCCAGCAGGCTGGCGGTTCGGCTATGACCACTGCAGCCGAAGCCAAACTCAAGCCCTACTACAAAAAGTTGGGACTGCTCAACACTTCCTGTGTTTTCGACTCCGAAGGAAATTTCACGCTCACTGTGAAGAAGACACCCATCAAGGGCAAACTCACAGCCAACAGCAACGGCACGTTTAAAATGCAACTGCTCTCAACCATCGCCGGACTCACCAACGACGAGCACTCTATGACGGTCTACGTTCAAAAAGTGGGCAACGAGATGTCGATTTCCATGGATGTTAAGAAACTGATGACGATTGTGCAGGCGATGGCAAAGAAAGGCGACCTGAAGACAATCAACACCGTGACGTCGATGCTGTCGAACTACGACCACATCTGCATCGGCTTCCGCATGAAAAAATAGCTTCCACACAAGCTTCTATGAAAAGAGTTTCCCAACGGAGACTTTTTTTTTTTTTTTGCCTATCTTCGCACATACAAACTGACGGATATGAAAAAACTGATACTGCTCATCGTGCTTGCCGCCGCCGCTTACGGAGTCTATAAAATATGGATTTCCGACGGTGAGGTGCTGAACGACTACATTGGCGAAGAGAATGTGATGAAGGCCAAAGAACACCTGTCGGCACTAACCGACAAGCCAGCGACTGCCGACACTGCCACAATTGCAGCCAACTGGTTTGCGACCGGACCTGCGGTCTACCTAAAGTCGGGCAATGCCGTGGGCAACCTCAGCGGGGAAGCCGTGGCCGCCATCGCCGAAAACCGACTGACACCCTACTATGAGCAATTGCAGCTCGATGACACTCATATTGAGTTTTCCGACGAAAACACCTTTGTCATCTTCGTGCGCGACGTGCCCGTGGAAGGACGCCTTGACAGGATTTCAGGCAACAGTTACAACCTTTCGCTCCACTCATCGCAGGTACGCATTCCGGCTGCCTACAGCAACCAGAAGGCTTATCTGCAGAAAGACGGCAACCGCATGACGCTCACCGTCGACGTCAAACAACTTATCGGATTGGTGTCGGCGGTTGCCGACAACGCCGACAACGCCACGTTTAAAATGGCTATGCGGCTGACACGACAATACGACAACGTGTGCTTAGGATTCCACTTCAAGCGCGCCGAGCATCCCGGCAAATGAGCTGCAGCGCCTGCCGCCGACGCTGATGTCGGTGGCTGACACAACAGACACCTCCACCTTGCCGTCGTCACCCACAGCATAACCGCTGCGGAGCAACGCATTTGTTGCCCAATGACTCAACGACGGGTCGCTGCAACGCAATGCCACCGACCTATGTCCGGCAGGCAGCACCGCGGCAAACTCTCCTGTCAGCATATCGAAGGTCACCGAGCGCGACAGAAACAGTTCATCCAACCGTCCCGAAAGCACCAAATCCTCCGTCTGCCCGTCAACGATTACGCCCCCTGGCAAAAGCAGCCACAAGCGGTCGCTGAGCGACAACGACAACGAGACGTCGTGCGACGACAGCAGTATGGCCTTGCCTTCGTTGTAAGCCAGACGGTGAAGCAGCTGCAACACGTCGACACGGCTCGCCACATCGAGAAACGAGGTAGGCTCATCGAGCAGGATTACGGGTGTCTGCTGCGCCACAGCGCGCGCAATCATCGCTTTCTGGCGCTCTCCGTCGGAAAGTTCGGCGACAAATTTTTCAGCCTTATGGCTTATTCCCACCGCCTCCATCGCCTCTGCCACAATCTCACGGTCGCTGCTGTCAAGACGCCCGAGAAATCCCGTGTGAGGCTGACGCCCGAGTCCAACAAGTTCCTCAACAGTCAATCCACCGGCTTGAGTGCGGTCGGTCGACACTCACCATCTTGGCCAACTCCTTGCGGCTCATTGATTTCAACGATTTTCCATCGACAAGCACCTCTCCCAACAGCGGCATCTGCGTCCCGGCAATGGTGCGCAGCAAGGTTGACTTGCCGGCACCGTTTGCGCCAAGCATACTCACAAGCTGTCCGCCGCAAAGCGACAGGCATGCGTCAGCCACCACAACATTTGTCTTCTTGTCCACAACATATCCGGCAGACACGTTTTTAATTTCGAGCAAGCGTTTCATCTCTGTCAGTTGAAATAGAATATCTTACGGCGGTTGATTATCACGTAAAGTATCACCGGCACACCGACAATCGGCGTGATTGCATTTATAGGAATCATTCCGTTGTCCATCGGCAACACACTCACCAGCGTGCACGCCATCGCCACAACCGCGCCGGCAAGGATAGCCACTGGAATCAACCGGTAGTGGTCGGACGTGCGGAGCAGCAGACGCGACACGTGGGGCACCACAAGTCCGATAAATCCTATAGGACCGCAGAATGCCGTGACAACAGCTGTAAGCAGTCCGGTGACCACAAGCAGCACATTGCGCGTGGAGCGAAGGTTGACGCCAAGGTTTTCAGCATAACGTCTGCCCAGCAGCAAGGCGTTGAGCGGCTTTATCAGCAGCAACGAGGCGGCAAGCCCCGCAACCACAACAGCGGCAAAAACCGGCAATTGGCGGAGCGTGACTCCGGAGAAATTGCCAAGCCCCCATATCACAAACGAATGCACACCCTCTTCTGTGGCAAAGAAATTAAGCAACGAGATTGCCGACGAGGCGATATAACCTATCAAGATACCAACAATAAGCAACATCGTGCTGCTCTTCACAACGTTCGACATCACGAGCAGCAAAGCCATCACAACCATCGCTCCCACAAATGCGCCGGTAAGCGTGGCTACATATCCGCCAGCGGCGACACCAAGTACAGTGGCAAACGAGCTGCCGAACGCAAGCATAGCGCATCCGGCACCCAGACTTGCCCCCGTGGATATGCCAAGAATCGAGGGGTCGGCGAGCGTGTTGCCAAACAGGGTCTGCAACAGCAGTCCCGACACGGCGAGCGCACCTCCGGCAAGCGCAGCCGTGACGACAAGCGGCAGCCGACTTTCGAATATTATAAAATTCCACGGCTCATAGTCTGACGGACGACCGGTCAGAATGCGCCACACCTCAACAGCCGGCACATCGACTGTGCCCACAAGCAGAAGCGACAAAGCGAGAGCGGCTATCGCAAAAACGAGCAAAGCCGTCACTATACGGAAACGTGCCATCTATCAATCCCCCATCGGTTTATAATATTGCAACGAGTAGTCAGGCAACAAGTTGGGATGAAACAGTTTCACGTATTCGCGAAGCAGACGCTCGGGGTGGAACGGTGTTTCCTCAAAAATCCCGCTTGTGGCGGAATCGACATAATAGACTCCATGATTGGAAAACGCGCTGAAACGGTCGTTGTGCGGATAAAGCGCAAGCATTGACTTGCGGTCAAGCGTCTGTCCGTAGACGGTGACAAGCCAGAAGTCGGCTTTCTGAGCCTTGTCGAGCACCTGCGGAAAGTCGAGCGACAACGATCCAGTCGACTGGTCGGCAGCCCATGGATATGCTGCGCCGGCATCGGCATAAAGCGAAGCCTTGTAGCTTTTGCCTCCTGGCACATACCATACCCCGTTGATGGCATATTCTGAAATCACCATGGGATGCTTGTCGGCTTTCTGAGCAACAGCCTTCACCGCGGCATAATCCTTAGCCACCTGCGCATAGACCTTCGCTGCCTGGCCGCTCTTGCCGAAGAGCAGTCCGATAAACTCAATCCAGCGTGCGCGGTTAAGGGGCGTGGACTCCATATAGTCTGCCATCTCAACAATAGGTATTCCCATATTGCCTATCGCTCCATAACCGCTGTTCTGCATCGGCGACAGGAATATGGCCTCCGGCGCGGCACTGACGATACGTTCAGTGGATGGCGACATCGACGAGCCGCAGTCGGATATCTTTCCGGATTTCAAACCGGCAACCACTTCGGGTGTCTTGAAATACTGCGCATCGAACACTCCGACGATGGCATTTCCGCAGCCCAGCTCCACAATCGGACGGGCATACACATCACTGTAAACCACCGCTGAGCGCAACGGCACTTTTATCACCGTCGCATCGGGAAGCCCGTCGGGAAGCGGCTTGTCGCGTGGCACAAGCGCATAGCGATGAAGTGTCTGTCCAGCCTTCCACGGATCGCGCACGGTCACCAGCGTATATCCGTCTTTCTCCTCTATGCCGAGCAGCTCCGACTCGATTTTTTTCTCTCTACCGCATCCTGCCAGCACGAGCACCGCCAGCAACAGCATAAACATCCTTGTTCTCATCGATTATATTTTTTCACTGATTAAAAAATAAGCAATACAAAGGTAGTCCAATGCCGACTACAAACAAAATATGCCTTTTGAAAATTTCACAATAAAAAAACATCCCAGAAACTTCACAGCCTCCGAGATGCCAAAATTCACACATGAAACAAATCTTATTTTCTTGCACTTGTAATGCCATTGTCAAGGACGGACTCCGCCAAATGCAGTGCCTACTATACCGACACTGCCATACAATATAACGTATCGCCATTCATTGTAAAAAAACATTTACGTATGTCGAAATGTTCACTTTCCAAACAGAGATTACGCAACTCCTGCATTCCGCCATCAACACGAGTCATCACAAGCGAAGTTTCCGCCTGCGACGACACCGACATTGCCAGCAACAATGCTGGAACAACAAACATCCTTTTCATAATCAAAACTTAAAAATCCAAACCTAAAACCATTGTATCACCACAAAAGTAATACACACACCTTGCAAAAACAACACTTTTGATATTTTAACTACGTTTTTACCGACAAATTGACAGTTTTACACGAAAAACCCCGAAAAACTTCGCAGCCTCCCGGGGATCATCACACATAAAACAAATCAATATGAAATAAAATTCTTTTAATCTATTCGCTTATCAAACCATGCCAATTGCCGACAAAACATCTGGAATTTGCCAGAGAAGCTTTGCCTGGACATTGCATCTATTTTTCAAACCTCCTTTTTCAAAATCTATATATCCTACCTCTTTTCGACGGCAAATTTATCACTTTGTAAGCACAATTCCAAATAAATCCAACAAAATGTCACATTTTATCGACAAAAGATTATCTTTTTCCATTTTTAAAGATTTGGATTCGTTTTTTTAGATTTCAAAATCAGAGAAATCCGGAGTGCCGGCAAGCAAAGAGGCGTAAAAAGCCAGACGCGTATACACACAAAAAGAACCGTCATCGCAAGAATACGACAACGGAACTATTCGTTCTGCGTAACCCTATTAAAGTATTACTTATTGATAGAGTGAGAAACCGACAGACGTGCACGACCTTTAGCACGACGGCGAGCAAGCACCTTGCGTCCGTCGGCAGTCGACATTCTTAAACGGAAACCGTGTTTGTTCACTCTCTTTCTGTTCGAAGGTTGGAATGTTCTTTTCATTTTTGTATCTTATTTCGTTATTATTCAGTATTTCGGACTGCAAAAGTAACCATTAATTTCCTAAAAACAAAGCAATCAGTCCAAATATTTCAGAAATATTTTCACATTCTTCTGATTTTCAAACCGATACATTAGCGCAAACGGTCGCAATCGTGGATGATTTTATAGTCTTTTTGGATACGGCTCTTCGCCATCAGCGTGCAGGCAAGCGCAAGCACAGGCAGCGGAGCTGTCATCGTGAATCTCGGCTCAACAACCGCCATAAAATATCCGCCAGCCACAACGGCAATTTCCGCCAACATGAGCAGAACGCCAACAGAACACAGCATTTGCTGCATTTTCAGGCTTTTAAACTTAGTGATTGTGACAAGCAAAAACACTGCAATTGCGGCGGCAAGCACACGTGCCACCAAGACAGCGCCGCCCAATTCAACCACCGGCTGCGCAACACGCAACGGCTCGACCGCCGGGAATGCCGCCGCCAAAGCCATCGCTATCACTGAAATAAGCAGATAAACCGTCTGCCAACGTTGTAGTACCATATTCTATTTTTTCTGCAAATTTACTATTTCCCCCAAATCCTGACAACACCTCGCCAACTTTTGCAATGACTTATGGCAAGATTTTTGCTCTTTATTTGTATATTCGCAAATAAATTCAATATACGACAATGACCGACTTCCACAAAAAAAGCATTCAATCGCTGCTTTCAGAGAAACGCCTTGCTGAGGCGTTCGCCGAACTGCGACAGACGGCACAGACGCTGCAGAACTGGCAATTGAACAACCGGCTCGACGAGCTGGAGGAGTCATACAAATATATGATCCGCTATGTTGCAGACGGATGCAACGACCCTCAACGCGAGGAAATCCACAACGGCATCACCGCAAAACTGATGGAGCTTGCCGACATTACCGAACAAGAGCTGACAGTGCAGAACTCGCCTAAACTATACTACGAGACGCTGCGCATGGAGCGCAAGTACCCCAGAAGTCTGGAGGCGCTGCTCGAAGCATACCACGAATGCGCCGACAAGACAGCATTGTTCTACGAGCTGCCGGCAGACAAACGCGACAGTGACCAGGAGAGGACACTGCTAATGGAGAAAGAAAAAGCCGCCAACGCTGTTTTCAAGCATATATGGGTCACTTTTCCCGTGACCGCCAACGAAGCCGGCACGCTCGACAAGCTGTTTGCCGATGCCGACGCCACGGCAGAAATAAAGGAATTGGCGATGGCGGCGACAATGCTCAGTCTGCTCGAGCACTACAGCGAGCACCTTCTACTGTCGCTGCTCGACCTCTATGCCGCAAACGCTTTCAACGACGCATCGCTGTCAATGAAAGCGCTGTGCTGCGCGCTGATTGCCATGCACTGCCACCGCGAAACCATAAAGCACTCAAGCGCCATCTCACTGCGTATTGCCAACATTGCCGACAGCGAGCGCGGACGCCGCGACATCATGACCGTGTTTCTGCAATTCATCCGCAGCCGCTCCACTGAGAGAATCAGTCAGAAGGTGCGCGACGAATTGGTGCCTAAACTGATGAAACTAAGTCCGGAGATGCGGCGCAAGATGCGCGACGGGTTCTCAGACGACATCGAAGAAATGGCAAAAAACCCCGACTGGCAAGAAATGCTCAACGAGTCGGGCATCACCGACAAGATGCAGGAGCTGAGCCGCATGCAGGCTGAAGGCAGCGACGTGTTTCTCAGCTCGTTCGCCAGGCTGAAGAACTTTCCATTCTTCAACGACGTGGCAAATTGGTTTGTCCCGTTCACACCACGCCACTCGAGCATATTCCGCGTGTTTGCCGGCAACAGCGGCAGCATGTTGCTGTCGATGGTTGACCGCACAGGTGCATTCTGCGACAGCGACAAATTCTCATTCGCCCTGTCGGTAGCCACGATGCCCGACCAGCATCGCTCGATGATGATGGCACAATTCGACGAGCAGCAGGAGCAGGTCATCAACGAAATGGCAGGCAGTCTCCCCAACCCCGACAAGCAGCGGGAGAACATCGCCAACAAATATGTGCAGAGCCTGTACCGCTTCTTCAACCTGTTTCGCAGCCGCAACGATTTCTACAACCCGTTCTCGACAAGGCTCAACCTTATTGACGTGCCGTTTGTCAGCGACGCCCTTTCCGACACAAAAAGCCTGCGGCTGATTGCCGAGTTTTATTTCAGCATGCAATGCTACACCGACGCGCTGTCGACATTCGGCAAAGTGTTGAAACAAGACTCGCCTACAGCCTCCGACTATCAGAAGACTGGCTACTGCCACGAGCAACTGAAACAATACGTGCTTGCCACCGCCGACTATGAGAAAGTCGAGCTGCTCAAGCCCAACGATGTGTGGACCCTCAAGCATCTGGCTCTTTGCTACAGGGCCGTAAACGATACGGAGAAAGCCATCGCCAACTACAAACGCGCGGAAGCGCTGCAGCCCGACAATGTGGCGCTTGCCAACAATATTGCCAACTGCCTGCTTGAAGGCGGACGAATTGAGGAGGCGTTGAAATACTTCTTCAAAGTGGACTATCTGGCATCAAAAGGCGAAAGGACAATGCGCCCCATCGCCTGGTGTTCGTTCCTGATTGGAAACTACAGCCAAAGTGTGGACTACTACAACCGCATCATCGCCAAGCAGCCCGGCGCAAACGACTACATCAACCGCGGACATGCCCTGCTGTGCAGCGGACAGGTGAAAGACGCCGTGGCAAGCTATATGGACGCCGTTGACAAATCAGGCGGCAGCGAGGTGCTGAAAACCCTTGACGACGACCGCCACTACCTGCTCGACGCCGGTGTGGACAAACTCACCATCGCGCTGATATTCGACAAAATCCGATACAAAGGTTTGGGCACTTCGGAAAATATGTAGTAAATTTGCAAAAACATCAGTTATTATAAAAATATGAATTTCAAATCATTAATCATTCCATTATTATTTACAGCACCAATAATGACAAACGCTGAAAATATATTCTTTGAGGAATTCAAAACGACACACAACGTTGTGCCGTTCGACAGAATCGAGAAGAGTTTCTATGAGGAAGCAGTCGATTCAGGTATCAAACAAGCAGACCGCGAAATCGAGGTTATCGTCAACCAGCGCTCGCGCCCTACGTTTGAAAACACTATCGAGGCGCTTGAGAATGCCGGAGAGATGCTCAACCGCACGCTGCTCACATTCTATCCAATCCTGTCGGCCGACGGCGACGAGGAAATGAACCAGATTTCGCTGCGCATCGCCCCGAAACTGGCTGAACACAGCGCAAACATCTCTCTCAACGAGAAGTTGTGGCAACGCGTAAAGGAGGTCTACGAAAACCGCGACAAACTCGACCTCAACACTGAGCAGAAAACGCTGCTCAAAAACACCTACGACTCGTTTGCCCGCAGCGGTGCAAACCTTGAGGGCGCCGACCGCGACGCTTATCGCAAGCTTCAGGCGGAATTGTCGGAACTGACGCTCAAATTCGAGCAAAACACGGTAAAATGCACTGCCGCGTATGAATTGTGGCTCACAAAAGACGACCTTGCGGGTCTGCCGGAAAGCACGGTGGAGGCTGCCGCTCTTGCCGCCAAGGAAAAAGGCAAAGAGGGACAGTATCTTATCACGCTGCAACAGCCCACTTACATGGCGTTCATGAAATACTCCTCACGCCGCGACCTGCGCGAGAAGCTGTACAAGGCATACAACACGCAATGCGTCGGCGGAGAATTTGACAACACAAAAATCCTGAGCCGCATCGCCGAAGTGCGCTACGAGATCGCCAAACTGCTTGGCTACAACACGTATGCCGACTACAGCCTTGAGGACACCATGGCGCAAACTCCTGCCAACGTCTACAAATTGCTCAATCAACTGCGCGACGCCTACAAGCCGGCATGGAAAAAGGAGCTGAAAGAGCTGACCGACTATGCTCAGAAACTCGAAGGCAAGAAAATCCAGCTCCAGAACTGGGACTACTCATACTATGCCAACAAGCTGAAAAACGAGAAGTACTCTTACAATGACGAGGAACTCCGTCCTTACTTTGAGCTCAACAACGTAATCAAAGGTGTGTTCGGTCTTGCAACGCGTCTCTACGGCTTGCACTTCACCGAAAACCAGAACTATTCGGTATACCATCCGGAAGTGAAGTCGTTTGACGTGACCGACGCCGACGGCAACTTCGTCGGTGTGCTCTACACCGACTTCTTCCCACGCGACACCAAGCGTTCAGGCGCATGGATGACTGAATTCCGCCCGGAGCGCATCGTCGACGGCGTCAGCCAGCGTCCGCACGTAACTCTGACAATGAATTTCACAAAGCCTACAGAAACAAAGCCTTCCCTGCTTACGTTCTATGAGGTGGAAACGTTCATCCATGAGTTCGGACACGGCCTGCACAGCCTGCTCGCTCAGACTAAATATCAATCAATGTCGGGAACCAACGTGTACCGCGACTTTGTGGAAGTGCCGTCGCAATTCAACGAGAACTTCTTGACACAAAAAGAATTCCTCGACAGTTTTGCACGCCACTACCAGACAGGCGAGGCTATTCCTCAGGAGCTTGTCGACAAGGTAATCAAGTCATCACAATTCGGCGCGGCGTATGCCTGCCTGCGCCAGCTCAGCTTCGGCTACCTCGACATGGCATACCACACAACGACAGCGCCTGTGACCGACCCTATCGCGTTCGAACGCGAGGCGATGAAGCAAGTGCAGATGTTCCCGGCCGTTGACGGATGCATCATGGCACCGCAGTTCAACCACATCTTCTCTGGCGGTTATGCCGCAGGCTACTACAGCTACAAGTGGGCAGAGGTCATCGAAGCCGACGCTTTCCAATATTTCAAGGACAACGGAATCTTCAATCCTGAAATTGCCAAGTCATGGAAGGACAACGTGCTTAGCCGCGGCGGCACAGAAGCCCCTATGGTGCTCTACAAGCGTTTCCGCGGTCAGGAGCCTACAATCGACGCTCTGCTGATTCGCGACGGCATCAAGAAAGAAACTAAAAAGAAGAAATAATCAATATTTCTTCGCAATCCCACCAAAACGAAAAGGCGCCCAAACGGCGCCTTTTCTATTTTTCATATTTTAAATTACAATTTCTTCACCACCTTTGCCGGATTTCCGACAGCGACACTGTTGTCAGGAATGTCGTGGACCACGACGCTGCCGGCACCTATGGTGCATCCCGACCCTATGCTCACTCCAGGCAGGATAGTTGCGCCACCGCCAATCCAGCAGTTGTCGCCGATGTTGACCGGCCGCGCCCACTCGTCGCGGGAGTTCCGTTTTCCAGGGTCGACATCATGGCAAGCCGTGTATATCCCGACATTTGGTCCGATAAAGCAATCGTCGCCGATGGTCACATAAGCCTCGTCAAGCACCGTCAGCCCGAAATTTGCGAAGAAGCGCTTGCCCACACGGATGTGCTTGCCATAGTCGCAATAGAAAGGCTGGTTGATAAATGTGTCGTCGTCCATCTTTCCCAATATTTCTCTGAGCTTCAGATTCCGTTCCTTAATCAACGTTGGTCGTATCTGATTATATTCCCAGCAGAGATCCTTCACGCGGTTCAGCATCTCCAACAGCTCCTTGTCGACGGCTGAATACACCTCGCCGTCAAGCATTTTCTGATATTCGGTTTTCATTCTCACGACAAATGCTCCACGCGCGACGTGTCCTTGCTGAACGTATAGCCGTTTGCCTGATGGGTGGCAAGCACAAGCACTTCGGCAATCTGCACATGCTCCGGCGCGTTGGCGGCATACAGCACCACGTCGGCTATGTCATCGCCATTGAGCGGATGGATGCCGGCATAGACGCTGTCGGCTTTCGACTTGTCGCCACGGAAACGCGTGACGCTGAAATTGGTTTCCACAAGTCCGGGCTTCACGTTGGTGACGCGCACACAGATGTCGACAAGGTCGATGCGCAAGCCGTCGGAAAGAGCCTTCACTGCCGCCTTCGTGGCGCAATACACATTGCCTCCGGCATAAGCCTGGTCGCCCGCAACGCTGCCTATGTTGATTACGTGCCCGTGGTTGCGCTCCACCATGTGTGGCACAACGAGGCGCGTCATCGTAAGCAATCCCTTGATATTGGTGTCGATCATTGTTGACCATTCATCGATGTCGCCCTCAAATTCTTTGTCAAGGCCGAGAGCAAGCCCGGCGTTGTTGACCAGCACGTCAATGTCGCGCCAACGCCCAGTAAGGCTGTCGAGAGCCTCCTGCGCCGCCTTGCGGTCGCGCACGTCGAAAGCAAGCGTAGTCACCTCCACTCCTTCCAATTCAGCCTTCATAGCCTCCAACTTTTCCTTGTTGCGCCCGGTCAGCACCAAATCGTAGCCGCTGCCAGCGAATTTACGGGCACAAGCCTCTCCGATTCCGCTCGTAGCCCCCGTTATCAATGCTATTCTGTTCATTGTTGTCTAAGTTGTTTTTTCAAGGCAAAATTAGCAATAATCAGTAAAAAATGGCACCAACCCGCATTTTTTAATTCTTTTGTTGCCCACCAGAGCCATTGCCGCCACCCTTCATCACGTCGTCGTTGCTGATTGAGCGTTCCGTGCGTTTCACGTTTACATTCATACTGCCAAGCCTCCATGACAGGCTGACTCCGAAGCGGCATGCATAATCCTTGTAATGCGACGTCTGCCGATAAGTGTCGGTGACAGTTGTGCTTGAATATTTTTTCCATGCCGAAAAGAAGTCGCTCGCAAAGAGAGATACCTCCATACGGTCTTCTTTAAGGAATGAGCGGTTGAGCGAAAGTCCGTAGAAATTATATGACCCCGACCGGCCTTGCAGCGAAATGTAGGGTGCGCCGTATCCACCGTAAGCCGTAAAATCCAGCTTCCACGGCAAACGTTGCTGCAGTTGTGCATAAAGATTGCCACCGAAACCACTGTTGCTTGAACCGAGTTCTTTGCTCCGCAAATCAACATAGCTGCCACTTGCCGACAACATGAAGCTTGTTTTATCAGTGATGTTCCAACTCATCCATACCGACAACGATGTGCGTTGCTCGCGCACGTAGTTTCCATAAGTTGAATTGCGCACGCCATCTCCGTCGACAAACGAATAGCCCGTCACGCCATTGTTGACAAAACTATAGCGCGCGTCGGCATTGAGGTTTACCTTCGAAGTGAAAATATTGTAACTCAAACTGATGCTATGGCTCTTCTCCGTCGACAAGTCCGGATTGCCGTAGCTTACATCGTTGGGCGTCGCCGAAATGCGGAACGGATTAAGGAACCAGATGCCCGGACGGTTCAAGCGCATATTGTAGCCGACACGGATATTTGACATCTCCGAAAGCCCGTAGCTTATGGCCGCCGACGGCACCACATCGTCAAAATTCTTGCTGAAGTTGCGGTCGGGATGACGTTCATATTCCACGTTCATAAACGTATGCTCATAGCGCACACCAGTCTTGAACCCGAATTTCTGTATTTTCAGATTATAATCCGCATATGCCGCCACAATGTTCTGACGCTGGCTGTAGTCAACCGAGCTGTCTTCGTCGCCCGGCAAAGAGCCGTCAACCTGCTCCAGCAGCAGCGTCTGGCTGTTGCTGGCATTTTTGCGCGCAATGAACTTCATTCCCGCATCCACATAATGGTGTTCATTGATGGGATTCACATAGTCTACCTGCACGGTGTGCTCCGCAATGTGCGATTTGTTGTCCTGTCCCTGAGCATACGTTTGAAACGGCACCGATACCACATCGGAATACGTTGTTTCTGTCTGTGTCCGCTTCGGTGATTTGTCAAACTTATACGACACTGTCAGCAACTCGTCTTTCTTCTTGAACGAATGCTGATAGTCGACGCCTACCGAATGGCTGCCATATTTCGACAAGCTTTTGTCCAACGTATTGTAGGAATAGACCGGCACCTGTGCCGCATCAAGCATTACGAACGACGACGTGCCGTGGCTATTGTCGCGCCATGTGTAGAAATCATAACTGAACGTCACAAGATTGAGCGAGTCTGCCTCGTAACTGCCCGACAGCGATCCATAGTGCATCTGCGAGCGGCTGCCGTCAGCGCGGCTGACACTGCGTAATGTCTGTTTCACTCTTCCGTCGGAGTCATAGTCATCACGCTCATAGTCAGACGAAGAACTATTGTTGCGGCTTTCATAACTATACGAATAGTTGCCGCTCATCGTGAATTTCCCAACTTGGACCGAACCGTAAGCATAGGCCGACGGACCTTTGTTGCTGCCGGTCAGTCCGGCCGAAAGGTTATACCCCTGCATCCTTGAGCCCTGCGTGACGATGTTTATGATTCCGCCCACTCCCTCCGCGTCATATTTGCACCGGGGTCGGTTATCACCTCTATCGACTTCACCGAACTTGCCGGCAGGCTGCGGAGCACCTCCTTCGGGTTGTTGCTCATCATCGTGTTTGGTTTGCCGTTGACATAGACCTTGAAATTCGACGAACCTTTCACCGTTATGTTGTCCTGACCGTCGACCGTCACCATAGGCACCTTGCGAAGCATCTGGATAGCCGTTTTCGACAACGCCTCGGGGTCGTCTTCAACGCGATATGTGACTTTATCGATATCCGCCTTCACCAAAGGCTTCTGCGCCACCACGCTGACCTCTTCAAGCTCAACGCCGGAAACAAGCGCCACGCGTCCGAGGTTGCACACACGCGCCGAGTCGCCCACCGCAAATTCAATGGAACGTTGACGCATACCTGTGCCGCTTACCGTCAGCGTATAAACTCCCGGCTCAGCCAGTTTCTCGTCAAACGCGCCGTCGACTCCGCTTATGCCGAGCGTCGGTTCTGTTCCTCCGTGCTTGTCTACACGAAGCGTGGCATACGGCACCGGCTCATTTTCCAACGAGTCGACAACCACTCCTACAACACTGAAATTTTTGGAATTACCTATCCCGACAAATGCCGCCAGTAACAACACGGCAACAAGAATCCGCTTCATCAAAATCTTTTGTTTTATATCATTGTGAATTATTGCGCAAAGATAGTGCAAGGTGAGAGAAGAGCAAAACAAATTTATTTGATTTTGCGCTTCCGAACCGCAGCCTATCTTATCAACATGTGGATGTTGCTGATAGTTAAGCTTTTATCTTTTAAACGGTACAACTACCCTTTTTACAAGTGCAGAGAAAGTGGGCGACAAATGCAATGTGCTTATTCTCAGCCTGTTAGCGATAAAGTTGTACCGCTTCTTTTTAGCCTTTTTTGTAAGATTCTGGAAACAAATGCAATGCATTGTTTCTCAGCCTCTTCCGTTTCTTGTGTTACAGAACGCTTATCTGGTTGCAAAGATACAGATTTAAATTGGATTAGAGCAAACTATTATCTTAAAAAATATTATTCCACAGTTGCTTTTTTCGATAATTTTAATCGCACCACTTCATGTATTACAGTCAATGAGTTGCAGACAATGGGCAATTTTATTGTTAAAGTACCATTGCAAACTATACATGAACCAGAGGTTATTTGGAACGACAATAGTGACAAACAAGATGAACGGCTACGATAATAAGCCTGTATTGATGAAATAACACAAGGAATAAAATAATCTTGAAATCTCATGCAAGTTTTTGATTCCTTTTGCGTTTATTGAATAGTTATAACCATTTAATATCAAGAAGCTTATGAAAATTAGAATGATTTTTATGGCATTAGCAGCTTTGCTTTGTTTGGCAAGTTGTAGCGATGATGATTCAGGAATCCGGCTCACTGAAGACGAAGTAATCGGTGTTATAATTACTGGTAAGCAGATTGTTATTAACACTCTTACAACCTATACCGATAGTGGCAGCAAGGTGAATGTTAATGGAGCTAAAGGTAAAGTATCAGCAACTTCTTCTGATGATAGTGTTGCCAAGGTTTCGTGTTCTTCAAATGAGTCTGAGAAGGAGATATACGTAAGTGGCGTTTGATAATGATAGCCACGCTTTCAACCTGTGCGCAATTGGAGCGTGATAATATCTCATTCCGATTACAGTCAGGAAGGAAGCGGTTTATATCTTTGTCGCAATAAAAATAAAAAGAAGTATGAAAAAGGCAGTTTTTATTCTACTCATTTTTTGTAGTTTTCTTGTAGTATGGGGATGCAATAAGAATAAAACGAAATGTGTTCCACAGAAAGAAGCAACTTCTGATTCTTCTATGAGAAGTAATGACGACACTCTAAGCCTTATGATAGAGCATGAGGTTGACGATGTTGATTATGGAGTGATTATAAAACGTGGCGACAAGACCATTCATCGCTTCGGATACAAATATCCTGAAGATGATGATCTTGTACCAAATGAAGAACGTATTGATAGTTGTCTGTTGACTGACTTGAATTTTGACGGTATAAAAGAAGATGTGCTGTTTTATTTGGGTAGCTTTGGAGCTTCTGGCACAGAATATTTTGATGCCTGCGTGTGGAATCCTAAAACTGAGCATTATGACAAAATTGAAGAATTCAAAGATATTCCAAACCCCAAAATCAGCGACAAATACAAATGTATTCTTTCAAGAGTGTATGTTTCTTCCGCAGAGAACGAATATGCAAAATATGTATGCACCAATGGACATCTCATTAAGGTTGCCGAATTGAGACAATATTGGAAAGGGAACATTTATCCAGAGCGAGACAGGGCTGTTTATGAAGAGCATTTTGTTAAAGCTAATGTTTGGAAGAGAAACTTGAAACTAAATCAAATTAGCGATTTCTGGAAACCAGTCGTACCGTTTTGATTATATCCAATTGGAGTTGGTGGGGTCATATAAAAATAAAAGGAATTATGGGCAAATATCGCTTTCCATAATTCCTTTCTAATATTTTTTCTTTTTAATGAATTGTAGATATTACCTTTTTCCTATTATTAAAAATATATATGCGTCCGTTCTCTATGCTTGTTACCTTTTTTCCAGACAAATCATATATCTGTTCTTTCTTTTGTGGGCTTATTGTAATGTTATCGACTCCTGTTGTCGGGAAATCATCCGTTTAAGGGGTGAGTACGGTGCAACGAGTTAAGCGATTAAAAATACACAATCATAGCAATATTACCATTAATTTTACGTTCTTTTCAAAAAGGGGTTGTGCAATAGTGGCTTAAAGGCTAAAAGCACTACCTTTGGATGCTGTTAAATATGGAAATGTTCAAAGTTACAATTTGTGATTTTAGAAAAATGAATATAAATATGACAGATAAAATAGAAAAAAAGGAGGCAACCTTTGCAGTGCCGTACAATGGCGAGGACAACAACGATTATGTCGATGGCAAGGGCTTCTGCTGCAATGACGGCAGCTTGGAGGCTGCGCAGGCACGAGCTTTGTCGAGAGCTGCAAAGAATAACTTCCAAGAGGGCGACTAATAATTCTTGGTGGAACAGTTCCACCAAGAATTATACTGATTACCTTAAAAAATCTCTTAAAGTAGACTCATAATATTAAAAGAAATAATATGGGAAAATATAAATTATTTTTTTTGTTAATGATTTTTCTATGTATCTCTTGTGGAAATAATAAAATTTCTATTAGAGTTGAAAGTGCATTAATTTCATCCTCTGATAATCAGCCCTTAAGAAGTTTAACATTAGAAAATGATTCTTTGTTATTTACATATCAGATTTCATTAAAAGATGGATATGTAGGTCTATCGTCAATAAATCTAAATAGAATTAATGACGCTTATGTTATTACTTATGGAAACAGTATTATTGAAAATGAGAAGTTTCATCTACAACCCGATGCGACATATATTATATCTAATTATTCTATACCAGACGCAAAAAGCCATGCCCTTGAATTTAAGACCAATCCAAGAGGAAACGTAAAATCCGTTAAAGAGGTAAAATAAATGATATTTACAAAATAGCATCCTTCTCCTTGTAAAATATTGTTTTTACTCAAAGGGATGCATAAGCATCAAGATGTTGCCGTCAAGCACTTGGAAAGTACCCTTTAACTTTTCCTGTTCATTCTGCTTTTCTTTGAATGTCCGTATCAACAAATAGGTACCATCAGCATTTAATGTGAGTGTTGTTTCAAACATCAGACGGTAATACACCGTAATATGTTCCAGCTATGGAATCCAAGCTGGCTCTATTTCCCAAAACTGCCGTATATTCTTCAAGCTTATCGGCACACCTGCCTCCAGCGTAATGAGGCTGGCGAACGAGTGTCGTGCAGTGTGGGAACTCATTAGCATAGCAACATCAAATAGAACAGCGCGTTAGAAACATAAT
>ENA-ORNK01000322-ORNK01000322.1-human-gut-metagenome-genome-assembly--contig:-NODE-322-length-69752-cov-6.579236_pt1 | contig 69752 bp, 53 predicted proteins | sample MGYA00242115_ERZ509022 | MGnify/ENA primary metagenome ERZ509022 (study PRJEB26280, sample SAMEA2338690) | human gut metagenome | biome: human gut; feature: human-associated habitat; material: faeces...
GGTGGTACAAGTTAATATTTGTTATCTATAGGAATGTAGCTCAGCCGCCCACCACCCTGCCAGCCGAGCGAGGTACGAGCGAACGCCACGAGCGTAAGCGAGTATAAGGCATACGTCGGTGGTTCGAGTCCCGCCAAACCTGACAAATTGCTATATGCATTATGGATAATTGGTTATATCGCTTTTTAATAGTTTGAAATGAAAATATAATATTACGATTTTCTTAAATTTAACGGATATTGTTGAAAAATGTATTGCGATGTGGTAAAATAGATAATAATCGCGCATATAAAAAAATACGCAAATACATAACGGACAACAAACGGATATCATGCAAAAAACTGAAATTAAAAAACCGGATTTAGGCACCGGGTCGGTGGGCAAACTGCTTGCAAAGCTTGCATTACCTGCCGTAGCCGCACAAATAATCAACATGCTTTACAACCTTATCGACCGCGTATACGTCGGACGAATCGCGGTAATAGGCACGGACGCTCTTGCGGGATTGGGCGTTTGCTTTCCGATAATACTTATAGTATCGGCATTCAGCGCGCTTATAGGCATGGGCGGCGCACCGCTTGCGGCAATACGCATGGGCGAAAAAAAGCGTGAGGAAGCGGAAAAGATTTTTAATAACGGCGTAATCCTGTTGCTTATATTCGGCATAGCTCTTACCGTAGTCCTGCTGTTGTTTTCGCGTCAGCTTTTAGTGCTTTTCGGCTCGCCTGCCTCCAGCCTTCCCTACGCGGACGCTTACCTTAGAATTTATGCAACAGGCACGGTTTTCGTAATGCTTGCGCTTGGACTTAATCCGTTTATTTCCACGCAAGGGTTTGCTTTCATGTCAATGATTACCGTGGCGATAGGCGCAGTGCTTAACATAGCGCTTGACCCGCTTTTTATTTTCGCGTTTAACATGGGAGTCAGGGGCGCCGCGCTTGCCACCATACTTTCACAAGCGGTTTCGTGCGTATGGGTGGTATTGTTTTTTGTATCCAAACGCACATCCATCAAGTTAAAACCGTCTTTCTTCAAGCTGCAGCCTTCCGTCTTTTTTCCCATGCTGGCGCTTGGAGTAACTCCATTTATAATGCAGGCGACGGAAAGCGCGGTTCAAATAGTTTTCAACGTGCAACTTCACGCGTACACGGGCGGCTCCAAAGACTACACGGCGGCGCTGACGATTATGATGAGCGTAATGCAGGTTATATCGCTGCCCCTTAACGGACTGGGCACGGGCGCACAGCCGCTTATTTCCTATAATTACGGAGCGGGAAATATGGCGCGCGTCAAAAAAACAGTCAAATATCTGTTTTTAACCGCTTTGACAGTCTGTTTTATAGTATGGCTATCCTGCCTTACCGTACCTTTTATTTATGCGTCCATATTCTCGGCAAGCGCGGAAGTCACCGCCATCGTCAACGACTATATGCCCATATTCATGATGGGCTCCATAATGTTTTGCGCTCAGTTCGCACTTCAGAACGCGTTTCTCGCGCTGGGACAGGCAAAAATATCGATGTTCCTTGCGCTTTTGAGAAAAGTTATACTGCTTATACCGCTTACGTTTATTCTGCCGCTGATTTTAGGCGTAAAAGGCGTCTTCCTTGCCGAAGGCGTTGCCGACCTTACTGCGGGAACAATAACGGGATTAGCCTTTCTTTTGTCGTTTAAGGGAATATTGCTTAGACGCGAGGCTTTTTTATCCGCTCAAGCCGAAAGGGCCAACGCGGCAGCGAGCGTAACGGGGGACGTAATTCCGATGAACGCGCAAAACACGCCCTCTGTTTCCGCCGAAGAATTATCGGAGAAAACTTTAGCGGAAGAAAGCTTGTCAATCGGCGAAAACTCCGAAGCGCAAAACACAGACACGGAGAATAAAGCGGAATGAAAGAAGCGAAAACAAACGCCATGCGCATAATGGAGCGAAATAAAATCGACTACGAAGTACACGCTTTTGAAATCGACCCTGAAAATTACGTTTCTTTAGGCGAAGACAACGCGGTGGAAAAAGTGGGACTGCCCGCGGACAGAGTTTTCAAAACAATAGTAACCAAGGGCAAAAGCGGAGCGTATTATGTATTCATGCTGCCCGTAAACCGAGAACTCGACCTGAAGAAATGCGCGGCGGCGGTAAGTGAAAAATCCGTCGAGCCTCTTCACCTTAAGGAGCTTTTGCCCGTTACGGGCTATGTGAGAGGGGGCTGCTCCCCCGTAGGCATGAAGAAACAATTTCCGACAGTAACGCACCTGACTGCTTTAGATTGCGACACGATAGTTTACAGCGCGGGAAGACCGGGCGTGATGATGGAAACTTCTCCCCTTGCGCTTGAAAAGGCGGCGGGAGTCAAATTTGAAAACATTGTGAGGGAATAACCGTGAGACTGGACAAATTTTTAAAAGTATCCAGAATTTTAAAGCGTCGCACCGTCGCCGCGGAAGCCTGTGAAAAAGGCAAAGTAAACGTAAACGGCAAAGAAGGTAAGCCCGGCACAAAACTTAAAATCGGCGACACGGTCACCATAGAATTCGGAACGTCATCTTTGAAATTCAAAGTGCTGGACCTTAACGAAAAAGCGGGCAAAGCCGAGGCGGGACTGATGTATGAAATCATCGCTTAAAGTCACTGCCGTCGTATTGTGCGCCGGAATGGGCGAACGCGCCAAGCTGGGTTACAACAAAATTCTGCACCCTTACGGCGGATGCAGCGTGGCGGCAAGAACGGTAAAAAAATTCGAACGCTTTGACAGAATTGTCGTGGTTTGTTCGCCCGAGGACAAGGAAACCTTAAAAAGTCTTATCGATTGCGAAAAAGCCGAATACGTTTACGGCGGCGCAACCCGCACCGAAAGCGTGAGGAACGCGCTTAAAGCCGTAGTAAATACGGATATCGTCATAATTCACGACGGTGCCCGTCCCTTTGTCACAAAAGAAATTATCGATAAAAGTGTTGCTTCCGCCATAGAATACGGAAGCGGAATAGCCGCAATCAAATCGGTAAACGCGATAAAATACTTTAAAGACGGAAAAGCCGTTACGCTTAACCGCGACAACGTTTTTTCCGTGCAGACGCCGCAGTCCTTCCGTTTCGACGAGATAAAAAAAGCTTACGACTCGGTTGCGGGTAATTTTGCCGACGACAGCGAAGTTTACGAGCTTGCAGGGTTTTCCCCCACGCTTACCGAAGGCAGCCGAGACAACGTAAAACTTACCGAACCTGCCGACTTTTTCGGGCTGAACGACGTTTACAGAATAGGTTTCGGGTTTGACGTGCACAGATTCGAGAAAGGTCGGGACCTTATTCTTTGCGGAAGAAAATTCGATTACGAAAAAGGACTTTTGGGGCACAGCGACGCAGACGCGCCCGTGCACGCGATAATGGACGCGCTTTTATCTGCCGCGGGAATGCCCGATATTGGCGTACTATTCCCCGACAACGACCCGAAATACAAGGACGCAAACAGCATTAAACTACTTGAATCCGTGAGAGAATCGGTTTGTTCCCGATTCGAAATAGTCAACGTGTCAGTCTGCATAATAGCGCAAAAGCCTAAAATTGCGCCTTACGTTTCGCAAATGCGGCAAAATCTTTTAAATGCGCTTAGTATTGCAGCGGAGCGGGTAAACATTTCCGCGACCACATCCGAGCTTTTGGGAATAACCGGTGACGGAAGCGGGCTTGCGGCATCGGCGGACGTATTGATTAAACTGATATAAAAACTTAAAACTATATGAAAATCAAAAAAGGCGCCGAATAAATATCGGTGCCTTTTCCGTTTTACTTGAATTTGACTTTAATGTCGTAGTCCACTTGCATTGCGGACAAAATATTTTCCTTGTCGGGATAATTATTATAGTCGTTATAATGGAATTTATACAAGTTCGTCGTCAGTCCCATAGCGTCGCAATCACACTCCTTCATGACGTTTATAACGCTGACAAGCTCGTTTTCTATCTTGACGGCAAATTGATTTTTGATGTTTTGGTTAATTTCCTCTTCACTTATGCCGTAATACTTAAACAAATCGCTGAGCTTGTATCTGTCTTCAAGCTCGAGCAGAACCTCCACTGACATTTTAGTTTGGGGAACTCCGTTGTCTATCCCGGTTTTGATTTTAAATTTTTTGGAACGCAGCTGGCAGAAAATCTGTCCTACATCGATATCCTGAACCTTTAAGTTTTCCAAAGATACAAGGCCTTGCGTTGAAGACTTATCCGACCAGGTAAATCCGCGGGTCTGCTCGTCGTCAAGGAATTTTATCTGTCGGCCGTCGCGATAAAAAGCGATTTTGGAAAGGGATTTTATTTCCGTTTCGCCTCTTTTCTGATCTCCTGCCGAAGTAGAATCTCCCCCGCCGGAGCCGCTTGAATCAGCCGAACCGCCCGATCCGCTGCCCGAGCCGCCCGTTTCGTCGTCGGAATTTTCTTTCTCCCCTATTTCGATACAAGGTATATAGGAACTTTTGGTAACGCTGCCTGTTTCCGACAAAAACTTTAAAAGAGTAATTGACGGCATATTGGTATCGAGTGCGTTGTGTTCGATAAGTTTTGATAAGCCGTTACTGCTGGCTTCAGACAGCATATTGGACATTTCAATGGTTTCTTTTGCGGATTTACCGAGCGAAAGCACAAGATATGCGCCGGGAATGATTTTACCCGAAGCCATAAGGTAATTGAGATGAGGTAAAATGCTTTCGTCGCCGAAAGTGTCTCCTATGACAATAAGTCCGCACAAACCAAGCTCCAGTTTCTTACCCATCTTCAGGCTTAACTTTTCAAACGCCGCACTGACCGAATCCGCCTCTACCCCCACGTTAAGGCGCATTGTGGAACCGTTCTGGCTTTCCTGAGGCATAACCGCAGTTGCGGAAACACGGTATTGGTCCTCAACTTTGTCAAGACCTATCGAAGTCAAAAGAAGTTTTGTTTCTATTTCCGGTCTGTTGGTTACGCTTTTAGGCGACAAAATCAGAACCAAAACAAAAAACAAAATCATCAACTTGTAAATTTTAAGCAGTTTGGTTTTGTTTTTCGGAGTTCTTAAATCCATTTTTCTTCTCCTTGATTTCTTTACCGTTTAAAAGTTTAGGAGTATGATAATTAGGTTTGTATTTTATTACGCTCAGCAACAAAAGCAAACCGGGCATTATAAACGCGGGCGGACAGACGATGTATTTCATAACACCCGTACAAACCAAGAATACGGTATTTTCGTTTTCTAGAAAAAATTCGGAAATAACGTACAAGGCAACGGCGCAAGACACGGCTATAACATAATTGTTTCTGCTGTTTATGACAAAGGAAACGTTACGGGTAAGGAAATAAAAAATCAAGGCAAGTTTCATAAAAACGCTTAACATCCACACGCAATAAAAAAGCAGGTCGAATCTGCCGTAATCGTGCGCGCCCAGACTGAACTGAGTCATGTTACTCACGTTGTTTCCGTAATCTATAAGCGTACCCATGTTGGCATAAGTTGCAAAAAGCATGGTAGAGAAAAACATCACCAACAGACTTGCAAAAAGTTTGCTTATCATCGTCGCCAGCACAAACCCTTTTCCGAGTTTGACGTTTCCCAAAAAAATCAGCAAAAAAGTTATATCGCCGAACCATACCGGAAAGGTGATAAGTCCTTCGGCTACGGGCGCAAATCCGTTTTCCAATACCGGCATCAGATTATCGCCCTGCATGTCTCCGATTAACAGGCCCGTAAGCACAAGAGTACTTATTAAAACTATGGGTAAAATAATTTCCGCTGTGCGGCCCATTGCGCGCAACGAGCGTATCGCAAACGACGCAAGCAGTACAAGCAAAGGAATTATCATTATCGCCCAACCTATTTCCGCATACATCGTTACGGAAAAGAACATTTTAATTTCGCTTATAATCAGTATGGCTTTTGTCGCGAAAAAGGAAGAAAACAACACTACGACAATTCTCGAAACAACTTTTCCGAGAGTTTCGCTGAGTATATCGTATATTGTTTTGTCCGGATTTCGTTTTGCGGTAATGAGAAAAAAAGTCAGGTTTATAAATTCAAACGCAATCCAGATTCCCATGACTATATAACTGTCTTTGCCTACTATTCTGAGCATTAACGCGGGAAGCATGAACATTTTTACGGCAAGCGCGACTAAAAACTGAATAGCTACAAACTGTTTTATGCTGACCTGTTTACCTTCCATCAGCGCCGTTCCCCCTTCTTCTTTTATTTTTGTTCTTTATACTTAAAGGCCTGTTATTCATTCTTAAAAGCGAAACTCGGTAAAACGAGTCCTTAAGATCGGCAAATATAAGCGGTGCGAAAGGCGACATATACGGCACACCGAAGCCGCTTAAAGAACACAGATACAGTACCAGGTACAGTATTCCGCAAAGCAGCAGATACATTCCGCCCAATCCCCCAAGCACCGTAAACGCCACTCTCAGCAGCGTCATCGTCCCCTCCTGATTGGGCGCAGTGTACAGCGCGATGGAACTAAGCGCGGTTATCATGACCGCGGGCGAACTGATTATGCCTGCCTTGACCGCAGTATCTCCAAGCACAAGCGCGCCCACTATACTCATCGCCATGCCTACCGCGCGCGGCATTCTCACGCTTGCCTCGCGGATAATTTCAAACAGTAAAATTACAAACAAAACCTCCGTAAGCGGCGAAAGCGGAATTCCGTTTACCGACGTCATTACGGTAATCAAAAACCTTAAAGGTATCATGCTGTAATGAAATTCCTGCAACGCAACGTAAAGACCGGGGAGCAGTATGGAAAAGAATACGGACATTATTCTGATAATTCTCAGAAATGTCGCCAAAGAGGCGCGTTCGTAATAGTCCTCGCTGCTTTGATAATCTTCCACCAGCATAAACGGTACGGTTAACACCATGGGAGAGCCGTCTACCACTATGGCGACTCTTCCCTCCAGCATCTTGGAAACTATTATATCGGGTTTTTCGCTTATACCCGTCTGATGAAATACGGACAAAGGCCGCTCTTCCAGCACGGGCTGAAGATAATGGCTGTCAATCACGGCGTCAACGTCAATGCTCTTAAGCTTTTTCCTGACGCTGTCCACAAGTTCTTTGTCCGCAACATTGCTTAAATACACAAGCGCCACGACCGTATTGCCTATTCTGCCGATATGCATCTTTTCTATCGCAAGTCCCGGACTCTTCACTCGCCTCTCTATAAGAGAAAGATTAGTCTTAAGGTCCTCAATAAATCCTTCCCTGGGCCCTCGCATAACCGTCGAAGTGGGAGGTTCGGATATGGAACGCTTATCCCATTTCCTTAAATTGACTACGATAAACTCTTTTAAGCCTTCCACGAAAATAATTCCGTCGCCCGAAAGAATCAGCTGCTTTGCCCCCTCCTGGTCTACGGAAGTCTTTGTTTCCGCGATGTAAATAACCGATTTTACCAATCCTTCGGCAGTAATTTTACCGTCACAGAAATGTTCCAGCGCGCGTAAAAGCTCGCTTAAAAGCGCAGAATCGGTTAAATCAGGATTGTAAAGAATAACCGCGTCCGTTTTATTTATTTTAAATTCTCTTTTTACAAGCAAATCCGGCGTTGCGAACTCGCTTACTATGGAGTCTGCTCTTTTCATATATTTTATGTTTTGTATATTGACTGTTTTTTATCGCTTTAAATAAAAAAAGACTCCGATTTATTTTATCCGTCAAAAAAGCAAATAGCTTTTTGCGGTTGAAAACCGAAGTCTGTACTTAAATATGGTTTTTAATTATATTATTTGACCTTTATTTACTGTGTTTTTCCTTTTCGGCAGCTTCGAAAAGTCCGTTGATATAAGCGGCGCCCAGCGCGCGGTCATACAATCCGTAACCCGGTTTTCCGCTTTCGCCCCAGATGTTTCTGCCGTGGTCGGGGCGGACGTATCCGTCAAAGCCGCCGTTTACAAGCGCCTTGACTATTGCGTACATATCAAGAGAACCGCACGCGCTTAAATGCGCAGTTTCGGCAAAATCGCGCTCTTTGGAAAAGCCGATGTTTCTTAAATGCGCAAAGTGAATTCTGCCCTGTGCGGCATATTTTTCGGCAAGGCGCACAAGGTCGGGCCTGCCCGCGCCCAGACTGCCCGTACAGAGAGTAAGTCCGTTTGCTTTGGACGGTACCGCGGCAAAAAGCCTGTCAAGGTCTTTTTCGCACGAAACTATACGCGGCAATCCGAAAAGGTCCCACGGCGGGTCATCGGGATGCACCGCCATATTTATGCCGCACTCCTCGCACACGGGGATAATCCTTTCAAGAAAATAAACATAATTTTCGAAAAGCTTATCGCGGTCCACCGATTTATAGGCGTTAAGAAGAGCGCCGAGTTCCTCCGCAGAATAGCTTTCGTCCCATCCGGGAAGCGAAAGATGCTCGGGGTCCAGCTTAACTATATCTTCCTCGCGGTAAGCAAGCGAATAGGAGCCGTCGTCGTTGCGCTTGTCGAGCACGGTACGCACCCAGTCGAAAACGGGCATAAAATTGTAGCAGATTACTTTTACTCCCGCTTCGGCAAGACGGCGAATGTTGGTTTTATACGCCTCGATGTATTCGTCGCGTTTTCCTCTTCCCAGTTTAATATCTTCGTGGACGGGCACGCTTTCAATAACTTCCATTTTTAAACCCGCTTTTTCGCAGGCGGTTTTAAGTTCATTTACGGAATCACGGCTCCACTCGTTTCCCGGCGGAACGTCGTAAACCGCCGTAACCACGCCCGTCATTCCGGGAATCTGTCTGATGTAATCAAGAGGTATGGAATCCTTAAGTCCGTACCATCTGAACGTCATTTTCATAAAAAATTATTCTCCTTGAAAAAATAGCAAATCAAAGCTTGGAAAAGTCGATTTCGCGCCTTGCTCCTTTTGAGGCATACAGCTCCAACACGGTTTTGACGGCCTTATAAGCTTCGGTTACGCCCACGGGGAAATCCTCGCCGCGGGTAACGTGATCGTAAAAATCGCGTATAAGGTGAAGGTGTCCGTTGCCCCAGTAATCTTTGGCGATTATGTCGATCTTTTCGTTTACCGCAACAGGCAAACCCGCACCGTCGTAAACCTTGTTGCCCACTGCCGTATACTGTCCTTTGTCAGTAGCGAGGGATATTATTACGGGTGAATTAAATGCGCCCGCGGTAGTTGCGTAAAACGTAGCCTTTGTGCCGGACTTAAACTCGACATATATTTCAGCAGTATCTTCTTCGTCGATAACGCCCTTAAGGTGGTTATTCCCCACCGAGCCCGTTACGGCAATCGGTTCGCCCAGCATCCAAATAATAAGGTCAAGCGTGTGGATAGCCTGGTTCATCATGACTCCTCCGCCCTCGGTCTTACGCCTGCCGCGCCAATCGGTTTCCTTATAGTATTTTTCGTCACGCGCCCAGGGAACCGTTGCAAAAATGCCTTTAGCTCCCTCGGTTTCGCATAAAGCCTTAAGCTTTTCGTTAGTCTCAAGGTACCGGTTCTGAAAACATATTCCTATTTTGGCGCTGCTTAAGTCGGCGGCTTTTTTAAGCTCATAATACTGCTCGTCGCTGATGCAGACGGGTTTTTCGCACAAAACGTTTATTCCGCGATTAAGGGCGGCGATACTCATTTCCGCGTGCTCGTAATGCGGAGTACAAACGTGAACGGAATCGGGTTTTGCTTTATCCATCATTACGGTATAGTCGGTGTAAACTTTGCAGTCAAAACCGAAATCGTCGCGCAGTTTTGCTGCTTTTTCTTCGCTTCTGTCGCAAAGTGCGATAACGTCGTGCCCGAGATGTTTTAAAACGTCCAGATGAGTTTTGGCAATGCTGCCGCAACCGATTAGCGCTACTTTCATTTTTCAATACCTCCGCCTTTACTATTTTAACACTTTTAACGATAATTTACAAAATAAATATATTGCATATCACGCTTAATTTTTTGCAATATGTAGTTAAAAAAAAGCCTTCCTAAATTTCCTTTTTTACTAGTTTATTAAAACCAAATAGTTTTATCATTTAAAACATTTTTGCAACGCGGAAAACTTTATTCGTTGCGACGTGATACCGCGGAAAACTTTGCCGAATACAGCAATGATTTTTTAAAAGCATATAAATATATTTTTTATTTTCAACGTATTACGCCCGTGGCCGAAACCGCGGGCGTAATACGAGAAGTATGATTAAGAAGTCAGTAAAGCAAATTATAGTTCCGCTTTTCGCAAGTGGCAGTCATCAGGCCTTATAATAATTCATAAGTCCCAAAACTTCGGCAGCGTTAAGCTCTTTATCGATGATAACGATGTCGTCCACGGTGTGAGTAATGTTTTGATAATGCCGAAACACTCCATTCGCGTAATCTCCGCCCTCGGAACCCGAAACTTCGACGCCCCTGCCGATGCCCATAAAGGAGGCTATTTCGGGATTGGACAGCGACAACGCGTCATCAACGGTAAGGGTCGACGTAGCCGCAAGCGCAAAGTTGACGTACACGTCTATTACGCAGTTTCCGTTGCCGCGGGTGAAAGAGAACGTCCAGTTGGTCCAATCGGTATACCGATCGGTGTTTCTAACCGTAATAAAGTTATTGGAACTGTTCAATCTCAAGCGGATTGTATTTTGTCTTATCGACGCAGTAACGCCGCTTGCAGATGCGGGGTCGGTTGTCGCAAACAAGACGATACCCGATCCGTTTGCGTTAAGCGCGGTTGTAAAGTCCATTTTAAGCCACATGGAAACGGTAAAGCTGTTAACGCCGGGGTCAAAGCCGTTTACGTCGTAATACATTGACGTGCTGTTGATCTGGATTGCCTTGTCTTCGCCGCCTTCCCTGCCCGCTACAACGGAAGAAGCTGCAGCGGCATTAAGCTCCATTGCTACGCCCGATTCCGAAACGGAGTTGGCCGTTGTTCCGTCGTTAAAGCCGAAATCGGCTTTTACGGAAGAAACGTCGATGGAATAGCTTTGCACAGCGCCGTTAAGATAAGCCTCGGCTATATCTACGGGAACAATCCCTTTGGTAACCGCGAATGCCGCGGAGGTAAGACCGAAAGAATTTGCGTCTACGGGAGCAGCTCCCGTGAAGGACGAAGTTTGACCTTTAGCTTCAAGATTGTAGCCGCCCAGTACGAAATTCTTGCTTGCGCCGTAATCAAAAGCAAGGTCTTCGTTTAGCACAGTGGTTTTGGTTCCCACATGTTCCCCGTCGGCGTAAACAGTAATGGTAATCGATTTGGAAACCGAACGGTCAAAATGGAACACGAAATTCGTCCATTCGTTGTACTTGGTAAAATCACCGCTGATATCGACGCTTGAACCCGCCTGAACGCCCGCAAACTTGAACCTGATTCTCTCAGGATTAACATAGCAGGTTATGCCGTCCCAGAAATCGGCGTTTGCGGTAGAAAACAGCGCGTAGCCCCCGCCGCTTACGCAATTTGATATGTTTCCGAAAGTGCCGGATACCGTAAAGCTGTCGGTGCCGAGTTCCACCCCCGCAAACACTTTGCCGCCCTGCGTATCGTTGCTGTATGTCGTACCCGTAAGGCTAAGCGTTTCGACATTATTTATAAGAGATTCCGTATAGGAAACTTTAACGGTTTTTCTGACTCCGCTTGCGGAAATCTCGATTTCGGCAGGTAACGTCTTCGCTTGTTCCGCGGTTAAGGTGATAAGATAATCGCCTGCTGTTTCTCCTGCGGTGACGTAAGACGCGATTTCGCCGAAATTAACGCCGCTCACGCCGACCAGTCCTTCGGCATCGGCGGAAACGCGCACGTTGTGAACTATCTGATTGTCGGCATTGAGTTCAAGGTCGAAAATCTCAATCTCGTCAACATAAAGTTCTCCCATTTTGACGTACTTGATTATGAAAGACTTGGTGATTCCGAGATAAGTGTAATTTACGGTTACTCCTTCCGTTACTGCGAAAGTATCGAGATCTTCTGCAGGAATGCTAAGCACATATTTGCCGTCGGACAGAAAGATGTAATCCGCCGCAACGCCGTCGAAAATAATGTCCGAAGTAATTGCGGTAACCTGAGGATAAACTTTATTAATTACAAGGTCCTGCGTATATCCGCTTTCAATGTCGGGAGTGTTGTAATCGAACAATACGTCCTCAGCGACAAAGGTAGTGTTTTCCTTCATCGATTCGATGTAGCCGTCAATCGCCTGAATCTGTTTTGCGTTCATGTAGCCGCGGTAGAACATAAAGTCGTCGTATCTGACATTGGCGTCGGTATAATAATCGTAGGTATTGCTGTCAGGGGTGCAACCCGGAGTACCGATACCCAAAGTTCCGTCAACGTCAAGGGAAGTTGAAGAAGGCAGATTAAACGTTTTGGAGTAAACATGCGCACCGTCAATATAAACAACTATGGTAAGCTTGTCGGTAACGGTACGGTCAAACACAAAAGTCCAACGCTGCCATTCTTCCTCGATTGCCGCCCAAACCGCATCTTTCCCGCCGGTATCGCTTGTCGACTGAGGAACTATTTTTATCTGGAAAGTATCTTTTCTTATTCTGATGGAGAAACCGCTTGTGCCGTCAATATTGCCGGTGGCAACGATTGCAGTGGCGTAACCGCTGGAAGCAAGATTATTCGTAAGATCCGTGCCGTTTATCATTGTGGAAATTACAAAACTGTCGGTGCCTACGTTTACTGCAAGTTTGGCGGAACGTTTTTTCATATTGGAAACGTACACCTGATCGGTAGAATAATCGTCATCGTTCTCATAAAGAGGGCTGTTAACGGTCGCAGCGCCGCTTCCCGCATAGTTTTTGAGATTGCCGTCGAAGCTAATGTAAGCCTCGGTATTTTCCGCAATTTCATCCGCAGTCCATACAATGTAATTTACGTTAAACGTTTCTTGAGCACTGTAAGAACCGGTTGCCTTTGTTGCGGTAATAACGTGTAAAGATTCCGCTTCGAACTCTGCCTCCGCAATCGAGAACGAATAAGTACCGTCGCCGTTATCGGTAGCCGTGAACGGCGCAAACGTCACTCCCGTCACGGGTAATGTTTTAGACGCGTCCGCATAAACAGCGATTTCGAAATTATAATATCCGTCCGTCTTTTCGGTAGTATAGTACGTAAACTCGCTTTCGCTTAGATAAAGCGTATCAAGCGGAACGTAAGTAATGGTAAACTGTTTCGTAAAGCCGTTTACCGTAGCGTTTACGGTTACTCCGTCGACGAACTCGCTTAATTTACCGTCGGGAATAAGCAAAGTATAAACGCCTTGTAGTTCGCTAATCGTGACGTCGGCGGGAAGTCCGCTGAACTGCACGCCGGACAATATGCCGCCGTCGAAAGCGTTGACGGAAATTTCCGAAGTGTAATCCTCCCCTTCCGTGACATCTTCAAACATAATGGTTTTATCGCCGACGGACCAACCGAACAAGTTGATTACTTCGTCTTTTTGAATGTCAAGTAATCTAATTCCGGTAGCGTCGAACGCTTCGGATATAAACATAAAGTCGCTTAAGCCGATGTTCATGTTGGGGGGATAGCCCGCGCCTTCCGCCATATCGTCTACGCCGGGTGCGCCTATTCCGAACACGGCGTCGGCTTTGCCGTCGAGAGAAACCTGAGAATCAATCGCGATTTCCTGCACGGTGGCAAGCGTACCGTCGATATACACGCTGACCTTAAGAACGCCGTCGGTCTCGCGATCGAACACGAAGTACCACTGCTGCCACTGCGTCTTAATCAGCTTGAATACGTCTGCAGTGCCGTCTGCAGTGCCGTCTGCATTGGTGTTGCCCAGAATTCTTATCTGGAATGCGTCCGATTTAAGGCCGTTGATATCGTGTCTTATGCGCACGGAGAATCCTTCCGCGCCGTCCACAGAACTAGTGCCGAACAGAATAAATGCATATCCGTTGCCGGCGTCCGCGTTCATTATGTCGTTGCCGTTTATCTTCATGCCTACGGTAAAGCTGCCGGTGCCGGGCGCGAAATTATCCACTTTAAGCGCGCGTTTGCTCATATTCGCCAGGTAAGCGCCGCCGCTGTAAGTCGCCTCTCCGCGACGCATGGACGCGGTATAATTGCCCGTAAGCTCTTTGAGGGAATCTTTTAACGGGAGATATATCTTGGTATTGGCAGCGATTCCGCTTATTTCATCCGCGCTGAGCTTAGTATATTTTACCGTGAAAGTTGCAGGTTCCGCGTCGTCAAAACTTACTTGCACCGATACGGGAGAAGCAAGGGATTCGATTACGCTTTCGGATACTGTAAACGTATAGTTGCCGTTTCCGTCGTACACGGGATCGCCGAAGTCTGCGTAATCAAACTGCGCTTCCCCTACCGGAATAAGGCATTCGCTGTCAGCAAACACGCCGACACTGAACGTATAAGCGCCGTCTTGCTTATCCGATTTTATTAACTCTATTTCACTATTGTCAACGTAAATCTTTTCAAGCGGTACATAAGTAACGGTAAGCTGCTTGGTGATTCCGTTTATCGTAACGTTTATGGTAACGCCGCCTTCGAAATCGGAAAGATTTGCGTAAGGAATACTGAGAGTATAAACCCCGTCGTTTTCATTGACGCTTGCACCCGCGGGAACGCCGCTGAACTCGGCGCCAGTAATTACGGCGTCGGCATGGAGTTTGGAAATATCGAGAGCCGTTTCGTAAGTCTGTCCGCTGACCACGTCCGCAAAGGAGATTACCGTATTGCCGGTCGTCCAGCCGTATTTAGACACAATATCGCCACAGTAGTCACTAAGACCCGCAACTTCTTCCGCCGTAAGAGCCTTGCGAACGAACACGAAGTTATCCACCGTCGCGCTCTTGCTATCCCAGGCAAGATTACCGCCGAGATAAACAATACCGGTACCCAAAGACTGACCCTCGGTAAACCACAATTCGTTAGTACCGACGTATTCGCCGTCAAGATAAAGGTCTATGGTAATCTTTTCGGGAGTGTGATACGGAGCCGCAGGAGAAGACGAGCTTACGGGATTGCCCTGAGCGTCGTACTTATCGTTGTTGATTACGCGATCGGGATCGGATGCCACGTTGCGCGTAACAACTATGGTATAACGCTGCCACTGATCAATCTTAAGTTTGCCGGCGGAACCGTCAAAATAGAAGCCCTGATCGTTTCTGCCCAGCTGTATGCGCAGCTTGTTTTGAATTCCGTGCGCAGAAAGCTGGAACGTGCAAGGATCGGTGTCGTTGTTCTTGGTAGAAGTTACTATCTCGTAAGACGCGTTGCTTCCTTCGAAAGAAGCAGCCTCAAGTTTGACATCCAACGAAAGAGTAAAGCTATCGGTGCCCAACAAAAGATTTTCAATACCGACGGTGTTGTTTTTGGTGTTAATGCTAAGCGCCTTATCGCCTACGTAACTGTCGGTCTTGTCTGCATAATACGCCGCGTCGCCGCGTACGGGGCCGGTAACGTGTCCGCCTACGTAATCGGTTAAATTACCGTCAAAATCATAATACGCTTCCAGCGCCGAATAAATTCCGTCTAACTGATCGTCGGACAAAGTATTTCTGATTACCGTCAACTGAGCTGTTTCCGCATCATTGCAGGAAACGGTAATCACTTTGTTTGCGTCAAGCGCTTCGAAAACCGAGGCGGGAACGGTAAACGTGTAAGTTCCGTCGCCGTTATTGACAACATAGTCTCCCCAATCGCTGAATTCAATGTTTTCCTTAACGGGAGTAACAAGCGTCGAATCCGCATAAACGCCTATGGTAAACACATAGCTGTCGTCCGTTTTATCGCTCTTCCAGAAATCAAAAGAGTCTTTGTCGACATAGATCCTATCGAGCGCTACATAAGTAATGTTAACCTTTTTGGTTATGCCGTTGTAAGTATAAGTTGAAGTAATGCCGTTTTTGAACAAGGAAAGCTGATTGCTTCCGACTTTGAACAGGAAATAACTTTCATCTCCCGATTCCACATAAGTGATAAACTCCGCTATCTCCTCGCCGAACGTAACCTGCGTGTCGTCAAGACGCACTACAGAGCCGTCTTCAGGATAAGCGTTTACAAGGAACTGGGTGCTGTAACCGTCGGAATCGACTTCGGAAAAGTCAAACTTGATGTCGTCCATTTTGAAAGCGTTAGACACATTAGTCGCCTTGACATACTGGAACATATTGTAAATGTCGTTTTGCGTCATTACGTCGTCGTACAACATAAAGTCGTCGATGCCTATTCTGTTGCTGAGGTAACTGGATCCGTCGTTTTTACCGTCGTCCACGCCGGGAGCGCCAATGCCGAACACCGCATTAGACGCGCCGTCAAGCGACGTTCCGGGCGCAATATTCACCGTACGTGTGACTAAAAGCTCGCCGTCGATATAAACGCGCACGGTAATCTTATCGTCAACGGTACGGTCAAACGTAAATACCCACCTCTGCCAATCGTTCTTAAGCGCAGTGATGACGGCATCCGTTCCGTCGCCGTTGGAATTATCCAATATTTTAATCTGGAACGCATTCGACTTGTTTCCGGTGGTATCGTATCTGATTCTTATGGAGAAGCCTTCCGTACCGTCAACCGAACCCGTACCGAACAAAATCAATGAATAACCGTTGCCGGCAGTATAAGCGTTATGTAAAATATCGTCGCCGTTTATAAGCATCGTTACGCTGAAACTGCTTATTCCCACGCTTGCGTCGTTAAGCATAAGCGCACGGTTTCTCATATCGAGAGTATAATATTTGTCGGTATAATAAGAGTTTTCTTTGGAGTTAAATTCCGCTTCGCCGCGGCGCATAGACGCATTATAGCCTACCAAAGAATCCAAACCGTTGTCGAAGTTGATATAAGACAATATTTTAGTATCGTCAAAGGCTTCGGCGTTGGCGTCGATATAATAAACAGTAAGCTGGCCGGAAGCATTGCCGGACGTTATGCCGATACTTAATTGGTCATCGATTTCTTCCACCTCGGCTTTAGGAATACTGACAGAGTATTTACCGTTGCCCTTTTCGGAAACTTTATCGCTATAATCTCCGAAATCCACACCGGTAGCGACCAGAGCGCCGCCGGGCAGATAAGACAAGATAAACTCGTCGGTATAATTGCCGTCGGTAACATTGATATCCTTTACGAAAACGACGTCTCCGGCATAAATGTTTTCGGGAGCAAAACCGTCTTCGTTCCAATTAAGATAATTGTCTATATTTCTTGAGCCGATGTTGCCGATGTCGAGAGAATCATATCTGACCGTCATATTGCCGCTATCGTTGTAGGCAAACTTGGTAAGAGAGGCTATTCCGCAGTTTTCGGGAGCGGCGGTAAGATTAAATAACGACCAAGGTATTTTTGCCTCCAAAACATATCCGTCAGACACGATGTTGCCCACCAAATAGATAACGGAAACTTTGGAAGAGTTATCAACCCAGGAAAAGTCATCCGAACCTACCACGCTGTCGGCATAATTATAGAACCTCGATGTTCCGTCAGCGTAAAAACGCAATTGATAAGTATTTGCAGAGGAAAGCGTTTCGCCGAAATTGAAGTAAATTTCTACGCCGGAACCCCACGCCACGGAAGTGTTGACTTTGGAATCGACAACTTTTATGCCGACATACATTGCTTTTTCGTCCAACGCGAAAACGAAATCCGAAGTCACGCTTACGCCGTTAAACTGTTGTTCGAAAACGGCGTGATTTTTTCCGCTGTAAACGTTATCGTCAAGAATTCCGTCCAGAGCGAAATTGCCGTCATAGCTTATTGTAAATTGCGAAGTCATTCCGTCCGCACTTACTTGCGCAAAACGTTCGGTTTCAAAATAAGAAATGTCTTCTTTGGGAATTTTTATAGTATAAGTTCCGTCCGAATTGTCGGTGACGGAAAGACTTTCCGCTTCACCGAAGTCGAACGTTGCGCCGAGTATTTCTTCTTTATCGGTAGTAAACCCGCTCACGACGATAGCGTCGTAAGAATCCGGTTTAACTGTTAATTCATAATAATTTCCCGTCGAATCAAGGTTGTTTTTACTTAAAGACTGAGCGGGTATTTTGATTCCGTTGGGCACATAACCCTTATCCTTAAGAAAACGGAAGAAAGATTCCTGAGGATTGATTTTAGACGAACCGTTAGAGTAAACGTCGCTGCCGGCTATTGCAAGATATTTCCATTCGGGATCGCTTACCGCCGTAGCGCTTTCACAGTGATAAATACTGGGGAAAATAGCAATCTGGCTTTTTCCGTTGTCGTTGGTCACGCCTAAAGAAGACCACGGTATAAAAATTTCGCCCTGCCAGCCGTCGGTATCGGAGCTGTTCATAACCCCGTTTTTAACGCTGCCGGCCATACGCGCCGGGAAATATTCCGAGGTATAAGGATACAGTTTCGCGGAGTCTCCCCTATACCTTTCGCCGGGACCACCGACGTTATAACGGATTTGAACGATGTTTTCATTTTTGAACACAGTCGTTCCGTTTCCCGCGATAAGCAATTCTACGCCCGTATTGTATTTAATCGCTCTGTCGCTGCTAAAATACACGTCGTTATCGTTGCTGTCCAGACCGATATATACGCCGAGATCCGTCATCAACGTATATATGGACATAGTTATACCCGTACTTTTATGAGTATAAACTTTACCTTTTTTCTCGGTGATAGCTTCCGTCCACTCTTCTTCGTCAAGTACGCCGTCAATAGACATAAACTCATCGGGAACAGCGGAAGTAGCATCCAGATAATCGTATTTGTTTTCAACGTAACCGTCGTTGGTAACGGCTTTCCAGCTACCTACGCCCACGTGAGAAGTGTCGGGCAAGAAAGTATTGGCGTCGCGGAAACCGTCGTAATTTCTGGTCTGAATGAACGAAGCCGTGTACTGAACGACGTCAGCCTTTTCTACTCCGAGAAGTTCCCAGGAAACGCCCATTTCCGCCGTATATCCGATTGAATCGCGCGATTCGGAATTCACGGTACCGTCAACCGACGCCGCTCCGATGTATTTGCTTTTAGCCGACGAAGCCATCCACTCCGTTCCTAAACCGTTGGGACGATAGTAATTTACTACGGCTTCGTTGCCTTCTCCGGTGGGAGTGAGACGAATGCTGACGCAACCTTGCTCGAGTTTAAAGTGGTCGAGCGTGGTAAGATAAATTTCCACGCCGGAATTCCTGGACTGCTGACGTCCGGGATTATAGAAAAGCGAATTGTCCTTTACGTCAAAAGCAAAATAGACGCCGTTTTCGCCCAGATAAGCGTAAACGTCCATGCTCTTGTCGCCGTTGACGGCGGAAAGTTTGTTTTTGCTGTTTGCCCAAACGTCCTCGTCCAGCACGCCGTCAATAGTCATATTTTCATCTATCGACATTACATAGTTTTCATTTACGCCGTTGAAATCGGTATATTCTCCAAGGGGCGAAACCTTGCCGCAAGCGAAAATACTTAAAGATATAAGGAACGTAAGTAAAACAACTAAAAAAGTTTTCTTTTTCATTTATGACTTCCCTCCTTATGCCGTTTTTCCAAGCACAACGATGTCGGATATGTTTAATCCGTCTTTACCTTTTGCTTTTTTGATTTTTATTTTAATTTTATTTATGCTTAATTCGTTGAATTCGGCAACTGAAGCACCGCCTGCGCGCATGGTATAATAACTGTCGTCGATAAACTCCATTTCATCTTCGCTTAACAGGTAATCAAGCGGAACCAGATTAGCGTCGAGATTGAATGCGAGATCGTCGATGTAAGCCATACCGGTATTGCCGTTTTCATCCCTGTAAGAAAATTCGATGCGGTCGATCTCGGTGAAAATCTTCATATAATCCTGACTGTTGTAAATCATGATTGCGCGGGCCGTAACGTAGTCGGAGAATGTAAGAGTAATTTCCGTATTTCCTTTCGCTTCGAACTCGGGAACGTTGTCGTTGATACCGGTTTCGTTGTGCATGGCGATAAGCTGGTCGGTAAGATAAGACACGTTGCTTTCTTTGACCATGTTGGTCGCCTTTACTTCCGCCAAAGGCGCAATGTTTTTATAACCGGAAACTGCTTCGGGAAGCGGCTGAATTACCTTTGTGGGGCCGTTTGCGTGCATTACGGTCTGACCTTTATCGTTGGTCGTGAAATAAACGCGCTCGAAGCACTGCGCGCGGTCGCCGATGCCGTCCATGCCGAGGACGGGATAGCTGTGGTAAACAATCCACAATTCGTCGCCCACTTCAAAGAACGAGTGGTGACCTGAAGAGTGTATGTCCCAATCGGTACCGGGAGAGCATACAAGACCGCCGTCTTCGGGCTGGATTTTGGTATAGGGTCCAAGCGGGCTGTCAGCAATTGCCTGAGCCACGGGATAGAGTTTATCCTTGGTGGAACCTATGGAGAAAGTAAGGTAATACTTACCCTCATGATAATAAACGTACGGACCTTCGTCTATCTTCATGGAGTAACCGACAAAATTATATTCCTCGGTCCTTTCGGTAGTAGTGTAGCCGAAAGAAGTAAGTCTGGTAACAGTGGAATAATCGGGAGTAACCCAATCCTTCATTTTTACGCCCCACACCTCGTTGGCGGTATCCACTTTACGGCTGCGAACCATGAAAAGATATTTGGTTCCGTCAGGCGCGATAAAAGGGCAGGCGTCAATAAACGAACGTCCCGCTTTATAAAGCTCCTGACCGGGCTCGGCGTTTTCGTCAACGTTGATGCCCGTTTCGGGATTGATGTTTTCAAGGTCGAACACGGGGTCTGCGGCAGTCATCGCAAAACCGTTGCCGTTGGTGCCTTCGTATTCCTTATAAGGACCTTCGGGCGTTTTGGATATGGCTACGCCGGGATAGTAGTTTGCGGTGTAGTATTTCTCTTCGAAATCGCTTGTGCGCGCACTGTAAAACAGGAAAAACAATCCTTTTCCGCTTTCGCCTTCTTTCGCTTCTATATTGTAATCCGACCACAGCGCGTCTTTATCGTAAAGAAGCTGGGGCGCCCAGAAGTCTTTTTGACCGAAATGGTTTTGATCAGGCATAAACCCCTTTCCCACAGGCTCCCAGTTTATAAAATCGGTGCTTTGATAAATTTCAAAAGAGCTGCCGCCGTAAGTCCCGGTAGAATAGAAATTCCCCGCCCAAGGCCCCTCGTCCACATAAATAGTGGTAGGGTCGCCCAAAGGCACGTCGTAATCGTTGCGATAGAACAGCTTTGTATTGTAATCGCCCGTTCTTTCGCTTTCAGCATAACTGTAATGCGACAATTCTGTTTTTTTGTATGTGTAGCCGTTGCAACCGACAAGACCGCTTGCTGCGACAAACACCAAACAAAGCAGACATGAAAGCAGAATTTTAATTTTCTTCATCAAATTTCCCTCCTCATTATTACTGACTTAAAATTTATAAGCGGGTTTTGTTATACCTTATCCGTCTTCATAAATTATAATAAATAATCAAGTCACCTTTCCCGTTTATAAACTGTAAGTTTAATTACTTTTTGTTGCCGTAAGTTCCCTCAGTGTCCAGCACTTTTTCGTCCGTAGTCTTAAGTCTGGAAGTGGCAATCCTTTTACTAAGCTCGTTATAATACAATTCGTCGTCGATGGGGAAATCTATTTTTTTGTCAATCCATGTGGACAACAGCATGGCGTCGGCAAGTTCCACTCCCCTGATGCCTTCCTTGCCGTCGATGTAAAGAGGCTCCAGCCCGAGAATTGCGTTTGCAACGTTGTTAAGTACGCGCACGTGTTGCGGACGCGGATCTTCCTCGACCTTGATAACCTCGGTTTCATGTTTGGGTTCTCCGAATCCGCCGGTATAAGTCGCGTTGAATTCGCGCTCGTTTTGTTTAAGCTTGTAATATGTAAGCTTTCCGTCGTCGAACACCAGCTTTCCGCCGTCGCCCATGATTTCGAAGCGATTTGTGCCGGGGGTATCCGCCGTAGTGGTCACGAAAACTCCCGTAGCGCCGTTTTCATACTCGAAATATGCGGTAACGTCGTCCTCGACCTCTATGTCGTGCCATTTGCCGAAATGGCAGAAAGACCTTACCGACGAGGGCATCATACCGGTAATCCACTGAAACAGGTCGATGTTGTGCGGAGCCTGATTGAAAAGCACGCCGCCGCCTTCGCCCGCCCAGGTTGCGCGCCACGACCCGCTGTCGTAATAGGACTGACTGCGATACCAGTTGGTGATTATCCAGTTTGTACGCTTTACGTTGCCAACGGCACCCGAGGCAACCATCTCGCGCATCTTCTTAAAAACCGGATTGGTGCGCTGATTGAACATAAGCGCGAAAATCTTGTCTGATTTTGCGGCGCGCTCGTTCATTTCCTTGACCTGTTTGGTATAAACGCCCGCAGGCTTTTCGCAAACGACGTTAAGCCCCGCGTCGAGAGCCGCTATCGAAAGGCGCGGATGATCGTAATGAGGTACGGCAATGATAACGGCGTCAACGTCGCCGCTTTTAAACATGGTTTCCGCATCAGAATAGAATTTAACCGCTTCGGGATGCTTAAGCTGTTTTTTGATGTTTTCGATTTTTAAGGGATTTATATCGCAAGCCGCGCTGAGAACAGCGTTTTTTACTTCGCCTCCGTCCAGCCATTTGCAATGACTGCTTCCCATGTTGCCTATACCTACAACCCCGAATCTTACTTTGTCCATGTTCCGTTTACTCCTTCGATATATCCGCAATTTTTAAGCATTGTTTTCAACGCCGTTACAGCCGCGTCGAACGATTCGTTACTGTCTTTATAAGAAAAAAGCGCATTAAGTTCTTTTTTGTCAATATCGCTGTAGCCCGTAAATTTAAAAAGATGCGGTTCCAGCGTAAGCGTGGTGTCTTTGTCGAGTCCCGATAAAATTTTATCGTACATTCCGTCGCCGTAACCTACGGGCACGATTTGTTTTGTATCGTAACGAGAATCCTTTACGTGTATGTAATAAGCCCTTTTAATCAGTTTTTCATACGCTTCCTTGATGTCCTCGTCCCACTGAATGAAGTTAGAGGAATCGAAAACGCTGTAAAGCCCGTCTACGTTATCGTAAATATCCTCGCAGTTTTTTACGGTAGCTCCGAAAATTTCGGACTCGTTTTCGTGACAAAGCATATAACCGTCAGCGATTTTCACAAGAGCGCGCATTCTTTCAATGACTTCGTCGCGGTATTTTGTATAATCTTCGCGATGGACGAAATAGCTGAAAATTCTTATGCGCTTTGTCCCGAAAATATCGGCAAGCTTAAGCAATTTTCTCAAAAGATTTTCATGTTCTTCTCTTGGGGAATCGATACTTATTTTTCCCAAAGGGCTTCCCAGCGACCAGACCTTTATACCCGCCTTTTCAAGTTTTTCGGCATAAATTTCAGCCTCTTCCTCGCTTAAAGCGGAAATGTTTTTCCCGTCCAGACCGCGGAGTTCTATATTATAGATATTGTTGCGTAAAAGCGCCTTTATCTGTCCGTCAAATTCGGTAGACGCTTCATCCGCAAATGCACACAATGTAACAACAGCCATTATTTAATGTACCCCATTTTCTTAAGATTGTCTGCACTTTTACCCAATTGAGCAAACGGGTCGGGATAATCGACCGCGTCGTCCTGTTCCACAAACGCGTATTTGGTGCCGCTTTTAATAAATGCGGGCAACACCGCGCCCCAGTTTATGACGCCTTCACCTACGGGAGCGAACTTCTGTCCGCCCTCTTTAACGGTCTGCATATCCTTAAGATGCACGCATTCGATTCTTCCCGAAAGTTTTTCTATGTACTCGAGCAAAGCTACGCCGCCGCGCTGAACCCAATAAGTGTCCAAAGTGAAATTAAAATCAGGCGCATTTTCCACAAGATAATCGAAAATGGTTTGTCCGTTTTTCAGTTTACGGAATTCGAAATCGTGATTATGATAGAAAAACTTTAATCCTGCGTCCTTTATCTTTTGGGCCGCGGCGGAGAATTTTTTGATAAATGCATCAACTTCTTCTATGTCGCCCATAAAAGGAAATGCGTGGGGCATTGCACCAAGCCCTATGTTCTGACAGCCTATAATTTTATGTTCTTTAATGACGTTTTCGGTATCTTCGGAAATCCTGGTTGCGTCTACATGAGTAAGATAAACCGGTAAATTATATTTATCTATTATATCTTTCAGTTCAAACGGCTCGAAAGTCGCGCCGGAAAACTGTACGCAGGTATAACCCATATCCTTGATTTTTCCGAAAGTGGAGTCAATGTCTTTTCCGTTTTTAATAAAATTTCTTAAAGAAAAAAGTTGAGCCCCTATCTCCATACATGCATCCCTCCGTTAGTGTCTGTTACTTTACTTATAGAGTATAACATAACAAATAAATTATAACAATATCAAAAAAAATCAAAATATATTGCATTTTTAGCAATATTATGCTATAATACCTGTACCAAAATTATGGAGTTATTCATTATGCAGAACAATGATTACGATAAAAACCATGTTGTTGCCAATCAAAAACTCGGTTTCTGCGAAGGCTATAATTATACGGCAGACTGCACAAATAAAAATTTTCAAAGACATTTTCACGACGATTACGAAATTCTTTTTATAACCGAGGTAACGGGAGAATACACAATCGAAAATCATAAGTACAACCTTATGCCCTACGACCTTTTGCTTATAAAACCTACAAAGTATCACTATCTTCAGGTCAAGGAACATACTCATTACGGCCGTTTCGTTTTTAACGTTACTTCGGATTTTATTCCTCAAAATATAATCGACAAAGCATTTTCCAAAGGCGAGTTCTTCCATATAGGCGGGTCGTCTCCCATCACAAAAAACTTTTTGAAATTGTTGGATTACAACAAAGTATTTGACGAATCGGAATTTACATTGCTGATAAAGACGATACTTATCGAAAACCTTTTGCTGATAAGTAAAATCGACTCAAACGATAACGGCGAAAATTACCATTATCTGGATGAATTCAACACTAAAGTCATGCAATACATTCGCGAAAATCTGACTTCCATTACTTCCTTGGACCAGATGGCTCAGGACCTTTACGTATCCAAATCCACACTGTATCACTCGTTTAAAAGAGTTATGAAAATAAGTATCATGCAGTATGTTCGCAATAAAAAAGTGCTTAATGCTCATTCCCTGATAAAAAGCGGAGTCCGCCCCACCAAAGCCGCCGTCATGAGCGGTTTTGACGATTACACTACTTTTTACCGCAGCTATAAACTGTTTTTCGGTCATTCACCCAATGAGTCGCAATAAATCAAATATATTTTAGTATTCGCCGATTACTTTCGGGATTATGATTTTATCGCCTTAAAACAAATTAACGCACGAAAAAAAACGCACCCTGTCCAAACGGATTTCATGGATGCGTTTTTTATAAATATCAAATCGCTATATTAAGAATAAGTCCCGGACTTAATCCTTCTTATATTAATAATCAAATTACAATAAATCAACGTACGGAATCGGCAATAGTTCTTGCCTCACGGGCAAGGCGCTCTATTTCGTCAAACCTGCCCTCTTTGACAAGTTTTCCGTCCACCATCCAACTGCCGCCCACCGCCACAACCTTATCAAACGCAAGATATTCGGCAAGGTTAAGGGCGTTTACTCCGCCCGTAGGCACGAATTTGACGCCCGTAAAAGGCGCGGCAAGCGCTTTTATCGCCTTAAGGCCGCCGTAAACCGAGGCGGGGAAAAATTTTACTACGTTTATTCCCATATCCATAGCCTTCATTATCTCGGTAGGGGTCACGCAACCGGGAAGATAAAGTATATTGGCGCTTTTGCAGAATTCCGCAACGCTATCCGACCAACCCGGGCCCACGATGAATTCCGCGCCGGCGTAAACCGCTTTTTCAGCCTGCTCCGTATTCGTCACGGTACCGGCGCCTATAATCATTTCGGGGAAATTATGAGACGCGTACTCAATGGCTTCGGCCGCACACGCGGTACGGAAAGTAATTTCCGCAACGGGAATTCCGCCGCGGTCAAGAGCGCCCAGAAGATTTTGCGTATCCGAGGCGTTATCTATTTTGACTACGGGTACGATTTTAACCTGAGAAATAGTTTCGTATGCTGTCATTATCAATATTCTCCTTGTTTCGGTTAAACCGATTTATAAAGATACAAAAGTAAAGCGCGTAGAATTACACGCCCGAATAAGCCGCAAATCCTCCGTCTACGGCAATCACGCTGCCCGTAACGAAACCGGATGCTTCGTCGGAGGCAAGCCATAAAAGCGCGCCTATAAGGTCGCTTACTTCACCGAATTTCTTCATGGGAGTGGCGGCAAGAATTTTACCCGTTCTCGCGGTGGGCGAGCCGTCCTTATTGAACAACAGCGCGCGGTTCTGGTTGGTCACGAAAAAGCCGGGAGCTATGGCGTTGCAACGAATGTTGCACGGCGCGAAATGTACCGCAAGCCACTGAGTAAAGTTGGATATTCCCGCTTTTGCCGCACTGTACGCAGGAATTTTGGTAAGCGGACGGAAAGCGTTCATGGACGAAACGTTGATAATGTTGCCGCCCGTTTTTACCATATCCGCCGCAAACACCTGAGTTACCAGAAATGCGGAAGTAATGTTGAGGTCGAACACGAACTTAAGACCGCTTTCGTCAAGCGCGAAAAAGTCCTTTACGCCCGTAAGGTCGGGAGTCATTGTTTCATTGTCGCAGGTGGCTTTCGGATTGTTTCCGCCCGCGCCGTTAATGAGAAAATTAACCTTCCCCCATTTTGCGTTTATTTTTTCCTTTGCACGGATAATATCGTTTTTATCAAGGCAATCGGTTTTTACGGCTAACGCGTTTTCGCCTATCGACGCCGCAACTTTTTCCACCGCCTCGCCGTTAATGTCCAGCAGCGCGACTTTCGCACCGCATGCGACAAGCGCTTCTCCGAAAGCGGACATAAGCACTCCGCCCCCGCCCGTAATTGCCACTACCTTATCTTTCAAATCGACGTTAAACGGTAATTTCATAATGCCTCCGAAATAAAATAACTGTATTGTGTTGTTATTTTAACATCGGATAAACAAAAAAACAACTTATTTACAATCAAATTATCGATAATGCAATATTAGATTGCAATAAAAGCAATGTTGCAATCAATACTTTGTGATTTTATCCGCATTCAGCTCGAATATCGTGCATCCGCCCGTTTCCGACTCGAGAGGCACGGACATGTTTTCCGCAGGCGGAACAAGCCCGTTGTTTACCGGAACCGTTGACTGATAATACATTTTGACCGAACGTTTACCTGCAGTATGTTTTAATATTTCTTTTACTCTTTCGACTTTATCTTCCGAAGTGCCTATCAAAAGAGTGACGTTCTTTTTCTTAAGGAATCCGCCCGTCGTCCCCATTTCGGTAAGCATAAACCCTTCTGCAGTCAGATGATGCTCCGCTTCGTCCTTGTCGTCCTTGCTGATAATTGCTATCAAAAGTTTCATTCTTCTACCCCCTAACGTGTTTATAAGCGTTTAAATAATTATAACACTTTCCGCCTGCTATTGCAATTTTTTACGGCACGCAAAAAAAGAAATCCCGCAAAAAACGATAACTTTAATAAACATAACGGCAGTTTTTATAACGGCGTTAAGCCTTACCGAATAAAAGTTTAAAATCAAATTGCAAAAATATCTTTTACCACTTTACGGGCACGCCGTTTTCGTAATGCCAATAATTTCCGCTGACATAAGGATTGGACTGAGAATACCAGTAAAAATCGGCGTAATTGAGGTCATAGTTGTTATATCCCGTATAAACGTTCTTCCACTCGGAAAGACCGCCCTCGTAATAAACGTCGGTAAATTTACCGCAAGCGTCGAAAGCCTCGTCGCCCACGCCGCGCACGCTTAAAGGAATGACAACGCCCGTAAGCCCCGTGCACGCGTAAAACGCTTCGCCCGCGATGGCTTTTGTGCCCTCTCTTACAATGAAAACGCCTTGACAATAAGATACTCTTATAAGGCAGTCGTCGATATAAATCGCATCGCCCACTCGGTTAGCGCTGTCTTTATACGCCATGGTATTATAAAAAACTTCTTTCCCCAGTTCGCTTATGTTTGCGCTGATTTTAACGCTTTTTAGTCTGGTGCAGTAATAAAAAGCATAATCCTCTATCACCGTCACGCTGTCGGGTATCACTATGCTTGTCAAAAACGAACACTTCCTGAAAGCCGAGCCGTTGATGTATTTGACTCCGTTTTCTATCGTGACTTTTTCCAGTGAATAACATTCGTTGAACGCACAATAGCTTATAGACGTTACACCCGAGGGTATAACCGCGTTCCGTAAAGAACTGCACAGACTAAAAGCGCTGCTTCCTATGGATTTAAGATTTGAAGGAAAATCGAATTCGGACAAAATAAAGCAGTTTTCAAAAGCGTGGTCGCCTATTGAGGTAAGACCGTCGGGTACGGTTACATTTTGCAGCCGCGAGCAACCGCTGAAAGCAAAGTCGCCTATACTTGTCACTCCGTCGTGCAAGACTGCGCTTTCAAGATTCTTGTTTTTGTAAAAAGCATATTTTTTGACGGTATCGACGTCCGCGGGTATGATAGCTTTGGTAAGCAGCTGTCCTCCTATGTACAAATCGCCGCCGTTACTAAGCGGCGTAGCCCCGTAATCGTAGAAATAAATTTTGCACCACGCAGTCAAATCGCCTACGTTTACTCTTTCCAGCTTTTCGCAATTATAAAAAGCCAGACTTCCTATGTCTTCTAATCCGCTTCCCAGGTTGAGTTCTTTAATTTCGGCGCAGCCGTAAAAAGCGTAATCGTAGATTGTTTTGACCCCGTCGGGAATTGTAAGCGCGGTAAGCCCCGTACAGCCATAGAACGCGTACTGACCTATATATGTCACGTTTTTACCTATAGTGATACGCTGAATTTCGGTATGATTCTTGAATACGTCACGGTTTATGTTTCTGACGGGTTTTCCTTTGAAATAATCGGGCACCACGACATTAGTGCCTGTGCCGCTGTACCCCGTAACCAGATATGCAGTGCCGGTTGCGTTGATTGTGTATTTAAATCTCGATGAGTTTTCGGAAAATCCGCACACGGAGCATACTCCGCCTATAAAATCGTGCTGTTCCTTATCGGAAACCAAATCGGTGTGCTTGCAAGACGAAGGATGCCAATGCCGGGTTTCGTCAAAGTGCCATGTATCCTTATCGAAAGTATGGCCGGCGGCTTCCGTGACCCAGCTGTTTTCCTCTATTTCGTTTACACCTAAAATATCCGAAAAATACTTGCCGCACGTTTCGCAGTACCAATACTCCGTGTTTCCCTCGCTTTCGCAGCCTGCAGGCGATGCTGCCGTATATTTCAGATTGTGCCCGTCGGCGTATATTATAAGGCTGTCTTCATCTGTTTCGTATTTCCCTTCTCTGTCCAAAAAATACTTGCCGCACCTTTCACAGTACCAGTAATTTCTTTTCCCGTTTTCAGTACAGGTTGCATTCTTACCTATATAATATTGTGTGGAGTGTCCGAGAGCAGGTTTTGTAATGCTGCCCTCCGCAATCTCGATGTTTCCGTCTTTGTCCGAAAAATACTTGCCGCATCTTTCGCAGTACCAGTACGAAATTCTGCCGCTATTGACACAGCTTGCCGAAAAAGGCACAAAGTATTTTGTGGAGTGCCCGAGAGCAGGTTTTGTAATGCTGCCCTCCGCAATCTCGACGTTTCCGTCTTTGTCCGAAAAATACTTGCCGCACGTTTCGCAATACCAATGCTCCGTGTTTCCCTCGCTTTCGCAGTCTGCAGGCGATGCTGCCGTATATTTCAGATTGTGGTTAACGGGTTTAGCCAAATCTTCCAGGGTTATTTCCTTTTCTCCGTTTTTATCAGAGAAATTTTTGCTGCACTTTTTGCAGTGATAATATGAGATTTTACCCTCGTATTCGTTTTGAGGATAGGAAAAGTCGACATATTCTATATCGTGTCCGGCGGCGGATATGACGAAATCCTCTTCGCTTATTTCGTTTACCGCGTATTTATCGGAATAGTTTTTGCCGCATTTTTCACAATGCCAGTACTCGAGGTTTCCGTCAATTTCGCAATCGGCATTCGCCGCTTCGATTTTATTTATTTTATGAGGCGTGCGTTTCCAATTATACCCGATGTAATTTGTGCTGAGATTTTTTGCATTTTCGGATGAATAAGCAACGTCAATACTCCTCTCATTTTCGTCCGACAGGTTTTTGCAAACCGACCAGCCGATTTTATTTTTAAATATAACCGTAATTAATTCGTAACAACCCTTAAATGCGTTTTTTCCTATTCTTTCCACATTTTCGGACACAAGTACTCTTTTAAGGCTTTTGTTTCCCGAAAATGCGTTTTCCCCTATTTCTTTGACGGGCAAACCTTCTACGGAATCGGCTATTTCGATATCTGTTCCCGTGACGGTGCCTATTCCGTCACAAATATAAAATGTACCGTCCTCCGATAAAGCATAGCTTAAGCTTTCCCTCTCGTTTTTTTCAACAGGATTTTCCGTTTCATTAGATAATCGCTCTTCGCTGCCACAAGCCGTAAATACAAATAATACGGCCAACACAACCGTCGACAACAATATTTTATAAATTTTGCTTTTCTTCAAATTCATATCCCCGCTAAAAAAACGAATATGGTATCGGAATGTTTATATTATATCATGTTTTTATTACAATGGCAACTTGCAATTACTGTAATTAACACAAAGCTTATAACTTTATGCGCAATATATTTATACGCAAATTATTGTAATAAAGTTTATTGGTACTGTCTCCCGATTAAAAGCAGGCGATACAAATTAATCGTCAAAGCATCCGTCAAATTGCAGTAAACCGTTAATATCTTATGTCGTCATACGTAAACCTCGTTGACTTTTTATAGATATAAACGCGATAAAAGTAAATCTAATTTTTTGACTTCTTCTTATGTGAAATATTAAAAAAACCACAATAAATGTGGCTTTTTGGCGTCCCCACAGGGAATCGAACCCCGAACTAGCCCTTAGGAGGGGCTTGTTATATCCGTTTAACTATGAGGACAAAATCGACTTTTTACGGATAAAAATTATTATCCAATCCGTTTTGCGTAATGAATTTATAACGCTTATAAAGCCTGAGGTCACTCTTTGCAAAAGGGCAATTAATAACGTCATATTCACAAGGCGCAAGCGTTAACTTTTATCGCTATGTTATTTTAGTATAATTTACGATAAAAGTCAAGCGCGACAAGTCACAGATTTACGAATGAGCCGAAAAGTTTTAAAGCGGCGGCACAGTCGGAAGCGGTGGCTTCGGGAAAATCGTTAAAGGGGAAAATCTTGCCTAAATCCTCGTACTTTTTTACGCACAGTTTTCTGAACGGAAGAAACTCCGCTCCCCTTGCAAAAGGAAACGCGTTTTTAAGCGCGGCAAGCGCGGATACGGATTTTTCGCCGTCGTTTACTTTCGGAATTAATACGTTGGTGAGAAGCACGTCCTTTTTTAAGTTGCGGCAAAGGTCAAGAAAGGGCGAATACTTTTTAAGCAAAGTTTCGCCGGTCTCGCCGCTCTGGTTCTTGATATCCAGTCTTACTCCGTCCAAGCGTTTTATAAGCTCCTCGTCTACGGTTAAACCGTTTGTTTCGGCAATCACGGTAAGGCCTAGCGCGTGAACCTCGTCCGAGAACGCACTGCAAAACTCCGATTGAAGAAAAGGTTCTCCACCCGAAAGCGTTATGCCGCCGCCCCCTTTAAGGAACGGAAGGTAGCGTTTTACGGTATTGACCGCCTCCGAAAGAGATATTTCCCTGCCGCTGCCGTAAAGCGTTTCGGGGTTATGACAAAACGGACAGCGCAGATTGCATCCCGAAAAGAACAGGACGCTTCTTAAGCCCTCCCCGTCCACGGCCGAACCGTGGTAAAACGAATCTATGCGCGCCTTAAAGTCCTTCATGATAGGTGCGCTGCAAAACTTCCAGCTGCTGGGCGCGGCTCAGCTTATGGAAATTAACCGCATAGCCCGAAACTCTTATGGTGATATTGGGATAAAGGTCGGGATTTTCCATTGCCGCAACCAGTTTTTCGCGGTCGATGACGTTTACGTTGAGATGATGCGCGTTCTGGGCGAAATAGCCGTCCAGCATACGGACGAGATTTTCCGTACGGGTTTTTTCGTCTTTTCCTAAAGCGGAAGGCAGAATGGAAAAAGTATTGGAGATGCCGTCTTTGCAGCACTCGTAAGGCAGTTTAGCCACAGAATTCAGCGAAGCGAGCGCGCCGCAGTGTTCCCTGCCGTGCATGGGGTTTGCGCCGGGCGCGAAAGGCGCGCCTTTTATTCTGCCGTCGGGAGTACTGCCCGTCTTTTTGCCGTAAACGACGTTTGAAGTAATGGTAAGCACGGACAAAGTGTGTTTTGCGCCGCGATACGAAGGAGTCTTTTTAAGTTCTTCGGAAAAGTCTCGCAATACGGATACGGCTATTTGGTCAGCGCGGTCGTCGTCATTGCCGTATTTGGGGAAATCGCCTTGTATATCGAAGCTTTCTATCAAACCGTTTTCGCCCGTGCGCGGAGTTACCGAAGCGTACTTTATGGCGGAAAGCGAATCGGTAATCACGCTTAAGCCCGCCACGCCGCAAGCCATGAAACGCTCTACTTCCGTGTCGTGAAGCGCCATCTGGATTTTCTCGTAGGCGTATTTGTCGTGCATATAATGGATCACGTTAAGAGTATTGACGTAAAGCCTGCACAACCAAGCGCGATATTTTTTAAATTGCGACATAACCTCGTCGTAATCGAGTTTACCGCTGAAAACTTTGCCCTCGGGCGCAATCTGCACGCCGCTGTTTTCGTCGCGGCCGCCGTTAAGCGTAAGCAGCAAAAGTTTGGCAAGGTTGCAACGCGCGCCGAAAAACTGCATCTGTTTGCCTATTTTCATCGCGGAAACACAGCACGCGATACCGTAATCGTCGCCGTAAATCGGACGCATGAGGTCGTCGTTTTCGTACTGCACGGAATCGGTGTCCGCCGAAAGCTTGGCGCAGAACTTTTTGAAAGACGCGGGCAAATTTTCCGACCACAGTATCGTCAGATTGGGTTCGGGCGCGGAACCGAGATTGTAAAGAGTATTAAGCACGCGGTAAGAATTTTTGGTGACCATCGTCCTGCCGTCACAGCACATTCCGCCCACGCTTTCGGTGGTCCAGGTGGGGTCGCCGCCGAAAAGTTCGTTATATTCGGGGGTACGGAGCTGTCTTCCCAGCCTTAGTTTTATGACGAAATCGTCCATGATTTCCTGAGCGCGTTCCTCGGTAATCAAGCCGTTTTTCAGGTCGCGCTCGATATAAATATCCAGGAAAGTGCTTACTCTTCCAAGGCTCATGGCGGCGCCGTTCTGCTCTTTTATAGCGGCAAGGTAAGCAAAGTAAACCCACTGCACGGCTTCTTCGGCGTTTGAAGCAGGCTTGGAAATATCCTTGCCGTAAGCCGCCGCCATTTCCTTAAGCGCCTCGAGAAAACTTATCTGCTTATAAAGTTCCTCCAGCGTGCGGATATTGTCCTCGGTCATGTCGAGAGCGCCGTAACGGGCTTTGTCCGCCTTTTTTGCCGCAATAAGCGCGTCTGTGCCGTACAGCGCAACCCTGCGGTAGTCTCCTATTATCCTGCCCCTGCCGTATGCGTCGGGAAGTCCCGTGATTATTCCCGCGTGACGGGCGGCACGCATTTCGTCGGTGTAAACGTGAAACACCCCGTCGTTATGCGTGGTCTTGTATTTGAACTGCTCCTCTATTTTATCCGAAAGCTTATAGCCGTAAGCCTGGCACGCCGAGCGCGCCATTCTTATCCCGCCGAAAGGATTGACGCCGCGCTTAAGAGGCGCGTCCGTCTGCAGTCCCACTATTATTTCGTTGTCGCGGTCTATGTAACCGGGCGCATAAGACAAAAGCGAAGAAACGCGCTCCGTATCCACGTCGAGCACGCCGCCCTTATCGCGTTCCGCCTTTAAAAGCGCGTTAACCTTTTCCATAAGCGCACCCGTGCGTTTAGTGGGTCCGCAAAGGAAATCCGCTTCGCCCTCGTAAGGTGTGTAATTGCACCTTATGAAATCCGCAACGTCTATCGTATTTTCGTATTCGCCGCCGTTAAATCCCAACCATTGTTCGTACTTCATGACTTTTTCACCTCTCGAATTAAGTCCGAAAAAACCGTCTTCAGCCCCTCGCTTTATATAAGCAAAGTGGCAAACAAAAACCCGGGCGAGAAACGGTCCTGCCCAGGTGGTCGGCTGAAAACAAACTTTTCGTTCCACTGCGGTAAACTCCGCTTTATCCACCGGTAGCGAAAAGTATCGAATTTTTAAGTACGGAGCCAATCTCCGTTACGTTTAAAGTATAGCCCAAATAAAGTGACTTGTCAATGCTTTTTTCGTAACTATCCGACAAATGTTTATAAATTCGCGGTTACCTCAAAAGGCTTTACTACTGCGGCTTTTGCGCACTTCAGGGCAATTCCTTTTTGCGCCTCTACCGACAAATCAGCCGGCGGAACGAAACTGCATTTATCCGCCTTGCCCGTCAATGCCTGCGCAACGGTAAGCGAGGCTATATACCTTCCAAGCCCCTCGGACAAATGAAACCCGTCGCGCGTCAGTCCCGTAAGTCCGTTTTCTCGCGCGTTTTCAATAGCCGTTCCGCAAGGAATAATTCCGTCGAAACGATTTGAGGGCAATATTTTTTCCTTTACGGCACCCACAATAGACTCGTACATCTTTTTTCTCGAGCGGTCGTAACGGTAAAACTCCGCATGAGTGCTGTCGTCGTCATAAGCCCAGGTCATGTGCCAGTAAACGCGCGAACGGGGGCAATACTTTTTTACGGCGGACAAAACTATATCGATGTCTTCATTATAGCTTTCCGCCACGCCGCTTAAACCGCTGCACTGCTGAAGAGTTACCGTGTCCCAATCCTCGTCCCTGAAGGCGTAGTCTGCCATAGTTTCGGGTCGGTTAGTAAAGCCGTCCGCGTTAAACTTGCGGTATTCGTAAGCCGCGGCGCCGTTTTTAATATTTTCCGCATGCAGCGAAAGCGGACAGCCGCCTATAAATAAAATGCCCACTACGGAATCGGGTTCGCCCAGGCTTGACAGTACGTCGTAAAGCTGCCAACCGGCGTCGTCGCCGAAACTGTTGCTTACAAACAAAATTTTCATAAAATTACGCCCTTTGTTTCTTTTATCCGTTTAAGCTTGATTAATACTGTTTTGTTGCTATATTTCCCGCCGGAACAAAACGTCGAGTCGATTTATAAATAAAATTTAAAACTATGCCTTTACGTCGGCTGCAATATCTTCGATAAGCTTATTGAACGCGGCTTTATCGTAAGAGGCGGCTTTAAGCGTCACAATGTCGCCCACAAACCTGCAGTTTTTAAGCGACTCCGCTTTTTCGCGCATCAATTTTCCCGAAGAAATTGCCCAGCTTCCGCTTTCAACGAAAGAAAAGGCGCGGTTCTGCACGTTAAGCGCTTTAAGGTCGTTAAGGAAATATTCCATTTTGGGATAAATATTCGCATTGTACGTCACCGACAAAGCAAGCACGTTGCTGAACCTGAACACGTTTGATACCAAGTAAGAAGTATCCGTTTCCGACACGTCGAAAAGCACCGTCTTCACGCCCTTTTCGTTAAGCTTTTCGCAAGCCTCTTTTGCAAGTGCCGCTGTATGCCCGTACATAGAAGCGTAAGCGACTACCACTCCTTTTTCTTCGGGCTGATAACCGCTCCAAAGCGTATAAAGGCGCAACACTTCGCCGATGTGTTTTCTCAGCACAAGTCCGTGAATCGGGCATATTGTTTTTATATCCAGCGCCGACGCTTTTTTAAGCACTGCACAAACCTGAGCGCCGTATTTGCCGACTATGTTGGCGTAATAGCGTCTCATCTTTTCCAAACGCTCTTCGTCGAAGTCCTTGTCGTCGAAAATATCTTCTTCCGCGCCGAATGCGCCGAATGCGTCCTGAGAAAACAGAATTTTGTCGGTTGCGTCATAGCACATCATGGATTCGGGCCAATGAACCATGGGCGTCATGATAAACTTAAGACTGTGTCTGCCCAGCTTAAGTTCCTCCCCCTCGCCCACGATAATCATATTTTCTACTTTCTCCGCCCCGACGTAAGACTCAAGTATAGTCTTGGTCTTAGCGTTACCCACAAGCGCAGCCTCGGGATAAGTTTTTATAAGACGGCCTATTGCCGCGCCGTGGTCGGGCTCGAGATGATTAAGTACTATGTAGTCAAGCGTCCTGCCGTTAAGCGCCGACTCGAGATTGACGAAATATTCGTCTTCGACTTCTTTAGCCGCACCGTCGAGTACAGCCGTTTTTTCGTCGAAAATAAGATACGAATTGTAAGCCACTCCTTCGGGAATGGGAAACAGTCTTTCAAAAAGCTTTTTTCCGTCGCGGTCGCTTGCGCCGATTGCGCAAATATCCTCCGTCACTTTTGCAACTGGCATAAAAAAATCCTCCGTTTGTCCGCTTTGTTCAGCAGTATATTAAACACATTAAAACTGTATAGGCTTAGAGTCTTAGAGGAAAAATCCGTCTTAAGAAAAAAACCGTCTTACACTCAAAAGCCTGCCATATTATTATAACATAATGTTAAAGTGTACGTAAAGCGGTAAAAGGTAAATTATCAGGCGCCCGTAAATTTTCTTTCTTCGTGTCTTGTCGAAGGACTTTCATTAAAGTCTTTTCTTTTTTCTTTCCGTCTTTTGCAATCGTTAATATCTCTTGCAGAATTTCCGCATTTAAAAAGTCTGCGCACTATACTGCCCGCCGCCGCGCCGATTGCACACCCCGATACCGCGGAAAGAAAATACACAGAGTAAAAATCAGAAAAAACCGCCAGCGGTAAAAATGCAAACAAAGTGAGAGAAAAAAACGGTATGACCGCATAAAACCGCGACCTATAAACAAATGCGACGAACGATGCCGCCGCGGAAACGTAAGGCACGACAAGAAACGCCGTAAGTACAAAATATAAAGAATCCTCGTTAAATGCATACTTTCCGCAAAAAATCATTATCGCCGCCGCAACACCTTCCGCCGAAAGCACCGCCGCGGTAATTACAGGTGATTTTTTCATTAGTTCCTCCCGTCATTCATTTATTATGCGCAAAAATAAAATATAAATACAGTTAAGATTTACATCCCGACCCGAAATTTACCGATAGCTGAACGCCGTCGGTTTACGCTAAAAAAGTTTACTTTCATCAAAAATTATATCCGCTGAAAAATACAGAACTACCGACGCTTTAGAAGAACGCAAACTAATTTTATTGTTCGTCTTTTCACTATAATCTTATAAAAGCATATCAAAACAATCAAAAACGGCGGGACTCAGCCGCCGTTTAATAGAAACAAATAAAAAATATTAATTCTTTACCAGACAAAATCCGCCTTTGCCATTTCACCGTTGTCGATAACGATATCCTGCGCTGTCATGGATTTATTTACGACAGTGACGAAATAAGCCCATTCGGCGATTTCTTGCGGCGTTGCCCATTTGGGCAAAAGAGTCTGGTCCATTATTCTCTTCCACAACACGGGGTCGGAAACAACCCTGTCGTTGAGGGCAGTAAGCACTCCGCCCGGCGAAAGACTGTTGGAAGTCGCTTTAAAACGCGCAACCCTTAACGCGACGTTCTTCATGTAGGAAAGTATTCCGCCCTTGCTTGCGGCATATTCCGGAAATTCCGAACCGCTTGTAGCACTGGCGGACGCTATGAAAAGCACGCTTTTGATTTTATCCTGGAAAGCGTATTTTTCTGTTACCCGTATGGTACCTTTAAGATTAACGTCTATATCCCTGCCCGAATCCTGCACGCCCGCGTTGTTGATAAGTATTTCCGTGCCTTCGATATCGGGTAATTCCGACGAAAAAACGTCTGATTGTATGTGGGTATAGTTCTTGTGTTCTATTGAGCTTTCGCAAATGTCCATACCCGTAACAAAGTGACCGCATTCAAGAAACTTTTGGGCAATTGCCCTGCCTATACCTTTACTTGACCCCGTCAGCAATACTTTCATTGTTATTTCTCCTTGATTCAACGTAAGCAAGATACTCTTCGCCCACTTTATCTTTTTTCCACCTCTTGCAAGTAAAAAACCCGAAATAGGAAAACGCCGCTTCGCAAATAAGTTCCGCCACCATGCCGGTAAGAGAACAGGTAACGCACTGCAGAATCGTCCAACCGAAAAACACATGACTTACGGTAAGCGCAAAAATCATATTGTCGGCAAACTGACCAATTGCGGTTGAAACGTAGGACCTTAAAAAGAAAGCCGTCGCTCCGTCGGGATTCGACTTAAATAATTTACCTATACCGAAGTTGGCAAAATTATTGATAACCGCTGACGCGACGAAAGCAAGCGTACTGCCGGCAAGCACATACCATGTTCCTGCAATAGTGGCGTCAAGGGCGGTGTTGATAACGTCTTCACTCCCCTCGACGTAAGACTGCGACCAGATACCGGGTATTTGGCTTCCTGCGTAAAACAGCAAACAGAATATGAGATTTAAAACTATGGCAAAAAGCGATATTTGGGTTGCGGCTTTGGGGCCGAAATGCTTTGTGACGATATCCATACAAAGAAACGCAAACCAGGACACGATAATTCCGCAGTCAAGCGCCAACCAGTCTACGGGTAAAGTTATGCTTTTGTTGGCAAGCAGATTCATGCAGAATACCGACAGTACAAAGGGCGCGACCACGACAAAAGGCACACTGCGCATCAACAGTTTGAATTCGTAAAATTCGTTCATTAATTTCTTTTTCATAAGCTTTTCCTTGGCTCAGACAAAGTCCGTAACGAACCGAATTTCTTAAACAAACAAAAAAGGCGCATAATACGCCCATCCTTTTCCGTAGTTTTGTTTAATGACAGGATGGTCACGAACTGTCCTATTTGATTTTTATATATTATAACAATTGTTTATTTAAGTGTCAAGCTTTATCGTTTAATGTTTCGGCTTCAGGGTTTAACTTAAACTTTTATAACGTCATATTATAAAATTGAAAACGATATATAGCGAGGATTACAAATGATTAAATCCATAAAAAACGAAACAGGTCTGAACGACTTGTGTCTTATCCTCTTTTTTGCCGTACAGCTTCTCCACCTTGTGACGGGCATGATTTTTCCTCTTAACGAAAGCGACCCAAAATCAGATATAGACGTAATTAACCGCACCGCTACGGCTGTGCTTGCAGGATACTTTATAAGCAAGAAATTTGTTTCGTTAAAAACCGAAATAATTGTTGACAACGGCGAAAAAATCCGTAAAGTTTTCCAAACCTTAGTGGTAGCTTTTATCGGGTTGTTTTCGCTTTTGATAATGCTTGTCGTTCGGCATAACGCTTACTTAACAGTTTCTTATGCCATGCTGTCGCAAACGCGGGACTTGTATTTTGCTTCCGTCGCTTTTTTAATGGGTACGGCAAAGAACTAAAGCGTCAGCAATCTGCTACATCGCGGACACAACATACGACACCCGAATTTTTAACTTACGTCTAAACATAAATTTACGTTTTTTGGCTTACGCAGGCAAATGTTTTTGCGGTTTAGCGCATGTAAAAAACGGAAAATATCCATAAAAATCATGGCGCAGACAAGCGCTTATGCCCATCGATAAGTATCTTCCGCTTTTAGTTTTATCTCCGCATAAGCACGCACGTATGCCTCCTCCACAAAAGCGGCGGCAAGCAAGGCGATATTCTTAAATTCGTGTTTTTTTGAAAAAGCCTTTAATCCTCTGTTACCGTTCTATTTTTTCCGAATTCGTTTTTAATACATAAGCGCTTCTCGCCATGCCGGACCGAATAAAAAATCAAATACCCGATAAAACATTAAAAACAGCTTACGGCAAAAACGCTTTTTACCGCCTTTTCCTTACATGATGTGCGTATATCACGACGGAAACAATAAACGCAACGATAACGCAGGCTACGATTATTAACGCTATTGTGTCGTTGGAAAGACCTGTCGGTTTGGGATTTACGGGGTTGTTTTCGTCATCCGGTAATTTGCCGATCGAATCGTCTGCATACACGGCGGTCAGAGTCATGTTTTTGTCCATGCGGAATTCCAATCTCTTGTTATGGTCGATTATAGTTCTGCCGCCGTCCAAACTCCAGCCTTTAAACACTTCACCTGAAGGCGCGCTTTTTGCCACAACGACCACGAAGTTATTAGCCGGAATGTAAACGGTTGTTTCCTTTTCCCCGTCGATAAAACCGTTTTCGACCTTTAGAAGAAACGCGCGATCCAGATACAGCTTGACGGGCATAGTTTTCGTCTTATTCCCCGTAGAGTAATTGTAAGTTACGGTAGCAAATAAGTCGTCAATATAAATTTTACCGTTCGTTTCCAGACTGCCGCCGTTCACTGCCACGTCGCTTACTTTGTCTAAATCCAAAACAAACGCCAAAAAGTCAAATACACACTCGCCTTCTTTTTCTTCAACCGCCAATGACCTTGACTGTTTCGAGCAGTCCAAATAAATCAGTTCGATATTGTTCGAAAGGTCAAGCGATATCAAAGAGTTGTCGTGAATATATAAAGATATGAGTGCCGTATTGCGCGTCAAATCGACATTAGTCAAATTATTGCCGGAAAGATTAAGACTCGTAAGCGCAACGTTTTCGGACACGTCAATTTCAGTCAATGAATTTTTTGAAAGATTTAAAGTCTTAAGCGCGGTATTTCGCGTCAAATCAACCTTAGTTAAATCATTGGAAGAAAGATTAAGAAACTCAAGAGCGACGTTTTCAGATACGTCGACTGAAATCAGCGAATTATTTGAAAGGTCTAAATACTGAAGCGCGGTATTATGCGTCAGGTCAATTACAATCAAGTCATTAAAGGAAAAATTAAGATATTCAAGCGCAACGCTTTTAGATAATTCAAACGACGTCAATAAATTGTTTGAAAGATTTAAGGTCTTAAGCGCCGTATTTTGCGTCAAATCAAACGGAGTTAATTCGTTAAAGGAAAGATTAAGATACTCAAGCGCAAGATTTCCCGTCAGGTTGATTTCCGTCAATGAATTTTTTGAAAGATTTAAAGTCTTAAGCGCGGTATTTCGCGTCAAATCAACCTTAGTTAAATTGTTCGAAGCGGCATATAAACTTTCAAGCCGTGTAAAATTTTCTATGCCTTTAAGTGTACTTATACCTTTTCCGTTCACGTTTATTTCAGTGATTACAAAAATTTCGTCTGCGGACAAAATACCGTCGCCGTTGACGTCGAATTCCTCGGAAAGATAATTACGGAACTGCTCGTCGGGAAAGTTTATTTCATCGAGGCTGACGGATTTTTCTTTGCACAATTTGATATTAACTTCCATTAAATCGGTGCCGTGACCGATTTCATAAGAATAGCTTACGACGGCAAAATCGTTGTACACCGTGACCGTTTTTCCGTCCGAACCCAACTCGCCGCCCTCCGCAGACAAGTTGCTTACTTTACCCATATCGTCCACAATCGTCGAAACATCAAACTTAAAACCCTTTCTCGGGGATACGACTTCCACCCTCTTATCCTGATTGTTATAAGACAGCATTTTAATCTTTGTATTTGCGGATAAGTCAAGACAAGCCAATGCATTGTTTTCCGCATAAAAATATTCAAGCGCGGTATTAGCCGACAAATCGAGCGAAGTCAGGTTATTGCCGATGCAATTCAAATAATAAAGCTGTTTATTGCACGACAGGTCGAGCGTCGCCAATTTATTGTTTTCCACATTTAAACTTTTAAGTAAAGTATTTTTAGATACGTCAAGCGTCGCCGCGTCGTTATTCTCTATGTATAAATATTCAAGTGCGGTATTAAAAGACACGTCAAACTCTGACAGTTCATTGTTTCCCGCATATAAACTTTTAAGTAAAGTATTTTTTGATATGTCAAGCGCCGTTAATTTGTTGTTTTTTGCGGATAATTCATTAAGCGCGACATTTTTTGAAACGTCCAGCATGGTTATATAATTATTGTCGCTGCAATTCAGCACCGCAAGTAAAACGTTTGCGCTGACGTCAAGCGAAGTAAGTAAGTTGTTTCTGACATTTAAGGTTTCAAGCGCGGCGTTATTTTTTACGTCAATCTCCGTCAGCCTGTTGTCGGCAATAATTAACGATGAAAGCGCGGCGTTGCTTTTTACGTCAATCGTAGTTAAATGATTATAACTACAATTCAAAGACTCAAGCGCAATGTTGTTTTTTACATCAAGCGCATTTATATCGTTGTAACTGCAATTCAAGGACTTTAGCGAGGCGTTGTTTTTTACGTCAAGCGACGTTATGTCATTGTAACTGCAATTCAAAGAATCGAGCGCAGTGTTATTTGAAATATCGAGCGTCGTCAAATCGTTGTTTGAGCAATTAAGCGAAGACAATAAGGAATTAGACGACACGTCAAGCGCCGTCAAATCATTGAGAGCGCATTCCAAAACTTCAAGCGAAGTATTGTCTGATAAATCAAGCGAATTCAAACTATTGTTGTTGACATATAATTTTTCCAGCGACGTATTGCCGCTTATATTAAGTTCAGTCAAATTGTTGTTGTTGACGGATAAATATATAAGAGCCGTATTGTCAGATAAATCTAAGGAATTAAGTCGGTTCCAATTTATATACAAAGTTTGAAGAAAGTTATTTACGGGCAGCTCTATCGATGTCAGATAATTATCGCTTGCCTTTAACGATATAAGGGCGGCATTATCGGAGACTTTTAACGAAGTCAGCCCACACGAACTACAATTTAAGCCGCGGAGATTGGTATTCGAAGACAAATCCAACGTTGTCAGATTGTTGCTACTGCAGTTCAGAATTTCCAGCTGAGTGTTTTTAGACAGGTCTAGCGAAGTCAGGTGATTGTCGGAAACGTCCAAAATTTTCAAAGCAGTGAAATGTTCTATACCCGTAAGGTCATATACATTTGCATCCAGTGCCCCCGACAAATACATGGACTTTTGTCTTGAAATTTCGTCGTCGGACAAAAATCCGTTGCCGTCGTCGTCGCAGTATCTCGCCACATAGCTACGAAATTCCTCGTCGGGGAAATTTGTTTCGTTTACGGCTATACCCGTAGTTTCCTCTGCGTTTGCAGGCATAACCGTCATCAAAGCCAACGCCGACGACAAAAGAATCAAAACCGAAATTGCCGTTAACGCCAATACCTTAACCTTCGACATGCGTACATTCTCCTTTTTAAATACCGAAATTATCCTTGCCGCATTTTTCTGTTGAATGAATTACTCTTCTCTTTTATAAGCAAATAACAGCGTTTTGGCCTATAAATTTAATTTTACGCAAACGTTTGTTTCTTCCGTGTATATATTCAATATTAACTGTTAAAGACCGAAAACTGTCTTTTGTTTTATTATACACCGCAACATCGTGTTTGTCAATATGCATAATTTTTTACTGTGTTCTACGATAAGTTTTACGTCGTTTTGCATTATTGAAACGCCGTTTCAAACTGTCTGACTGCAGATAAAAAGTACTAATAATTACGCACAAAAACACAAATCGGACGCATGAAAAACGGCAAATATTAAAGAAACACAGTTTACGATGAGGGAAGCGCTTTATTTTTTAAGAATATCAGATGATTGAGAAATATCTTTAACTAAATATACTAAAGCGAAATCTAACTTAAGAATATATTAAAAAAGAGCACCTTTCGGTACTCTCTTTTAGTGGCTCCTTAGGCAGGATACAGTTTTTCCTGACGGAAAAGCTGTCGGCTTCGCGGCGAGCACCGCCGCTCGCCCGCTCGGGGAAAACACGATGTGTTTTCTTATCCCTCGCGCCTTCTTAAGGTTCAAATCCTGCTTATGAAAGTAAGTACAAAAAAAAGAACGCCTGTCATAAACAAGCGTTCTTTTAGTGGCTATCACATACGAAATAGCTACACGTGGCTTCGACCTTTAAGCCACTCCGTCAATAAAGAAATGTCTATGGATTTCGAATTGTCGCCGTTCTCGATGTTATTTAAAACATAATTCGCAACTTCCGTTTCCTCGTAATCGTGTCCGAGCGGCGCAACAAACGTATCGTTATAGACAGGTTTACGAGTCCCGTCGCAAAATTTTACGGAAAGCTCATTCCTGCCGACATGGACATTGTGATGACCGAATTGCTTTCTAAGATCCGTTTCAAAAACATCGCGCCTTTTATTTTATTGTCGCGTTCCACGCTTTCGGGAAGTTTTTTCGCTTTTTTCATATCCTTTTTTGCTACGGACAGAATGGCATTAAACAGGATTTCCCCCATAAACGTGCAGTTAAGGTCGGTAAATCGGCTTTCAAACGTTATCGGCTTTTTTGGCGGGAGCGCGGGGATTTTCAGTCCGCTCATCTTTTCAAACGCCTCGTCGGAAATTTTGTCTTGCGCGCGTTCGTACAAACCGAAGATTTCTTTATCGTACGGCGACGGAACGTTTTCACCGTCGATTTTTATATGCTCTTTTTAATTTTCGCTTTGTTTATTGAAAACTGCGTTGTTTATTATTTCGGCAAACACCTTGTAACCGTCTTCGTTTAAATGTATTCCGTCGCTTCTGAAAAGGTCTTTCTTCACTTCGCCGTCTTGCGTGAAATAATTAAAGGTGTCTATTCCGTTAAGCCAATCGGTTTTTGCGACAAGTTGCTTCATTTCTTCTATAAAGCGACCATATTCATAGTTGAATTTGCCGCCTTTATAGAAGTTAGGCGTAGCCATAGAATAAATATAATGAATTTCGGCTTCGGGGAAATCGGTGTGCATTTTGTTTAACAAATTCGCCATTAAACTTGCGGCATATTCGCCCGTATGTCCCATATCGTTGATATTGTTGCCGCCTAAAAACACCAAAATTACAGAAGGTTCAAATGGTTTTACAAGTTTGTCATAAGCGTAAAGCCAATCTTCCACGATAGTTCCGCCGATGCCGACGTTATAGCCGAGCCTGCCGCCAATGTCCGTTTGCCAAGTTTTCCAATAATCCATGGTACTCGAACCCATTAAAAGAACTCCGCCCTTTTCGGCCGATTGATATTGGTTTGCAAGTTCGTTTATTCTCGTTTCGTAAGGCGAAACGTAAGTATAATCTTCCATGCCTGCTACAAAATTTTCCACGTCCTGATTATTTGCGTTTGCTTCGACGTTCTTCAAAATTAAAGTACCGCCTTTACCTCCGACGGTTGCCGTCGCATTTTTCAGAAAACCTGACTCGACTGTATGATAAACATAACCGTCTATAAGCAGCGAAGTTTTACCTCCGTAATTTACAAGCGTAAAATTCATCGTTGCGGCATTTTTAACTTGCGGTCTTACAATCAACGTATACCCCGTCCAATTATCGGTTCCGTTTTTAATTTCGTGAAAGACCTGATAAGCCGAACCCGTGTACTCGAACACGTACCTGACCGCGTGCGTTTCGTCTACGTATGCGCTCAGTTCGCCTTGCGTCCACGCCTTGTATTCCCCGAATTGCATCTGGCCCGAAACAAGCCAATATTCGCCGCTTACAGCCTTGCCGTCACAAAATGCAAACGCTTTGTTATATGCGCTTTCAGTTTTGTAATAAGTACCCGAATTGCCGCTAATGAAGCAACCGTTGTCTGTAAACGTGTCTTTTTCAGCCGAGAACTCAACGTTTGCGTTGTTTGTTTCAAGCGAATTTACAAGTGCGTCGAAATCGTCGCCGTAGTAGGTTTTGAAATTACTGAAAGTCACGTTGCAATACTGCCTCATCGCAATTACGAACATTGTATAACCCCAACTTGCATCCAAAGTATACTCGAGTTTGTACTCGGGCAAATAAGTTCCGTCTTTAAGATAGACCTTTATATCTCGTCCGCTATAAACGAATATATAATCGACTTCATACTCAGTGCCGCTTGGCATAGTGTTTTTCTCGCAAGCAACTTGAGACAAATCCTTTCCGTTTACAGTGGGATAAGCGTAAAAACTATTGTTGGTAGGATAACGGAACAGGTGAAATTTTACAAAGTTTTTGGTATCTTTGGCAATTTGCAGTTCGACTTTACTTGCCGCAGCACCCGAAGTTTTTGTATCGGTAATTTTCAAGTGTCCCGAAACGGCATATTCATAGCCGCCGACGGGTACTCCGTTTTGATAAAGCGCACCCATTACCCTTTGACTTGAATTTTTGCCTTCGACATACAGGCTTCCGTCGTCGTTTTGAACAAAATTATTCAAGTTTTGAGAAGTATTTATAATGGAAATGCCCGTCAATTCATCCTGATAACCTACAAGTGCGTCTTGGTACATACTTTCCGCTTGCGCTTCGTCGGATACGATTTGCAAATTTTTCATTTGTACGCTGCACTCGTAGGTGCTTAAGAACATTTCCGTGTAAGAAAGCCCTTCAAGCGTTCTTCTGTAAACGACTTTGCCGCCGACGGTCATTACCATACTGCCGTCGACTACGATTACTCCCAATGTTATTCCTTTTTCTTTGTCGTACAAAGTAGAAGAAATGTGCTCTTTGTAATTGAGGAAGTTGGATCTGTCTTTGTAGTCGGAGAAAATGAGATAATGGCTTTCATCCACGCCTCTTAACGCAAACCGAATCTGATAATTGTTTGCGTACACGGCTGACAAAACAAACTCGCTTCCTTGCGCAAGCGATTGCGGATATATTTGCGCCGAAAACGCGTAACTACCGTTCAAATTCACACCGTCTTCGTTCGTAACCGTTGCCGAACCGCTAAGCAAATAAACGAGATTTTCGTAGTCGTAAACGGCGTCTTTTTTGTCACCGCCGCCCGTGAGTAAATGCGTACCGAAAGGAAGCGCTACGTTAATTTTTACTTGGGCTTTGTTTGTATTCGTTTTATCCTGAGACAAAACGTTAAAAATAAGCGCATGCGTCTGATTGTCGAAATTTACGTCAACCGTCGCACCGTCAGCCGCCTGATAGTCGCACGCTTCGTCATAATTCTGCAAATTCAAAAACGCCAGGTATTCGCTTTCGGTAAACGTAACTTCACCGTCGATTACTTCCTTGCTTCGCACCGTCTTCACTTCGATGTCTGCAAGGTCGGATAATACGTTTAGCGTAATAATGTAGCTGCCTTCGGTTCCGGTCGAGGTCGACAAAGCAAAAACAAGTTGGTTTTCGTTCACCGAAACTTGCGCCGTTACACCGTTGTAAAGCGTGTATTCGCAATTTTCGGCGGGCGACGTTTTAAGCGCGTTGTACTGCGATTGAGTGAGCGTAACGGAATTGTCTTTCACCTCAACGCCTGCCACGGTTTGCACCGTGATGATGTCGGCAACACTCAATACGTTTAACGTAATAATGTAGTTGCCTTCGGTTCCGGTCGAGGTCGACAAAGCAAAAACAAGTTGGTTTTCGTTCACCGAAACTTGCGCCGTTACACCGTTGTAAAGCGTGTATTCGCAATTTTCGGCGGGCGACGTTTTAAGCGCGTTGTACTGCGATTGAGTGAGCGTAACGGAATTGTCTTTCACCTCAACGCCTGCCACGGCAATTACTTTAATGCTGTCGAGAGGGTCGGTTTCTTCCGTTATTTCGCATGCACATAAACACAGCGATAAAACGACTAAAAGTATAAAAAACGATAACTTTTTCATTTTTTCTCTCCTTAGTTTCGTTTTGTTATTGACATAATTTAATATATTTTTTATACTTGAATTATATTGGAATAATTATATCAAAACCAACGTTTCTATTCAATACATAAAATTGCAAACTTAAACGCAATTACAAGCAATAAAGGAAAAAAATGAAGACTACAAAAAGAACGGTAGAACTGCTTTCCGGCACTATGTTAGCCATTCGCCCCGACAACTATTATCGCCACCCGCTGCTTTACAACGTTATGCAGTCGGGATACGTGATAGGCGGTTTAAAACACTCGGTTTCAAGAGCGGGATACAACTCTTACGGGCTGTATTCGGTACTTAAAGGCGAAGTGATTTTAAAGACGAAAGACAAGGCTTATAAAGCGCAGGCAGGTGACACTCTGTTTTTCTCGCAGGAAGACGCGCACACCGTGGAAAACGGCGGCGATATACCTTACGAAACGTATTTCATGTATTTGTATGGTCCGGAAGTAAAAGGTTTTTACAACAGTTTTCAATCGAAGTTCGGCTATGTGATGAAAGGGTTTACTCCGCCGTCGCTTGCAGACGCCGTAACACAAATTACCGCAATGATACAGTCAGGAAATGAAAATAAATATTCGATTTCATCTCTTATTTACAACGTTTTGACCGAACTTTTGCAAAAATGCGACGTCAGCGAAGGGCGTGACGGCATTACGGACGCGATTAAATACGTAATGGAACATTATAAAGAAAAAATTACTCTCGATACCCTTTCTTCGATGGTATATACCGACAAGTTTTACTTTATAAGGCAGTTTCACTCGCTTACGGGTTTTACTCCAAAAGAATATCAAAACGAACTGCGTTTAAACGAGGCTTTGAGTTTGATTAAAAACACAAATTTATCGATAACGGCGATTGCTAACGAAGTAGGATTTCCGGATGCAAGAGGGCTTATTTCGTTGATTAAAAATAAAAAGGGTTGTTCTCCGACTCAACTCAGAAAAAAATGATTTTTAATATATATTTTAGCCAACAACGCTCATAAATTTGCCATTATTTAATGCCGAATCGTCGACTAATAACAACACTTAACAGTGAATTATCAAATATAGTGCAATTTTTAGCAGTGAATTATTAAACTAAACGCAATTTTTAGCCATAAAAAAGGATAACGACAAAATCGTTATCCTTTTTTATGGCTTTGTTGTACGAAAAAGCTACACTTTCTATTCTTGATTACAACCCCTCATTCTTAAATGTTTCCTGCCATTCGGCTACTATTTTATCAAATTCCTCATTTCTATACGCCTTTGGAATATATAGATATTCTACCTCGCCAAATATAATGGCACGTACTACCTGACTGCCTATTGATTTACCCCTTCGCTCACCTGACCTCCCAATTTTGTCTTTTTAAATACGCGGAGCTCTATCGCCTATTTCACATTTTCTGTTTTTAGCGGAGACGAGTATATACGCCTTCACTTTATAAAAAATGCAAAAAAGATAATATATCGCACACAAAAACAAACTTTTTTATGCGGTTTTATTATTATGTTGCCGACACGCACAGCGGGTGTTGCAGACAGATGCTTTCAACGATCCGATCTTCTTTTGCGTCTATTACGGCAACGTTATTCGAATTTTCGTTGCAACAAATCAGCGTATCGCCTAACAAATCGAAATCGCGCGGCGAATCTCCTCCGCAATCGAATAACGTTTTCAACTGCAACTTTTCTCCGTCAATGTTAAAAACAAACACCGCGTTTTCACCGCGAATCGATACGTACAGAGTTTTTCCTCCCTGTGAAAGCCTTATCGCCGCGGCAGTGGAATTTTTCTTTTCGCAAGGCAGGTTTACGGTGTTTTGCAAAGCAAGCCTTTTCCCGTCGAACGAAAAAACGGCAACAGATGGCACGAGTTCGTTTACCGCGTACACGATATGACCGTTTTCGGAAAAAACAAGATGCCGCACCCCGTATCCGTCGGGAACTTTACTACGCGATACTTCGCTCAAATTTCTGTCGTATACGAAAACCGTATCCAAGCCCAAATCACAACACAGTACGTTTTTTTTATCGGGCGTAAACGCCGCGAAATGCGTGTGCGGCATCTCCTGTCTCGACAAATTGACGCCCTTTCCTTTGTGCTCCCGGGAAAGCGAGCAGTTTTTCACGATATTCCCGCTTAAATAATTGACGATATAAGTATCGTTTCCGTCCGCGGCGAGGTGACAGGCGCACTTTCCAAGCGTATTTTTCACTTCCGTGCGATTGGAAAAATCTGTTTTGCACGAAAAATATCCGCTGTTTTCGCTATCGGAAAAGGGAGAACGAAGCAGAATATGCAACCGCTTCCCGTCGTTTACGGCGTACATCGGCCTATCGCAAGGCAGGTATGCCCGCTTTTCAAGCGTACCCTTTTCGTCAAACGCATATTTGTAAACGCCTCCGCCCTCGGCAACGGGCGCACACGATAAAATAAAAATTTCTTTCACCTTTTTATTTCTCCTGATTTAACTCCGTATAAAATCAGAGCATCGTCTGCGTGTCGTTCGGATCGCCGTTTCTCGCCGCGTCGTATTCGGGCGACCAATCTAAATCTCGGTATTTCTCGCCGCGCGGGTCCGTCTTTATCCATTCAGTAAGCATATCCAGCATTTCTTCCGTCCATGTGGCTCTGTCGATCTGCGCCGTGGTGAATTTGTTCTGTGCGATCATTTCAAACCCGAAATCGTCTTTCACGTGCGTCTTCGCCGCGCCGTCCACCACTTCGGGCACTAGATGCGCGGGAATAAACAGCACGCCGCCGCCCGCGCCGTACACGATGTCGCCCGGCAACACCGTCGCTTTACCGATTCGCGTAATTCCGTTGAAATCTTTCATGATAAATTCGCGTATGGGAGCAGGATCGATGCCGCGGTAGTATACCTGCACGCCTTCTACCGCCTTCATCTGCTGCGTATCTCTGATGCCACCCCAAATCACACCGCCGCCCGTCTTGGTTTTCGTTTTAATCGCCGTAGTTAAATTGCCGCCTAAAAACGTGCCTTTGTAAATTTTATCGTACATATCCGCAACCACTACATCGCCCTCGGTAAGGCTGTCGATCACCCATTGATTGTAGTTGCCTTTTCTGCCCTCTTCCGCTCCCACGCCGAACATCACTTCATGCAGATCGGGACGGGTGGGGACGAACGTAGCCGTCACCGCTCGCCCGATTAAAATCCGCCCGTCGTCGTGAAGAACTTTCAGATCGCCCTCAAACTGACTTTCGTATCCTTTTATAAAAATGGGCTTCCAGAGTTCTTCCAAGGTCATCTTGCGCATTTTTTCAAGGTACTTATCGGGCACTCTCGGCCTGCCGTCGGCAAAGCGTTCGCCCTTCCACTGCGTCGTTAATGCGATTATATCCTCTTTTGAATTGAATTTTAACATTTTTTACTTCTCCTGTTTCAACAGCCATTTCATATTTTCTGAGTCGTCAAACGCCCTACTCCAACAATCGTGACCACATTCGGGATACACCGTCAGCGCAACCGTTCCGCCGCTTTCTGTTATTTTTTCCGCCATATGACGGCTCTCCTCTGGAAAAACTACCGTATCTTTTTCGCCGTGAAATAACAATAACGGTATTTCTTTTAATCTTTCCGCATTCCAATACATACCGCCGCCGCAACAAATTATCCCAGCCGTAAATAACCGCGGTCTGGCCTGCATCAGTTGCAACATGGCATATCCGCCCATACTTACGCCAACGCCATAAAATTTCTTTTGATCAACAAACTCTTTTCATGTATCGTTTCTGCAAAAGCAATCAGTGTTTCAAATTCGTCAAACCACGTATTCTCAGAACATTGCGGCGCGCAGATCACCACCTCGTCCGTATCCGTATACAGAAACATTCTTGTCAGTACGGGATTGTTGTTAAGCAACGTTAAATCGTCTCCGCGCGTTCCCGCACCATGCGTGAAAAATACAATCGGATATTTATGCTTCGGATTAAAATGTTCGGGTAGCCTAAGACAGTAATTTAAATGTTTAAACTTCCTATTTTTTTAATATCATAGCCTAACTCCTGATAGTTGATAATCTTTTTTTCTATCAGATCGCGGCGTTTTTGCGGCGCACTTATTCTTTCTGCGGCATACCCGAACGCGATCACAATGCCGCAAGGTTTGTTTACGCCCGTAACTTCGCGTAAGCGTTCTTCGTCGACCCACCCGATCACGCAACTATCCAGCCCTTTGTTTTTCGCGCTCAACGTAAGATACGCCGCTACCTGCCCTACGTCGTATTTTACAAAACGGTCGTTCCCGTACTTTTCACACGCGATGTTATCAGGCGCCTCTTCGAATATCGCGATAAACGCGGGCGCGGAAAATAAAAATCCGTTTTTTCCGTTATCCTGCAAGCACGAACGGATCTTTTCGTTCGTCTCTTCTTCACACGATACGTAAAATTCCCACGGCTGCGTGTTTTTCGCGCTGGGCGCGTTGATCGCCTCGCCTACGATTTTATAAATCAGTTCCTTTTCCACTTTTCTCGCCGCGTACGCCCTACAAGAATATCTGTTTTTTATCAGTTCCGAAAATTCCATTTTTTTACCTTTTTTACAGACTCATGCCGCCGTCCGCTTTAAAGTCCGCGCCCGTGATATACCCTGCCTCGTCGCTCGATAAAAACGCGACGATCCCCGCACATTCCTCAGGCGATCCGAATCTGCCGAACGGAATACACTCTTCCACTTTTTTACGCGCGGCTTCGTCGTTGTATACGCTTTGGTTTCTCGGCGTGGCGATCGCGCCCGGGGAAACGTTGTTTACCGTAACGCCGAACGGCGCAACTTCTTTCGCTACGTTTTTCACAAAACTCATCACAGCGCACTTCGTGGCGGCGTACACGGAAAGTTCTTTGTGTTGGCGGTGCTGATTCACGCTGCCTATCGTTATGATCCGCCCCCACCCGTTTTTTTGCATCGCGGGATAATACGCCTGCATGAGTTTCACCGTGCTGACGAAATTGACCTGTAACTGCTTTTGTAAATATTCGTCCGTGATGCTTTCCCACGTTTGCTTATACTGCACGCTTGCGTTTAGAATAAGTACATCAACATCGCCCGTTTTTTCTTTCAGCGCGGCAACCTGATCCATATTTGATAAATCGCATACCACCGCTTGCGCCGCGCCGATTTCCTCGCGTACACGTTCTGCCTTTTCTATATCGCTGCTGCAATGCACGATAACGCGGCAGCCGTCTTTTACCAGCCGCGCCGCGATCGCCTTGCCTATGCCTTGCGTTGAACCCGTTATCAAAGCCGTTTTCATAAATTAACTTCCTTGCCGTCTTTATCGAAATTCACGGTGTACGTCTTGCCGCCCGCCGTCACTTCGTATTCGCCGTAAAATCCGCGGAACGAAACTTCGCCTTTTTCGTTTGCGCAAAGTGTTTCGTTCGTTGTCCACACTTCTTTTATCAGGTGTCTCAAACGTTTATAAGCGGGTTTTTCGCTCATATCGAAACGCAGAAGTCCGCCGCGGTAATAATTTTCGCCCTCTTTCATGTTGCCCGGGGTAGTGAAAGCCGCGTAGCCGTCCGCCAGATTCCAATAGATAATCTGCGAAACATTTTCGTGGGAGAACCACAAGGAATACAAACGTTCGAGTACGTCCGCCTGCGACTCCTCGTCTGCATCTTCCGCCGTAAACGCAGGAATCGTAACCTCGGTGATTTCAATCGGTTTTTTAAAGCGGCCGTAATTATCTAACGCTTCGAAAAGATGTGGCAAATTATAAAATTTACGCGTATCGCTAAAATATTTTTCCGCGCGTTGAAACATATGATACTGCGCGCCGATCGCGTCTATACGGCAACCTTTCATCAAAAGGTTTTCAATCATCATATAGTATGCGTCGTAAGCGCAGGCGCGGGTATCCCAAATCGCACCTGTCCATTCGTTGATGCAAAGTTCGTTATTCGGGAAATATTCCGCCGCTTTTTGATAGCACCATTCCATAAAATCGGGAGCAAGATAAAAATCGGTAATCCAGCCGCCCCACCAGAACATTTCGTTCGTTACTTCTATGGTATGAATTTTATCCGCATACCTTTCGGAAATTTCCTTCATACGCTTTTCAAGGTGTGCCTTTACCTCTTCGTTAGTCTTTCCTTTAAGCCATTTTGGAAAAAAATGGTCGTAGCAAAGCGCGTGTTCGCGAGGTTCGACACCGTGTTTTTCGCAAAATTCGACGCATAAATCCGCAGGCGGACGGCGATAGATTTTTTCGGAATCTTTATCGTATCTTGTATGCCCTTCCGTCGGCTCGGTAGCGTCCCAATAAAACGGCACAGTAGCCATATTAAAAAGCGCGGCAAGTTTCTCTTTGTAAAGTTCGTTTTTGCGTTCGTCGTCGGGAATTTCGTCTAACATAAACATATTGCAGCCAAAACGGAATTTGTGATTTTTCAATTTCACTTTTACCGTTTCGCCCGCTTTCAAAAAAGTTTTAACAGAAAAATTCCCTTTGCGGTTCTTTTCGATTCCCTCTTGTATTCTTGCATCCGTTTCCGCGTTCGTTACAATCAGTTCGTTGATATCGTACGCCATTTTTTCCTCTCCTTTATTATAAACGTTTTTTTGTTTAATTCAAGCGTTTTTTATACGCTTTTCCCGCCGTATTTAGTTGCAGGCTCACGACCACTCGCGGTCGTTAGACCATTCCTTATCCCAAGCGGAAGTGTCGCTCCAAGGCTCGTCGCAATCGGCTTTTTTGAACTTTTTAATCAGTTCTTCGTTCAAACTTTCGATACCGAGTCCGGGGGCGTCGGGCACTTTCATAAACCCGTTTGAAAGCTCTATTTTCGGGTTTACTAAATCAAACCATTCGGGGTGATCTACGGAATGAAATTCCACCGCAAGCACGTTTTTCAAAGCCGCAGCCGCGTGCACCGCCGCCATAAACGCTAGCGGGCTTTCCGCCATATGTATCGCAAGCGCCGCGCCGTATTTTTCGCACAGCGCGCCCACCTTTTTCATCTCGCCGAACCCGCCTACCGTCAACAGATCGGGATGCACTACGTTCACGCCCGCCTGCAATACTTTTTCGAAATTTTCCGAAAGGTAAATATCTTCGCCCGTGCAAAGCGGCACGCAGGAATTCGCCGCAAATTTTTTAAGATGTTCCGTCTGCTGCCACGGCGCCAAGTCTTCCATCCACGCGATATTGTATTTTTCCAGCCGCCGCGAAAAACGGATCGCGTCCTCTATCGCCACGTGCCCGAAATGGTCTATCGCAAGCGGCACTTCGTACCCGATTACCTCGCGTACTTCTTTTACGTAATTTTCTAAATAGTCAAGCCCCTTTTCCGTGATATGTATGCCCGTTGCGTAATGCGGAATCGTAAATATCTGATAATTTTTTCCGAACATCAGCGATTTATCAATCGAACCCGACTGATGACAAATCGCTTTCATCGAATATTTCTGCATTTCTTCCAACATGCCCACGGGCGCGTTGAGCGTTCCCGGCTCGTCGTATAAAAGCTCTATACCAAGATCCATTTTCAAAAACGTAAAGCCCTGCTCCATGCGCTTTTTTAAAGCATGTCCCATATCCGTTCCCGTGTGCTTTCCGTCTACGTCGGTATCGCAGTAAATGCGCGCCTCGTCGCGCCATTTTCCGCCCAGCAGCTGATACACGGGCACGCCGTAAAATTTGCCTATAATATCGTACAGCGCCACTTCCACGCCCGAAACGCCGCCGCCCTGACGGGAATGTCCGCCGAACTGCTTGATGCGGTTAAACAGTTTTTCCACGTTTAACGGATTTTCGCCCACAAGACGGCTTTTCAGCATTTTCGCGTACGTCGCGCTCGAAGCGTCGCGCACTTCGCCGTACCCCACGATGTCGCTGTTCGTATAGATTTTCAGTAATATCATGTGCTTGGGCAGTCCGTCTATATCCGCCACCCGTAAATCCGTAATTTTCAATTCGTTTGCCTGCATTTTTTTATCTCTCCGTACCTGAGTTTTCTCATAATATTTATTATTAAATATCCCCAACAAGTTGTCAACAACTATATTTTTAAGTTTGATAACTATATTTTGATTTTATTCCGCACAACTTGACAAATATGTATGTGTTAGATATAGTATTAGTATGAAAATCATACAAGAGATCACTTTTCAGAACAGAGAAGCCTTACGCCTTTTTACTTCCGCCGCCGCGCCGAGAAAAAACAATATGCGCATACATTATCATTCCATGATAGAATTGTCTATAATTCTGCACGGAAGCGGCATATACAAAGTAAGCGATAAACTGTACCCGATAGCCGCAGGCGACGTCTTCTTTTTCCGTCCGAATGAAGCGCATTGTATCACGGATATCGACGAAGGGGGAATGGAACTTCTGAATTTACATATTGCCCCCTACTATCTCTATACAAATTTTGAAAGCGCCATTAATTCGGAATATATAAAAATACTGTCGACGAATTTTCCGCTGATCAGCAATAAAATCAACGATACGCTTCCCGAAGAGCAAGCCGATGAGATCCGTCGTTTGATTTTTTCCATAAGGAAAGAGTTTGAAACGCAATTGAGCGATTACGTTACGATGATCAAAAACTATATTTCTTCTTTTTTTATTACTCTGTCAAGAGTATATAAGGAAAAACGCATTTCCCAAGGCGAAAAGCAAAATTATCAGAAAACCGTTTCCTCTATTGCTTATATCGACAGAAATTTTAAAGCGGAGATTACTCTTGACGAAATCGCCGCGTCTGTTGGATACAGCCGTTGTTATTTTTCTTCTATATTCAAGAAATGCATGGGTATGTCGGTATGGGATTACATATGTATCAAACGAATCGAAGAGGCATTGAGTTTAATAAAAAATACGGATAAAAATATTCTTGAAATCGCCACCGAATGCGGATTCAACAATACCGTTAATTTCAATAAAGTCTTTCGAAAATATACGAATTTATCTCCGAGTTCCTTTCGAAAATAATTTTTTCTTTTTCTGTATATCCTTTCAACCGCAAACATTTCTCCTTCACCGCTGAATGTATCGGAATACAAGTCAAATAGTCGTTAGGAAAGAATATACCGCCAGTCACGTATTTTTTTCGTCGATAGCGGTCAATTTCAGTTGTCGACAAATTGTCGACAACTCAGGTTTACGGCGCTTCTCAGCATTCCTACCGATGATTTTAGAATTCAGCAGATAACCAATCCATTGCCGTTCCAAAGTTGTATGCATAAATCTTTTACATCACCTTTATCGCAAGTAACGATAATCTGCTTTTCTTCAAAAGGCATTATGTAAATCTTCCCCCATCATAAAATAGGTTGCCTGACACATTGTTATGCCAAGCATTTTTGAAGGCACGACGGACATCGCTTTTTTAATATTCTCATAGGACGTCATAATTCTTGAAACCCCGCCTAATTTTTCAAGCGGAGGATCATCAGGATGAAGCGCAAACTTTATATTGTATTTTTCGGCATAGGGAATAACCGCCTTTAAAAAATATGCGTAATTATCCCAAAGCGTTTCAGCTGATATTTGCGCTTCTGTTGGTTTAAAGTCAGCTAAATTAAATCCGGTCACCAAAGCATCTCCGCGTTCGTTTATATTATCGGCAGTACGCAGCCAACCAATATGCGCCATAAAATTAAAGCAAATAGTCGTAATGCCCTGACTTTGCATGATAGGCAACATTTTTATTACCGTTTCTATACATTCGTCGCGCTTACCGTCGCCCCTCTTGATATATCCGTTGTAAGCGGTTGAATCGGATCGAGCGAGCGAACGAGCGTAAACAAATCCTGCAATAATTTAACCGCTCTGCAGTGAAGGACTATTCCTGGTTCATTTTCCACGTTCCAGGCGATAATTCTCTTATCGTTGCGGTATTTTTTTACGACGCGCTCTATCATCTCAAAAAACAATTCTCTCGTTTCGGGATATTCCGTGTAATGCTTAAACCTGCCCTCTTTTTCGTTCTTGTCTTGCAATTCGTAATCGCGGTTAAAATGGTTATAATATACCTTTTGTTCCCCCAAATCTTTTGCAAGAATTTTTCCTCATACGGTAAATCTTCCTCGTAAACAAGCACCAGCATCACGCCTTGATTATGTTTTGCCGAAAGCGAAATATAACTTTCAAGCGTTACCATAAACTCTTCCGGTTCTTTATAATACACATCAAAATTCAACCATAAACGCACGGTGTTAAAGCCTATTTTTTTACATAACGCAAGTTCTCTGTCCGCCGTTTTCAGATGTTCTTCCCGTCCGTACGACTGCCACATATCCAGACGGTTTACGCAATTCGATGGTAAAAAATTAGATCCGCGAAGCCACTGCATCGAATCATACCATTCTTTAATTTCTTGTTCTGTTCAACGATTTTTCATTGTATCCTCACAAAATGTTGTTTTTCTATAGAGTCCATTGTTCCGGCTATATAGATCACCGAGCCGACCGGCAACATTTCTTTCATAAACTTTTGCGTTGCCTTATATTGATTGAGGTATGCCGCTCCCGTTTGCAACTCCATGTCGTTTAACGTATTCGTGATACGTTTTTATGCCGTCGTCGCTTATTTCAACTACCGTGCCTCCGTTTAAATCCTGCGCGGAATAACACCCTTTGCCCGTTTTTAATGCGTAGGCAAACGTCGTGCCTTTATAATCGATTATGAAATTGTTTATATGATCGTGACCTGCGACAAGCGTTGTCCGAACACCGGTTTTTAAAATCGTATCGAAAAATTTGTCGTTGGGATTGCTGCATATGTTTTCGCGTTTCACTCCGAGCGAAGTTTTATATCCGTCGTTCCAGCAAACGTCGTCGTAACTGTCTTTTATCGATATGCAAGCGTTTGAATATTCTTTTTTTATCGCCGCATTGAAAGCGGCGTTATATGCGGCAACGGGAATGTGCGTAAAAAGTGGTTTCTTGCCACTGCATAATCGTCACCGCCCCCACCTGCGGTTCCGCAGGCATTTTACCCGCCGTACTGTATTACCTGTGGAAAGATTACAACGTTTCAAAAAACGATATTTACGATGCGCTTGCCGTGGCGGGGATTATTGGCAATATCGTAAAGCAAAACGCTTCGATCAGCGGCGCAGAGGTTTTCTGTTATTGGGTTTGCAGACCTCAATTTTATTATACCAAAAGGAGTTTTTATTTTCAAGAATTATATGTTTAACATTTTTTGAACCCCGCGTCTAACGCGAGGTATTCTTATACAAGAAAAGAGTCCTATTAAAGGACTCTCTGGAACGAACTTCTTATTTGCGATAATTACGCTTTATAATCGCACGGCAAGCCGCATGCGGCAAGTAAACACCGGTGTATAAGCGCTTCCGTTTCAAAATCTACTTCATACCCTCGTTCTCCGCGTATCATCGCCGCAAAGGCGGAAAGCATTGTTTCGTATCTGTCAAACGGCGAGCTTTCCGTTTGTTTTCCAAGTCCGTGCCAACCATCCTGCGGAGTATACTCCGTCATTTTCGTTGAAATCGTCGAAAGTCCGCTTTCGTATTTTTCCAAAGGACAAATTTCTATCTTGCCCCGTTCCCCGTAAATCACCAGATTCCTTTTAACGTACCCGCCCGAAGCAAGCATACTGCTTTTAACGAACGAGAGTCCGTGTGGATATTTCAAAAGCGCAAAAGCAACGTCTTTAGAGTTTACTCCGTCTGCGCCCGTGGCGTAATTATACGGAATAATCTCTTGCGGTATACCCTGTAAACGAATAACGAGGTCTATCAGATGGCAACCCAGAAACTGCATCATGCCGCCTTGAAAATTACCCAACCATTCTCTTTTTTCTTTCCCGTGAAAACAACTCATATCTGCCTCTACGGCATAGATTTTCCCCAACTCGCCGTTTTTTACTTTTTCAAACGCCCTGCGTATCAGCGGATTAAAGCGGTACATATATCCGATCCCGAAAGCAAGCTTTTTTTCTTTGATTGTCGAGAGTAATTTTTCATACGCTTCCGCGCTTTCTCCCGGCGCTTTATCCATTTGAACGTTCAAGCCGCGGTCGGCGGCTTTTTGCGCATAGGGAACAAGCGCTAAATCAAACGTTTCCACGGCAACGGCGTCTAAATCGGGCATGGCGAGTATCTCTTCAACAGAATACCGTTTTGCACCTTCGTAACATTCGGATTGAAATACGCCCATATCTTCCGGCACTTGCGCGTATCCCACCACTTCAAAAACATCCGTCATACGTTTAAGCGCCGCAAACGTAACGCCCGCATGATCGTGCCCCGTACCGATTTGCGCTATTCTGATTTTTTTCACGATTCTTTCCTCCAATCAAATTGAACCCCAATCGGGGAATTTTTATCCGGTGCTAGCCGTGCGTATACGTTTTGACAATCAGCAGGGAAATGTGTCTCCTTTGCCAAATTTTGTATCGGCAATCGGCCGCTTCCGCATAACCGCAGCACAGTCCTATAAATTATGATTTTTAATATAATCGCTCATAAAATCGTTTTGAGCCGTTTCCCATTCGCTCGGTTGATAATTTTCAGGGTAGGCGGCAAGACATTTTTTCAATCCTTCTTTATGAGATATGAATTGTTCGGCTTTTATCTTGGTATGTTTAAACACTTTCTCCACGTTCACGTCGCGGTTAAAAAACCGATCGTAATACAACATAAATTTCATGCCGTCGGGAATTTCTTGCGTACTGCCCGTCGCCATTTTCCCGAATTCCGCTCCGGGAATCCACTCGCTCGTAATGCCGCAAAGTTCCTCGTACAGTTTTGCCATTTCACCCCAGGTTATCGTTTCAGGCGAACCGAGCGTGTACGTTTCCCCAAAACTCTTCTCGTTAAATAATAACTCTGCGAATAACCGCGCGATATCGCCGGCATAAATGATTGCCGCGTGTTTCTCTTTCGCCTCTGTCGGTAAAAGCAATTTCCCCTTTTGACTTGCTCGGTAAGGAATGACTCTGCCTTTCCACGTTACGAGTAATAGGCAGTTTTCTGCGTACACGATTACCGGACGAACAATGGTATAATTACGGAGTCCCGATTGATTAAGCACGTCTTCGCACCGACACTTTGAAACGCCGTAAGTATCGTTATTTATCAAGTCTTTGTCATCGGAATACGCTTCCGTCAACCGCGGGGAATTTTCGGTTAATACCCCCGCGCAATCGGCATACACGCGATAGGAAGAAAGAAATATATAATGTTTCGTCTTCTTCAAAAACAACTGCGAACGGTTCTTAAAAAAGTTCGGATCGCCGTAATGTAAAAAATCAATAATGCCGTCGTAACCGTTTTGTAAAAGTTCAAGCAAAACGTTGTTGTCGTATGCGTCCTTTTTCATATATCGGAGCATAGGGTTATCTGAGGTAACGTCGTCCAACGTTACGCCGTCTACCGCATACCCTTTTTCTAAAAGCAAGGGAACCAAATGAGAGCCCATCATTCCCGTTGCGCCGATCACAAGTACTTTTTTCATGGTGTATTTCTCCTTAATCTTTCACAATTAAAACGACTTTCCCCACGTTTTCGCCGCGATATAAAACCTGTTGCGCCTCGTCTGCCTTTTCGAGCGGAAACGTTTTATGTATTTTCACTTTGATTTCGCCGCTTTCAAATTTACTCCAGGTCTTTTCTACAAGCTCGCTTAACAGCAAGCCTTTTTCTTCGGGCGTTTTGCTACGGAGCGTACTGCCGATGATGCGGATATTCTTTACGAAAATATTTCTGAAATCCACCGCGGAAATATCCCCCGCAAGCGTCGCAATTTGAATCCATCTGCACCCCCTTGCCACGTATTTCAAACATTCTCCGAGTTTTTCGCCTGCCAGACAATCAATCGCGACGTTTACGGGCGTACCGTTTTGTTCTTCTTCCTTTAACACTTCCGCGATATCTTCTTTCGTCGTATCTACAACTCTGTCCGCATTCAGATATTCCACTTCTTTTACCTTTTCTTCGCCCAAAACGGTAGTGATTACGCGAAGTCCGAACGCTTTCGCCATAGGAATCACCGCGCTCGCAAGTCCGCTTGCGCCTGCGTTCATGAAAAGCGTTTCGCCTTTTTTTGCGTTTCCTACGTAAAACAGATTGAGATAGGCGGTCATATATACTTCGGGAATAGCCGCCGCTTCCGCATAAGAAAGTCCGCGCGGCATGGGCATGACCATTTCTGCGGGCACGGTTACGTATTCGGCATACCCGCCGCCGCCCAAAAGCGCGCAAACCTTTTCGCCTGTTTTCCACTTTGTAACGCCTTTCGCCACCTCTTTAATTACGCCCGCCACTTCCAAACCCGGCCATTCGGGGCAACCGGGCGGAGGCGGATAATTCCCCTCTCTTTGCAGTAAATCGGCGCGATTCAGCGCCGCCGCATGCACTTCAATAAGAACCTCCCCGTCTTTTAAAACGGGATTTTCTACGTCTGTATAGCTTAAACTTTGATCTGATTTGTTGATTACGATAGCTTTCATGTTTTACCTCTTCTTGCTTACGTATTCTATACAATCTTGTAAACAGTTTTCCACTTCTTCTCTGCCAAACGCGCCGTATTTATACCACGGCTCGTAAGCGTGAGAAAAAAGAATAATTTTTATCCGTCCGTCTTTTTTGATTTTGTCTATCGTCTTTATATATTCTTCTTTACTTTCAAGCGAACAACGATATTTTCCTACGCCGTAGCCCTGCAAGCCGTCGCCTGCAATCAACGTATCGCTACGTTTGTCTAAAATGCCGATACAGTCAAGCGTATGCCCTTTTAACTCATACACGGTTAGTCCGTTTAGAAAAATTTCTCTTACGTCAGAAACGACTTTTATCGTAGGCACAAGCGCTGACAGGCGTTCTGCCCCGCCTGCGTGGTCGCTATGCTTATGCGTTAACACTAAATATTTAATATCCGCCAATTTCAAATCTGCTCCGCAAAGAGCTGGCAGGATATACTCGTCTACGTCGCCTGCACACGTTGCACAATCCACCAAAACGTTCCCCTGCTTTGTCCGTATCAAAAACACGGAAGTATACACGTCGCCGTCAAGCGGGACCTTCAAACGATAAATGTCCCCGATTTCTTTTTCAAAGTTCATAATTTCAAACCTTGCTTTATCTTCAACACGTCGGATAAAAGCGGAGGCCCGGGATAGGTAAATTCGTCGTATTCCCTGAAACAAAGCCACATGCAAACGCCGAGCGCAGGACCTACCGCTCTGTGCAAATAGCTATATTTCCCGCCCGACAAAAATAAAAACGGCACCTTTAATTCCTGCTTTAATAAACGGCAGATTTCAAAGTTTTTGATTTCTTCTTCCTGCGTATTTGCGCCCGTAACGATTTTTACGATATCCGCGCCCCTGCGTTGCTGTTCCAAAGCGATTTCTATCACGCGCTCTGCATTACGAAACTCGTAAACGTGTGAGGACATCAGCACTTCGCCGCCTTTTTTATGTATTTCGTCGATCAACTTTCTTTGCTTTGCAATCGCTTTTTCGTCCGTCGTCAATTCTTCGGGCGAGGGATCGAACGTATCGCCCATCAAGTCAACGAGCGTCGCGCCGCATTTCAACCCGAACAAAAGCCCGTCCGTCAGTTCTTCGTCCGTCGCTCCGGCATTGAGGTTTCCGCGATAATTCGTAAAGTAGACCGGTTTGTTTTCCGCCGCCGCAAAAACGGACGACAACGTTTCTTCCGTGCGGTATTGCTTTTCGAGAAAACTCATCTGAACGCCGATCGCCGTCGCTCCGTCCGCTATGGCGTTTCGGATTCTTATTTCCGCTTGCATTGCCGTTTTTACCTGCACCATCGCCGTAACGAACGGCGTTGCGGTATTCAAAAAACTTTTTTTCATCTCAATTCCACCTTCCCATGGCGTTTCTGCCGCCGTCGATCATAATATTTTCCCCGTTGATAAACTGCCCCTTTTCCGAAGCGATAAATAAAATCAGATCGACGATCTCCTGCGGCTCGGCGGCTCTGCCGAGAAGCGTTTTCATGCTCGCCATTGCCGCCCGCGTAAGCACCGGCCCCGGCGAAACGCATACGCATCTTACGTTATACGGCGCGCCGTATTGCGCAACCGATTTCGTCAGGCCGTACATCAGCCCTGCTTTCGCCGTAGGATAGTCCATACCGTATCCGTCGCCTTCCGCGCCGGTAATCGAACCGATATTCACGATTAAGCCGCTCTTTTGCGCCCGCATTTGTTTTAATACGGCGTGCGCAAAATAAAACGGACCTTTTAAGTTGACGTCTATTCCCCAGTCGTAAACGTCAATGGGAACGTCGGGAAATTCGGGGTACAGTGAACGGTCAACCTTTTGCATACGTACAGCCGTACCGCCCGCAAAATTTGCCATTACGTCAATAGCACCGAACGTTTCCACGGCTTTATCCCTTGCCGCGCACACTTGCTTGTAATCTCTTACGTCGCAAACGATTCCGATCGCCTTGCCTTGCCCCTTTGCGTTGATTTCGTCTACTTTTTCTTTGAGAACCGCCGCGTTTACGTCGCATAACGCAACATTGCCGCCAAGCGCCGCAAAATTTTGCGCAAATAATAATCCCATTCCCGAAGCCGCGCCCGTAGATATTGCCGTTTTTCCCTGAAAATTCATTTTTCTTTCCTCCGTTTTATAATTTTATTATAAACGATTGACAAATTTTTTTCAAGAAATTATAATAACTTATACTACTTAATAGTAAACTTATTCTCCTGCGGGTGCATTATGTTTTATGCAAATTCTCAAGAAATACTGACTCTTTTATTAGCTGTTAAATATTCCTATCGGACGGATATTCAATTTAACTATTCGGATAAACCTCGTCCTTGCCATAATTTTGTATTTATGTTAGAAGGAGAGGCGCGCATTACGTCCGATCAGAACTCCTTCTCCCTGAAAGCAGGGCAAATCCTTTTTATCCCGAAAAACACAACCTATACTGCTGACTGGATCGCCGCGCCGCGCGTAGTGTTTCATTCTCTGCATTTCAATTTTCAGCCGCAACTCGACCCTTTAAGTAAAACCATTCTTCCTGTTCAGGTGCTTTCCGTCGATCGCTTCGATGATTTATATCTTCCGGTTAAAGAAATCGAAACGATGCAATATTCTAAAAACGTAGATTCCTTTTTCGTCCTCTCGGATTTTTATAAACTTTGCGGAATGATTTTATCCAACGTAAAAACCGAAACGCACGTTAAACAAAACGAAACGATTTCCCCCGCGATTACCTATATCGAGCAAAATTATACGAAAAGCTTTTCCGTGGAATACCTCGCTTCGCTTTGCTTTCTTTCCGCTTCCCGCTTTTTTTATCTTTTTAAAGAACAAACGGGCGTATCGCCTATTGCTTATAAAAACCGACTTGCAATACAGTATACGGCGCAGGAACTGCTGGCTTTCCCCCAAAAAAACATAGCGACGATCGCGAACGATCACGGCTTTAAAAGCCTGATTTATTTTGAAAGGATTTTTAAAAAGTTGATGGGGAAATCCCCCTCCCGATACCGAAAAGAAGAACGGTTATTATAAATAAAATGAGCCGTTATAAGGGCGAAACGCTTTTTCTTTTCAACCGACCGCATCTCACCACTCCTTATTTTTAATAAAATTCCCGAATTCCAGAATCAACGGCGTATCATCTTAAAAACGGACGGCACGAAAGTTGCCGAAGTCGCGCATACGGTTACGACGACGTATATTTTTCTCTCGTCAATTTAAAGAATACGTGGGGATCGCTCCTCACGCATTTTTAAAAATTATAAATCTTCAAAATAATCAATTAGGATTAGTATGTAATCCTAACTTTTTTTATACTCCGAAGGCGACAAGCCCGTTTCTTTTTTGAAAAATCTGCTGAAATAACTTATATCTGAAAATCCCGATTGAAACGCGACGTCAGCGACCGTATACATTCCCGAATTAAGCAATTCTTTTGCCCGATCGATCCTGAGTTTGTTCAGATATTTCACGGGCGATACGCCGAATACGTTTTCGAATATCCTACGAAAATACTCGTAACTGATATTCGCGTTTTGAGATAGTTCTTTCATGTTTATATTGATTTCGGAATCTGCATAGTTATCCCGGATATAGGAGGCGGCGTCTTCCGCTATTTTCGCCTTTGCGCCAGGAACATACGGAGAAACGCAATATTTTTCAATTTCGGCCATAACGTTGTAAAGTTGAGCCTTGCAGCGACACTTATAACCCGTTCCCTTTTTCTTCCACTCTTCGACCGCTTTTCTATAATATGTTACCGCGTCGGACGGGTTTTTTATATTCATGCTAAACGGTTCGTATTCGCCGTCGTTATCTATTTGAAAATTAATGCAGTACGTGTCACCCGGCGTATCCGTATTAACGGTATAATACGAATATTTCGGAAGATAAATGAGGTCGAAAGGATTTACGGTTATCGTCTTGCCGTTTTTAAACGCGTATTTTTTTATTCCGCCCATATTGAGAGCAAGACCGTGCGAAGCTCTGTTATAGTGATTTGCGCTGCCTTGTCCGGCGGGAACGAGACAGCAAAGAATTATGTCCGTAATGACTTCTGCCGCTTCTATAAATTTGTTTTTCATATTTTTATTATATGATTTTGTTGCGAAAAAGTCAAATAGTTGCGGAATGTTCAATGCATTATTTATAATTTTATACTATAATGGTAACGAACTAAATTAGGAGTAAGAATATGTTCAGAAGTTTCAATGAAGACAGAAAATTTATCGAGAGAAAATACCACGACCCCGAAAAACCGTTCAATCCGTACAACCGTTTAGCGTATCACGGTTGGGAAGCGGACGAAACAACGGGATTATCTGTGGAAGAGATAAAGGAAAGACTTATTAAAATTTCCGAAAAGTATTCCGGTCTTTCCCACGAGATCAGAAAGGCGCGCGCAGTGGAATACGTACTCGACAATACGCGCATAGATATAAGCGATAAAGACTACTTCCCGCTCATCTATACTTGGGGAAGAGAAATTGATTCAACGACTATAAACAAGTGGAAAACCGATGTTTTTAACAACGTTGTTCCCGAAATTAAGCCCGTCTTCGATCTGTTTAACGAGTCGGGAGCATCGGCAATGTGGCCGGATTTCGATCACGTTGTTCCCGATTGGGACTCTGTTTTGAATCTCGGTTTCGTCGGACTAAAAAAACGCGCGGAAGATTATCGGATAAAACTTATCGAAAAACAGAAAAAATTAACTGAAAGTCAAATCGCGTTTTTTGACGGTATAGATATTGAATATGCGGCGATAATACGTTTAATTTGTCGATTTTACGAATTGTCCGTAAAGAGAAAAGGCATAAAGTCGCAAATCGTTTCGAAGTCGTTTAAAACACTTTCCGAAGGCGCGCCGAAAAACTTCTTCGACGCCTTAATGACGATATATCTTTACTTCATGATTTCCGAATCGATTGACCATTATCAGGTGCGCTCCTTGGGGAACGGGCTTGACAATACCCTTTTCCGATTTTATAAAAAAGACCTTGAAAACAAGACGTTCACGAAAGACGAAATAAAAGAATTTCTCGCATATTTCCTTATACAATGGTCGGCCATCGGGAACTATTGGGGACAGCCTTTTTACCTCGGCGGGACCGATAAAGACGGAAATACGAAAATAAACGATTTATCGCACGATATTATAGACGTTTATTCCGAACTCGGCATATATAATCCAAAAATACAAATAAAATACAGCGATAAACTGCCCGTTGATTTTCTTAATAAAATACTCACCGGTATAAGACAAAACGTCGGAAGCTACGTTTTTTGTTGCGAAAAAGGCATGATTAAGGCAATAATGAATTACGGAGCGACTTACGACGAGGCAAGAGAGTGCGATATAAGAGGCTGCTACGAAACCGGCGTTAAAGCGAATGAAGTTTCTACATGCGGGGCTTATATTAACGCTTTAAAAGCTATTGAGTACGTTTTTTCGAACGGCTACGATAAGCGTATAGAAAAACAAGTAAGTATAAAGACGGGTGACGTTTCGGAATTTAAGACTTTCGACGATTTTTATTCGGCTTTTTTAAAACAATTGTCTTACATTATAGAAATTTCGCTTTCTATCGTAAATGAGTTTGAAAAATATCTCGGATATATGAACCCGTCGTCGATGTATTCCGCTACGATAGTCGGAAGCTTGCAAAAGGGAACGGACGCATATCAAAGCGGAGTAAAATTCAACAATTCCGCTGAACTTTGCTGCGGCTTTGCGAGCGCGGTCGATTCCGTACTCGCGGTTAAAGAATTGGTTTTCGATAAAAAGATCGCCACGATGAGCGAACTCAAAAACGCTCTGGATAATAACTGGAAAGGCTATGAAAAATTGCAGCTTAAAGCAAAAAACCTTACTCATAAATACGGAAACGGCGATAAGGTTGCGGACGATGTTTCCGAAGCTATTGCAAAATATTTTGCGCTGAAAGTGGATAACCGTCCCAATGCGAGAGGCGGGGTGCATAAGGCGACAATACATACTGCGATGCAATTCTTATGGCAAGGACAAAAGACTATGGCTACTCCCGACGGAAGAAATGACGGAGAGGAAATGTCCAAAAACGCTTCCCCGTCGATAGGGATGGATAGAAACGGTGCGACCGCACTTATAAGCTCGGCTTTAAGACTTGAACCTTCATTGTTTATGGAGTCTTTCTGTGTTGACGTTATGTTACATCCTTCGGCAGTACAAGGCGACGACGGACTCGTTGCAATGAAAGGTCTGCTCGACGTATATTACGAAAACGACGGGCAAAGCATGCAATTCAACGTATTCAACGCGGATATGCTTCGGGACGCACAAGTTCACCCGGAAAAATACCAAAATCTTCAAGTGCGCGTATGCGGCTGGAATGTGCTTTGGAATAATTTAAGCCGCACTGAGCAAGACGCATATATTTTAAGAGCGGAGAATCTATAATGAAAGGCAAAATATTTGATATAAAACGGTTTGCCGTCCATGACGGCGACGGAATAAGATCTACGGTGTTTTTTAAGGGATGTCCGCTAAAATGTGTATGGTGTCATAATCCCGAGGGTATTTCGGGCAAACCGCAACTCGCGTATTATAAACACAAGTGCATATCGTGCGGCGAATGCACGGGAGTTTGTCCGTCGGATGCGCACGGAATAAAGAACGGGAAACATTATTTAGACAGAAAAAAATGTACTTCTTGCGGAAAATGTGAGGAAGTTTGCCTCGGAAAAGCACTTAAATTTTACGGAAAAGACGTAACCGCGGACGAACTTCTGCCGCAACTTCTCGAAGATAAAGAGTTTTACGTGAATTCGGGCGGCGGGGTTACTCTTTCGGGCGGCGAGTGTCTGCTACAAGCCGATTTCTGCGCCGAACTCTTAAAAAAATTAAAAGATAACGGCATTTCGACGGCGGTCGATACCTGCGGTTTCGTACCCAAAACGGCGTTCGACAAGGTCATGCCTTATACGGATATATTTTTATACGACGTGAAAGCTTTCGACGAAGACGTACATATAAAATGTACCGGCCGGTCTAATAATATTATCTTGGACAATTTAAAATATATTGACGACCGCGGAGGGAAAACTGAAATAAGAATACCTTTTGTCCCTGATTATAACGACGGCGAGATAGAAAAGATCGCGGAGTTTTTAAAAACGATCAGACACGTTACGAAAGTCCGCATTCTTCCTTACCACAACTTTGCCGGATCTAAATACAAAAGTCTCGGAATGAATAACAATCTTCCCGAGAATATTCCCTCTCCGGAATATATCTCAAAAATACAACAAAAATTTTTCCCGACATATCATTAACAAGAATAGACGGCCTTCGTGTTGAATCCGATTGCTCCGCCCGCTTTAAAATATTTAACGCCATTTTCAATCAGACGGATAACTACTTCTCTCGTTTTTTTGAAAATGGTGCTTTTCTTATCTTTTGCAATTATGGGCGAATACTGGCTTGATTCAAATTTTTCAACGTAATCCCCTAATTTAGCAAAAAACGATATGACGTAAGTTCGAACCCTGTTTTTTGAAAAATAGGTCAAAATGCAGCTCCTAAATTCAAATATTCCGTAAAGCGCGCAAGCCACTAAATATAGCAACAAAAAAGCACAAGACTACTATATCTTGTGCTTTTTGTCTGTTGTAGCTATTTCGTACAACAAAGATGGCTCCTCAGGCAGGATTTGAACCTGCGACACCCACGAGGCGGCGGGC
>ENA-ORNK01000327-ORNK01000327.1-human-gut-metagenome-genome-assembly--contig:-NODE-327-length-68934-cov-16.319110_pt1 | contig 68934 bp, 68 predicted proteins | sample MGYA00242115_ERZ509022 | MGnify/ENA primary metagenome ERZ509022 (study PRJEB26280, sample SAMEA2338690) | human gut metagenome | biome: human gut; feature: human-associated habitat; material: faeces...
GCAGCTATTTTAGATAAAATACGATAACAGCAATGTAGGCAATTCTAGTTGACGAAACTTGAAAAGAGAGAAGCTGCTATCAGCGCATCACTTCCATTAATGTTCGAATTAACTCAGGTTAAAGCTAATAAGTACACTGACGATTGCTGCTGCAAAGCTGAAAAACAGAACTTAATCTCTGACGCTTATCTGCAAAGACAATTAGATCACAAAATTGACGGAGAATTAAAGTATGCTTATAGTAACCTATGTGCTCCTGTTCCTAACATCACTCCTTTGTATTGTTCTCCTTTTACTGTTAACGGTAGCGGAACTACTTACACAGGATGCTGCGGAAGTTCTCAAAGTTTATAGTAATTTAAAAAGGAAGTAAATATGAGTTGTTGCAAAAGAAGTGTATCCAGTACCCCTGGGTACACTTATATTAAGAACAATGTAGCCCAAACTTGGGCAGCATCAGGCGGAGTTTTACAGCCAGGAAGTATCATTGCTACTTCTAGTGCTAATAATATTATAGTTTCTGGAAGTTCACTAGTTGTTGCTAACAAAGGTACTTATATGATTGATGCTTCTATCATAGGTACTCCTGCAACTGTTTCTTCTACTATTATACCTACAATTTCAGTTAACGGTGTAGTAGTATCTGCAGCACCTATAACTGGTGGTGCAACCGCCATAAACACTGAATATGAGATTAAAACTATTCTATCCCTTAATAAAGGAGATGTTATCACTATCACAAACACTGGGGCTTCAGCATTAACTGTAAGTGCAGTTAATTCTCCAGCCTACAACGTAAATATTCTTATAGAAAGATTTAATTAGTATGTTTGAAAATCCGTTTGGTACTAATCTTCAAGACTTACAGACGACTTATCTGCAGCAGATGCAAGCTATGCAAGCTATGCAGCAGCAAAAACAAGCGTCTGTACCAGTCTTAGAAGAAATTAACAAGACCGTTTCTTCTATGAGCGCAGAAGAACAAGCTGTTATGGCTGAGTCGAGAGAATATCAACTCGCTAAACAGACATATGAGGCAGGGTTTTTAGGCTATTTGGGAAGCAAATTTGCCGCAGAGTATGTTACTACTCCTGACGGAAAAATAGCCGCCAATAACCTTCTAACTACCATTAAACAACAAAAAGAGAAGGTAAATGAAGGGTTGAGAGCTAAACAGCAAAAAATTGATAAGTTGCTAAATTTACTAGAAAATGACCCAGACCTCAAGAAAAAATATGAGGAGATGCTTACAAATAATCAATAATCAAAGTAATAAATTATGAGTGATAAAGAGATTTTAGTAAGAACGTTTGAACAATATGCTAAAAACTTAGCATCTACTATGTTTGGATTAAATTCATTGCCTACACAAGCTGTTGTAAATTATGTAGTTAAAAACGCTGTTGATAAGTATGGTCCTATTATAGATCTGTTTATTGATAAAAATGGAAATATAAATGTGGATATGCTTGGTGATGCAGCTAGAGAGGAAATCAAAAGAATGGGCGGATTTACAGTAGGACGAATTAAATTTACTGATAAGGATATAGACGAATTGGTAAATACATTTAAGGCAAATAAAAAGGCTAACTAGCTAAAGATACCATCGGTACTTAACTGTATCGGTGGTATTTTTGTTTTAGACGTATTGTTAACTTAATTTAACTTAATTAATTCGGAAAGCAGTATAATTATTCATATATTTGCAAACTGGAACCATCTAAAGATAGACATCCAAATTCAATTTAGTTCGGACTTCTCTTTTAAATGGTTTAATCTTAAAATAATTATAATAAATAATAAGCCATGAAGTTACTATTGAATAGAATTTTTAAAGGTTCAGAGTATACAATAGGTAGGCTCTATGTTGATGGAGAATACTTTTGTGATACTCTCGAAGATGTAGTAAGAGTCCTTCCTAGTGAGTGTCCAAATACTCCTAAAGGAATAGATTGTAAATGCTCAGGAAAGATTAAAGGGAAGACTGCGATTCCCTCTGGTACGTATAAAGTTATTTTATCTTACTCCAATAGGTTTAAAAAGGTGCTTCCAGAGCTATTGAATGTGCCTCATTTTCTGGGAATACGTATACATTCAGGAAATGATGCCTCTGATACTGAGGGGTGTATTTTAGTAGGACAGAACTCTGTTAAAGGAAAGGTGTTAAATTCTAGAGCTACTTACAATAAGCTAGCTGAATTACTAGAATCAGATAAAGACAATTTAACTATAGAAATAAAATAAAATGTCTCAGGAATTAATTAGATCAGATTCTGTTCTAGGAACTAAGCAGGTTATTGCAGGTTCTAGGGATAAGGATTTTGTTATACAAACTAAAGGTAAAGTAAAAATACAGCAAGGAAATTCTTTTATAGACTTAATAAAGGATGGTAAAATTAATTCTCCAACTATCATTCATATAGTTGACACGATTAATGATATTGGAACTAAGACTGGATTTTATTATGTTAGAAACGAAGATGGAATGTATGCCTTAGTAGAGAAGTCTCTTATACCTTTAGGCGGAGGAGCTGGCGGAAGCAGCAGTTCTGAAGGAGTTAAAAGATTGGATGAATTAGAAGATGTAATGTTAGTTAATCTTAGAGATGGAGACTTATTAGTACAGCAAGGGGGCTATTGGGTAAATACTTTGTTTAATGTGAATGATCTAGAAGATATGATTACAGGAAATCTAGATGAAATTCGAGATGCATTAAAGAATCAAAGTGACTACACTCAAAGAACATGGCAAGATGTTATGGAAACATTTAATATGATGTTTGACCCAGAAGGTAATTATTTCACAGAAAAAATAACACCTTTAGCTGTACATACTGCACAATTAATTGTAGGAACTAACTCTCAACAATTTAGTTTAGAAAATATTAAATTTTCTCCTAATCATCTAGGAGATGAAAACAGGTTTGCAGCGTTTGTTATTGATATAAGTAAACCTGGATTGTTGATCCACAATACTATAGGGCTACAAAACAATGATGATACTGTAGGAGCTACTTGGGAAGTACTACATAATATCAGTGGATCGTTTACTGCTCCAGACTTTGACCAAACTGGTTTAGATCCAGGAAAACCATATTACTTATATGCTAAGTGTAGTAAAACTAGTAATCAAGGAGAGTTTCAACTATCGGACGAACAAAAGCTATTAGAATCTGAAGATGGTTACTATATGTTTTGAGTAGGAGTGTTAAACACTCCAAGAGCAAGTCTTAGTGACGGAGGGACAGAAATATCTGGAGGAGTTAGTGACGCTACTGTAAAAGCATCTAAAGTTAGAAGTTTCCAAACTATGTATGGATTTACAGAAATTGCTGGAAATACTATTACGACTGGAGTTATTAAAGATCAAACTGGAAGCTGTTATTGGGATATGATTAATGGTAACTTTAGAATGGGTAATGGTAACACCTATGTGAGGTTTGATTCAGACACTGGAAAATTATTTATAAAGGGATATTTAGAGCAGGAAGATCCCGACTCTCCTTCTGTTATGATTACATGGAGAGGACAATTTCAAAATAGTTCTTCTATAAAATACAGCAAGGGAGACGTAGTAATGTATAATGGCAATACATATATATGCGTAAAAGATTGCTACGGAAACATATTACCTACAAACACTACATATTGGGAGTTATACACAGCTAAGGGGGAAGGGTTTAAAATAATATATAGAAGAGCTTATAGCACTCCATCTAGACCTTCTGCATCTACAGGGGTTCCTAGTGGGTGAAGTGAAGAAGCCTTATCCCCAGAATCAGGAGGATATAATGTATATTATAGTACTGGTACTAGAGATCCTGGAGAAGAAATTTATTATTGGAGTTATCCAGCACTATATTCTAGATACGCCGAAGATGGGGCGCCAGGGGATGATGGAGATGACGGTAGACAAGGTCCTACTCTTACTTTTAGAGGTAATTACAGTTCATCCGAAACTTACTATGGAACTGCTAACAGAGCTGATGTAGTTAAATCTGGAAGTACGTTTTATCTGGCTAATTATACCTACACACAAAACAGAAATCCTAACAGGCTGGGATATGGATTGTTTAAAGGGCAATCTTTAACTGGAAGTTACTGGATTCAGATGAACAGTTTTGAAAGTATAGCCACAGATCTATTATTTGCTACCACAGCTTACGTAGGAGGATGAAATTTCAATAATAGACTAATGTGAAGTGAGACTGAAAACTGTTATTTGAATGGATTTGTATCAGCTAATGGAGCAAATACAGACAAGAGTTTTCCAGCCATAGCAATTAGTGGCGGAGGTGTATTTGTTACTCCTCCTAGTGATTCAGACCCAAATAGCGGAGGAACATTTAAAACAACATCTACTCTGTGAGAGCAAAACTCATTTTACGTAATGAATGATGGTAGTATGTATGCTAGTAACGCGTACATAAAGGGGGAGATAACTGCTGATTCAGGAAAAATAGGTAATTTTAAAATAAATACAAAAGATTCAGTTAGGGTTCTTTCGTGGAATGGGTATGATTATATGAGTAATAACCCTTCTGCTGTTATATTAGGAACTTCAAAAATTAGAGAAAGCTCTAGTTGGACAGCTTGTGTACAAGTTCAAGGTGCTCAAAATACGTATAGTATAGGATTAGCCACATTTAATGCATCAAATGGTACTGCCTTATATGTTTCTAGAAGTAACTCACAAGAATGCTCTTTTCCCACATTTCACATCGGTTCTGTAGCTGCATGGTTTGATGGAGATATTATTTCTAGAAATAATAATCTTGGAATTGCTGGAGAAATAATAGCTGCACAAAGATTTAGATGAATTGGGCAATGAAATTCTAATGGATATGGAAGTTACGAAGGTGTATCTTTTGACTTTAAAGATCATGATTTAGATGATGTTAGATTCGCTGTTAGAGGAGGGTTAATAATAGGAGTAGCCAAAGATAATGGAACATTATTGCGAGGAGTAAATCCGACGCCGTTATAACATTTTTTAAAATATGGATTATAAAATTAAACTTAGTGTTAAGGATAAGGTAAATATAACGCTCAATTTGCCTGGAAATGGAACTAGAAATCAAATAAAAACTATTATAAGTATAAAAAACAAACTAAAATTAACCGACGAAGAGGGAGCCACAGTTGTTTTAAATAGGCAGGATTCTGGAATATCTGTAGATTATCTCGATTTGTCTGTTAGAGATAAAGCTACTGAATGTGTATTTACCAAAGAGGAGATTTCGTATTTAAAAGAAATAGTTTCAATTCTTGATAATCAGGGGAGATTTAGTGAAAGTAATATAGAATCTTTAGAAAAAATATTGGACCTTCCTCTTTAAGAAGGTTAATTAAAGATATTTAATCATTAAAAGTAAAAGGCATTAATTATAATAAATTACTTTGCAAACACGTAAAATATAGCTAATTTTGTAAATAATTTTAAAGGGAATTAATATGAACGATGATTTAGACTATTTAGACCTAGATCCAATAGAAGATGATTTGGATAATCCAGAGCTTGACCCTGTTAATCCAGATGGACTTGAGGATGATCTAGACAATTCCGAAGGAGACGACGATCCTGATAATAAGGGAGACGACGATAATCCTGACAAAAATCAAGATGATGATGATGATCTTATCACTTCTTTATTGAAAAGTAAAGGTATTAAAGATCCATCAGCCATCAAGTATGCAGATGAGCAGGGAAATATCCAGGAAGTTGATTTCAACAGTTTATCAAAAGAAGAGCAGCTTGGTATTCTTAACTCTTCAGATTTAGATGATAACTATGGACTTGAACCTGAAGAGACAGAATTTATAAGTCTTTTAAGAGATAATAATTTATCTGTAGAAGACTACTTAGATTATGTTCGGAATAAAGCCATTGAAGATTTCATAGCAGCTAATAGTGAACCTCATTATGAGATAGATGGGCTATCTGATGAAGAATTATATTTACTAGACTTGAAATATAATTTTGAAGATATTACAGAAGAAGAAGCTCAGCAATATCTAGAGCATGAGAAAGCTAATGAAACTTTATGGAATAAAAAGATAAAAGTGTTGAGAGATGGATATAAAGCCAAAGAAGAGGCTAAATTAGAAGAGCAAAGACTCATAGACGAAGCTAAAGACAAAGAGAATCAAGAGGAATTTGCTAACTCTATGGTAGAAGCTATCAATAATCTAAAAACCGTAGAGTCCTTTGATTTGGAAGATGAAGATAGAGAACGTATTGCTGAATTTATTTTAGGAACTGACGCCACTGGAACTAATTATATGTATAGAGCACTAAAAGATCCAGAAAGCATAGTTAAAATGGCATGATTCCTTTTAGATGGTGCTGATTCTATAAAAGCACTAAATGATTACTGGACTGATGTTGTTAAACAACATTCTCAGACTAAGTATGAAGAAGGCTATAAGGATGCTTTAAGTGGTAAAAAATCTAAAATAAATAAGAAAAGTTCTCCATCTAAATCAGACAAACAAAAAACCATAAGTTTAGGTAGTGATATTCCTATTTTAGACTTAGATTAATAACCATAAAAATAAAATAAAGTATGCTAGTAGCAAGTTACGTATCCAACAAACAAAACATGAACGATACTAAGACTTACGAAGATTTTTATAAATTCGTAGGTGCTAAACCACATCGTTTAGGTGTAATGTCACGTATGTATCCATATTTAACTACTTCTTTCCTTACAGAAGGTCTTAAAAATGTTTTCTATATGGATCATAAGAAAGAACAGTACAAATCATTAGAAGCTCCTTATTTTGAATGGGACATCGAAACTAACTACATTAAACGTGTAGAATTTGCTGCAGTTCCAGAACAGGGTGCAGCAGGAGAAGATATTATTATGCATTTTAAAGAAAGATACTACGAAAAGTATGACATCTTTAAAATTGACGCAACACGTCAGCAATGTCAAGTTGTTGCAAGACCTATTAGAAAAGCTGATGATTTCTGGGAATACACAGTAAGATTAATCGACAATGATTACTCTTCAATTCTTGATCTAGATGGATGTCAAGTAGGTATGACTACAAGATTCCAATCTAATGCTATGCCAGAAATGCATGAAGAAGGTTACATCAAATATCAATCTAATGTTGAAACACACAGAGGATATATTACTACACATCGTGTTGATGTATCTTATTCAGCTCAATTCGCTGCTATGGAAAATGTATTCATCCAAGTAGCTGAAGGAAAGGATAAGAAATCTCTTATTCCTACAATTTACAAAATGGATAAGAAAGAAAAAAAATTACTAGACTCTTTCTTATATGCTCGTAACAACGGTAACATGTTCAATAGAACTAACGTTGATAAAAACGGTAAAGCAACCATTCAAGACCCTGATACTGGTAGACCTATTTATATTGGTGATGGTGTTCTTCCTCAAATCGAAAGATACTGCGGTAAGTACATCTTCAACAAAATGACTATCAATGTATTCCAAACTGCAACGAACGAAATGGTTCAGAAATCTGAAAAACCAGTTGGAAACAAATACATCTTCGTTTGTAACGAAATTATGTGGACAATGGTACAGAATGTTCTTTCTGAATATCTGTCAAGATTCAAACCATGTTCAACTTATATGTACTCTACTGCAAAGAATAAATATCTAGAAGTAGGTGCTACATTCCAATCTTATGAATTTGCTGGAAACCAAGTTACATTCCAAGTAGACCGTGCCCTATCTTACGAATGGGATAGAAAAGCCTTCGGAGTATTTATAGACTTAACAGCTGACTCTGTTGATGGTAAACCTGCATTGCAAATGTTTACTCTTAAAGGAGGAGACTTTATTTCTAATAGATTCCCTGGAGTTGGTGGTCTAGATGGTTTAAGCTCAGGTGTAGTTTCTTCTGCTGTTGCAGCAAGCAAACTTATTAACTGGGGTTATTCTGGTGTAGCAGTATTCAATCCGTACAGATCATATATGTTAATTGAAGCATAGTATCATAAAAATACATAGATAAGTGGAGGGTAAATGCCCTCCACAACACTTTTTATATCTTAATTAATAATGAATTAATATGGCAAAAGACTACGTTGATAATAAAATCATCCTCAGAAGTGTATATGGTAAAGTGGGACAAAAATATACACTACAACCATGTAAAGATCCAGTAACCGGACAATATGCTAGTTGTGTAAAATATGTAGATTCAAAAGGTGATATGATTATGACCGATGCCGAAAGAAATAGCGGTAAGGTCTTCATTCCAGAAAATTTCTCTATCACATTTGAAAGTGGTAAAGAATTTAATCTAGAAAATCCTGTTGAAAGAGCACAATGGGAAGCTATTAAGAATTGTTCCCTAATTGCTAAAACAATAGACCAAAAAGACAAAAATGGTAACTATATTCTTAGTGGACAATCAGGTATTAAATATAGTGCAGCTGAATTATATGTAGAAAGACCTGGATATGAAACAAGTAAAAAGGTTAGCCGTAGAGAAAAAATACATACAGCTGAAACATATGTATTTAATGATCCAGAAGGAGCAGATGGAAGACTTAAGATGGCAAGAATGCTCGGAAGAAACCTTAGAAATGCTCCAGATGCTGATGTTAAAGAATATCTATTGGATATAGCTGCTAAAGATCCGGATAAAATTATTAATCTATATACTGGAGAGGATCTTCCACTTAGAATATTATTTATGGAAGCTAAAGATAAGAATGTTATCTATAGCAAAAATAGAGTTTATATCTATGGAGATGGAATACCTCTAGGAGGAACAGTAGACGCCGTATTAGCATGGATGAGAGATCCTAGAAATGCTAAGATGCTTCAACTAATTAAGAGGGACACTTATGGCGATGAATTAGAAGTAACTAATCCTAAAGCCATAGAAGCTCTTGACCTAGAATAGTAATATAAATGACCTCTAGACAATTATTTGAATACGCTCTAATAGAAACTAACAAAGTAGGAGCACAAAGTTTACTGCTGGAGGATTATGTATACTTAATTAATAAATCTTTTTATCAGTATTTAAATAAGCGATACAACATTTATGACATAAATCAACAATTGTCTGATGATTTACGAGTTTTAAAAGCTACAGCTATATTAACACCTGTATTAGCTTCAAATAAATACGGGAACGAAACTGGAATTAACTCTTTATATGGTGCTACTTATGAAGTAGAACTTCCTAATGATTATTTCCACATTTTAAATTGTGTATGTCAATATAATGTAGCTAAAAATTTTAAATGTTACAATAAGGATAACAAGGTGCAATTTCCAGCTCAAAGATTAACTGGAGATATGTGACCTACAGTTATCCATAACGCTTATAATAAACCCTCCTATAAAAAACCTTACTTTTATTTGCATAATGTAAATGTTTCTGAAACTAACCCAACTAACCCTTATGATGGAACTTGGGGTACAGACGTTCAAAACGACGAGGATTCTAAAATATCTGGAGGACTTCCAACTACTATAAAGCTAACCAAAGGATCAGCTTCAAATGTAGAACGCTTAGCTAAATTAAGATATGGAAATGTGTCTCCAGTAAGGATGGAAATTCGATATGGAAAAGACAACTCCTTATTTGAATTAGAAAAAGTATTTATTGATTATATAAAAACCCCTCAGTACATAAGATTAACTCAAGAAGAGTTAGACTTAGTAGAGGATACTTCTCAAATTCTTGAGTGACCAGATTATGTATGTTATGAGATTGTAAAGGAGCTGGTAACACTTTTGCTAGAAAACGCAGGAGATCCAAGATTACAAACAAATATTCCTATTAATCAGGCTATTGCTTCACCAGTTCAACAACAGCCACAAACCAAAAAATAATTTTTAATCTATGTTTACTTACACAAACACAGTAGTAATTAATTCAGATACTGATGAACTAAGCGGTTTAGTTAAGTTCGAAGGTAAAAACAACCAATTTAGAGTTAAAAGAGTTGGAAGATTTGACAAAGATTCTGTAAAATACGTAACTAAAAGAGCAGGATATAAAGGAATTATAAGTACCGCTACTTTTACTCCTCCTACTGCCCCTACAACTGCAGGAGCTGAAGATTTTTATAGAATTGAACTATTCATGAGACTGTCTGGAAGTCAAGCTTCGACTATGGCTACAGCTGCTACAGTTTACAAAAGTAAACCTATTCATATTGAATTTAAGGTAGCACACGGAGATAGTGCCTCAACTATAGCTGATAATATGGTGAAAGCTGTTAGATTTTATCAACAAAATCTATATCCTTATATTAAAGCTAGTAAAGATGGAAGCAATAAAGTAATTATCTCTGGAACTGATGAATACGAAGTATTCAACAAAGCTGAATTACAGCAACTAGTTTCTGCAACTGTTTCTGTATATCCAGACGATCAAAATCAATATAAGAAAGTATCAGAAGCTGTAATTGCTAATGGTAAAGAAGGTTTTGGTACATATACTTATATTATGAAAAACTTAAGACTTCCGACCTTGGAAGCTCTACGTTTTGCTTCTCCTACTCAAGATGAAATGCCTGTTATGGGAATGCTGTATAACCAATATACTTTGGAATATTGCAAAGATAGAGGAATTATGGGATCTGATGCTGTAGGTGATACAGTAACATCAATTACTCATCATGTATTCTTTGTAAGACAGGATTTGTCTTCTGCATTTGAAGCAGCTATTACTGCTGCTGGTCTTTCATTAAAAACTATTACTAATGAAGATGATCCAGAAGCTCCTAAAATCGTATTAACTGTTCCTGCAGGACAAACTGTAGAACAGGGTGGAACTGTAGCTCTTAAATTTGCCGTAGATGGTGCTGAAAAGACATCTGGAGGAACTTGGTCTATTGTAGGTTCTGTAACCGGAGCATCTATCACTGGAAATAGTCTAAAGACTACTAAATCTACTCCCACAGGTAATATTACTGTCAAAGTAGCTTATGAAGGAGAAGAAGCTCAGGGAACTGTAAATGTAACCGAAAAGGTACAGTAAATAACTAATCTTAAATAAAGGCGATGGGCACTTTTGCCTTTCGCCTTTTTTTTGTTAATATGGTTTATTCAAAATTAGCTTCAGCAATATACAATGATATTGTTGCAGGATTAAGAGGCTATTCTGCTAATTTATCAATATCATTAGATCAATTAGAGGATGATGTTATAGACGAACGCTTGCAAATTATCAAGGAATATGCATTGAAAGGGATACTCCCCAAAAAAGATTTAATGTTATCTATAAATTGTATCCCTGTAGACTGTGAATCCTTAGACAGATGCTGCGTTCAATCAGAGGACGACGAGTTAATAGCACATTTTGAAATTCCTCAAGTAATAGCCGACTTTGGAACTGATGCAATAGAATATATAGGAGCAACAGACAGACAGTTACCTTTTATATGGTATAATAGTATAAATTCTTGGAGAGCTCATAAATATAGAAAAAGAGGAAAAAATAGACCTTACGTTTATGTAGACATGACTCCCAATAAGAATAACATGTATGACTGTTTTGTTTTTAATGCTCCCTTACTAAAAACAGTAACAGTAATCGCCATCTTTAAAGATCCTAGACAGGCAATGGAATACAACTGTTGTAATTCCGAGGATATTGACAATCCATCATTCCTAAATAATGAAATAAAAAGAAGACTTACAGAAAAAAAGATAAGATTTTATAGACAATTCGCCGCACAGCCAGTTGTTAACGATCAAATTGCTAGATAATGGAACACATGGATGAATTTTATACTGCTTATCCTCTAATAAAACAGCTATATGGAGTAGAATTAACTCCAGAAGATTTTGAGGAAATTGGACTTATAGCATGGAGACATATTGGTAATAAATTTACTAAACTCTATAGATATTCAGCAAATTTATTGTGTGACTCTCCCCCTTGCAAAAATGGATGTGGACAAAGAATAGAAAGCTTTTCTATGTTACTTCCTTGCAATTGCGATATATTAGAAGCAGTTACCTATGGATGGGAAGACTGGAAATATACTACTAACAAAACAGTAAACGGAGATTATTCATCTCAATTTACAGAAAATTATATAGAAACTAGAAAAATTACTCAGGCTCCGCTATATATGTCTGGAAGATATGTAAAATACGAGAGAGTAGGAGATAAACTATATTTTGATAAGGATTATGGAACCATTAATATACTATATAAAGGAGTAGTATTAGATAGTGAAGGATTACCTTATATTACAGAAAAAGAAGCCTTAGCTATAGCTACCTACTGTGCTATGACAAGGTTGAGACTAAACGGATTAGTGTCACATAATAATGTTATTATTCAAGAATATCAAATGCTTTACCAAGAATGGTTAAAATTATGTAGTGCTGCAAGAGTTCCTGACTATATTAATCAAAATGAGTGGAATGAAATTCTTGATGCTAATTCTAGTTGGGACAGAAAAAGATTTAATTTTTCATTTAAACCTATACGATAACCATTTAAAGATAGAACTCCGATTTAATTCGGAGTTTCTTCTTTTAGATGGTCAGATATTGAAAACATATGAATTTCGCGACAGGATACGCTTTTACAAGCAAAGATCTTTTTGCTAACTTTCCTATAAAAAAATTATTGATTTCTAGGAATGACTGCAAGAGACTATTTAATACATTAGACAGAAGAGCAGTAGCTATAAGAATATTTTATTATTCAGTTAAAATTGTATTGTTAGATATTATAAATAATAATGCTACTTTTAAGCTACCTACTCAGAGAGAATGTTATATACAAATGAGAAGGATTCATGGAGAAGATTTTAAAAAGGCAAGAAGAAATGGTAAGTGATTGGATGTAGATTACTTAACATCCAATTTTTCTGGGTATCACTTGGAACTAATGTATATTGCTAGTGAAAGAGATATTCACAAGCCAATATATGTGAGTAAATGAATGAGGGATTTAATTACTGAAAATACTAATAAAGGACTTCAATACTACGTGTCCACTCCCAAGACTGCTAAAGACTATTATGAAGAAGTTTCTGAAGCATTTCCAGAAGTTTCAAAAAAAGATATAGAAAGAATTATGAATTATGGATGAAAATCTATATATTTGCATAATGTTTATGGAGGTGATACAATATTGAAGGATGATTCCAAAAACAAATTTCTATTTTATATAGGAAACTTGACCTTTGATTCTCTTAAACATTTTCAATATTATATAAAAAAAATGATTATAAAGATCAGAGTACTATATAATAGAGCTAAAATCCAATGAGATGGATACTATTATTTTGCTTTATCAGATACACAATATCAAAACTATCTGGATCAACAGAAATCTAAAGGAAGAAAAAGGAAATACTTTACATTTGATAATACAGTCATGCTATACAAAATATTCAAAGAGTGTAAAGTAGCAGAATATAGTAAGAAATATTTTTTTAGAATCCCTACCGGAACTGATCTAGGATATAGATATCTAAAGAAAGATTTTAAAACAGATAAAGCAGAATATTTAGGAGAATTAGAATCTAATGGTTTTAAAACAATAAATAGGTAAAAATATGAGAAAAGAAGCAGTTAATACGTTTACAGAAGGGCTTATAAAGGATTTACATCCGCTTAACACTCCAGCTAATGTCCTTACTGATGCTCTTAATGCAACGTTAGTAACTTATGATGGGAATGAGTTTATTCTTCAGAATGATGTAGGAAATGGGAGAGTAGAAACAGCAAGATTACCATCTGGGTATATTCCGGTAGGAGTGACGGAATATGGAGGAATTATATACGTAGCTTCGTATAATCCTCTAACAGGGAAAAGTCAGCTAGGAAGTTTTCCTTCACCAGAAAGACAAATAAGTACAGAAGAACTAGGGAGAAAATTTGGAATCAGTACCAATATAAATACAGACAATGCTTATATCAGATTAGACATTTTGGACGAAGATAAAAAATCTTTATATAAGCTCAATCCTGGAGATAAATTTATAATAGCGTCTGACGGAATTTCAAAATACCTAAATGGATCTTATGATGGAATTTTAGAAATACATGTAGGGATAGTAGACAAGGAAAACAATTTAACCTATATAGAAGATGATTTAAGAGATCCATACATAATTGACACCAATAATGTAGAAACTAATACTAACTGGCAAGTATTTACAAGTAAAACATCTGGATATTTAACTATAGTTATTGAGTTGAAGAGTATCGACACATTTAGTGTATCTAGAGACATAAGTGTATTGAATATAGAATCAATGGATAATAAAAATAATGTTAATCCAGAATTCGCTCTACAATTTAATGGAGCTTATACTACATCTTCTAAAATAAATGTTGATCAATTTAAGCTGGATTGTAACTTATCTAGCAATCCAATATACTCTACTACTGGATTAGTAGTAGGGCTAGCTGATTTAAGAAAATCTGATATTTTAAATTACACTATAACTCCGATTTGTAGATATGGAGAGTTATCTAGTTTTGCAGTATCCGGAATGATTGATTTTAGTATGCTAGGAACTGGATTTATAAATCTAACAGAATGGAGATATTATGCAGACAACGATTATCTTAAAGTAAACTGGGGATTAGATTATGATCCAATAAAATATGTAAAAGTGTCCAAAGTGACGTTCTCGTTTTACGACATAAGTAAAGGATGTACCCCAGTACAGTTTACACTAAATAGTTCTGATGGGTCAGTGACTACAACCAATCAGTATATATGTGGATCTAAAGACAATTATAACGGAAACTTTTCTGAGAAGATCCCGTTTATCAATAAAACTACAGTGCACGGATTAACTAAAAACAATTTGTATTTCGTCGTAATACAAATGGATTTTGTTAACAAGTCTGGAGGAGACATTGATTCTATGAATTTTTTTAGAATGGTCTATACTACTGGTATTTTCAATCAAGATTTTGTAGAATATAGAACCAAGGATTTTAAAGATTTAAATGTAAATGTTCATTTAACTACATCTTTAACTGAATCTATTGATCAAGTGACTACTACTCCACAATCGTCTTCTTTAGTTTCTAGCCTAATAAGTTACGATAATCCATTTGTAGCACTATCATCTGTGTATAGTGTGGAAGGAAAATTAAATGTAGATTATGGATTGGTAGAGGAAGACTATTTTGGAGAATTTATGGGAGCAATCTCTCTAGGAAACAATGAATCTCAAGAAGATTTAGATGACTATGGAGTAGTTATTAAAATTAATGATGATTTTACTAAAAGTGAAATTAGAGATACCCCATCATATTTAGGAACGGATCTAGGGCTCTCTGGAGAGTTAGAATCTAAGATGAAAGAAAAATATTCAGATGATGAAAATCCTAGAGGTACTTTGGAATTAGATAAAGTAACGTTTACCAAAGTCGGTGAAAAAGAAGTAGAGTTTTCCTTAGGAGGAGAAGTAAGAAGAGGTTTATACGTAACAGCTACTAAAGAAGAGACTATAGAAGGAGAATGTTATATACTTAAACCTGCTGTATCAGATGCATCAGACTTATCTAATTACTATTTCGGATGTGATATTTTGGGAGTTACTCCTAATTCTATGAGTGGTAGTGACACTAATCACTTGCAAATGTATGGTAATGTGGTAGGTATAACAGCTGATGCTAGATGTTACGTAATTAACACTTCTGACAGAGATACCCCCTCATCATTGGTTAGAGCCGATTTTCATGATCATAGAGATGATCTAATAGGAATCACAGGAGACAAAGGAGCTAATTTAAATATGACTTTTGAAATGTCTAGTATAAACTCTAACACTCCTTCTGGAGTTAATCATCCTATTATGGTTATGATTCCAGACCCTAAGGATGAAAAGGGAGGGATTAGATTAAAAGATAGGTCTAGAAATAGTAGTTATCCATCAAAATACAAAGATAATGAATTTATTGATGATTATATGGCTATAGCTTGGAAAGAGTCAACCAATAGTTGGAAATTTATTAATTTGTGGGGTATTGTGGCTTGGAATAGCACTGGAGATGAGGGAGATCCACTTCCAGCTGGAGCTAAGTGGAATGTAGACGGATGCCAGTCAGAGTTTCCAAGAACTGTTTCAGCTTCTGGATGTATTAGTTGTAAATTGACGGTTCCAGATATTATATTTAACTTATTAAATAGATTATATATAGCACAATGGTCCTCAAACAGTTCGTCCGTACAATCTATGGATTATAATAGTATTGTATATCATGGAACATTTGATACCAACTTCAAAGCTACTGGATCTTATCAATTAATAGTAGATGATTCTAAATTATTTTCCTTCAGTGTAGATTCTAATTTATACCATTTAAACTACGAGGATATATCTAGCCTTATTACAAATAGGTTAAACTATCAAGAGACAGATTTTAAAGAATTTATTGAAAATAATGTAACAGTTAAATCTAATTTTTCTAATACTCCCATGCAAGAACTAGAATATACTATAGCATATTCTGTTGGAAAAACTTTAAATATGTATGAGGGATATTCTAAGTTAGTGTCTATGATAGTTAATAAAGAGGTATTTAAAGAGGACTCTGTCTATATAGAAGGAGGAAAGACAACTAGTGATGGTAATGGAGATCCAATTTCTCTTAACAAAATATATATGAAGGATTCGTCAGGTAAATTTATTCCTTATAACGGAAAGCTAGAATTTCCTTCAAGAGCTACTACTAATACAACTTCAGATTTCTTTAAGATTTTCAGACCAGCAGATAAGCTTCAAAAACCTATAATTCTTATTAATGGAACTAAGACTACTTCTAGATTAGTTATGGAAGAGGGTAACGATGAAACCTTAATTTCTGCTGATTTGAATGTATTGTACAGTGGTTCAAATGTATGGTAATAAATGAGAGTAACTATTTCATCTTCAAGAGTTTCTACTACTAGTATACCATTTAATCAGGTATTCCAAGTAAAATTTAATAAATATAATCAAGAAGGTAATATAGTATATGAATATAATCCGTTCCACAATCTACGTATTATGTCAGATACTAGTGAACATAAAGCTGGAGAATTAGTGGATTTTGACACTAATCTTCTTCAGTTTAGTTTACACCATCCAGTCAGCATGGAGTGTCAGCCATCATATGATGGTTCTGTTAATATAGTATTAATAGACGATATAAATTCTCCTAAACTTATAAATTCTAGGTTTACCTGTCTGGAAAACAATACCTATAAAGTAGTAGAAAGATACAAAAATAACAATACAAATATTTATAGAGATGATTCTATAATGTTTGATTTAGATACTTCATTATATAAAAGAATTACAAAAATTCCAGTAGTAAAATTTGTTGGAATCGAACCGGGTGGAGCTAACAAAGTTGGAAATTATAATTACTATTTTACATTATCCGATGTAGACGGAAATGAGACTGACTTTGTAGCTGAATCTGGAACTGTTTGTTGTTACGTAGGATCTGTAAATTCTCCTACTTCTATTAGAGGGGGTATTATGGATGAGGATAGTAACAAAATAGTAAAACTTACTCTAGAAAATTTAGACACTGCCTATGATTATGTAAAGGTTTACTATACTCGAACGACAGCTGGACAGGATGGACAATTGGTAACTACTGCCCATAAAATAGAGAGAGATTTTGTTATAAAATCTACTACTTGCGACATTACTATATCAGGGTATGATTCGGTTACTGACATTAGTTTGGAAGACATTAATGCCCAATATTTCCTTGCCAGTACAGCCAAAGCTCAAGCCCAGTGTCAAAATAGACTATTCTTAGGAAATATCTCTAGACCAGAAATACCATATAAAGAGTTGAAGGATTTAGCTCTAAGATTTATTCCAAGAGTGTATATGTCAGATTCTATAGGATATGTAGACTCGGAATATACTGACAACTCCGGACAATATGAGTATTATAATCCCTGGAATATTTACTATAGACTGGGATATTGACCAGGGGAAATATATAGAGTTTCAGTAGTATTTATAATGTCTGATTACTCTTTATCTCCGGCATTTGACATAAGAGGTATAAACAATCTATCAACAAACACAGTATTTACAAATTATTCCTTATATGATGAATTTAATAATAGATCATATATAGAAATAGATGAGTCTAATTATTTAATAGATAGAGATACATTGGAAAATGTAAAAGGAGTTATAAGAATACAAGAAAATCTAAATCCAATAGCAACCAACTCAGTTACCCCTATTGGATTAAATATATCTATAGAGTCAGATGTTTTAAATGAATTAAAGAGATATTGCAGAGGATTCTTTTTTGTAAGACAGAAAAGAATTCCAACTATATTGGCGCAAGCTCTTACGATATATCTGGATCAAAGTTCCTACTTACCTTGTATAAAATTTAATGGAAGTGGAATGATGGAATCATTTATAGATTCCCAAAGACTATTAACACACGACTTCAATAAGAGGCTAAACTATACTGGAAATGTAAAATCTCAAGCAGCCATTTGTCCAGAGGCGGAATTGAAACTTCCGTTTTTTAATCAGCTCTTTACTGGGAGTGAATTTACAGTAACAAAAGCTCCAAACCAGCCAATTGGAGAATTGAAAGCAGATTCGTTTAATGAGCGGTACTTCATTTTAGATGGTTATAAAACTAATGATGAGACTATAAAAAATTTGGAAGGAATAAAAGTTACTATTGTAGAAGATAGTACTCCAATGACTACTTCCGGAAGTCAAAAGTTTTCAGCGAGAGCAGGAGAAGCCGAGGAGGCATTTAGAGTTTCTTATTCAGGGAAAACCTCTCTTAGTACTGCTGCCACTAATTTAATTAGAGGTAATTTTGGGACATACATTGGAATAGAAGATTATTCAGGATACAATGATATAATAAATATTAGGATATCTGAGTATAATGAGTCTAGGATGGATAAATACTTTGAAATAAGATATTCGGATGAAGCCCCATTTATGGCTATTAGTGATAGAATAGACATTTCTGATATTAACTATGGATTTAATACGCTATGCTATAGAGGGGATTGCTATATTGGTAATTTTACCCATAGAATGCATAGAAATTTTCAAGACCCTGAATCTCCTATTAATAGTGATATAGTTGATGAAACTACATGAAAAGAACATTACAGCATAGACGATAAAGAAGAAAATGAAAATGTCAACAGAGGAGATGTGAATGCAGTTAATATAGGACATTGAGTAACCTTTAAGTGCTTATCAAATATAAACTTATCGCTAAGAGATATAGACAATTCTAATTTCAACGAATTTGGAATAACTGGCAGACCAAGAGCTTTTCATCCTCTATATGAAATAAGTTGAACAGGAGAATCTAAGATTCCAGAATCATCAGTTTACAACGCTGGTCAAAACAACACGTTATCTTATAGGTATAATTATTTAGTACCTAACGTTCCATATTTAAAGAATGAATTTGATAACAGAATATTATATTCTGATATATTTGTAAATGATGCCTTTAAAAACGGTTATAGAGTATTTAAATCCACTCAATATCAAGATTATTCTAGAGAACATGGTTCTATAGTAAGTCTAAAATCATTTTCTGGAAATATAATATGTGTATTTGAGCATGGAGTAGCATTAATTCCAGTAAACGAAAGAGTAGTATCTGGAGAGGGTGCTGGAGGTCCTGCTTACATAAATACTGCTAATGTATTACCTTTAAATCCTAGAATGCTATCTACTAACTACGGAAGCATGTGACCAGAAAGTGTACTATTAACTCCAAATTTCGTATATGGAGTAGACACAGTGGCAAAGAAAATATGGAGAACTAATGGAGAAACTTTTGAAGTAATTTCTGACTTTAAAATACAAAGGTACTTAAATGATAACATTACTCTAAAAGAAAGAGAAAAAACTCCAATTATAGGTATTAGAAATGTAAAAACTCATTACAATGCGTATAAGCAAGATGTAATGTTTACATTCTATGACAACCTTTATGGAATTGAGGAAAATGTGTGAAATATATGCTTCAACGAAGTGCTTGGAAAATGAATAACTCAGTATTCTTGGGTTCCTTCATATTCTGGCAATATAGACAACATATTCTTTAGTTTCGATAGAGACACTTCTAAGGCAATTGCTAAATTGGGAATGACTGGAGAACAATATTCTATTAGCAGTATAGATTCAGAAATGTCAGGAGATGGCATAGTGCTAGATAATGTTATGATACAATCTCCAGGACTTGTAGGTAATTTAAATATTGTCAATAGAGTATTAAAGGATAATATTTTAGACACTTCTACTAAGGTTGATTCTAACTTACTATTCACATTTTCATTACAGAAAAATATATTTTCTAAATATTTCTATATAGAAAACAATAAACTATATGCTAAAGAGAATTATCCAAGAGATAGAGTTATCTATTTAGATATATACTGTGATCTAAATTCAGAAGAAGTATCTAAAGATCCTAATCTATCACAACATTTAAATGGCTGGAAAGAGTATATAACTGTAAATAGAGGTCAATTCAGTGATACTATAGCAGTAGTAGATTCTAGTTTTGCTAACGCTACTGACGAGTCAGGAAGACTAATTAACCTTACTACAGACTTTTGGAAGCATGGAAAAGCTGGAATTATCGACATTCAAGAAAAGTTGAAACCTTGTTTCTGGTATGGAAAACAACATCCATTTGAATTTGAATTTATAGTAAACGACAATCCAGGAATACACAAGATATTCGAGAATTTAAATATAATATCTAATAAAGCTAAACCAGAGTCCTTCCACTATCAAATAGTTGGGGAAGTATATGGATTTGCTAAAGATAAGCCTAATATATATTCCAGACAGGAAGCTACTAAAGAGCTATATCAGAATTTAGGTTCAGATATTACATTCAATAGGAACTATGTAGATACTAAATTAGACCAACAGTCACCTTCTACCCTATTTCCGTGATATTATGAAAGGATTGATACCTTTGATAAAATTTACGATAGTTATCAACAAAAACAATCCGCGTTCAATAAGGACTATCAAAATATGACTGGAACTGAAGTAGTTTATGACGATAATTTAGGAGAATATTCTTTAGTTACCCATTGTAAAGGAGCTGATTTGAAAGAAGTTGGAAGATTAAGAGGCAATATGCAATATAAGGAAGATATATGAGAAGTGGAAATACGCCCAATTAACTACGTTCAGAAGAATGAGGCTAAGTGAGACAAAGTTCCTCAAATCGTATTAAATAATATTCCAAACGATATAGAAAAAGACGAAATAAGTTCGGAAGATCTTCCTAGCAATTATGACATTACAGACGTTACATTACCTTTAGATGGTTGAACTTCAAGAAAAGAAACTAGAATAAGAGATAAATATATTAGAATCAAGGTTAGATATAGTGGAGAAGATAAAGCTATAATTTCAGCTTTAAGAACTATATATTCTATAAGTTATGCATAAAATTAAAAAATTACAAGGGGGAGGGTTTGCTCTCCCCAATGTACTTTCTGGCAACCCAGCTCAAACAGCTTATACTATTCCAGCTCAATTAGATTTTGCAAATCAATTTAAGAACTATAGTCAGGGAGTATTAAATAATATAAATAAAAAGTCCTCGTACTTAAACAACCCAATTGCTGGATTACCTACCCCAGAACAAGTTCAAGCACAAGTAGACTCTTTTGGAAAAACATCTACTACAGCCGATGCTAATAAGTTGGGAAATTTAGGTGGATTTTTAAAAAAGAGTGGAGCTGGGATGATAAGTTCTGGAATGGATTTAGCTACTGGACTAGTAAAGTCTTTAACTCCACAGGCTGAAGATAAAGGAAGTCAAATAGCCGGACAGGTAATGGACACTGTTGGTAATGTTGCTTCTGCTTTTGGTCCTATTGGTATGGCAGTGGGAGCTGGATTAAAAGGGTTAGGTACTTTGGTTACTTCTATAGGTCCAAACGTAAAGGGCAACACAGCTAAAGAACTGACTGATAGTTCATCTTCATACGGAGGGTTAGATAAGTTAGATTCAAAAAAGTTTGGATTATTTGGAATAGGAGCTGGTAAAAGATATGCTAAAAAAGTAGCTGAAAGAGAGCAACAAAGAACCCAATCGGAAGGTATTCTTAAATCAGCTAAGACAGATCAAGAAGCTGCAGCAGGTGCTATACAGAATTTAGCAAACAAATATAACCTTAATATGTCTGGAGGTTGACAACAGACTAATGGAATTAGATTCGGTAAACTAGGAACTAAAATATCTTATGATTTATCCTTTGTACATAAAGTTCTTGACCATTTAAAAGAAGAGTCTCCAGAAAAATTTGAAGCTGGAGGTAAAGTGAATATAATTCCAGAAGGAGCATTACATGCAAGGAAACATAATATAGAAAATTCAGAATTAGACGGCAAAATAACCAAAAAAGGTATCCCAGTAATTATAGAAGGAGAGAATGGAATCAAACAAGTTGCTGAAATTGAGAGAAATGAAATCATCTTTACTAAAGAGATTACCGAAAAATTAGAAGAGCTTAGGGATAGCTATTCCAACTATGGGGATTCCACTAAAGAAAAGGATGCTATAGCTATCGAAGCTGGAAAATTATTAGTTCAGGAGATACTATATAACACTCAGGATAATACAGGACTTTTAAAAGAGGTAGAGTAATGAAAATAGAAATAGGAGACAGAGAATATAATGTAAAATTAGTTGAGTCCGATGAAGATAAATTAAAAGGTCTTCAAGGAGTCGCTAAATTAGAAGATAATGAAGGAATGTTATTTGTGTACGACGAACCTCAAACTGTAGGATTCTGAATGAAAGACACTCTTATTCCTTTAGATATTATTTTCATAGATCAAGACGGAGAGGTTCTTTCTATATATCAAGGAGAGCCTGGAAATCTAGACATAGCAAAAGAGGATAATGTGAAATATGTCCTTGAAGTTAATATAAATTCTGGAGTAGAAGAAGGAGATGAGTTAGAGTTTGAAGATGAGGACCCTAATTTAAAAGTTATAGCTCCAGATGGGTCTATACAGTATGAGCTAGAAAACGGAGCCCGAATCTTCAGTAGAAAGAACACTGTAACGCTAATAAAGATGGCAAAGAAAGCAGATGCTTCTAAAGAGGATAAACACTATAAAGCTTTAGGAAAAAAGGTGTTTAAATTCTTAGATATTCAAGATTCTAACGATCCAGAGTATGTAAAATCTCCAGAAGATACAAAAGATTAAATCTAGTTTATATATAACTTATTCCCTTTAAAATTATAAAAATATTTTTAAATATGCAACTATTGTTGTAAATTTGCATATTTACTAGATGAAACTAAATAATTAATTAATTGTTAAGTATATGAAAATTAAAACAAATGTACAGTTTTTGCAAGAAGGTGGACAGATGGGTGCACCTGTAACTGATCCTAATGCAGCTCCAGCAGGAGCACCTGCAAGTGATGGGGGTACTCCACAAGGCGGAGAAGATGCCCTTTTAATGTTAGCTCAAATGGCTGCTCAAGCACTTCAAAATAATGACGGTCAAATGGCATTAGAAGTGTGTCAGGGTTTCCTACAGTTAGTTCAGGAAATGGCTGGAGGAGCTGGTGGACCTGAAGCTGCTCCACAGGGAGAACCAGTTTACGGAAAAGGCGGAAAATTGGTTAGCAGAATTAAAGACTAGTCCTAAATTCAACAGGGAGCATATAGAAGATAATCTGTATGTTCCCTTTTTATTATATAAAAATGTCACAAGTAATATTGAAATTAGCTAAAGGTGATAAAGTAGACTCTAATAAAACCGAGAACAACTTCGTGTATTGGGGAGATCAGCAATATCAATACAAAGACTTTGAAGATGCAGTTAAAAGTAATGATTTTGATGGATATTTACAAAGTCAAGGCATAGAAGGTAAGGATGCCGATGAAATAAGGGGATATTTAAATTCCTATATACAAGGGTTCAAGGAGGGGAAAATTAGAAGAAACGCAGCAGGAAATTATGACGTTTCTGATGAGTCGCTTATCACAGATAAAAGTCCAGCTAAAAGAGGCTTATTCGGAAAAATACGAGGGGACAAGAAAAGAATAGCTTTGGCATACTTTAATAGAGTATTTGATTCTTTGCCTAGACCAGGGTCTACAAGCAATATTAATTCCTCCCCTGAGAAGCAAGCTTTTACTTATGGATATGGAAAACAATTAAGAAGGAACATATTTAAAGATGATAATGAATCAGACGCAGAAAGAGAGATTTGGTATGCCAACGAAAATAAGTGGGATACGGCTCTAAATGCTCTTAATACTTACAAAGATTCTTTAACTGGAGACTATGATTTTTCATCTACGTCATTTAAAGATAAAAATGAATATTTAAATGCGCTAGCAGAAATTGAATCAGCTCTCAGAGCTAAAAATTTAGACTCATTGAAACAATCGCTTTATAATGCTGGAGAAGCCGATTTATATTCTTTATTCATGAACAAAGCCGATTATGATTATTCTAAATTAACTCCAGAACAAAAACAGGCAGCTGAAGAGCAAGCTAGACTAAAAGCTCAACAACTGGAGGATGAATTGAGGGAAATGACTGAGTCTGAGAGATTAGCAGAAGAAGATTCTCCAGAGTATTTAGCTAAAATGGAGGAGCTAGAAAGAAGACAAGAAGCTGAAAGACAACAAGCTGAAAAGCAAAAAGAATTGACTAATATTAGGGCATTATTTAATGAATTACCAATATCAGGAAATTCTGAACCTTGAACTCCAGACCATAAACATATCCGTTTAAGAGAACCTCTTAAAATAGGAAATTGGATTATTCCTGGACAGCCAAAAATAGAAAAAGGAAGTCTTCAGGATAAAAGAATTGAGGCAACTAATGCAGTTGCTAGTAAAATTGGAAACTGATTCCTAGATTTCTTTACTAAAGGAGGGGAAAAGCCACAATACTATTATAAAGATGGAGGTATTTTAAAAGCTCAAGGTGGTAATGTTATTTATAATCCTACTACTAAAAATATAAGAAATACCTCTATGAACTCTTCGTATAACAGAGAAAGAGATTTATTAGGAGCTGAAGAAACTTTAAATTATCTTAAAGGAATCGATAAAGACAATTATGTCCAATTTAATGGATATGAAGATCTTTATGACAACAACTATATAGGTACATATGGAGAAGGCAGTTTAAATAACTGAGGAACTCAAACTCTTAATAACCTAAAGTTTGACCCCAGAACTAAAAACATGCAATTTGTATGGAACTCTAGAGGTCTTAATAATCCTATATTTAAAGGATTTACTGGAGTTGGAAATAGTGGAGATCGCCCAAATTTAGGGGAGGATGGAAGATTTGGAAATATGACTATACAAAGAACTTTGGGAAGAGGAATCACTGCAGAGATAGCCCAAAAGTACAATGATATTCTAAAGGATAAAGGATTAGAATATTTCCAGGCTGAACATGGAGGATGGAGAATTAGACCTATATCAAGTCAACCATCTAAAGTGGAATCTCCAAATTTATCTGGAGTTAATCCTTTAAATGGTTCATCTTCTAGAAATATATTTAAAAAAGTTGATGAAACTTCTGGAAATGAGATTGATCCAGCTAAGATTCCAAACTTTAGATTATCTTCAGAAAATATTGGAGATTTAAGATTTGGGATTACACAGTGATTTAATAATAGACAAAAGTATAACCCACAAGTTCCTTTAACTGATGCTCCTACTCTGTATTCAAAAGTACAGTATAATCTTCCTATGGAAGTATTTTATCAAAATGCTGCTAATAAATTTAGAAGATTGGGTGCTAGAACTGCTACAGCGGATCAAACTATAAATTTTGCTAGACAGTTAGAATCGGAATCTAAAGCAAACGAACTTGAGGAAAAAGGAAGGTTAGCTAATTTGGATACTTACGCTAAAACTACTCAAAGAGCACAAGAAGTTCAAAATACTAATACTTTAGCAAGAGTTCAAAATGCTAACCAAAATAAAGTTAGAATGGTGTCAGCTCAGGAAGCTAAAGCTGCTTTTGAAAGGGCTAAAGATCTTAAAAGAGGTCAAAACCTTACTAATTGGTTATTTGGTAAACAGCAATCAGTTTTACAAAGAGAGCAAGCTCAAAAGGGAATAGAAGAGCAGATACTTAGAGATAGATTATCCACTCAATGGGAGAATGATTATAAAAATGCTCAAGTAGCATTAGAAAATGCTAGAAAGGCTTATAAGCCAGTTGATAACACTCCGTGAGAAGCTTCTAATGACTATAAGATAGCTTTAGAGAAATATAATAACGACTTAAAGGAAGCTAGACGTAGAGGACAAAAAGAATTGTGGAAAGAACAAAGTAGATTATATGGAACTGGTTTATTTAAAAAAGGCGGATCACTGAGTTTTGGAGAAAGAGTAGCTTTGCAGGATATAAGAGAATATAATAAAAAGCTATTGCAGGATAAAAAAGAATTTAATAAATTACTCAGATTGTCTATAACTGAAGGTAATAAAACTATAAGGGGAATTTCTAATTATTCCGCATCACTAATTAAGAATAGTTTGAAACTGTAATGAAATTAAATATTAGAAAAATGCAAGAGGGAGGAGCATTAAGCTCCTCTGCTCAAGCATATGGATTTTTAGATTACACTCCTTATATACCACAAACAGCTCAAACAGCTGGAAGTGGAAAAACTGGAGTGTCTAGCTCTACTGGAGAGCAGTCAGAAGGAATACTATCAGATGATATGATAAAGGCTCTAATGGGTAAAGGCTTAACCAGCGATGTGAATAGATTTGTATCCGAAGTAAATTCGATGTATTCAAATCCACTAGAAACCAACCCATTTGGAACCTCTTTAAATAGTTCAGAAATAGCTAGAAGACAATTAACCTTAATTTCTAGAATTAATCAAATACAAAACGGAAAAGCAATGTTTGATAAAGCTGTAGATGCAGCTAGAACATCTGGAGCTTTAGACGAAGTTGCGGTAACTTCCTTCGGTAAAGTCGTAACGTTTGATAATGAAGCTGGAGGAATCAAACAAATAAGTCCAACTGAATTAGCTAAAAATTCCGACAGATATGTGCCATTGACTAATGCGGAATTAGCTAATTTAAGAATGAATAATTCTAATTTGGCTTATGATACCAATATATTCAATATATTGGAAAACGCTGTAGGGAGTAAAGAAATTGATGAATATATAAGAAAAGTTATAAATGAAGCTGAAAAAACGTCTAGTGAATATAATCAGTTTATACCTGGTTCTGAACTAGGCAACGTGAAAAAAGGATTAGAGCTTTTGCAACAAGGAGTTTTAGAGGAAAACGTAACTGATGAAAACAACTTAGCTCAATTAGAGGCTGCGAAAAGCTATTTATATAAGTCCCTTCCAGATAATTATAAAAAATTCTTAGCTGCTAAAGCTGCAGCATCTGGTCAAGACCCTGTGGAAGGAGTTTTGAGTCTTATTCAAGATTATGCTAATACTAAAACCGCAGTTACTAAAAAACGTAAACTTAGTTTACCTGCATCTCTTAACAAAGATGATACTGATAGTAAGGGAACTGTGGAAAGTGATTATTGGGACTGGGTAGCCTCTGGTCAGGCTCTATCTCCAGAAGCCAAAGTAAATTATACCTTTAATCCTGGATCGTCCTATCAGTTTAGTGTTAAGGGCGCATCTTATTATAATAATTTCCCCGATTTTAAGGGAGAACCTCTTTCTCCTATTACTACTTTAAATACTTTGTTTACTGATACTAAATTAGCTACTATGTTAGATAAAGCAGGAGTGTCAGTAGGAACTCAGGTAGCTAAACCTACCGATTTTAGTAATATTGGTATTGATACAACACAAGGAGCTATATATGCTCTACTACCTTCAAAGGTGGATAGTAACGGAAGAAAAGTAGTAGATCTAGGAGTAACAAGCAAAATAGAAGAAGTCCTAAAACCGCTAGGTAGTGGAGCTTCTAATACAGAAATCATAGATGCTTTAGAAAATGCTGGTTTAGGGGATTATATAGATACTGTTATTCAGCCATCTGAACAATCTACACAAGCACTGTATAACAGTAACAAAATGACTCCATTCCTTATATTTAGTGGATACGCTTCTGATAATAATTTTATTGATGATAACGGGGCTGCTGATATGATAAACGATGTTGATGAAACTAGAAAAATAGAACAAGGAATTAATGCTGATAGAGAGAAGCACAATCTTGGAGAGATTGATTTTACCTCTGGACCTATCAATTCTAGAATATTTGGACAAAATATAGGTAATGTAAATATGTACAAAACCGCTGTATTTATTCCTTATTCCCCATCTGCAGTTAGTGAAACATTGTTATCTAATGGGCAAGTATTTGTTAAGAAGAAAGATAGAACTTCTTCAAAGGTGTTTGGAATATCACCTTCCAGCAATGAATCTATAAGAACTAATTGGTAATAAAATGGAACAAAAAAATGATTGGTTAGCAACACTATTTTTAAACCCAAATAAAGGAACTGAGAACTTTATAGCCGCAGGTTTAAATTCTAGTAATACTGTAATGTACGATAAAGACTATTATCAAAATATAGATCAGATAAAACAAAAATTTTCCGATGCTGATGGTAATTTCAATCAAGAGGCTTTTGACCAGTACTATGATAGTGCAGTTAGAACATATAACAAATTTGTTAATAATGATTTAAATAACAAAAATGTCAGAGAAAATGATTGGAGTTTATTTAGTATAGAAGGAAATAGACAAGGAAAACTACCTGTTTTTGGAATTACTAAGGTTGCAAACCCGGAGCAAAGAACATCTGGAGTTTCTTCTTTATATGGTCAAGGTGAAGCTAGACGATCAATGAAAGAAGCCGCTCAAGATAACTTTGCTAGAGATGCCTATGGAAATAAATTAGACTGGCGTCCTAATGATGATAACCGTAGAGGTCTTAACTTTTTCAAAAACAAACCGTTATATTATGCCAGATGGAATGAGGATGGAACCCATTTGGATGCAGATGGTAATGAGATTTACCATTTAAAAGGAGAATATAAACTTGATAAAGATGGAATGCCGTTTGTGCAAGAACTTGGAGAAGGGGAGGATGTTTCCGGAAAAGAGTTAGTTAGTATTACTGATACTTTAACAATAGATGGTTCTCAAGCTAATAAATTTGATTTCTTTGATAGCGACGGAATAGACAAGTCTGTTACTGGTTCAGTAGCTAAAATGGTTGCAACAATAGCTCCGTTGTTTATTCCATATGTAGGAGAAATTTACGCTTATGGACTTATTGCTTCTCATGCAACCGATGCCCTATCTTCAATATCTAAAGTGGGAATAGAAACTTTTGATAAAAACTATACAGATAATGAGCTCTGGAAACTTCTTAATAACACAGAAGCATATACTAAATCATTTGTAACTCAAAGAGCTTTAAGTCAGAAAGGACAAGAATCTTTTTGGAACTTTGAGAATTTGTCTGGTCTAGTGGGAGATGTTGCCACTCAAGGTGCTCAACAAAGAGCAGTTGCTAAAGGGGCATTAAACTTCATGAAGATTTTGGGGTATGACCGCACTGGTATGAATCTTCAGAAACAGTTAATACAGAAGTATGGCGACGTATATGTAAAAAAATATGGAAAGTCTTTACAGCAAGCCTTTATAGATAATGATGTTGCAGAAGATTTTCTTACAATGCCTCAAGTAAGAAAAATGTTGGAAGCTAGAAAAGCCGCCGACAAATTTGCCAGATCTTCTTCATCATGGTATATGGCATTAACTCAGTCCTCTGATATAGTTGACAGTATGAAGGAAAGTGACTTTAGTTCACCTTATACTGCTGCGGCTACGTTGGCTGCTATGTTGGGATTTAAAAAGATAATGGACTCTGAACTAGGAGATGTTGCTTTAAAAGGATTAGGTCTGGATGAAGTTAGTAAAGCTGTTAAAAAGAATTTAAAACAATTAGCTAAAGAAGGACAAGCCTCTTTTGATGCTGCTAAAACTCAAGCAGGAAAATTAGCATGGATTAGACAAACTGCTGATAAAGTCTCAAATAGAGTTCAGGAATTAATGAGTAGTTCTGAATTTATGGAAAGTGCCTTAAAAGAAGGTGCTGAAGAAATAAGTGAAGAAGTACTCCAAGATGTTATCATGCAAGGGTCTTCATCTATAGCCTGGGCACTTAAACAATTGGGTATAGACCAGACCAACAAAGGATCTTGGAATTACTTAGATAGTAATCCTTTAGAACGATACTTATCTGCATTCGTTGGAGGTGCTATTGGTGGACCTGTAAATAGAGCTTTAGATATAGCTCAAAACTGGAAAGCTTATCAAAGACATAAAGCTGAACTAGCTAAATCCAATAAATCTGATGTTTTAGATTTTGTAGATCTAGTTAGAAAATATGGTAAAGACCCTATATTAAAAGAGCTAGATAAATATGAAAAGAAAGGTATGTTTCCTACTGGATTATCGTTAAATTCTTTAGGTAATGATAATTTCCAACCAGCTACTAATTATTCTGATAGTCAGAATGCTATTTTGTTTGATTATCTTAAGCAATACGTAGAATATTGGGATACTTTAATTCACGAAGAGGGCCTTAGTATCTCTAATGCTGACCTAATTAATGAAGCTATGAATAAAGATATAAGAGTAGCTGCATTAAGAGAAAACGGACTAGGCTCAGAAGTAATTAATACCTTCAACAATCTTTTAGTTCAATTGGCTAATGCTAATTTGAGATATAAAGAATTATATTACTCAATAAAAGATGATCAAAAAGCTAATAGTAGCGAATTAGCGGAGGCTAAGAAAACGGCTGATGATATAAGACAGAAAATTAAAGATTTAAGAGAAGGTTTATACGCTGATGATTTCTTAGACAAAACTGTTTTTAAGCTAAGTAGGTCTTTAGGAGTTCCTTTATATACTCCAGATATATACACATATGCTAGGTCTATTAATAAGGACTATTCTGAAGCAGATGAAGCTACAAGAAAAGAAATAGAGGAATCCTATCAAGAGTTTACTAAAAATAATGCTAATGTAGAAGATTTAGCTTTTGAAATATTCAAGAGATCAAGAGATCTAGTTCAAGGAGATATTATGAATATCAAGGAGCTTGATGTTAATTATCTTAAGGACTTAAAAGAATCTCTTAATAAATTATTTACTGATAGCAGAATAGATGGGTTGGAGCCTCCAACTCAAAAAGAGATAGATGATTTAAAGAAAGAAAAAAGAGGTGAGAAGAGTAATGATGAGATTATCTCTTTATATGGTTTAAACCAAAAACAAGACGCCCTTACTGAAGAACAAGAAGAAGCATTAGTAGATGATTATTTCAATAAAGAAATAGAGAAAGAGTGGAATGCTAAAAGCAGTGATGCTTTTATAAAATATTTTCAGTTAGGCTTAGACCCTAGATTTTTCGGAGACACTCAAAGACTAAGTCAAGTAATAAATGTATTAGGAGAAATTAAAAATAAATATGGATATATAGATGCTGAAACTGCTGATAAGGTAAAACTTATAGTAGATAAATTAAATGTAAAAGATTTCTCCAAGAATACTGTTGTAAAGAATTTTATAAATTCTGGAGAATCCCTATCTTACGAATTTGAAGATGCTGATTCTGTTCTTAGCACTATTAAACCTATTGTAGAAAAACTTGAAGTTGATGAAGCTACTATGGCTGAAATGCAGGAAATTGGAGGGCTTCGTACACCTAGTAATATAGAACTTAAAAAACTTGATGAACAAGACTATGAAGTTACATTAGGTAATGCATTAGGAGAAGAGTATACAGTAGTGATAAATAGCACTATGATAGAAAATCTATTACAGGATTTACTATCGGTTGACACTTCAGTACAGTCTTTGACTGACTACAATAATAGTAGTAATAACTTAGTAGAACAGTTAAGAAAAGTAAGTGCTCCAGATGCCACTGCAGTAACTTTGATAGAACAAGCTAATAAATTACTAGATTCTAGTAATGTAAGAGACATAAGTTCTCAATTATTAGGAAAAATATCTAGCGCAGTTTATGGAGAAGATGTAACTGGACTATATAAACAACTGTTAAATTCTCTAACTTCTAACAGAAGTTTGGTAGATTTCATTATAAGCGACCCATCTGCAGAAGCTAGATTGGACATTTTGATTAATAGTGCAAATTTATTAACTTCTGTATTAACATATAGCACAGAATTTAAAGGAGGATTATCTAACCCTAATTTATTTGATTTTGTAACTGTAGTAAACGGATACAGAAGAGCAAAGGGGCTAGAGGAGCTACAAACACTTTCTGTAGATGGAACAGAACAAATAGCTGAGCAATTGAATGAAATATCCAATGCAGCTAGAATAATGAAAGAAATTTCTGAAATAAACAGAAATGGAAAGATCAAAGAAAATAAGGTTATTCATACTAAAATAGTTTCAAACTGGATTAGAGTATTTTCTACTCATAAAGGACTACAGTCTATTATGTTAAATGGTAGCAAGTTTTTTGATTTAGAAAATATTGAACCCGAAGCTCTAGAAGCTACAGTAAAAGCAGCTACAGGGCAGGAATTAAGTGCTGAGGAAGTTACTAAATTAGAAAGAGAGCTTCTTAGAATAGAAACTTACTATTATAATAAATTCCAAAATTTGAGTGATAGTGAAAAGTCAGAACTTATCCAAGAACTATCAAAATTAAATCCTTACGGAAGTCTGCCAATAAAACTAAGTAGAGATTTTGATATATCTTCTATTGACAATGAATCGGTAGTAGCTTATATACTGTCTACTCTAACCTATGATCCTAACGATTTCAGAAACAACTATATTCGCTCCATAATGAGCGATGATTTTAAAGATATTGTTCCTTTATATCCTCAAATGTTAGTAGTTAAAGAAGCTGTGTCAGCTTTCTTTGGCTCTGATATTGTAAACGAATATTTAGATGATGTTGTTACTAGATTTCCAGATAAAAGTAGAGAAATATACTTGAAAAATCAAACTTTAGTATCAGGATCAGCTGGCAGTGGCAAAACTAAAGTAGTAGCTAAACTGTTCAAAAATATAATTACCTTGCAGGATCCTAATGTTAAATTTTCTTCATATGCTATAAAACAAGATAGAGCTAATGAATTACATAAGACTATAGAATCTGAAGAAGTATTTAGTGGATACGAATTATATTCGAGATGGTTCGACCAGAATACAGTAAACGAAATTAGGACCTTTAAAGAGTCATTACTTGGGGAATCTGATATTAATGTAGATAGTATTAAAGAGAAAAGGGATAGGATATTAGAGAAAATAGACAAAAATAAACTACCATCTAACAAGGAAGTTCTTATTATAGATGAGTACACTCACCTGTCCAATTTTGAATTAATGATACTTGGAGGCATAAAAAATCTATATATACTAAATCTTGGAGATCCAAAACAGAATGGATTTAACGGAGTAATGGGAAGCGGAGGAAGTTTAACAGCATTTTCTACTCCATCTCTTGATATTAGTATTAGAGCCAATAATAATCATAAAAAGGATAACCTTAATGCTTTAGCTTCTATTATAGATTCCTTGCAAAGACAAAACGAACTGTATAAAACTGGGCAGGCTGGTATCTCTAACATGGCATCGACTTTAGACTTAATAAAAAAAGACGGATTTTTCAAATTTTCAGAAGCGTCCGGATTGACTAAGGGCGAGCAAACTATTAATTCTGTTCCAACTATTTCAGAAATAGAGAGTATGATTTCATCGTTAGGTGAAGGAGAAAATATAGCCTATATATACGATGAAGCACATGTTCCCAGCTCTGAAATGTCGGAGTTAACTACTAAATATCCTGGTAAGTTTATTACTGTAAATAAAGACAATGTTCAAGGGTCTGAATACAATTATACTATAGTTAATATTGATTATAAAGAAGTTAATAAGTCAGATACTCCAGCTACAGTAGTTACCGCTTTGAGAGATTTGTATACTTTAATGTCTAGATCTAAAGATGGAACTATTTTAGTTTCTAACAGTCATATATTACTTGGAAATTCTAGAAAGTATAAAACCTATTCTGATAGTATATTTGATTCAAAAGAAGTAGATGATTATAGAGAGTTTATTATGAATGTCTATAAAGGACTTGAACTTAAAGAGTCTACTAGTGTTCAACCATCTAAACCAGAACCTACTTCTGAAGTCGGAGTTCCAGGATTAAAGTCATCTACATCTGGATCTGAAATATTAAAACAGGTAACTGAGAGAGATGTTCAAGAAGCCAAAGAATTGGCTAATTCTGGAGCATTTACGGTATTTCAGAGTCATATTATGTATAACTTTAAATCAGGATCAAATAGAAATTTAGGAAAATGGGATAGAGATGATGAAGTCATTTCTAAGTTTAATATACTAAAGAATTTAATCTTTAGAAATCAGGATGAACTGGAAAAAATAATTAGTGAAGAAAATACTGATAGATACCAGGCTTCTCTGCTAGCATCAGCTATCTCTTTGTTCCCAAAATTTGGAATAACTTCTAGAACAGAAGCTATAGAAGCCATAAGAAATAGTGAATTTTTTATACAAAAGGTACAATATTCAGAAGATTATGCTTCTGAAGATAATGGAGTTAATTCTAATATAGAAGCTCCAGATTATGTATATAGAATTTTCAGAAAAATTGGAGATTGGGAAATAGACTTAGGAGTTATTACTGATCCTAATAGATTAGGAGATAAAGACATACGAACTAAGTTAATTACAGCTAATACTGACCAGTCATTCAAATTAGATAGATCTAAAATGAATATTCAATTTTCCAAGGCTAAAATCACTCTAGTGAAGGAGGGTCAGTTTACTTTTGATAATAATTCAATATCTAAATTTGCTAGAAATAATCCTTGGGCTAATGTGTCTGGAAAAGTGTGAGTTGCTAATAAAGAGACTAAAGCTAACTACGTTCAAGTTGGATATCCATTTGTTCTATATTCTAGAGATTTGTTTATTAATCCAGACGAGTTCAAATCTATGTTTGAAAAGAGAATATCTGGAGAAAATAATAGTATTGTCCCACTAAGAGCTAGTTTACATGGATATGACTTCACTAGTTATATGAAGAAGTGGGGAACTTTATATAATAGCAAAAATGGTAAGAAAGTAATAAAATTCAAATCATTTTCTGGATATAGACAGCCTATTTTATTACGTAGACAACTAGTTAGATTCCAAAGATACCTGACAGCAAGAGCCGAAAATCAAAACGTTGAGGTAGCTTTGAAAGATTTATATGCTGGAAATAGTACAGCTTTAAATAATGATATTGAGTACTATAATCAAATAGTTTCTCCAGATCAGGTGCAAACTATGAAAAAGAATATAGACACTTTAATATCAGAATGGTCTGACGCTATTGCTCATTTTAGTAATGATTTTAAAGTAGATTGGGAAAAATTAGACAGGTCTACGTTTAGAAAGGATACTAGAACGCTATTAGATAATCTATCTAAAAATGGAATAGTGGAACAACTGAGGAATTTGGATAAAGAAAAGTTAACTGAGAAGTTAACTAACATATTCGGAGATAAGGCTAATAAAAGTATGGTGGATGGGGTTTATTCAGATCTAGAAGCTTTTCTAAGATTATATGACGCATTTACCAAACTAGCTGAAGACAATCCAAACGTACTTAGTACACTCACTCCAACCACTCCAGATGGGGTTAATGAATATACTAACATATCAGGAGATTTAATAGACTGGTTAATTAATAAAGGCTATGCAGCTAATTTTATAGGAGGGACCATGCTAACACATAGCTTATTTAAAATAGTAAATAAGAATCCTGACTTAATGAACGCTGCAGCTATAGGTATTGATAATACAGCTCAATATAAAGATGGAATATGAGCTAATGGAATTTTTTCTGATATGAATGAAAATGGGTTTTATAGATCATCCAATACAACTGATGATTTGTATTTTAATTCATTGATAGAAATTCCTAATGCCTATATAGATTTAGACTCCATTCAGTTCGAAGATAGTACTTCTGTAGAAACATCTGAAGAAGTATCTGAAGAGACTCCTGAAAACACTTTGAATAGTTATCTAGATAAGCTAAATTTGCATAATTCTACAGTGAATATAGCAGATTTAAAATCCAATATTGAAGAGCTTTATAATAATAGAAAAGATAAAAACCTCGGCATAGTGGCATCCTTAGATGGAGAAATTATTCCAATGGAGGGAAAAGCTATTATGTTAAAAATACAAGATGAGGCTATAGGAGCAGAAGAACTTGGAAATAACAACATTATAGAGTTGTTAAAATCTAAAGCATTTGAAATTTTGGAGGATGATACTGTTAAGGAAAACCTAAAAGTATTATTAGGAAATAATATTCCAGTTCAAATTTTAATAAATGGCAATGAGATTCAGTTCAACTTTACTGACGAGTTCTTTACTTTAAATGGTTCTACTCTAATGAAAGTAGAAAAATTGGAGGCAATAACTCAATCATCAAATGATTTTATAGAAGCCTTACAAAATGTCTTAGACACTGAGGGGGTAGAAGTTAATTTATCTGATGATTTAGACACAGCTGACTTAGATGCTATTAAAAATGTGATAGAAACATTTAAAGATCAAGAAGTTATTGAAGCTGTAGATATTAGGAATGCTTTAAAACCTAATTATAAAAATGTAAATAAAAAGATGCCTATAAAAGCTCTTACTAACTACATATTGCAAGCATTAAATTCAAACAAACAAACAAATCAGTGTTCAAATGGCTAATATTTGTAATGACTTTAGACGAGCATTAGACAACACTCTTGCCGTTACAGAGTTCAGTGATGTTTTCTCAATTGGTACTGATGGGAAGATAGTAAAGGATGGAGAGGCTTTAAAAGGTCTCTCCATTAAATTACTTACCCAAACAGGACAATTACCTAGTTCAATAAATGATTTTATTGATATAGTTACTGATAACTTTGAGGATGAAAACTTGAATACAGAACAACTTTCTGAAGTAGCATCATTGATACTAAAAGATTATAATAGATTAAAATATTTAAGAAGAGAATTACGACCTAATAGGGAAAATAAGTTACCTAGACTTACTGATTCTCTTACTAACAATTTTTTGGGAGATAATACTCTAAAACTGTTTTCTAAATGGTTTAATACAAACTTAGTCAATGTTGCAGTTTTACTTCAACCTGGAAGAATGGTTAAATCTACAGTAGACCTTAATTTCTCTATACAGAGATTAAAACAAAAGTATGTTGACAATATAGTAAAGTATTTAGAAACTGATGGGTTTTCTATATATAAGGATTTAGGAACTAAAGGAAGTGAGCTTCAAATTATTCCTTATAATTTATTATTAGAAGCCGCTCAAAATAGATTTAATGAAAGATTAGTAGACGGTAAGTACAAATCAAATAATAATCCTGTAGAGGATGATGCTTATTATAGTTTTTACTCTTTAGTAAACTTTGATAAACTTATAACTAATCCTAATTTCTCTGAAATAGTTGGCATATCTAGAACAGGACTGAATCTAAAAGGTTCTAACACTGTTCCTCTATATAATATTCCTAAATATGAGTTTGCATTTCAACAAGTTCCAGCTCAAAAATGGGATGAGGATTTGTCTAAAGAATCTGACGAAGTTAATCCATTAGTTAGAAAATTCTTAGAAAATACTAATTTATATGACAGAGATAGCAAGGGGGTATACACAATAGTTCCAAATCAGTATTTATCTTATAGGAATTTTAAAGAAGTTTTGAGAATATTGAAGGAAAATCCTATAACTAGAAATGATTATGCTAGGCTTAGAGATGATACATATAGTATAGAGTCTCTGTTTGAAAAAGCAGATAGATACAGGAAAACTATCTTCTCCGGAAAGCAGAAGCATGTAAGGAGGATGTTTGATACCATGTATTATAAAATATTCTCTTTGAAAACCCCTAGCCTTGCTGCAGCGAGCCTAAATTCTAACATGGTTTCAGCTGAATTTGACGTGTATGGAATGATACTAAATCAAATCAACAAGACTAGTTTTACTACCTATACCCAATATATATACGATTTTGCTAACAAGACCAATAGAGCCGTTATACTTGATAGTTCTGACATTGATAGAAAGAAGTATACTATTGAAAGAAATATAATGGCTAATAGTTTATACAGAGACTCTAGATTAAACGCACTTAAAAAATGGAATGTAAATTTCTTAAGTGAAAACGGAACCTCATTAAATTATTATTCAGATAACATTAGTGATCCTCTTAATTTAAATAAGATTACATTAGGTAATAATGATGATATACTAACTATAGATTTTTCTGATCCAAACAATCCAACATACATGGTCAATGGAGCTAAAATTGTTAAAAGCAGCTTATCTCCAGATTCAGGGTTCATGAAAATGCTAGAAGGGTTACTAACAGATTTCGGATATATTCATGCCGATGATATCTATGTCAACATATTATCTCAAATTATAGATTCTGATGCTAAACTAAATGGAGTATTAGATGTTGTTACAGCATCCTTGCTAAACATGAATATCTCCGATAACTTAGCTAATAGTCCAAGTATTAGAACAGCACTTAAGTTATATCCAAACCTTGAGCTTTCTGACTCAACAACAAGTCCGTGGAAGTATTTCAATATAGAAACAAAATCTCTAAAAATGTCTGGATACTTTTCAGCTTTAAATGGTCTAGAATCATTAGCAGTTGTGCAAAGTATAATAAATGGAGATAGCTCAAAATCTAATGTTACCGATGCTAATGGTAATAAATTACAAAAAGAACGTTTAACTAATTTAACTAATGATGATTATTACTATTTTGAAGCGTTACTTAATAAAATATCCGACAATATATTAGACGATGATGTAGTTAAATATAACTTATTTACTTCCAATGGAACGACAGAAGATAGTAGACTGTTGTTGAGGACAGAATTAAAAACGTTCTACAATAGTTTTTATAACTCCACTCCTAAAAAGATAAATACGGCTACAGATTCAGAAACTAACTATCTGTTTTTTGTTCACGACTTCTTAACAAGAGAAGATGAAGTGTCAGTACAGCCTACAGTATATTCTGATAAATCTACTATTTGGAATAAAGTTATCTCTACCAATACACCTTTGGAAGCATCTTGGATACCTGACCATTTAAAAGGAAAAACTCTTCAAGAGATGACTCCAGATCAGGTTAGGGAGGTTAAATATGAGTCTACAAAAAGAATGGCTAATGTATTTATTAACAGAGTTTTATCTGATTATCAGGCATTAGTTAAAACTGGAGTATTTGGAAATGTAGACGAATTAACTTCTGAGTACAATTTAGATACTGATAATATCATAAATAAATATGAAAATTACTTATCTCTATTTAGAGAAAAAGCTGACGGAAAGTTAATTGAGGATGCTTTAAGATATTTGAAACACACCACTGGAGAAATGGTTACAATTATAGACCAAATACACTGGCTTCCTGGGTTTAAAGTTAATCCAGCATTGTATGACTTCTTCAAAATGTATTCAAATGATAATATAGAAAAATACAATTCTAGAGAGAATCTTAATAAAGGATTTTATGCCTTGAAGTTACAAGACTCTACTAAAATAGAGCTAAGCTACAACAATGGAAGAGAAATAACAGAAATAAAAGATGGAATTAAATTTCACCTAGAGAAAATGAATCTAAACTATGATTCATATGTTGATAACTGGGTTAATAAAGACACTAATGAGCTTATCTTGTTTAAAGCTTCTAAAAACGGTACTTCTATTGACTATATCACTCAAGATGATGTATTAAGTCCTGATTTTAAAATAGAACTTAATCCATTACTTGATAAATTCTTATCTCTAGATAATCTTATAGCTAGTAACTATAATTCATTAGTTTACGGGCTTCCATTTATTCATCCTGCTAAGGGGGCAACTTCTAAATCTCTAGCTGATACTAAGCTTAAAAAAGGAGAAACGCCTTCTCGTTCTGATTTCTTCAAATTTAACGATTCTAGTGTTATTCAGGAAGATGCTACTAGAACTAATGCATCGTATAAGCGTGCAGTAATTGGAGGTGCTACAATACATACTTGGCTTAAGAATAAACTTAATGGAGTTCCTAATAAACTTAAGTTATCTGTAATAGAGGATCCTATAGATTATGTAGGAAATATACATGGAGATGTAGATAAGGTTACTATGTATGACGGTGGTATTTGAATGAATCCATTTCAAGCTATTTGGGAAAAGAACTCTGTAGAAGAAGTAAAACAATCTAGTATTCACAGAAAACCTATTGGGTATTTTTCCTTAGCTAACTATTTATCATCAGGGTTAATGAAATGTGCAACATTCTCAGTAAATAATACTATTATTAGAAACTCTTTAGGCAAAAATAGTGCTGAGAATATGTTAAAGAAAATGTCTGATGAAAATTGGATAGTTCCTATTAAACTTAATATAAACCATCTAAAGAGCAAATTAAAATTAAATAGTTCCTCAGTTCACTTGAAGGATGCCAAAAACACTTTATTAAATCCTAGATATAAAGAAACTATAGTGGAAAATGGAGTTCAGAAAGTGGTTATAAAAGAAGTTAAGGACATTACTTATAATGGATCTAACATTTCAGAAGATGGGAAAATCAATAACATGTATGATTTAGCTATTACTACTTATGATTTAAATGGTAACATCTTGTCTAATGATATAGTTCAGAATGTTAATATTAATTCTAATTATACTTTGTGGAAGGCTCTGGGAGGAGAAAAATCTATAGCTTATAATAACGAGTATGATGAATCCTCTATAGAAACAGTAGCTAATTTAGCTTCAAATTTAAACATAGAGAAGACCAAAGCTATTGAATCATTAATGGAATTAACTACTAAACTCCCATTAGAGTTTATTGCAAAATTTCCAAAATTTTCTGATGGATACATTAAGAAAATTAGAAACTCTGGAAAATTCTTCCAGCCACTAAAACTAAGTGATGTAAGTTATCTTGCAAATCATTCAGCTATTAAGAATGGGGCTATAAACTTGCTTGATACTTCTAATTACTACAATAATTTGGATTTAACATATGTAGAAATAGATCCAGATTTTATAGGGATTCAGATGTCGGCTGAACATCATGCTGAAAATTCTGAAGTATCTGAAATGACGCAGGTTATGTCCGCTCTTATCCAGAAAGGTATTTCCTATGAAACTACTTTGGCTGTGTATAGAGACTTAGGTTCTTATATAGCTAAGGGGTTGGAACCGTTTATGAATGTAAATAATAATCAACTTATTGTTACTCTAGGAAAACAGTTACTTCAATCGTTTAGTACTGATGATTTATCAGCAGAAAATCTAGCTTCTAGGTATATAAAATTAATCAAAGATGATTTACTAGAAAATAACGCAGAAAAAGAAATATTAGTTCCTTTTGATGATCCAAATATTTTTAGTAAATTTGTAATTGATTTTGCTAATAACCTAAATCAAAACATTATTCGTAGAAAATTCTTCGGATTGAATGCCGTATTGAATCCTTCCCATGATGTAGTTGGACTTATAGAATATACAGACGAAAATGGGAATACTCAATTATATACTAGAGAGGATTATGAAAACAAAAATGGAGTAGTTCCAATAAGTAACATTCCTAACACTTTAGTCGATCCAGGGCAAGTTCTGAATGGGGATTGGATTATGGATGATGGAGTAGAAAAACAAGTTACTTTTAAACCTCTAAAAGACGGTAGACAACACATAAGTTTACAAGATTTAAGAGATAAATATAGACAACTTGGAAGAAAAGTAGAGAAAATAAATAGATATGGAAGAAATTTAAGACCTCATAATTACACCTTTAATTTAGGAGAAAGAGGGACTTATGATGGATTTGATATGGATAGTTCCAAATTAAGCTATTCACTTTCTAGAACTTTAGGAAAAATTAAGTCAGTTTCCAGCTCTGGAGAAATTAATACTGATGTTCCAAAGGATTTGGATGTACTAAGATTATCCAAATTTATAAATTTTGTAAAGAATAAAGAGTCTTTATATACTGGAAGTGAAGAAGCTATAATCGACCATATAAACAAAGCTATAGAAGGTAATGAGGAATCTCTGAAAAAGTTAGGATTGACTATCAAAGAATGGATTATATCAGACTGCAAAAGAATACAATATAATCATGAGTATCCATCGTTAGTAGAATGGTCTGGATCTAATTTGGAGTATCTTCCTTTAAATGGTGAAATTTCCTATTCGGCTAACGAAATGCTTCTTCCAAAAGTTTGGGCTAGCAAATTTATGTTGAAAGAAGGGGATAATTTAGGTTCCGTCTTAGAAGATCCAGTAACTTTCTTCAAAACTAAACTGTATGACACATTTGATTATTCCGATTTAAATGATTTTAAACCAGATAAAGCTTTTGCAGCTTTAAAAGGATTAAACTCTTCTAATAATCTATATGTTATAATGGACGAAGATTTTGATAAAAGTGGCTGGACATTATATCGTCCAGAAACTACCGTATTAAATAACAAGGTATTTGTATTAGATAGTAATGGAGAGCCTTTATATCCAATAAAAAAAGGAATACAATTATATACCAAAGTACAATATGGAGAGCCAATTGTAGCTGCCGTATTAGATGATCCAGCTAACTTAAATTACTTAGAGAATAGTAGTACATTCTCGGAAACAGTAGTTTATAGAGTAAATCGGGATGATATTGCTAATACTATAAAGAAATCTAAACTAGCTTCAAATTCAGTAATTAATTTATTGTATAGTGAGGAACTTCCTTCTGACGAAGATTTAGAAGGTATATATGAAGCCCCAGAAGCTGCAATAGAACGTAAGGCTAATAAAATGGCAATATCATTCAGAAATATGGCATTGAATTTTATAGTAGCTCGTATTCCAGCACAGTCTATGCAATCATTTATGAACATGACAATAAAGGGATTTATTAACACAGATTCCAATGTTGTATATATATGTGCTGATCAGCTTTGGCTTCAAGGGTCCGATTATGACATTGATAAAGCATTTATATTAGGTGCTAGTATAGATGAAGACGGAACATTCATTGATTGGAGCCCATATTTTGATTACACTAATGTTGAAACTTTCAAAGAATCATTGAAATTACCATTGCCTACTGGCAAGCCTATAAAATTCTCTAAAGATCCAAATGCTGTAGATATTACAGAATTATATGAGCAATATGAAAACTCAGATAATATGCAAGATTTAATAGCTCTATTATCTACTGTATCCTCTGGAGATTCCATTACAATAGATGAAAATTACAAAGAATCAGCTAGAACTGTAATAGATCACCATAATTTATATCATCTTGATGATGAATACAGGGTTCAAGAAGGTATAAAAAATAAGGTATTTTCTGAAATGTGGGAGGTAGGTACTAATTACGCTAACATGGTATCTCAAACATCTCCTATATCTATAGAAGATGGACAAAAAGCTGCAGAACATGCTGAAAGTTTTAGTAAATATATTAACAACAATAATCCAGCAGCAAAGGCAATTGCCCAATTCCAAAATAGTATTGGTAAAGATGGTATTGGTATAGCTGCTACAGGTATTAAAGTATACTCAAATACTTTAACTTACGTTCATAGCAAGCTATATAGTCAAAAAGATTGGACTGCTCAAAAATGGATAGATACTATAAACGAAATAAAAGGTAAACCTATTGTTGATATATCTGGGTTAGATTTAAAAGGCGGGTATTTAAACATTATTCCAAATGTAAACTACGATAACCTATCTAATTCTTTCCTAGTAGATGAAAATGGTAATTATGTATTGGATGAAAACGGAAATAACATTTCTGTACTTGATGTTCCTATTGACGGTGATGCCACTTTAAGACAAATACTTGAAAAAATTGGGGCACAAGAAGATGTATTCTTATCTATTTCAGTACTACTAAGTTTGGCTACAGATAATGCTAAGGAGCTGGTATTAGAAAAAATTAATGCTACTCCTGATTTAATGGGTATGTATATATACTTATTATTTAGAGGTGCAACATTTGCTGATTCAGCTAAGTTTATGACTTCTCCTATAATGAGTCTAATTAAAGAAAAAGCTAAAAGCAATATCTTTGTTTCTGGAGAAGCTGACAATAATATTGAGTACTCTATCAATTATTATTTAAAAGGACCTCAACTAGGAAGATATATTCCAGAAAAATATATAAGTTCATTTAGAAACGCTTGAGCAGAGTTTAAAAATAAGAATGATAAACTTAAGGAAGTATCTAACGATTTACTGGAAGCTGAAGTTACTAAAGAATTTATAGAAAATATAGATTCATTTAAGGAATTTCTTAAAGAGTATTCTATTACTCCTAATGCTACTTTAAATGCAGCTATATCCAACAAAAGAGTGCGGGATATAGAAGAATTAGAATATCAGGCAGCTTTAGGAGAACAGGAGGAGGATAGCAATTTAGAATTGTATGAAAGTGAATCCTCTGAAGTGTTTATTAGTTCTAAAGATAATATAAAGATTCTATTTAATCGCTTCTTGAACGAGTGCGTAAAAAGGGATAATCAAATAGATAAAGTGTTGAAAGGAATATCCAGAGAAGAACTAGAAAAAAGCATAGGCAATATTCGAGATATTAGAAAAGGGGCTAATGAATTAACTTTGTTAGGAAGACTTTCTTCTCTTAATCAAGGTATTAGAACTCAATTATACGAACAGGTTAACTATTTAACTAGTTTAACTTCTAGTATTGCTAGAACTTTGAAATTTACCAATGAGGAATTTAGAGTCTTGGACAAGTTAAAAAAAGGACAAGATTTAAGTGAAAGCGACGAAGCTATATATGCTGAATTAGAAAAATACTTTACAGGTGCAGAACTTAGTCATTTAATAAATGATCAATATGCTTACAAAGTATTTGACTTAAATGAGTTTGTAAATAATAAAGAGTCCCAAGAGTTTTTCAAACATTGGTACAAATATAAAAGCCCATTTGTTAATATCCTAGATGCTATACTAACAGTACCACACTTTGGAGAAATGTTAAAGACATTTACAACAAATAATACCGTTCTAGATACTTTGACTGTAAGAAGAGCTAATGTATTAAATATAAACAAAGAACTTCAGACTTTGGGAGTTTTAAAGGGAGGTCTTACTCCGAAGATTACTAATAAAATTAACCGATTCTTAACAGATTGTATAGTTAATGATTATTTTAACATTATAGCTCCGATAACAATACCTGGAGTTACAACAGAGTACGTTGAAGGAAATCAAATACGTTTAGATTCAGCAGAAGATCGCACTATACATTTTGATAATTTAGATGATAGACTTACATTCAAAAATTGAATGGAAGAGTATCTTATAAACTTATTTAAAACTAGGGATGATAATTTTGCTAAAAATATAACTGTAAAGAATTTCCAAAACGACTTAAGAGTTCCTTATACAATGTGTGCTTTAGATATTGATATGAGTACCATGAGTCGAGATATAAACGAGACCAGACTTTCTGATATAGCTATAGATTACAGCAAGTTGTATTCTTGGAATACTATATCAGATGGATTTACCTTTGGAGATGCTTTATTCTTATATAATCTATTAATGAATAAAAACTCAAACAGTAGTTATTCATTCACTAATTTATTTAAAGAAGATTTAAGTAACTCCGATAGAATGGTGTCTAAATATATGAAATATATAAGCCAATTATCTAAAAGAGATGCAGATTCTGCAATAAATTATGATATTAAAGATTTAATTTTACGACTAATTCCATTGGACCAAGAGGTTATGGGATTAGAAAAGAAAAAGTCCTTAGATGGAATTACAGAAATATTCTATAATAAGACTAAACTGGATATAGACACTGATCCTATTGCTAATATTAATACATTATTATTTACAACAGATAGCGTAAACGCTTTTACTAAGTCTAAGAGTATACAGCTTGCAGCTGATTTAGCAAGATTCATTTCTAATGGTTTAGTTGAATTTAAACTTAATTGTGACTAATGAAACACTGTATTCAAATAAACGTTGGTTCAAGGAAGTACACTTTTGATATCGAGGTAGCTAAGGAGGCAGATTTAACTGCTTCCTTCCCCGATATTATCTCAAAATATATATTAAAAAATAAGGATAATATAAGTGTACTAGAAGAAATAGCCAATTCTCTAAACGGAGAACATAATAGTTCATCTGAACTAAAAAATATCTTAAATAAAGAAGTGCTATCAGATTCAGAAATTTCTAAATTGTTAAATAGCTATGCTGGAAATAGTAGTATTTATAATGTATCCTCATATTTTAGTGCTGCAAGAAGAAGTGATAAAGTGCAGTTATTATCTAATGTCTTAGGAAGTAGGGGACTTATTAATACCTCTAGTTATGATGTAATCCTTATGAATGGAGCCAGAAATAGAGTATTGACTAAAAACAGCAGAACTATGTTAATACTAAATCCTGAATCCGAACCAGAAGAAGCTGTATCATTACTTTCGACTGTATATACTTTAAATCAACTTAGAGAGCCAAATAGTTGGCTGTTTAGACATTTTGCAGAAGTAGTCGATGAGTATTCTGGAGAGTTATATAAAGATATTAAAGATTTATCTATGATGGATAAAGCAATATATTTGTTTGCAAATCCAAACTTGGAGCAATCAGTGAGGGATTCTTTAAATGGTCTAATTAATCAAGATATCAACACAAAAATAAAATTAACCGATAAAGTTAAGTTATCTGGTTCGCATCAAGAAAATGCTCTATTTGATATAATGATAGATAATAGAGACAAGGTCATAACTAATTCTGACGGAACTATTGGAGTTAGTATAAAAGATATTATAAACTTTAAAAATGGGTTATGGAACTCTTATACTATTAAAGCAACAGAGGAAGAGTTTAAGGAAGCTTTTGGATTAGAAGAAGTTGACACTACTATATATAGAAAAGATTTATGAGGTTATTTAATAAAAAATAAAGATGTGGCGGAAGTAGTATACGATAAGTTAAATTCTAGTACTATTAAGAAGGATAATATAAAAGATAGATTAATAGAAGCTAGTAAATTGCTTTTAATTGATAGTATTTCCTTGCCAGATCCAGAATTATCTTTTATACCAGATCCATCTAAATTGGATATAGAATCTGGAACTAAATTTGGTCAAAATCGTATGATTAAAATCAGGTACGACAGATCAAGAATTAATTCTAATAGTGTAATAATATCTCCTACTGCAACTTCTATATCATATAATGGTGGAGATAATTCTATTACAGTTCCATTGGAAATGGCTCTAAATAATTCTTCAGAGGTAAAGACCTTGATCAAAAAATATAGTAGCAAAAAGGATGATAAAAATAATCATAGAATATATAACTTAAAATTCGAGGGGAATATTAGTTCATCTAGAACTGAAAACATATTTAAACTATATAGAGATGAATTGAGTTACTTAACAATTAAAGATGGATCTACTAATGACTTAGAGTATGTAAAACAAGCAAATAGGTTTGGATATCAAGTTGGTTTGTATGCTAAGGATAATGGGAATGTTTCAGATTTACTATCTAAGTATACTTCTATTATGCCAGTATTTGTAAAACCTCTAGCAGCTAAATATAAACCGTTAAGCTATCAATTAGATGTATTTTCAAATGTTGCTACAAAACCTACATTAGTTCCAGTAACTTCATCAAACGAGTCAATGAATCAATATTCAGTAGGGGAATCTTTCAAATTATATAATGAAAGAAATCCAGACATTAAAGTAGGGGTAACTTTAACTGAAAAAATTCCACTATATCACCAGTATTATTTAACAGAAAATAACGCCAGTATAGAGCAAGGGGACATAATTTTAAAAACTGGAAGACAATATATATTTGTAGAAAGAATTGATGAAAACAGTATAAAATGTATTGATTTAAATGCTGATGAGCCTACCATTACTACTGTCAATTTAGAATATGTAGAGCAAGGACTACAAAGGGGGATGAAGGTGTCAACCCCAGTAAACGAAAACGGTATTATCTGATATAAAGATATGAATGGAAGAGAGCATTTCTATGATATTGAAGAAGACACTTTCTCTAATCTAAGCAAAGAAGATTTCTTTAAACCTAGAATTGATGAATTTTCAAAAGATAGTGGAATACCAGTAGAAAGTTTGAATAAATTACTTAGGGATAACAAAAGAAGATCTTTGTTCAGACTTAGTCCGTCCAATTATTCAGAAAGGTCAGTAGTACATCCAGTTACAGGAGAATTTAAATACTACACTACTCAAGATTTAGTAGAACGTATTAATTCTAGATTAACTAAAGGAACGATACCAGTAGTATGGTTTAATAGAAAATCTACTAAAGCTGATTTGGGATTTTCTATAAAGAATTTAAAGGACTTTAAGGCATTTACTCACGACGGAATAATATATATGAATGAAGATCTTAGTACTATAGATTCTTATGTTCATGAACTATCGCATATCATCTTAGCGGCATTGAGAACTCAAGACCCAAATGCTTATAATGTTTTACTGTCTAAAATAGAGGATATTCCTGAAGATTTTGCCACTTTATATCAGGGTCTTACAAGAAACGATTTACGAGAGGAATATTTAGTTCATTTGTTTTCTAGCTACTTTACAGATATAGACTCTTCTGCAGTTACCGATACTATGGATTCTTTAGATTGAGGAACTGTAGTTAAAGATATATTTAAATTACCCGAAAACCTAAATGATTCTGAAGTTACGCAACTTATGAATAACACTATAGGTAATATGTTAGCTTCTACAGAAGACTCTTCTACCTACTCAGAAATATTTAAAGAAAATAAATTTCAGCAACTAACTAAATTAGCTGCTTTGAAAAAAGAGCTAATGCAAAATAATACACTTAAGGAGGAATGTTAATGAAGGATTGTATATATACATTAGTATTAAATGGAAAAGAGATTAAGATAAAAAATGAAACCGATTTGGATAATATATTACTTGATAATTTTAAATCATTCCTTAAGGAGGTAAAAAATTCTAATACTCTATTTTCCTTTGATAAAACTACATTAGATGTACTAGACTCTGCTCAAGAAGAAGCTAAAAGCAGACTAAAGGAAGTAAGAGCCAAAGCTCTAGCTGAGTATCTAAATATGGACGAGAATATAACTTATCAAGATGGAGCTGTTTCAGTATTAGACTGGATTGCAAACGTTGGTTTAGCCAATCCTATTAATAGAAATGATTATAGGAAAGAGAAAGTATCAGACCTAAAAGCTAATGACCCAACCTTGTCAGATGAACAAGCCAATAAAGAGGTAGACAAAGAGTTTGCATCTTGGAGCTATTCTCAGCAATTAGGTAGAGGACTACACTTTGTAACTGATATTATTTTCAACACAAAAGTTAAGTTAACACCATCTAAAGCTAGAATAAAACTTAATACTTCCTGGACTAAAGGATTTGCCAAAGATGCTACTTTAAAAGGTATGACTGACGAAGCGTTAGAAAGTTTTATTCAACAAATGACAGATTTAAAATTCCAGATAAATACTCCAGATGTAGAAAAGATTTACACAGAATATATTATAGACGGGGAAGTCGATTCAAATACTACGGTTAGAGGTAAAGTTGATATTGTTGTTGTAAAGAAAGATGGTTCTGTACATATATATGATGTAAAAGTATCTAAAGACAGAATGGATAACTGGGATATAGAAAAGACTAATTTTATGAGATTCCAGTTAGAGACTTATAGAAGATTATTACATAATAAAGGAATCCATTCAAATAAGGTACTGACATCAGTAGTTCCAGTTGAGATAAATATAGATAAGTCTGGAATATCTGAAGAGAATGGAGAACTAAAAATAGAAAATAATGCAGAAATAGTTTCTAGTGTATCAGTATATAATCCAGAGAATGTGTCTATTAGAAATAATTTCAAATTAAGCAAGGCATTTAATGACGCATTTCCTGTAAGTAGTACAACTGAACTTAACACTTCCAAATTAAAAGAAACAGTTTCGGAAACACTATCTAAATATTTCCCAGTGGAATGTTTAAATGGTAATAAATTTTCAAATGTTGCTAAACAAACTTTGATAGAAAAAACTAAAAGAAATGCCGAAGGTAAATTTCAATTTTATGATTCTATTGGTAACAAATACGAAATTTTCAGTACAGAAGAGGAGCTTAGTACTTTTTTAGATGACTATTTAGCCACTATTGATCAAAGGATTAGTGAACAAGTATCTGAAATACAGCAATCTTTTAAAGAGGCTTTAGAAATAGTTAATAGAAACAAGGATGAATATGTTTCTGCTAATTTTCTATTTCCTAATCTTAGAAATGCTGAACATCAATCATATATAAACACTTTATTTTCTAAATATACTTATGAAAAGAATTGGAAAGTAGTAGATAATGATGATCTTATAAATATGGGAGTAATAATGTTGGTCAATGACAGATCTAAAAAGGTGGATTTTGTTTCTATGACTGGTTTGGACCCTTCTATGCAAGTAAAACTACCAAAAGGCAAATCATTACTAGGAAGTTTTTATACTGACCAATCTATAGAAACTGATTCTAATATACTTCCAGCAACTAGAGGTAATATAGAGCTAATAAAGTTAATGGAGATAGCAGACAATATTCTTCAGGGAGATTTAAAAGACTACGAGATAGATGAATTAGCAGTGGTGAATGTTGATGCTAAGAAAGCTTTAAAGCCAAATTCTCTAGACAAAGTACTTTATAATTATAATATGTTAAGAAGAAAAACTGGAGCTAATAACGCTAGTTTAATTCTTTTAGATCCACTTGTTAAATTTTATCAAGCATATAATGAAATACAAACTGGAATAAGCAGTTTAAGAAGTGCTACTAGACTTAGTAACGCTATCAGAGGTAAGATAACAGAAATTCCAAAGCCTTCTACAGATTTAACTCCAGAGGAAAGAAACTCTCAGCTTAAACAACTATATGCTTTGTTAGAAGATTTAAAAAACAAATTCTTTTTCTATGAAGGAGGGTATAAACCTAATGAAACTTTAGAATCTGCATTGTATGCTGAGGTAGCTAAAGCTATTATTAATCTTTCTGGAATAGAAGTAGATCCGTATAATGCTCCTAAGTTAGCTGAATGGTTTGGAGACATTTGGAAGGACGGAGGATTAAACAGACAATTTCTTAATTCAACTAAATTAAATACTTCTGATACTATTGAATTGTTTAAGCCTATTAAAAAAGCACTAGACTCTACTAGATATAATATTCGAAATGAGTATTTTAATTATAAGATGTCAGTTGTAGACAAGTATAAGAAATTCAAAGCGAACAATGGGCTAACTTCTAATAAATTCTTCAATATGTCCGAATACGACTATAAGAATTTGTTTGATACTTCGGAGAATGGTAAGAAATACTTTCTATTAAAAGATCCAAAATCTGATACTTCTCTAACACCTTCTCAAAGAGAATTCTTGGAATTTTATCTAAAAGATATAAATTCTTTAAGATTCCCTGGACAGTCAGAAGAAGCTCTGAGAAAAAGCGGACAATGGCTAATGGCTGGTATTATGAAAGCTAGCACAGCCTCTAGAATTGCTAATAGTAAAAACATTATATCATTGTCTAGAGCAGTAAATGCTAATGTTACCGACGAATTAATGAATAGGAAGAATATAGTAGAGGAAAGCTCTATAAAGTCTTATACCGAGCTCAATGATGATTCTATGATGGAGATGTATAATATATTTGCTACATCCAATACTTTAGAAGCCAGAGTACAATTAGTAGACAAGGCTAGAAAGGATAAAGGAAGATTTGATGATCCTATGTCAATATTTGAAACTAATTTAGAAATAGTTGGAGACACTATGCACTTAGCTTATATTAGAGAAAATGAGTACAATAAAATTCTTCCAGCTATTCAAGCTAACTTAACTATATTAAGATTGGCTTCTTTTATATCTAGCGATAAAGATATAGATAAAACTATACAATTTATTACGGATCATATAAAAACAACTGTATTTGATGAATCATTAATAACATCTGAAAACAAGCAGTTATATACCATTATGTCTCACGCTAAAAGATGGGCATCAGGGGCTATACTAGGATTCAACTGGAAGTCTGGAATAAAGGAAACTGCAGTTTCGTTTTTTACTTTATATACTAGAGCTATCGCCAACTCAGCTTTTGATAAGGATAAAATTGGATTAAAAGATATGGTTTCTGCCTATACTACCGTATGAAACGATGCCTTACATCAAGTAAATACCGTAACCAGACTAGAAGCATTGAATATGGTGTTCGGTATATCTAATATGTCCGAAGATGAGTTAGTGTCCAGATTAAATTATTTTCAGGGAGATCCATTAAGATTTAATGGAAACTTATTCTGGTGCAACCGTGCTCCTGACTATTTAAATAGAATGACTATTTTAGTAGGATATATGAAAAAGTACGGATGTTATGATGCTTATGATTTCAAAGATAATCAACTAATTTATGACTGAAAAAAAGATAAAAGATTTGCAGTATATGCAAAATATAAAGGCTCGGAAAACTCAATACCACAAAGTTCTTTAAGAGACTTTCAGTATCAAAAAGCTTTATACGAAGCTATGCTGGACAGGTTTATATCTCAAGGCTATCAAATTACTGACGAGAATGGAGTTAGAAGAGCTATTACTAAAAATGATAATTTGCCTCAAGCATTCACTGACTTAGAAATTGCAGGAATTAAACAAGAGGCTGATACGTTGTTTGGGTATATGGACAATGACAACAAATCAGAAGTCTTTAAAACTGGAATTTTTACAATAATCGGACACTTTAAAACATATTTGACAGCAAAGAAAAATCAATGGTTTTTGACCAGAGGTACTTATGCTGGAGGTCATTTTACTCAAGCCAGAAATGAGAATAATGAGCTTTTATATATGAAATACGATGATGAAGGTAAATTATTGGAAATTACTACAGAAGTTACTGACCATCCTTATATCAAATGGGAAGGTTCAATAACAGAAGGTATATTCTGGTCAGTTCTTGATTTGGTATATAATCCAGCCAGGGCTATTTTTGATCCATCTTATAGAGATAAAGCCGCAGCAGCTTGGAGGGACCCAATAAAAAAACGTAACTTCCTTATTGCGTCTCAAGAGCTATTTTTATATTGGTTAATACAATATCTATTAAAACTGGCACTTGGAGACACAAAAGTTGGAGAGTTATCGTCTGCACAAAGAACTTTTATTGGAATGGCTAGAGATGTAAGTAATGAACTTAATGTTAAAAAAGTTTTGTCTGGAGCTACTGAGTTTAATGCACCAGCTATTAACTTTGCTGAAAATGTTCTTAACGATGTAAGTGATGTGTTTGATGGAAAACTAAATCCAGCTAGAGTATTTATTAATAACTTTGGAGCTATAAGACCGTTAAAATATTCATTGTATGACTATTTCCCAAATCCAGATTATGAACATACAGCAGCTAGAGATTTATTTTAAAAAAAAATAAGCCTTAACCATTTAAAAGAGAAACTCCAGTTCAAATTCGGAGTCTTCTTTTAAATGGTTAAGGCAAAAAAATAAGGGCAAACACGTTTAGGAAATAAATCCTATTCGTGTTTGCCCTTTGTTTATTTTATAAATTCAATATCTAACGCTTTTGTCAAATATTTGATAGCTTCCAGCTGTCCCCAAGTTAATGATATAAGTTTATCATTTATAGATATATCCCAACCTTCTCCGTTTGTCCATTCTGTAACTTCTATAAAGTCACTATCCTTAGCTAAAGCATCAAACTTTTTTAATTTAGTATTTATAGATTTTCTAGTTTCTATTTTCATATTTAATCGGTTAAAATTATGTCTCCTTTTTTAGTAAGTGGTATTATATCTCCACAACTACACATTTCTTTTATTTCTTCTTCAGTGTAGTCTCCTTCGTAAATTACTTCGCCGTATTCTGCATCTCCATACGTGGAATAGTCTTCTATAAAAACTCTTTGTACTTTAGAGGTACAATCCTCATTTGTAAACCAAACGTCCTTTTGTAAGTCCTCACTAGTTAAGTTTTGAAGTTTCTCTAATAGTTGATATCCTGTCATATATTGGTATTACTTTTTGTATTAGTTCCTCTATAGTCCCATTATTGTCTATTACATAGTCAAAGTCTGTGCAATTATCTAAAGCTGTTTCGGAAATATGATTGTCAGAATATCCAGTGCTTCTGTTTACTCTTATAACAATTCCTCCCAGCTTTTTAATGGCTTCAAGCTCATTAGGCATCCTTATGTCAGTAACAATCCAATTTGGTTTATCATGTAAATGATAGTCTCTTACTAGCATTTTAACCCAAACGTCTTCACACAAATTGTCACGTAGGCTTTGCCCCAATATTTGCAAAATTTCTCTATTAGTTACTCCAAATGTTGCATTTAAAGTATTCTTTATTTCGGCTGATTCAAAAAATGAAACATTTGGAAATCCAGTTAATATGCAAGCCATTTTTTTTAATGGGTCGGCAAAAGCGTGCTTACTCCAAATAGAATAGCCTAGGGATGTATCTCCTTTGTAAAATGTTTTAGCTGCTTGCTCTTTATCTGTCCAACTATCTACACGCTCGTAAATATCTAAAGCTCTAATAATGTTGCAGATAGTATCTTTTCCAGTTTGCTTTTTTCCAGATAGTCCTATGATCATATTTTAACTATGTTTTTACACCTGAAAGCTCGGTGGAGTTCTAGGTGTAGGAGTACTCCAATTACCAAGTATCTTGTTAAGTGTACTATCTATAGTATTTCTGAATGCTAATAATTGATCTTTGCTAGTAAACACTAGCAAATCGTTGTCATTGATAGATATTTCTACCTTCTCTAAGCTATCACACTTAGAATAGGTAGCTTTTGTCTTTACAGGCTTATTGAAAGCATCTTTAATTGAAGTATCCTCTATTTGAATAATTACCTTTTCTTTCATTATACAATCATAGATTTAACAATTTCAGATACCATTTTGCCATTTACTGCAGGAAATGCCGATTTTACCATTTTGATTGTCGACCCCATTTCGTTCCTACTTATTTTAGTAAATCCTTTGTCTTCCAACCAATCCAATATATCTTCTTTTGTAGGTTCTTCAGGAATCAATTCTTTCAAGTATAAAACTTCGATATTCTCAGAGTCAGCCAAATCCTTTCTTCCTGCATTAGTATACTGCTGTATAGAGTCTTCTCTTTGCTTTATCATCCTTTTTAGCAAAGTTATCTCAGCTACTTCATCATAAATCTTTGCGTTTTTAGCTGTTTTAAATGCTTGAATTTCTGACTTTATAGCTCTATAAGTTCTTACCTTTCCTTCTTGTTTGTCCTTCATTGCTTGAAGAATCATTAAATCAATGTTCATCATAATTGTTTAATATTTTAATTGCTTTATTAACATCGTCCTCTGTCAATCCCACTCTGTAATCAGTATGAATAAAGTTGTTTAGCTGTTCTGGCAGCATATCACAGTCATCATCTAGTATACAATAAGAGAGTACCTCACCATTCGTGTTATCTAAATAGTCTTTTATTTCAAACCCTCTATATCTAGTGTTATTTATTCCAGTTATTCCAAAAATATTAGCATTAATACCTACTATTTCAAATAATTCTTCTAGATCAGTGTCAAATCTCCAACTAGAAGATACTACTAACTTGCATTCTGTTTCTCTAAGTATTTTGTTGAGCCTTTCAACAGCTTTCGGATCAAAATTAGATAGCTTGTATACCATACTGCCAGACATATTTGGATTTTCTTTATGTATTTTGTTCATTCTATCATTTTGAGACATTTCTACATAAAATTCCTCACTATTTAAGACTCCGTCAATGTCCAGAAATAGATATTTATTCATTTTTAATATCTTTTATTTCGTCGTAAGCCTGCTTTTCTAATTCTGGCGTAACGTCTTCCAGACGAATACCTTTTAAACAAGGACATTGTTTCCAAACAACGTTGTAACCACAACGAAGGAAAAATAGATCAGGATTATCTTCTTCAACAGCCATTATCCAATTATCAGGAGCTATTTCTACTTCAACACAATCGACAGTTCTAGCAGGTTTAGGTGTCCAGCAATTTTTATCAGATTCTAACAATAAGCAAGTACTAAAGTATCTACCAGTAAGAATATTGTTTTTGTGTTCAAACAAACCACCACTCCAACAGATAGGCTTTTTATTTTCACTCCATTGTTTAGTTTCATAGCTATATCTCCCAGTAGGTCTTTTAACAAACGCTTTAAGATAATGAATACTTCCATCTGGATTTTTGAAAACATCACTTTTACGCTTGTTTTGACAAGTGCCGTCAGAACTTATTTGTTCCCATTCATCATCTGTAAAACGAAGAGGACTAATAACGTTCCAACTACAAATATCTTTAACAAGATTAATTTCCCAAGGAGCTGAGTATCCAGAGTTGCCATGAGAACTAAATACCGCGACAGCTTCTAAAACTTGTTGATACATCCAATCAGTTGGACCTCCTTTACCGTTGCCGTATCCAGCAAGTTTAAGCTCTTTTATTGCATGTTGGCAAAGATTACTTTCTTTAATAATTCGCTGAAGAACTTTCTTATTAATAAGCTCTTTCTTTTGTTGTTTTTTTAATATATCGTTTACTACGTTTCATAATTAAATATTGTGTCTTCTTTTTATGTTTTGAGCAGTACCACTGTTCCATCTATTATCCTTAACAAATGCAATATCGAAATCAGAATTTCTGGTCATAGCTGAGTCTCGTTCTTCATCTGTTTTAAAATGTCCTATCACAGCTACGCGACCTATCATTATTTCTTTAATACTGCCAGAAAATGTATAATTACTCGGAAGATTTCTTGGAGTATCAAACATGTGATATATAGCAAACTCTTTAGATGTTTGATTGTAAAGATAATCCATAGCATATTTATCTACTCCATCACAATCTCCTACTAGAAATTCAGCGAATGGGTCATTTTTTATTACCCCTTCAATTTTTGGAACATAGTACTTTTCAAATTCCTCGTAAGAGAGGTCTCTGTGTCCACTTATAAAATATATCATTTTACGTTTAATTATAATTGGAAATTTGAATTAAAAATAGATAAGGCTTCTGATAAGCAAGCTATATAAGTATTCTTTTCTCTAAAATTCCACGAATCTACAGGAAACCAACTACCATCATCCTCTCCTAGTGTTATAGTATAATAGTTTTTGTAAAACTTATCATATATTATAGCTATTCCTCCCTCATAAGGTACAAGACTGTAAGCTCTTACAAATCTATCACTTTCATAATATCTTATAATGGAATTACAACGTTCTGTAATTCTTTTATAAGATTTATGTTCTTTAGTGTGAAAACTACTACATATACTTTCATATTCATCCTCACGTTCTGGACTTAGGGGACTAGTATCTTTTATTATTATAAATTCTATTTCTTCATTTAATCCCATTCTACATTATATTTAATTCCATTTTCGTCGTAGTAATAGACATCTACTTTTTCAAATACAAGGAAAGAATATTCAGTTTCACTTCTCAGACATTCAGATATTTTTTCTCTAACATCTTCAAAATTATTAGGACATATAAGAGATTTAAATATATTATATTCGTCTTCTGATAATCCAATATATTCTCCTGATAGTCTTTTATATAAAAATCATCAAAGCAAATACCCCAATGATCCTTAAGAGGTTTTAGTTTATTTAAAATACTTATATACTTTATAGCTTCCTCTATTTCCTCAGTAGATTCACACGTAAAGTCGTATGTTGTGTAACCATCAGCATCTCCTATCATATAATTAAATACTACATGATAATGTGGAGGTTCTTTTTCTATAGGTACTAATTTTATCATATGTAGAAAAATTCATCAATAGTGTTTGTAATTTGAGCCCATCTAGTTATCAGAAACTTAGCATAAAGGTGCATCTCTAATCCATAACAACCCAAAGCCCAAGCATCGTTTACCTCAATTAATACTGTTTTTCCCTCCTTTGTAACAGCAAAGTCTATACCGTATGCATCTGGAGCACTTTGATACTTAGATATTGCAGCCTTTATAATAGCAGCATCGGGGAAGACCATTGGATCTCCCCAGTAATGCTTGCAGTCTAAGACTTCGCCGTATCGTACAAATACACGATATTCGGAAACAAAATCCATAACTTCTGAAATGTAAATCTCAGGATTCTCTTCTTGATATCCTAAGCCAACCAAATCAGAAGCATTTCTTATTACTTTACCTGTTATCCTTTTTTGTTCCTTAGATTTAATGAAAATGGGCCAAGTTTCTGGATTATTAGCAATATTACTAAGAGTACTCTCTTGTATTGTCCTTCCAAGAAATTCTTTAAGTTCTTCTGGATAGTCTACCGTAATAGGATCTATATCAAATGCCTTTAGCCTTTTTCTGATTATACCAATTCCACCTACAATTATCTCGCCTCTACTATGATAATAATCAGCAAGATCTTGTAAGGTAGAAAATTTTACGCATTCAAATCCCATATCCTCAAGTCCTTTATAGGCATTGAAAACATTAGGATTGATAGGTTCTAATATGTTATTAGAAATAGTGCACTGGATGAAAGCCCTCATTAGTTATCATTTAATATTTTAATTAGCTCTTCCATACCTCTAGTTGCAGTAGCTTTAATTACTTTAATATCGGGGTAGTCTGGAGTACAAGCTGGATTTGGATCTATATAATACACAGGAATGTCTTCATCAGTATATCCTACTAGACTTGCAGCTGGATATACATTAAAACTAGTTCCAATAACCACGAGAATGTCAGCATCAAAGCATTTACTTTCTGCTATTTCCATATTTGGAACTCCTTCGCTATATTGAACGCAGTGAGGGGGCCAAGATCCTCCAAACTCTTTAAAAGAGCAGTGACTAAGTGGATGCCAATCCAAAGTAACTGCTATATATCCTAAATCCTGCTTATGATCTTCTATAAATTTTATAATATTATTCATAGCTTCCTCAGCTCCAGGAACTGCTAAAGATCCTTTAACAAAATCATTTTGTGGATCTATTATAATCAATGCGTTTGCTTTTATTTCCATTTGATATTTTTATTTTAATTCCTAATAATTTTGCCAACATTATAATTATTATAATAAATGGCATTATTCCTATTAAAGCAAATATAAGTATCAGTGTTACTGCTGTCCAGTATAATATTTCCATTTACTTTTTATAATGTGTTAAATATAATGGATCGTACGTTCCAGTATAGTCTTCATTACAATAACTTACATTTACTACGAATCCAGCTTTTGGATCATCTATAGTTTCAGGGCCATGCCAAGAACTGTGAATATGACCGTGAAAACACCAATCAAATTGAATCTCTCTTAATCTGTTAGCCAAGGGTTTGTTTCCTATATGTTTTAACCTATGATTGCTCCATCTTACTGTTTCTAAAATCTGGTCTTGACCTCCCCAATCATACGGAGTATCATGAGTTAAAATAAAGTTGATTCCATCAGGAATTTCTTTAAATTTTTCCTCCATATATTCATCAGTTCGCATAAACGGCCAATTTCCAAACGTATGGCAATAAGGAGTTCCAAATATACTCCATGAAGTTCCTTCATTGTCTATATAATGAACCAAGCTATTTTCTAAATACACCAATTTATGTGCAGATAGAAACATCAATTCTGTCTTTTTGGCTTCAGAAGCACCCTCAAACCATGCATCGTGATTACCAGCTACAAGGTATACTTTTTCCACCGGCAATTCTTTTATCCAATTCATAAAATCGCCAGTAAGCCATTCCCACATAGCAGGTTTGTTAAATTGGATAGATAACGGACTAATATCTCCACAAATAAACATGATATCTGCAGGTTCAGTTATTTTCGGAAGAAACCCATGGGTATCACTGATTGATACTGTTTTCATACATTTCATTTTTAATTTTTTAATACTAATTTGTTATAGTAATCTTCCCACTCAGTTAATATTGCATCCTGCAGCCATGTAGCATTTCTTACATATATTTCATCATTTTCTACATCAACTACTGCATTTATGCAAGTGTATATAAAATTTATACAATGTAAGGCTTCGTGAAGAACTGTTAATCTTTTCACACAGTCAGTTACTATACAATAAACTATATTGTCAGAAAGTGATACTACAGCTTCTCCTTCATCGTTAGCATCTTCTGGCTCCCAAGATAATCCTAATTCCTTTTTGGCATCAATAATAGAGTCTGTTATAATTAACACCACCGAATAGTCTAAAGGATGAAATAATATAGGGTTTCCTTTATAATGTATCATTATTAAAATATACTAGAGTAGGAGAATTGGACTTTATATCATCCATACTAATAGGCAATTCAAATTTTGCAAATTGAGCTTTATTGAATGGATAGCACAAAATATGACAACCATTTAAAGTAGGAATGGTAGTTATATACTTTTCTTTGTCCGGAGCACACTGATTAAAAGTTTTTATCAACTTCTCCTTATCAATGTCTTGGTCGTCTATATCAATTATCCAAATTTTGTCCCTCCCAGGAGTCGTAGTATATCCGCAAACTGAATCAATTTGAGAGGCAAATGCATCAAACTGTTTATTCTGAATATTCTCTACCAGAGACTTAATCAAATTCAAATTTACTCTTTCAAAACTTCTTACATTTGGATTTAAATAAAATCTGGCTTTAAATACTTCGCAAAGATTTTTTATTTCAACCTCTTTTGCTTTTAGATGGTCAAAGTCTCTAATATAATAAGATTTAATCCATTTATCTGTTCTGGCTAAATCTTTAATGTCTTTTCTCCTAGCAATTATTTGTGCAAACCAAAAATCATCATTAGATTGCGGTTTTAAAATATCTTGCAGTAAATCAAAATTGTCTATTGTCATATTTTAAAATTTATATAGCTTGGATGCTCACTTTGTATGAGCATCCATTTAAGAAACATTACTGTTTCAATTCACCCATAACTCCTCTGTCGATTCTTTCTTGCACTCTTTCCTTGCAAGCATCTAGATACATTTCCAACCCAGCAATTTGCTTTTCATTAGTTGGATGAGGAAATTTGGCATTTAACTTCTTAACTCTATCCAAAAGAATAAGCGCCAATTGTTCAGACTGCAATCCTGGAATTACTGTTCCATCTTCATTTTTCTGAACGAACTGAAGCGTAGTGGTTTTATCCACATAATCTGCTGTTTGAGTCTTTTTGTTAAACCCATTGCACAGTCTTACACGATAGCGATGTGCTCCATCATATCCGTCAGTTGGAATAGTTTCGATGGTAGGTTCAATACTGTTAAATACTAACAAATCACTCAATACTTGAAAAGATTTCTTTACTGCCATAGCTATTAAAATTTAAAATGTTTTAAAATAAGTATTTAATAATGCTCCCGAACTAGAAAAAAGATCAGTTTTTTGTACACGAAATTTATTCGGGTTTTTTCTTACTACTTCTAGGCAAGTTTTGATAATATAATCCCCAAAACCATTACGAAAAGCAGCAACTGTGATGTCGTTGTTATAAGTGGCATTTGGATTAAGTACCTTTGCCACATACTCAACAAACTCAATTATCTCACCTAAAGAGACTCTTTTTCCAGTCTCCAAATTTATATAAGTACTATAGAACTCCATGTAAATTTTGTTTTGTTATTATCTCTTTTAATTGTTGAAATGATACCGGAGTATAATCATTTTGATCTACACCAACATCGTATTGGTTAGGACTCTGTTTGTCAGAGATCATATTCTTTCCCTTACAGGTATGAATATGACCAAAAACATTCCAACTTCCTCTATGAGCTTGATCCCATGTTATCATCGGATAATGACAACAAAATATGTTCTGTTCAGGAATTTCTGGATCTCCACAGACTCTAATCAGTCCAAACTCACTTATACTTTCAAAATAAGGATGTTGAGTAGTGAAATTGATTTGGTGATCATGATTGCCCAAAACTAAATGCTTATGACCATTTAACTGCTCTAGCACTTTCTTAATTTTGTCACCTCCAGCGAATGCAAAATCTCCACAATGAATAACTATTCCGTCTTCTGGAACTACTTTATTCCAGTTAGCGATAATAGACTCATTCATCTCTTGAACACTGTTAAATGGTCTATCACAATATTTTATTATATTGTTATGATAAAAGTGTGTATCTGAAGTAAAAAACACTTTATCATAAGGAACTTTAATCATTTTACCCATTATCTAAATTATTTAATATTGATGAATTAATATCCATACAACACTTTTTGTACTTCTTTCCACTTCCGCAAGGACATAAATCATTTCTGCTTGGAGTAATTACTTTAATAAACGGCTTGCGTCTATTTTTTAGTATTTCTTCCACCATTTTGGTTCCAGCTTCTATTACTGCTTTTTGGTCTTCAGTTAATGAAGGTTTTTCTATAATACCAAGATGGTCTATTAATTGCGATACTTGCATTATTCCTCTATATAAACTTTATCAATAGATGCTTCTTGGTTGTAATCCCAAATTTCTCCATCAAGTTCATCAAATACTCCTACGGTATTCAACTTTCCGCTTTTGTACAATTCATATAAGTCATCTGGGATTTCCATAGCATAGATTTCACTAGTTTCAAGATATAATTTTGCCATTTTTACCAACTATCATAATTTGTTAAGTCACGTATCTCTCCACAATAATTACATCTTACCTTTACTATATTCCCTAATCCAGTTGGAGTAATAATGTACGAAAGTCTGCCTCCTACGCTTGAGGAAAATTCATTCTTACAGTCTATATGCTCTCGTTGAAATTCACATATAGCCAATCTTTCTGCATCAGTTAATTGGTACTTCATCGGTTACACACATTAGCCAATCATAATCTACAAAATAAGCAGAACTTCCAAAATCCTCCATTCCTTTAGTATCGTTAATAAGATAGGAATGTTCTTCGAAACCTTCTATTGTCATAATTTCCTGAATTTCAGGCCATTGTACTACCACATACATAATTAATATGATTTTATTTGCTTAAACTTTCCACATTTTTCACAATAAAAATGATATACTCGATATGTGGAACCTAAATCAGTTTCCACCTCTGTAGTCTTCCACAATTTCCATTTGTGTAAGCAAAACCATTTTTGTTTAATCGCTTCCCATGTTTCCTTCATCATTACTAATATGTTCCATAAATAGTTTGGTAATAACGTCTAGATTTAACAATATTTGATAATAGACATCTATTTTAGCGCTATCTTTTGTATTAGGCCATCCTGAAACTATTATTTCATACTCGCACCTAGCCCACCACTGATATCGGGCTGTTGAATCTATAAACCTCTTGAACTCTTCGAAATTTTCCGGTTTTTTCTCCTCTCTATTATACATATTCGTTAGATATGGGAAAATATCATACGGAACAAATTTTCTAGAGTTAAAATCTTGAACTAATACATTGTATTTCATAATAATTTATTTTAAATAACCTCTTTTAATAAATTCCTCGTGTAAAGGCTTGGCTAATTCTCTTGCTTGAGGATGTGCATCATTAGCATCTCTTAGCTTAAAGAATCCTTCCCACTGTTCAATAGTACCAGTCATAATCAGCTCGGTCTTTAGACTATTAGGAAGAACTGCTCTTGCTTGCTGAGGTTTCCATCCTTGATTAAGTAATTCTAAATATATCTGTTCAGATACCAGAAGAGAAGTTACAAAATTCGCTTCTGGAGTAATGTCCCAAGGCTTAAACCATGCAGCCTCATTTCTGTTAAGTTTGTAATAATACTCTGTAAATAATTCTCCATAGTCGTCGGAAGTGATCAAACTTCGTTCACCAGCTTCTTGAAGAGCTAAACTGTCAGCCCAACAAGGAATAATAAATGTACATTCACTATCAAACTTATTTTTAGAATAATTACAATATCTAGTACTTTCCTGAGCGAATGAGAATACTCTATGCCTTACAAATTCGTGTGATACGCCTCTGTCACAAACAAATTTGACAGTGATGCGTTTAACGTGATGTTCTGTAGGTTCACATTGATATTTAAGATCATCTAACCAATCATTCTGCAATAACACTCTATAATTAGTAGTTATATATCCTGTTCCAGTTGGAGTCCAACTATCCCCATCTGGAACATATCTAGTCTCACTATAAGGGTTAGTTTCGTATTTTAGATAATCTCTGTTTATTATTATCCTCTTACCTAGTAAATCATAGTCAAATACCAAATTTAGTTTGAGGTACACAGTACCATGTTCTATCATTGCCGTGTGACCACGGTTAATAATCATATCTACGAACTTTTTAGCACTATTCTCTGTTATTTTGTCTTCTGATTTATAACAAGTACGACCACACTTCTCAATATGCTGCATTATTCCTTCTATTCCTGGAGCTTGTTCTATTATTTCAAAACTAGGTTTAATAAGTTTCATGGTTAAATTTGTTTAATTTTTCTAAACCTATCTAGTCCATATGGTCTCCTCTTTCTTCTTCTCTCTACTTTCCCCTTCATTATCCAAATATGGAGAAGGGAATCTGTTTTTAGGGTTGTGTGCAGTTGGATGGTGTTCGTTATAGGTTCTACTCATAGTATTATGTACTTATTCCACAAAACTTAAGAACTTTCTGTACACTACATTTTCTTTCTAGCTTATCCAATGTGTCCAGATAATTCTCTATCATATTTCTGTGATACTCATTGCTGTATCCTTTTCCTATTTGCAGATTAATAAATCTAACAGCAGCTTTTATTCGAGGAATATCGGACGCATCTAGTGGAGCTATATCCAAATTATCATATAAAATTTCAGCTCTAAGCCTCCCTTCTAAATCCCAAGGAACTCCAGACTTAAATACCACTTTGTCTCTATAATATATCTTACTGTCATTTAAATGTCTCAGTTCTATGCTATCTACACAAGTTAGAGCAAAGAAAGCTCTATTTGCTCTAGCACACACTTTGCATAATACATTAGGACCAAATACTCCAGCTTCAAAATCTAATTTCCTTAAATGCCAATTATAAAATCCTTCTAAACTAAGCTCCCTTATCATTAATTTTTAAAATTCTAGCCAAAGCACCTCTATATTTATCTCTATCCTCTTCCGGACAACTTTCTATAAATCTATTCATACTAGTAGCTATAACTGGAATTAACCTTCTATCTTTACTAAAAGTCAAAAAGAATGGTTCTACTAAACCATAAATATCATCTCCAGTCCATTCTGCTCCAGCTGCAATTCCATCTTGTTCATTTTTAGATATGTTCCAAGTATAGAACACAAAATGAGGATAATTAGTTGTAGCATTCTTAAGTGCTAATCTAAGATCAAGCATTAAATTAACCCAATCTTCTCCATATTCCGTATAATCAATTTTCTGTTCTTGCATAAAGTTAGACCATTTAAAGATAGAACTCCGAATTAAATCGGAGTTTCTTCTTTTAGATGGTTAATGAATCCAATGTTCTCCTACTGATACATCTGCTCCTAAGGGAAGTCTAGTACAAAATGGTTTAGCTCCTTGTTCCATACACTTAACTAATATTTGAGATATTTCTTCAGACATTTCTTTAGGACATTCCAAGTTAATTTCATCGTGGACAGGAATACAGTATTTCACAATTCCTAATAAATTATTTCTCTTCAAATAATTAAATAACTTAATAGAAGCAAGTTTAAACATCATAGCACCCCTGTTTTGTATTCTATAATTGATAGATTGTTTTTCAGAGGCTGATTTTCTTCTAAAGTAATGCTGTACACTTTGAACAGTTTCACAACTCGGATCGTACTTCTTCATTTCTCTATAATAGTCCCAAAATTCAGGATCGTTGAATTTTTTCTGAATTATGTCCAATTCTTCAAAATCATAAATATGTGCTCTGTGTTTAGTGACTGGATTTAAAAGGATATACCCTTTTCTCATTACTTCTTTTCTACAATAATCCTGATACCTAGCTACTCCAGGAAAACCTTTCATAAAATTCTCATAAATGTTTTGAGCTTCTTTTAATGGAATAGCCTTATTATTCATTATAGTATTAGCATCTCCTCCATAATTTATAGCAAACTCAATCCCTTTAGCATCTTGGCGATATGTTGGAAATTTTGCTTTGATCTCTTCTATAGGAGTATCTCCAATAATATGAGAATATGCCATTTTTGCTACTAGTGAATGAATGTCTCCGCATCCATTTAGGAACAAATCTAACATAGCTTCATCATTTGATACAGAAGCAATAATTCTTGACTCCTGTCCTTGATAATCCGCGGAAATCCAATCATTTCCATCTTCTGGAATAAAGCAAGCTCTAGTTTCTGCGTCATGAGGTAAATTTTGGACGTTAACGTTGGCTGTACCACCTCCACACGATAGTCTAGCTGTATCCGCGCCTAATTGATGGAAATTAGCATGTATTCTCCCAGTTACAGGATTAATAGCATTTAACCAGTTCTGTCCATAAGTAGAAACTACTTTAGATGCTCCTTGATATTCCAAATATAATTCTGCTATTGGAGAAACGTCTAATTGGGATTTTATAATTTTAGCATCTACTGACTTTTTCTTTTTTTTAGTTGTCTTATCAAACGTTATAAGATTGAATCCTAATAACTCAAATAATGGAATAACTTGTTTAGAACTAGACCAATTAATACAGCATTTAGGTTCTGTATCGAATCCAGAAAATAAGTCACCTTGTAAATTTATTTTTACAAATGGAAATAACACTCTAAGCCTTTGTATAACGTATCCCACGCAATCTGATCCAGTGACTGTTCTAGGAGCTTCCAATGGAGTGTAAGACTTATACTCAATTGGATGTTTTATGATTTTGGAACCAAGGTGTTCCTCTAAACAAAAATCAATATCTACTTCCAGATATTGAGTGAAATCAGTATCATATAGGTGTTCTTTGTAATAATTTACAACCCAATCATTTAGGGCTTTTTCTGCTTTATTTAGTCTTTCTAGATCTCTTTCCATTTTGGCTTTCCATCTTGGAACATCTAGTCTAACTCCACAATACTCTATATAAGCTAAACATTTTACAAACTCGTTTTCAAATGATACAGCTGTTTCTAAATCTTGAGCTGCTATTTCTTTCGCTTGAGCATCTTTAATATCCTCCAAAGGTTGAACATCTCCTGCAGCATACACTATAACGTCTTCAGTTAATCCAGTCTGATTAATTTTTCCTCGAATAGTTTTATCTATGTCTATACCTAAATATCTAAATGCTGTATCCTTCAAACTCATTCCTTTCATACCAGCAGGCCATCCTAACCAAATTAGCTTCTCAGCTAGCATACCATCATATATATTATTAGGATATATCTTGTGGTGATATAAGAATTTAAGGTCAAACAATAAGTTCCATCCTAAAAACACTCTATCTGATTCTAGAAATGGTTTATACAGTAATATATCTATACTGGTACAGTCAACAACTATTTGTGTATCTTTGGTACCAAATTGTACAGTTAATAATCTCTTAGTATATACATCTAATCCTTCAGTTTCAGTATCTAACTGAACAATTCTCCAGGAATCCATAATTTCTAGTGATTTTTCAACAGAAATTTTAGAATACCTGTTAGATTTGAACAGTTCGGCTTGATTGCTTACTAAGTAGATCAATTGTATTTAATTATTTAATGAAAGTTATAGTAATAAAACTGTTTTCTGTATATTTTTCCTTATCTTCCTCGGATATTTTATTGCTAACATACAAATCCCAAACTACTGAGTCTATACCTTTCTTTATTCCTTTGTAATAGCAAAACGGCACTACTATCACAGCTAATACTAATATTAAAAATATTTCTATTTTATATTAATGTTAAAAAGTCTATAAAAGCACTATATATAGACGAATGATCCTCTGATAGTTTCCCCTCTTGTTCCTCATATTTTTCAAGTAATTCATCCAGAACGTCAGCATAACCAAAACTACTTCCAGCCACTTCGTCTATGTACTCATCCCAAGTACTCCAGTGACCTTCCTCAAATTCTTGATTGTCTGCATATTGACACTCATTAAGACGTAAATCTTGAATCCATCCTAGCAACTCTTCTTTATTATAGTGTTTATCCAGCCATTCAACAAAGTCATTAAGCATTCTCTCTATATATTTTTAGTTTTGGGGTCCAAAATTCTCCAATCTTTCCCTTATTACATCCTACTCCTATCCATTTAACATTTGGAAAATAATCAAACAAATAAATGAATATATTACATACAATATTAGGTATTTCAAAATCATTTGAATATAACATTATATATTCATCACTTCCATCATAGGAAGGCATATAGTACCCTCTGATTGTGTGTAAATATGGAATTCCTTCAGAACTAAACCACTCAGCATGACTGGTATCCATATGTTTTGCAGAAGGAGTTCTAACTAGTAATGTATCATTATCCAAATAGAAAGGTTTCCTTAAAACATGAAATTGTAGATTTTTATTCTCCATATATTTTTTCTTTTATATATTCAATATAGCCTTTAGTAGAGGCAAATTCCGATAAAGCTTCTAAATATTCATCCTCAAAATCGTCTTTATCTATCATTGAAACTTTATTGCGTGCTGCTCCCTCTAAACTATTTAACCAGCTTACGACTTCTCCTGAATATTCCATACTATTCTGGAGCTGAGTTAATTAAAGACTCTAAAATATCATAACTAACAAAGCCCTCTCCTAAATAGACCTTAGTATCTTTAGCTCTTTCATTAAGCCAAGTGCTAATAACCTTTAATTGTCTTTTAGTTGGAACAAGGTCATCTTTAAAGTATAGCCACCTTCCAGAGGAGAATTTAATCCAG
>ENA-ORNK01000354-ORNK01000354.1-human-gut-metagenome-genome-assembly--contig:-NODE-354-length-65518-cov-14.698471_pt1 | contig 65518 bp, 102 predicted proteins | sample MGYA00242115_ERZ509022 | MGnify/ENA primary metagenome ERZ509022 (study PRJEB26280, sample SAMEA2338690) | human gut metagenome | biome: human gut; feature: human-associated habitat; material: faeces...
CGTGTACGGTCTTGAACTCGCCCCGCCGGGCGTTGTGCTCCTGCTTGAGCAGCTTGTAGGTCGTCAAAGAAGGCATAATATTTTTTCCTTTCTGCGCACGGAAAACAGCCGTGCATCCTGCCGCAGGGGGCGTATGCTCTCGCTGCGGATACAGAGTCGGGATATTACAGCGGCGAAGCGCTATAATAGTTACAAAATCAGCATCGCATCCACGATACTACCGGGAAGCGTGATACCGGAGTGGAAAGTATCGAAAATACGCACGTTATCTTTCTTTCTGGGCTTAAAAAGGCATCGTGTTATCATCTGGACTAGCTCCAGAAAAAGAACCCCTTGCGGGGGTCTTTCAGTTTACTGGAGCATCATTTCAATGTTCAAAATATCAACGGGGTCAAGCAATCCGATTTTCTTTTTGAAGTCAGCCTCATTGAGCCGCAGACGTTTTTGAATCCGAACGGTTGTAGGCTTCCGCAGTCCGGCGTTCTGCCAGCGGATGAGCTCGTACTCTCCTGCTCTTGGCGGATGGCTGGTCATCTTCAGACAACAAATCGGGTATACCGTGTCCTCGTCAATTACCAAGACCGGGCGGATTTTTCCACCCGGAACGTCCTCATATTGGACATAGGCCAGATAAATCTCCCACTTCCTCACAGGTACGCCTCCCATTCGGAATCTTCTTCAGGGTCATACCAGTCGGACGGCAGTTTATCGACAGTTGGAATCTGCTCGAACAGCTTGCCAGCGCGAGGAACAGGATTCTCCTCAAAATACTTTTTCATGGAAGCCTGAGTGATTTCCTTTTCATTTGCTGCACACGCGCTGCTCCACGGCGTCCCGGCTTTGTGGGTCATACTGACAAGTGCGCTTCCGGTGTACTTGCCGAATTCGCGCATTACATCGGTGAGCGTGTCCAGTTCCTCAGGGGAAAAGACCGTGCCACTGTAATCATCGCCAGTCTTAGAGATGGGATTCTTCCCGCAAACGCTGTATCTGTGGTAAATCGTGGGCGTCACTGGGCCGAGCTTCCACGCCTCGATTTTATCGTCAAACAGAGGCTTCCCGGTTCTGGCAAGGTGACAACCCTGTGCATAATACAGCAGCTTGTTCAGCTTCAGATTTGTGATTTGGTCATCTGTGCTGTTATTGCAGACGTCAATAAAGAAGTCAGCAACATCGTAGACATTTGCCATTTTGCTTCCCTCCTTCTATTTATTATTTTACCAAAGAATCATGTGGTTTTCAATCAGTTCTTTATTATATTAGTAAAAAAGTTACCATCTTGGCACAAAAAAGCCCTGAGCGTTAGTGACGCCCAGAGCGTATATTTAGACGGTGCTCAGTTGTAACAGGTGTAGTTTACACCAGCAAAATCCGCTGTTGTGAGGACGCATTCACCATTCTTCCACATCTCCTCAGCTTTCAGCCGGGCTTCATCCCAGCTTGCGGCTTCAACCGGAACAACTTTGCGCAGATTCTCGATGATTGCCACGTTGAACACCCGGACCCTTGCAGGGAGAGCATTCGCTGCGCGAAGCATCAAGCCGCTGAGAATCAGCTCGTCTTTTTGCAGGGATTCCAGCTTATCCGCATCGCCGTCTTTGTTGCTGAGATGGTCCGCAAGCAGCTCCTCGTTCATCTCTTGACAAAGCTCGATGCAGTCCCGGATGGTGTAGGGTTCATCTTCAGTGGAATCGCTGCCCTGTGTATCACGGAGAAACAGCTCAAAATCCTCAGTCATCTTGAGGATATAGCCGTGGTCGTCCAAGAGCTTGAGCACAATCCAAGCCTCGATAGAGGCCATCTGAAGGCCCTGCCGGGCGGCTACTGCCGCCAGCTGCTCTGGGTATTCGATTGTTTTTGTTTTTTCACTCATTGTCGTTAACCTCCCATCAAAAGCAATTTCATGCACGACCATGCAGCTCGAAGATGAAACTTCATCCCAGAGATAAGAAGCGTTCTTCTAAACTTTCGTTCTCGCTTTCTTTCCATATAGGCATGGATGTACTTTATTTGCTCTTCGTCCTCGTACCGCTGTTCCTCAGCGTCAAAATTTCGCATAGTTGACACTCCCCTCTCAAATCGTGATTTTCTCCAGCCGCAGCAGGAGTGAGCAATTTCCGTAGCTGATGCCGAGCTCTTTGGCTTTTTTTGACAACCTGCGAGATGCTGTACTTCGGCTCCGGCCTTTTGGCCAGCAAAAGCTCCTCTAACCGTTTCGCTTCTATCGCTTCCTGTTTCCGGCGTTCTGCCTGAGCCAGACTGCGCTGCAAATAGTATTCGCGGTGTTTGAGGTAGGATTTATGGGATTGCTCGGCCTGTCGTTTCTTCGTGCAGTCAGGGCAGAACTTCTGGCGATTCTTAGCATTTGGTATGTCCCGCCCGCAAATCTCGCACTTTGGGGTGCTCATCTGTAAATCCTCCCGCTGTCCTTGTCCATGAAGACGATACGGCCAACCACCTCATACCCGGCAAGGTCTGCCATCTGCTTTATGACCGATACCAGAGCACCGATGGATTTCATCCGGGCGGCTTCAGCCTGTTCCTCCTTGCAGATGTTCTTCCATGCTGAGTGCGGTGTGGGGTCATTGTAGTGTTCACTATTCTTTATGTCCATCGTTTGTACCTCTCAGCTATCAAGAATCAAAATCGGGAAAAGCCAAAACGGAAACCACAAGCACCACGCTATGAATCTATCTTTCAAGGAAACGGCAAGATTCTCTTTTCCAATCTCCTTGCAATCTTTCCGCCAAATTAGATAAAAAGGGATGAAGAAAACCAGTTGCAGAAAGGCAGAGCACAGCTCTAAAAAGACCCATGTTTTCACATCCACGTTTGCACCTCCTTCAGTAGAGAACAGGAATCAGCAAGAAAAGCAGCGGGTATGTCTGCCCGGTTACGATAATGGCCGTGACAACCGCAGCTCCAACAGCTAGCCATTCGGCGGTTTCGGACATTTCAGCCCACATTAGTTTTTCCCTCCGTTTCAAGGTCTTTGTACGTTTTTTCCATCATCCGCTCTGAAAAATACAGCGCTTCAGCCAGTCTGCCCTCAACAATCATTCGCTCGGTGCAGGGCGGAAATTTGGAGCATTCAAACAGCGCTTTTCTGACCGCATCACGAAATCCATCACTTGCAATGCTGAGGTCAAACATTTCTTTACGTGTCATTCTGCTTTTTCCTCCGGCGCTACAGGCAACGGCATCCAGAACGGAACGTCCACAGGGTGAAAAATTGCATTCTCCCAATATGTGATGTCAACGTGCTTGACCGCGGCTCCCCAAACAATGATTCTTCCGAGTCTGTCAGCATCCGCTTCTGTCGGCGGGTCATACTTGGAATTTCTCCAGCATTGACCGGCCACTTCCTGCGGGGTAGCTTCTGGCTGGGTGTCGATATAGTTCTCCACATCCCGTAATGTGTGGATATGGCCTACCTTCATGCCCATGCGCAGGAACTCTTTCAGCATCTCAGCTTCAAGATACCGTTTCTTACTCATAAGGCGTCGTCCTCCTCTGCCTCAGCAACGTAGCACCAGCTCTGGGGCGGCTTGCTCAAACAGCAGCCATTGATTGCGCAGGTCGGTGGGAGCATATAGCTTCCAGACGGCTGATAATGCTCGCAGCTCTCATTCCCACAGACATCGGTTCCGTTCATGCCACGAAAGTCATGCCTAGAAAAGCCGGACAAGGGCTTGGGCTGGTCATAAATCTTCAGGTCTGAGATATGCCACGCATACAGCTCCTTGCGCTCGGTGAACGAGGAGCAATGGCTCCATCCGGCGTATTCTATGATTTGCTTCAAGGACAGGCAGCTTCCAGACGTGGCTCTTTCGATGTCTTCTTTGACAATCCATGTTTTGCCGATGATAGGCCTTATTTTGTCGCAGACGAACTCGGCGATAACGGTCTGTTCTTTCTGTCTGATTTCGATTGGAATGTTGCCACCGTCCCAAGTGACAAATTGCGGTTTACCGCGATGTACTTCTCCGTCGCCAAAGACATCTCCATCTCTAAAGATGGTGATTAGCTTTTTTTGAGCCTTCGTGCAGTAGATGTAACACTTGAACGGAGGCTTCAGTTTTGGCCGATTCTTGCGAATCTCCACAGTTTTTTCTCCGTTGAGAATCTTCACGCACCACTCAGGTCGGATACTCAGGAGGACAGCTTTGTGTTCAGTGCTCATTCTGCTCCTCCGTATCCTCAATTTTTCGCATTGCCATTACCTCCATTCCTTCTTTTCCCGTATGAGCAGAAACCGTCCGGCGGCATCCTGTACTCCTCATCATACCGAATCCGTCTGTAGCACCACCCCGCCTTGATGTTCTTTCCATCGGCGAGCAAAGATGTCTTTCCGTAGTTCTTGAAATGTTCACAGTCCTTGCAGCGTACGACGGGCTCTCCGTCATAGTAGCCGTCATACTGTCCATCCCAGTGTGCCATCGGCCGCAGCGTTTCCGGGTCAATAACCGGAGCCTTCAGCAGGTCCTCAGCCATCCCTGCAACGAGGTCTGCGGCCGCATTCTTGACCAACCCGGCGTTATAGTCCGTGATATTCCCGGATGCCATCAGGGTTTGTGCTTCACCTTTGCTTTTCAGTGAAGCAGCCTTCCAGCCGTTGACAACCGGAATGACGTTGACCAATCGAACATCGCTCATTTCGCAACTCCTCCCTGTATCGTGATTCCTGTGCCAACATTGAACGAATCAACAGCCTCACGCAGATATTTTTTATAAATTTTGCCATACTGTTGGAACCAAACGTGCATACCGTTTTCGGTGTAAGAACTTTCGATATCTTCCCATGGGTCGAGCAGTTTCAACGATTTCAGATTAGTGCGTTCACTACTACTGAGGTTTCTTTCTATAGCTCCCTGTTCCAAATAATCCTTTTGCAGTTCAAGTTCTGCGTTTAGCTCGGATATGCCAGACTTTACGACCAACTGCATAACACAGCGGAGCGCATCGTGCTGATTGTTTATGCAGTCAAGAAGTTCGACAAGAGACTCGCCATCAAGGATGGCAGTCCAGTCGTATGCAACAGCCGCTAACGGTCCTCTCTTAATAACCTTTTCCATTTAGCAACCTCCTCACGCCATCCATGCACCCATCAGGTCATCAAACTCGCCCCAGTTGGAGCAGTGTAGCTCGTGCCGATGCTCAACCGGGATTGCGTTCCACAAGTCCATGAGCTCCGCATCATACATGATAGTGTCCACCTCAAGGTTATTGTGCAGACAATATGCAGTCCAGAGGGCCAGAAGTTGATTCCGGCAGGTTTCGGTATAAAAATAGACCGTTCTGTCGTTAACATAGCCCAGCAGGAACTCCCATTCTTTATTTTCGCTCATGCCGTCCTCCGAATCTTCTTCACTGCCTTGCTGAACCCACGCTGGAGCCGTTCATCAGCATAGACCTGCTCCACCGTATAGCCCAGCGCATCCAGCGCGTCCTCTGCATCCCCTGTGTAACCAAACTCATGGTCAGCCAGTTCGCAGAGGAACATCTCATAAATAAACCCGGTGCCATCGGCATCACCAGCGATGGCCGACTTCAGCTCCGCATCATGGCGGTCAAGCGTTTCGTGGAGCTTGTCGGAATCCTTCTTCTGGATGAAGCCGCCACCGGGCAGTCTGAGGATTTTGTCGGTGTCTTCGATGGTCAGGCCCCAGCCCTTCATCATCTCGGAAAACTGTTTGTTGCTGAACGCAAACCCCAGAGGAAGCGCGTTGACCTCCGCCTGCTGTTTGTTCATCAACTCACGATATCTGTTCATGTTGAAACTCCTTTCATTTCAGCCAGCTCTTACGGTCCTCATAGCTGTAACATCCAGTGACAATGGCCTCCACGAGTCGCTGGTAAAGGTTCAGCGCATCTTCGAGTTTGGCAAACTCCTTGTGGGTGAAGTCCTTCGTTTCCCGCTTGTAGAGCTCCACACTGTACTTGTTCCCTCTCTGGGAAAAATCAACGGTAACCTTATTGTTCAGGTCCTCGGTACTCGCAATAGTGTAGTACATCACTGCTCCTCCTTATATTTTTTCTTGAGCTCAGCATAGAAATGAGCGAGTCCGGGACCTCCTTTGCAGTACCCACGTTCCAGCTCCTTACAGCGGTCCTTTCTGAATGCAGGATAGCCGTGCTTCCAAGTGGTTTCATTCCAGTCAAGGAGAATTGAGCCGTCCGGGCAGCGGTAGACGATGTACAGTTCTTCCGACTCGCGTTCCCGCAGGGCATCGGCCAAGTCGCGAAGCATCTTGTCGATTGCTTCAGCGTCCTCCACAAGCTCACGGGCCGTGCCGGGAACTCCTCTTTTGCCTCTACTTTCAATCCAGAGTTCAACGTGTTCGTCAACATCGAAATAGGCCGCGTATTCTGCAACCGAATCCGGGAAGTTCTGGACCCGGAGGTCTATTGGCAGGTCCTCACCTGCAGGTGACCAGTTTTCAATCTCCACGTAGGTTTCTCCGTTTCTGTCCTCATAGTAGCCCTGGACGCTCCAATCCAGCTTCTCCAGCACATCCATGTACTTCTCAGCAAGCTCTTTCATCTCACTCATCCTCCTTGATTCTGAAGTAGGCCACCACTTTGGCTTCCAGACTGTTGGGCCAGCCATCCGGGTACGGATGCTCGTACCCATCCGAAAACGGAACAATCGCTGTGGCTCTGACGCCCAGCATTTCGCCCTCGTGCTGAGATGGACGGCAAGTGAACGTCTGAATCTCAACGCTGTTGCACTCCATGATTCCTGCCCGGCTGTGCTGTAACCAATCAGCATTCCAAGCCGCCTCCGGGTTATACCCGGCAGCTTTCAGATGTTCTCTAACTGTCATCATGTTTTCCTATCCCCTGTTCAGTGCAATTTGTAGCTCTTTCCGCGATATATAACCATGTAATCAGAACGTCCGGGTGTATAATCTGAAATTCCAGTTCTGAAAACATCCAAAGCAGATTTATCTACTCGCTTGATGCCGAGTTTGCGGCGAATGTATTGAGTCCCGATTTCACGAGCAGCTTCTGTAAAAAATCCTCTGGTGGTATTGTGCTGTTTCAAGGTATAACGACCAAAGCTTTTCTTTTGAGCGGCTTCCGCTTCAGCTTTGGTTCCATAGAACGGTTCGCCAGCATCTAAGCCCCGGCGCACAGTGCCGACCTTGTAAAATCTGTCTTCGCGCAGAATGGTCAGTTTATCGTTCCAGACGGTATCATAGCGAGAACTGCCCTTATTCGGGAGAACGGCGGGCTCTGCTACGCCCACAACGATTTCCAGCGTATCGAGCCAGCAGCTATCGTCCGTGCAGAACCCTCTTTTGATGAGAACGCGGAGAATGTGGTAGCCGTTGGTGAGGTCGATGTGGGCAACCTCGCCCTGAGTGCCGCCCATCGTTCCTACGTTGATGGCATAGCCATTGGCCAGATAAGCGGAGACAATCTCCGTATACTTCCGATTGATTTCAGCAAAGGTCATTTTTGTTTTCCTCCTTATTGCGCGGGAAGCATCCCAGAATCCGGGTGCTTTTCGGCAGATGAATAACAATCAACTGGCCCATCCCGGAAATGTACTCAGCTTCGTACATCCGCCCATCGGTTCCCAGTGCCAGCCACGAAGAATCCTTGTCAGCAGCGCAGATACTTGCTACTTGGGTCAGGCTGGAGAGCTCGTCCACCTCAACCTGTTCAAACACCCGGCAAGCACTTTCTGCTTCCAGCACCCCATCGAATATGCCCAGTGTGAAGCTGACGGAAGTGGTCTTGAAGTCTACGGCCGCCATGCCATTCTGCATTTTGTACGCCCAGATGACCGGGGAAATTTCCACCTTGCGGCCCTGCTGGGCTGCGTAGATTTCATCCAGCGTCCCGGTCATACGTTCGCCATCCCCATAGACGGCGTTGTAGAACTTGTAGGCTTTCATAGTACACATCTCCTCACTGAGCATCCAGTTCATCAATGATTCTGTGAGCTTCGCGGAGCGTTTTGGGATAGTGACCATTTGCGCTCAGCAGGTCTACCAAGTCACCATCTTTATAGATGAGATATGTATTGCGGGTGACTTTTCTGATTTCATATTTCTTGTAGTCAAGCATCATCATTGTAAAATCCTCCTATTTTTTACGGTAATATGTTGTTTTTTACTATCATCATTCTACCATACCGACTTGGTAAGTTCAAGTCAAAACGGGATATTTCACAAATATTTTTGTTGAATCAACGATATATTTTATTGCACTGCACTTACCGAGTTGCCGCACACAATGCCCGGAATTTCTGGGCCGTCTCATCAGTAATAGGAGCGATTCTGCTGCACCCATCCTCCCAGAGCTCATAAAGAACCACAAAGTAGGAGCCCTCTGCATCGCGGAAAAGCTCAACGTAAAACTCCTCCAGCATGGTGCTCTTGTTGGTGCAGATGGAAGCCGCCCGCGCTGTGTCGTACACCGTGCCGCCTACCATCTGAGCAACGCGAGGGCTACTGTTCGTGTCTGCGGTTGAAAGCTCTGCCCCGCTGGCAGTCTTCATGCTGACTTCATATCCTGTGAAGCTCAGTGCTTTGGCCAGTTCATCAAAGGTGAGCGAATTGTTCTTCAGCCGTGCGCTGAGGTTCTGCGGGGTCCAGCCCATATACTCGGCAAGCTCTTTCTGGGTCTTCCCGGCTCCGGCCAGCGCAGTGCGTACCATATCAGATGCCAGCATCTTTCTCCTCCTCCATCTGCTTCTTGAGCTCAGTGGCGTCAATCATAATGCCGCTTGTATGTTCGGAGAGCTTCTTTGTCATGAGCTTGCTCGATTCATCCATCGAGGATTCCAGAGCGTTTGCTACGGTTCGCATGGCCGTGACGACAAACGGCCAGTCGGATTCATCGTACTGGCGTGAAATATCCGCAACCTTGTTGCCGACTTCGGTAAGTGCTTCGGCTATTATTTCATTGGCGGCATCGGCATTCTTCATCAGGACGGCCATTGCCGCCCGGTATGCAAAGGGCGTTCTGCCATTATTCATCATCTTCCTCATCCTCCCATTTGATTGCCTGACCGCAGCAGCGACAGTATGTAACCTCATGACCATCTGGATGGGTTATGTATTCGCCGCAGGAAGGGCAGACAGCCCATCCATCCATCTCGGAGTTTTCTTCATCCGGCTCCATCGGGACCTGCTTTTTGAGAGCATCCATTCCCATCCTGCAAGCTGTGATGACAGGCTCAATGCTGTCATAATGTTCCCTGTGCTCCGGGTCCAGAATCTCGATTGCTCGTTCATACGTCATATCCATATTTGTACTCCTCATAGTCATCAGGATTGATGCCATAGTTGGCCAGTGTTCCGCGAATGTGGTCATCAATCGAATCATAGTCAAACATCGCATCGCTGTTGTTGTACAGGTCTTCAATACAGGCATCAACGATATGCGGAGCAAGTTCGGCATCTGGAATACAGAAAATCTCGCTCAGTCGGAACGGAACTTCCTGCTTGATATATTCCAACAGTGCAGAAGTTGCCTCGGAGTCTTTCTCATAGAACGGTCTGCCGTAGAGCAAATAAACGACGCCTTTGCTGTGCCGTTCATCAAACCAGTGCCAAATTTCCTCCCTGTCTGTTCCTGCAGGAAAATCCATGAACGGCTCTTCCATCTTTTCTGTATCAGGATTCATCGGAACATCGCCAAACTGTTTCCACAGCTTTTCGAGCTGTGTATCACGCTCTCGCAAAGTTTCCATCATCAGTGCCTCCGAAATAAATTGACAATGGCCAGCCCCAGCAATGCCCCGGCCAGAGCCCAGAATCCCATGCTCAGGTAATACTCAGCATCTTCCAGCCACATAGACGCCGCCAGAAGCCATAAATGCAACGCTTCCATATCTCCACCATCCTTAATCTCCGATGCTCAAGTAGTCGGAATAAACGGTATCATCTTCCTCGCAGTAATAGTAGCTGCGGTCACCGTAGGCTTCCCAGTCGAGAAAGATAAAAACGAGTTTCTTGCCGCTCCGCATTATATCAATGGCGGAAGGGCAAGACTTGTACTTGTGCGTTTTCAGAAACTCAAGAAGAGCTTCTTTCGATGAAAGCACAGATTTGGGAATGTCCATATAATTCCTCCTCAACAATCCCAGCACACAGCATCCGCCTCATCTGGCCGCTGCCAGTCTGGTTCTTCATCCTCTATGGGCTCAGGCGGCTCCGTTATGCCGCCAAAACGGTCAAGACTGCCGGAGCAGTCATACATCGGATTCATCGCGGTCACCGTCCTCTAACATAGGATTGAGCGTTTTATCCTGCATCCCTTTCATCATCGCACCCATGCGCGTAGCGGTTTCCTCATCAAGCTCCATCGTTTCGCATCCGGGCTTAGTATCAAAAATCTGATGCTTCTGGATGAAAGCTCCGAAGAATGTCTCCTGTTCCTCTTTCCAGAGAGCGGCGTAGAACTCGAACTCAATCTGGATTTGCAGGGCTTCGGCTTCGGTGCAGGTACAGTAGAATGTGCTTCTGGCGCCCTTTCCGTACTTGTAGCGGAACGCATCACGATTGGTCGCAATCTTGGCACGGAGTTGAGAAAGAAGCCTCCGCTCAAAATCGCTGTGGTATGTAAATCCATGGTCGCTGACCTCATCATCAGAAAGCGCTTCAGACGAAATATCGTACTTCGCCAGCAGCTTATCAAGCATCGCCTGTGCGTTTTCGCGCTCACCGCCAACGCCGTTGTCAGCAAGGGCCTTCAGTTTCTTCAAGAGCTCAAGCCGCTTCGCCTGTCCATCAGTCATTACGTTCAGCCTCCTCTCGCAGCAGCCGCTCAATCAGCGGTTCCAGAATGGAAGGACGGTCCTCGGTGTAGACCCGGCCGTCACCAGTAATGCGGCAGGTCGGCATCGTGTCGATACCACCAGAAACCCGCTGGATGGTGACCGTGCGCTTCGGGCAGCAGAACTTCACAAAGTGACCGGGTTTGCCGAAACGCAGGTAATCGTAAACCTGCTGAACGGTACAATCAGCCATTGTATTCTTCCTCCTCACTCATACCAGAACGATGAGCCGTCATCTTTCCGCTCACTGATGTGAGCAGCTTTGTAATCTACGCCATCAATCGTGACATACTCCGAATCGAGTGAATCCAGCTCATCGCAGTCTTCAACAACTTCGATGTTAAAGACCTCGTGTGTTTCTGTATTGACCATGCAGGGGGAAGTGACCGCATGGCCACCATCCCACACAGACGTGTATGATGCTTCTCGAATCACTGTTGAGCCCTCCAATCAGAACATCGTGCAGATGATGAACAGGATGAGCACGAGGTCCAGCGCGGCAATGCTGACAACCTGAATGGCCGACAGCAGCCGCTCTCGGTCTGCATCCTTCTGGCGGCGGGCGGCGCGGGTGCGCTGCTGCTTAGGGCTGTCCAGCATCCGCAGGAAGCAGTTCGGGTCATTCTCCCACTCGTGGGTCAGGGTGGCAGCGGTCATATTCTTGTTTTCCATAATGGCTTTCCTTTCTAAACTCAAGGTGAATTGTCGTTGTGCGGTAGGTTCCCGCGACCATTTTCGTGATGCCACGAAAATGGTTTCGGCTGCTACCCATGCAGCCATCATCAGGCGGGGTTATTCAGGGCGAGTATTCCACGCTTCAATCGTTCGTTGCCTTCCCAATTCCCCGCGATGTTCATAAAAATCGCGGGTAAATGTGATGTTGCAATGCGGGCAGCGAATCCGAACGCCTTCTGTATTCGATTCAGTGATGGTCGTATGCTCCTGCCCGCAGAATGGGCACGGTTTCAGCGTTTCCTTTTTCATCGTTCATGCCTCCTTCACTTCCACGTCCTTGATGCTGTCGTCAACGTACTTGCGGCCTCTGGCGCGTTCGCAACACTTCACGAATCCGCTTACTGCATCGCGGAGGTCGTATGCCTCCCGCTTGGAGAGCAATTCCGACTTCTCAAAAGCCGCCTTGATTTTGTTGGCCTGTGCATCTTCCATCGGGATGAACACACACGCTTCGCCGACCTCGCCGTTCTGCATGGCGTCGTAGGTAATCGTCAGATTCTTCATAGGTCAATCCTCCTTCATTGCGCATCCGCTCCAGACCGTTTCCTTAGTCCCCTTGCAGTCCCGGCAGAACCGGGTGCAGGTGAGGCACATCTTATTGGCGGTCATAAAGCGGCGCAGGTCATCATCTTCCGGTGCGTCCGCATCCAGCCACTTGTTGAAGCGGTCTGGCTCGCGCTTTTCCAATTCATCCATCAACCAGCCGCGAACCGTAGGGATGCAGGGTGAGTTGTTCGTGGTGGTTTCTTCCCACAGCTCAAGAAGTTGCGGTAGAGGCATCCGGGCCAAATCCGATTTGTCCATTTTATAATCCCTCCAAAACTTACCGACTTGGTAATTTCTTTATCATCATTCTACATTACCATCTTGGTAATGTCAAGTGAAAACGTGATATTTCACGAATAATTTTTGCGTATCAACAAGTGATTTTATTATGTTGGAGCTTACCAAAATGGTTTGTTTGACTTTCTCGGAAAACAAAAAAATCCCCCCACTTCACCTATAAAGTGCCTCGCGTGGTACGCAAGGTTTCGGTGAAGCAGGGGGATAAAGTTCAACCTATGCTGATTCCGTGACTGATTTTGCGCATTTCGAACTTACTACAAAAAGTAGGCAGTTCAGGGTTCAGCCCAAATTCACGGTGTTCTGGACAGAATCCTTTTTGGCGGCAGCACGTTTGTTGGCGTTGATTTGAGCTTCAATGCGGGTTTCCAGATACCCGGTGGTATCGCCGTAGGTATCGTTCAGATATTTCTGTGCATCGGAGCTCAGGCTCTTGAGAGCTGCATGAATGGCTCGCTGAAGAATTTCTTTCTGCTTGGCTTCATCGAACTTACCCTCAGCCTTGAGGTCATCAACGTACTTCTGGTTCATCGCCGCGACTGCATTGGCCACAGCATCGCCAATTTCGCGGATGTACTGCCAGACCTGTTCGTTTTGGGTGCGGGCAGACAGGAAGTTGGTTGCCGCATTGATGCCGTACTTAACCAGCGCGGTCACGAGCGGGACACAGACGATAAGGACGATGTACAGAAAATCTTTCATCATGTTGCTCATAGTAAAAACTCTCCTTTCTTAGTGGACACGGCGTTTGGCCGCATTCATGGCCCGGTCGCCTTCGAGGGCTTCCGGGGTAAAGCTGTTGTTTTTCCACCATGCAGGGATGGCGGCGGCGATGGTCAGGCCAGCGGAAACCAGCTGCTCCACCTGTTCGCTTTTGATAGGCAGGATGGGCTTTCCTGCTGCGCTGAGGAGCTGATTTGCCAGAGCAAGGCCCAGAGCCGCTGTGCGGGCTACGGTTGCAATAGACACGTTATTCGACATAAGTATTCTCTCCTTTCACAGGTACTTGTTAGCCCAGGAGATGGCTTTCCACGATGCAGGGCCGCAGATGCCGTCCACTTTGAGGCTGTGTTTTTCCTGAGCAATCATCAAAGCCTTGGTCGTTCCGGGACCGAAACTGCCATCCGCCTTGATTTTCAGAAGCTTCTGGAGCATGATTGTGGCCGAACGATTCGCAGCCCCGGTGCAGCCCTGCTGGATGGTCGGCATCACAAAAGCATTGTAACTGGTGCTGGGGTAGCTGCCGGGCGTTGTGCAGAGCCATGTGGATTTGCCGCCGCGAGTATCGGTATGAACAAACGCGCCCTGACTGTGCCAGTAGATACCGATGCCGCCAAACCCTGCTGCCTGAGCGAGAATCCCCAACGCCACCGGGTTCACGCTACGGTCCTGCGTCCGCCAGTCTGCGGCAAGGCCATAGAGGTGACGGCTGGATTTGCTGCCTTTGACCGTTTTGCTACCGTTGTGGCGGATACAGCGATAACCGGAAGTGATTTTGATTTTCTTTCCCAGCTTATCCCGGATGGTCTGGAGTTTGCTTGCCAGCTCAGTATCGACCATCTGAGAGCCGCAGCCGCAGGGACACTGGAACTCGTACCGTTCAAAATTCTCCGTGAGCTTTGTGTGGTCATCGCGGCCAAACGTAATAACAGACATTCAGAACTCTCTCCTTTCACACAAAATCGTGCTTTTCCAGTCGTTCGTCATAGACCCGGCTGATGTTGCTGATGGCGTGGGCGCATTTGTTGTTGGGGTAATCCTCATGTGTCCGGCAGTAGGTTTCGTAGTCGTGGATGATGGAAAGAATCTCATCAAAGTGTTCTTTCGTGTGCTTGGTATCATGTACCAGCTCATCGTTGAACCTCAAAATTTGAGTTCTCAGAAGGTCAGCATTGCGCTCATCATCGGTTTGGATGTGTTCATCAAGGCGGTTTTTTAGCTCCTTGATTTCTGCCATCAAATCAGCATTGAGGGCGCGGCCAATCCACTTTGCCAGAGTTGACCACGGATTGATGGGGATTTTCGATACTTCCAGTAGCGTCATAAGAATGACCGTTATGCCGCTGCCACCAAACAGAATATCTTGTAAGTTCACAGCCGTTCAGCTCTCCTTTCTGCCAGCTTGCAAAAAATGAGAGGAGCCCGGTGTGGGCTCCTCTGTTGGTATGGTGCAGTATTGGCAAGAACTGCACGGATATTGTTTTGCCGGAATGTAATAGCTGCGGCATTCCCCGCAGTAACCGTGGAACCCGCATTCAGGACCGCAGCTCTCATGCTGCCGGGTACAGAATTTCCCTGTCCAGTAGCGACAGCGAAACAGGTCTTTCTTCATGCAGCCTCCTCTGCGCGTACCAGAACGGTCTCGGCGCATATCTTGTCAATCAATTCTTGACTATCAACCTTTTGCAGCATCCCGACATAACCCTTGACCGTGCTCAGTGCGCGTGGCAGTGGAATCTTCCCTACCCTGTACCGATGCTGAACACCTTTCAGGTTCCGCTTGATGCTGAGCGTTGTGCTCTTCCGGATGTTGGCATGATGCGGCCACACCCGGTAGCCCACAAACTCGATTTCCTGACCGATGGGTCGGATGCAGGTTTTCCGATTCAGGTCCAGCTCCAGCACTTCCAGCAAGAAGCATTCGATGCGGTCTTTCCAAACTCGCAGTTCCTCTTTGCTGTTGTGCAGGATGATGATGTCATCCATATATCGAACGTAGTACCGTATCTTCAAGACCCGCTTGCAGAATTGGTCCAACTCGTTCAGATAGATGTTGGCAAACATCTGGCTGAGCAGATTACCTATCGGCATTCCGACATCGTAGAGCCGTTGCTCCAGAGGGACTTCCTCTGGAGCTGCACCTCTCGGCAGACCGAACGGTGTGTGCGGGCAGTCGATGATACCGTACAAAACGGCCAAAAGCCTTGCGTCTTTTATCTTTCGCGCAAGGATATTTTTCAAAATACGATGCGATACCCGGTAGAAATACTTGCTGATATCAAGTTTCAGATAGTACCAAGAACTTCCGTCCTCTTTACGAGAAACCTGCTCAGTCCAGCTTTTCAGCCGGAGCATCGCATCGAGTGGCCCTCTACCCGGTATGCAGCCATAAGAATCTTTTATGTATCCCTTGACCAGTATCGGATTGAGGACCCGGTAAATAGCCCATTGGACAACACGATGCCGAAACTCGATGGACATTATCATCCGCAGCTTCGGCTCATGGATATAAAAAATGTGATACTTTTCTATGTGGTATTTACCGCTGAGAATAGTCCATCGCAGCTCTTGGAGATTGCCCCATGCGTCATAGTTGAACGCAAGCACATCGGCTTGATACCTACGACCCTCGGTGGCTTTCTCCAGTGCGTGATACATATTCTCCATCGAAAATATCGTATTATAGACATTCTTTATTTTCATTGCTATCCTTTGAGCTCTGCGTATCACAGCTTTTGCGCATTGCTACTTGCGGTTTCCGCAGTTGTCAGCTGCTATGACCTGCCACTTCAGGAATGACACAGCTGACGGCATTTTTCTCCTGCCTTCCGGCCCAGAGCGGAAACAGGCTCCTTTATCCCCTCCGTACTGGAACAGCACCCGTGAGTGCTGAACTTCTGACAATGAGGGTAAAGCGGAGCGGAAGCCGATGTTGCCGTTCGCGTTAGAACGGGGGTTGTTGAGGTTCAGATAGAACACACCAGCTCTCGCGCCATTGTTCCAGTTGCCCCCACAAATCGGCAAACGTAGTAATACAGCCTGTTCCCGATGTGATTATTTCGGATTTTTGGCCTGTTCTTTTTGCCTCATGTTCATTTCCCGCTGATTGTTGCTCTCAATCCACTTACCCAGCATGTTGCCAATCTGGGTAAGATAGTCGTTCCAAATGAAAAACTTCTTTTCAGAAAGATACCGAAATTTATAGGATTTCTTCACATAGAACCGAAGTGTATCAAGGGCATCATCCATTTCGCGGAGCGTGGTTTTCTTGTAATGCCCTCGTTTCGCTTTGATGCAGAGGTCGATGATAACATCTATCTTGTGCTTGATGTCACTGACCAGTGCATACCGTTCATCGCGTGGAAATTGCTTTAGCGCATCATGGGCGTAATCGTACATATCGGAAATTTTTTCAAGAATTTCCATAGGGTCTTTATCAGCCATATTTTCCTCAAAAAAGCGACCGCAGGAAATCCTAAAAGGGTTTCCTGCGGTACTTCATCACATTTTCTTTATTTGACGGGCTCACTCCCGTTCGCCCATCAGAACCCAGCGATTCAGATTACAGAGATACATAAGCGGAGCGGAAGCCGACGTCGCCGTACGCGATAGAATGGGGGTTGTAGAGGCCCAGAGAGAACACACCAGCCCCCGCGCCATTGCGCCAGCCGCCCCCACAACGCGGCAAACGCTCTCCTACGCAGTCAATCCAATGACCGTCACCGCCGTAATCACCGCCCGGCTCCTCCGGGAACAGCAGGAGAGCCTTTGCCAGCTCAGGCGCGGCACTCAGGCCGCTGCCGAGGACGATATTGGCAAACTCGGAATATTCGCCAGCATCGGTCTTGAACTGCTCCGAGGTTTCGGGGATGAGCGTGATTTTGTTGGAAATCCAGTCATAGTGCAGGGTGTTCGCGGTGCTGGGTGCAACCAGAGAACCGTCTGCGGTGATGGCTTTCCACAGGGTAGAACTTGCAGATACATCGCATTCAGAACCCATTGCAGCGTTGTTGTAGGGGATGATGTTGATTTGGCCGTCCATCAGACGAGTACCAGTCTGCCATTCCCAGACATTACCTTTCATATCCTGAACGCCGAACTGCGTCCAGTCGTGGCCCCACGTTGCCGGGCCGGAACCAGTAAAGGTGCGGCCCGTATTGTTGTTATCCTTTGCGGATTCCTGCCCGCGCTCATGGGTGTATGCTTCATCGCGGCCGTAGTTGCTGTTGCCGTGCGGCATCGTCTTATTTTTGCGGCACCACAGCGCGATACAGGCCCATTCTGCCAGAGTGCTCAGGTGGAAGCCTGCGCCTTTGGCCTCACAAGCCTGTCGCGCATTGTCGAAATTGATATTCACGGCAGGGTCGCGGTGTGCCAGCGAGTAGGCACGGCCATTGATGATGATGTTCTGATACTTGGAATAGTAGAACGCGTCCTTTTCCACGCCGTTCACGGAGAACGCCGGATGAACATTTTCGGAGCCGCCAGAAATGAGCTCGGACATTTTCAGGCGGTTAATAGGAACATAGATGGACGGCAGATTCATGTCATCCAGCAGAACGATGTTTTTACCGCCAGACAGTTCCTTGACGGCTGCGGCCATCTGGTCATAGTTTGCCATATTCGGGTCCTCCTTACAGGGCGTAGAGCGTGAGAGTGACGTTGGTCATGCTGAACGGCACAGGGTCACGCTGGGTGATTTTCTCGCGGCTGGTCGGGTCTTCCGCGTTGTAGTCGGGGTTCTCCGTCTCGGTTTCGGTGTACTCACGGGCGGGAATCGCAATCTGTGCCACATAATCCCGGCCCAGACCAGTGGTGAGCATACCGAGTTTGGTCATGCAGATATCAACGGAAATAGGGTCATCCCGCTCCAGCTTAGCCAGATTCAGCATGAGCTCATCATCAAAGGTGATTTTGCTGCCCCGAACCACATAGGGAATCTTCTCGCCAACATTTGCTTCGATAACAGTCATCAGATAGTACCTACCTTTCTGGCTTCAGAATAAGCCTCATTGGTTTTTTGTGCGATGCAATCGGCCATTTCCCGCTGCAAAGAAGAAGCTCTGCAGGGGTCGATTCCGTACTCCCGCAGAGCCGCATTCTGCTGCTCATGCCGCTCATCGCCATGAATGATGATGTTTGCCATTATGCCGCGTTTCCTCCATGCACATAGAGTTTGATGGTCGCAGATGCCGCGCTTCCGGTGTATTTCACCTTAAAGCCGTTGGTCTGCTTGTCGTAAATTACCACATCGCCTACATTCGTGGTGTCACCCTGAATCTCAGCAGAAACGATGTAGTCCAAAGTATCGCGCCGGGTTCCCAGCGGGATGGTTTTTACACTATTGTTCGTGTAAAAATCCCCGGTGTTGGTGAGCGTTACCGTGATAACCTCGCCATCAAGGTTGTTCACCTTGGCATTGGTCTTGAGCAGGACCTCTGCCAGATACTCCGCAAGGAGCTCCGCTGCATTGATGCCGCCCTCCATGTTGTTCAGGTTGGTTTCATCAATGGGGGTTCCATCCTGAATGCCGGGAACGTCATCACGCCACATGGTCGGCGTATAGGAGCCCGTGGCATTGGTGCTCATATACGGCTGTTCTCTTCCGTTCATTATTCTTCACCTTCTTTCTCATAAATCGGAAACTCAAACTTGGTCAGAACGCCCTGATTGACGGCCCGCTTGACGCTCGTGGTGGAATAGCCACACTGTTTACCCGATACGTCAATGACGCGAATGGCCGTGATGGTCTGCGTTCCTGCGGATGTACGCGGGAGGCTGACCACCAGCTCAAGCTGCGTTCCGTTGATTTTCTTGGAATTGATGGTCGCCTCGTGCCATGAGCCGTCCGCCTGATACTCGAACTTCACAAGCGAATTGAGCCAATTTTCTCGGCGTTTGGCCATAAATTCCTGCGTCCAGAATGCCATCTCGACACCTCCTTTTATTTTCCACACGAAACGGTTCCGCATCGTCTGATGGTAGCCGCCGCGATATGGACCTTTACGCCAGCGTCAGCGGATGCCGCCAACGCCACCTGCTCTGCCGGGGGAGTTTCGCCGCCTCCGACAGTTGCTGTACCAGCAAGCGTGAGAGCTGCAAACCCGGTAGTTATCGAGCCGTCAGCCTCAACGCTGCTCCTCAAAACGGTTCCGTTTACGGCGCGAATCGGAACCGTGCCAGTAATCGTCTTTCCGGCAACACTCACATCCCGCACACTAAAATCAGAGTCAACCGTGATTTGAACATCGGTCGTTATAATCTCCCCTGTTGTGGAGCTGTAAGCTCTTCCGCCAACAACGACAGTACCTGTCAGCGTAGAATTTACCAGAGAGATGATTTCTTCAAATCCTGCATTCGTTTCAACATACACAAATTCCCCCAGAGTTCCCAGACGCGGGTACTGTCCGCACAAAATCTGGTTACAGAGTGGAACCGTATGTGTTGCTATCGTCCACCGGGCAATAGTTTCCACGACAACACGAATCAGGTATTGGAATTGAACCTGAACGCCAGCGGGCCGAATAGTCGGGACTTTGCCAACTTCAATTAGCCCGCCGCCCGGTCGCATCGCTGGCATAGTCAGGATGATAGTGGCCGGAAACGCCGGGTCTTCGTGGTAATATATCGGTGACATATTCCAGAGCATCGCCAGACCTTTGATGAGGTCATAGTAGGTGCAGGCGTTCGTGTTTTTCAGGACTTTGAATTTCAGGTATGCCCGGTAGTCTTCGTCATCCAGAACGTATGCAGACTCGTTGATACAGGCCAGCTCACCAGCTTCCAAGCGGCTCAAAACAACAATATCTCCGACACCATCAAGCTGCTTGCCGACTGCTGTATCAATTCCGCGCTTGTCCCGCAGGTCCTCAAAATACTGGCGCACCTCGTTGAGCTGCCGCCCGATGGTCCAATTCAAAGCCTCAATGGTGGCCTTATCCTTGAATTGCTCTGCAAGGTCATCATGGAGCCGCCGGATGTAATCAACCATCAATCACCACCTCAATTCGACTATCATCGGTCAGCGCACGTTCGCGGGGCGAGATGGAAACGCTGCGGAGATTGTACGCCCCCGGCGATGCACCCGCATCCGTGGTGGCAAACAGCCAAACATCAACGTAGTCGATGCCGGAAACTGCGATATTGAACTTCTGCGGGATAACATCCTCGCCCGCGCCCAGAGCGTTCATCTTCTCAAGAATCTGCTCTTTGATGAGGTCTACATAGTTGATGGGCGGGTTTACATTCCGGCTCAGGGTAACGCCAACCTTGAACCACACGCGCACATAGGTCGGGCGGTTGAAGCGGACGATGATTTCTTCACCGTAGATACCGTGCAGCGTGGTTTCTACGCTGCCAAATGTATTGATGCCGGGGGCCTTTGTGTTCAGGATTTGCTGAGCAATCTCGGTGGGGTCACCGCCATCAACCACAATTTCGATGCTATGCGGCCAGCGACCCGCGCTGTCAACCTCATCGGTGTAATTCTCATAGGGTGCAACGCTGACCACGCCCTGCACGTTCTGGAGGATAGCACTCTTGATACTCTCCAGCATCGCAAAGGAGCGATTGTAGATTTTTTCGGTGTACGATTTTCTGAGCTCAATATCGGTTTCTTCCAGCTGTCCAGCAACATACTCTCCAACATTCGTGACTTTGCTGAGGCCAGAAACTGATTTGACGATTTTCGTAATAACACCGCTTGGAATCAGGATATCGCCGTCATCGACCGTGGCAAACTGCACGATACTGCCAACCGATGAGGTGGTGAGGTTTTCGGAGAGGACCAGCGTGTTGGAGCTGGTTTTATCGGTTGCCTCGATGAGCAGCGTGTCGGTGTCATCAGCCAGAGATACGCTGAATGCCTTGTCCGTGATAGCCGCTTTCAGCTGCTCCAGCGTTTCGCGGGTGCTCTTTTGTGGGTCGGGAGTGATGGTGTACAGTGTTCCGTTTATCGCCACACCAAGAGCCGCCGTAGCCTTTGGCGATGCCAAAACCACAGCGGCTTTATTGAACGACGTTCGGGTTATCATACCATCCACCGGGTTTCGGAGGCTGGTTTCCGGGCTGGTGTCGGAAGCAATCGTTGTTCCTGCGGGAATGAGCGTTCCGTCTACGCCCGTACAGAGAATGCGGTAATAGGACTTTGTAGCTTCGCCACGAGTTGAACCGCCATACTGCGCAGCGTTGTCCAGACTCGCTCCGGTTGCGCTGGATGGGTACTGCGAATGATAAATAGCCGTTCCGAACTCCCACAGCTCCGCGATGGCATCAGCCACATTGGTCAGATAGTGATTCAGAAAAGATTGCGGATTCTGGCGGGTGTTTTTCCCGGTGTATTTTGTCAGGTCATCGTGCATCTCGTCCAGAATCACATCGAGCCTCTTAGGATTCGGCCCCTGTTCCGTCAATCCGTATTTTGCCACGGAATTTCCATCTCCTCTCTAAAAGTTTCCTCATCGGTGGTAAAAATGACGCTTACCGATGCCCTGCGGGTTGCTTTGTCGATGTTGAACTGAACGTCTGTCACATCGGTAACGCCATCCACTGCGGTCACGGCATCTCTTATCAGCCCCCGCAATTTCGATTCATTCGGGTTCTTTATGAGCAGCTGTTCAAAGTAAGGAAAGCCCAGTTCCGGCCCAAGCCGCCATTCGCCGAAAAACCAGCGCAGCCGAATGCGCACCGCCTGAACAATACTTTCGGTCAGAGCGACATCTCCGCTGTCTGTCAGCTCCAAATCCCCTGTTGCATCGAGTTTGAAGTCTACCATGTTGTTCTCCTTTACTGGAATCAAGGAATCGGAGTTCCGGTTTCGCCGCTGAGCGGGTCTGTATGCTTATGAGTCAGGAGGGCCAGCGTTCCGTTAGATGCCTTAACATCGTCACGCGCCACAATCCCGCCTTTGACAGTCAGGTTTCCAACAATCGTCACTCCGGAAGAATTGATGGTGAGGGTCGTTCCCCCTGCCTTTACCTGTGCTTCTTTGGATGAGCTCACAGTGAGCTTCGTACCGTTCACATTGACTTCGGTTATTTTGGGGGTGATTTTCACCTTTGTGGAATCAGCGGCGATTGCCACTCCATCTTCATCGCAAGCTATCTTCATGGTAGCATTGCCCTTTGGAGATAAACCCGGAATTGCAATAGCGTTGCTAAGGTCGAACGCAAGCTCTGTGTCCGTTTCGCGGTCGTACATCCAGTAGTCAAGCGAACGCTCACTCATAATGAGCAAGCAGCCGTCTCCTTTCTTTACGGCCCATGCAACGGTGACTTTTTGACTTTGCGGGAAAACAACTGGAACCCCAGCTATTTCCGGGTAGTCCAGCATGGTCCCATCCGGCTTTTTGAATTTAGCTTTTGGCTGTACGGTGGCGATGCCCTTGTCCGGGTCGTACTCCTTGATTTCTCCCGGTACAGCGGTGTGAATATTTTCGAGCTGAGCGAGGACACATTTGTTAATCTGGTCCACGACTTCCTGCATCATTATTATTTCACCTCCAGCAGCCGCGCCGTGCAGGTCCACGAGCCTTCCATGTTGTCACCATCAATGGTCACGGAATAGACTCTGAAGTATCCCTCAACATATTTGCTCTTGAGGTGAACGTAATCGTCAATGTCGATAGCTGCGTTCATCAGGTACTCCACATCCCATCCGTAGCTATACCCTTTATCCTCATTGGAAATTTGGACACGCTCAGGGATACCTATAAGCCCTGTTTCGGGAGAAAGCTCATACACCTCGCGGCTCATCGTATCGCCCGGCTTTTTCACCTGTAAGACGCCATTGTTGATGCTCCACGTCAGGCCGCAGGTATTACAAGCCTTTGTCAGCACATTCCGAGCCGGGCCAACATAGCTGTACCCATTCGGAATGTCCTTGAACTCCGCATTGTAGGAAAACGAAACGGTCACGCCCATCTGGTCCGCTGCGTCCTGAATGAGCGTTTTGCAGTTGATGGAGCCGGAGTAGCTGACCGAAACGTAGGTGTCGCGAATGGCAATGCGGTTATCGACCAGCTCAATATCAGTGGCAATATCGCTTCCATCCTGCTTTCGCTTAGCGTAGGTGACAACACCAGCAAATATCAGCGGGCGGGTGTTTCCATACCCTGCATGGAGTGAAACAACGCAGTCATCTTTGTTCAGTTCTGCAATGTGTTCATCATTCAGGTTCCAGATGGTGACCTTTGCTGTGTTCTGGCTGTTCGTGTCGGCCTTTTCAACTGAAAAGTTGATGTGCAGGGGTCGGAGCCCGCCGCCAATCTCAAAGCCCTCATCTCCAGCCTTTCCCGCCGCCAGCCTATATTGGCGGTCAAAATTGGCCATCGCGCAGCCCTCCTTTCTGTAACAAAAAAGGGAGCCGCAATGCAGCTCCCTAATCTTCGGGTAATTATTTCATTTGGACCAGCTCTTTTTTCATCAAAATGCACTCCAAAATGATGTTGTCCAGCCGCTCCGCAATGGATTCTTTCTTCAGCGGCAAATGCTCAGGTTCTTTCGGTGCTTCAGCAGCTTCCGCCTTTTCGGAACGCAGCTTCTCAGCTGCCATCCTGCATCCGATTTCCTGCGCTTGAGGAATGACCGTGTTGATTATCCACTTGCAGTCATCATTCATCACAGGCTTTTTGTTCATGAACTTAAGCGCGTTCTCAGCCGTGAAGAAATAGGTCTGGACCTTTCCACGTTTGGTTTCATTCTGCCAATCAACATAGCACTTTACTGCCTCGATTTTGCGGCGGTTCTGGCTCACCGCCTTGCCCGGTGCTTTATATCCGGCTGCGGCCGCAATGTCATTTCCACAGAAAAGAGGAGTTCCATCCTGTTCATAGATGACACGGACTTGGCGTTTGCTCTTGTCGGTGAAAGTTTGGCACTCAGTCATTGCGCTCACCTCCGAAGAAGCAGTTCTGAAGCTCTCGGTTTCTGGAATCAAAAGCCTCCCGCAGAATGATGACTGCACGTTCAGCCTGTTCCGGCTGGCCCTCAACAAGAGCCGTATCCACCATGTCGATTGCCACGCCAATATCGCCCATTCGGATGATGGCGGTTTCCATTTCCACTGTACTCATAGATATGTACTCCTTTGTTCTTGAAAGAAGCTCATGCCTATGTTATAATCAGATAAGCAGAGCTTCATATTGCTCTGGGAAACACTGTGAGAACCAACGGGTACTTTCTGAGGGTAGGCCGTTGGTTCTTTTTTGTTTCCCGGTTTACATATACATTCTAACATACCATCTTGGTAATGTACAGTAAAGTTACCAATGATATAACGTAATTTTTGTATAATACCACTATGGTAAGTCCACGAAAAGTCAGGCCGAAATAAACGCAAATTGTGCCTTGCCATCGGCAAAATCCCGTCTTCCGATGCTTTCCTTTTCGGTAAGTGCAGCAAAAATCCCCTGTGGCATATTCTTCGTGCTGTGGAACAGGTTGAGCGGAAATTGAGGTACAATCTTTACTCCAATTAGCAACGGCTCGCCCAGAGAATTGAGGATGCCGAACATCCAGTAGCCGCCTGTATCATTCCATGTGAAACGAAGCTGATACTGACTGCCCTGTAATGAAATTCGGGAAACACTGTCGTTCATATCTGGAACTTCAATGACGGTGTAATCCATGCACACTCCTTTCAGAGCAGCCCGAAGCTGCTTGCAGCGTTGTAAAGGACCGAGCCACCAGATTTACTGCCAGAACCGGAGCCGCTGGAGCTGGAGCCAGAAGCTGCGGAGGTGGTGCTTGCTGCCTTTGTACTAGCCGTTCCAGCAGATTTCCCGGTCGCGCCAGATTTTCCGTAGCTGTCTGGTATCTGGGTCGTGGTCGATGCTGTGACCGTGATTTTCTTGAATGTAATCGGAATCTCGCGAGCATAGCCAACCTCCGCCGTCTTTTTGATATTCAGGTTAGAGATGGCCATGTTGGTATAGACCGCATCCGAGGTAATCACTTCAACTGGAACCTTTGCGAAGTACAGGCTCTCCAGCCGTTTCACAACAGCTTCAGTTTTGCCCTTGTAGGAGCCAGTTCGGTTTCTCCATGTCACAGGGGTATCGGTCACAAAAAGGGTCATCGTCAGAGTGTCGGCTTTCAGGATGATGGCGTCTGTGACATTAAACCCAGCCTCTGTCGGGTACTCAGGCACATCGGCCTCATATCCCTCCTCAGATTCCAGCAGGGCATCAAACTCAATGCCGCCAACGCTGACAGGCTGTTTTGCTCTTGCCATAATCTTTCACCTACTTTGCAAACGCCAACGCCCGCGCCAGCTCCCCGGTGGTATCAGCTGCCGCCTTATCCATTGCCTTCGAGCTCTTTTGCTGTCCGGCCCGGTCACCGTTGAACTGGTTATTGATATTGACGTTTTGAACGATGCTCTTTCTTACGGTATTGGTGCTGTTCGTGATGTTCTTTGCAGTACCCGGCAGCACAGAGCTGGTTTTCTCTGTGGTAGGGGTGTTTCCGACAATAGCCCGGATTCCAGAGAGTGCTGTTTGGAGATACGCCCCAGATTCCGGGTTTTCAGCAACAGAGCGTTTCCCTGCCGCTACCGCCTTTGCAACACCGCCAACGATGCCCGAAACGATTCCACCAAGTGAAATGTTCGGGCTCTGAGGCTGAGTTGATTTGCGGCTATCTTCTGGCCAGTTAATCGGTGGCGGCTCCGGCTGTTTTGGCCAGTCAGGGAAGTTTATGGAGGGGAACGGCGGAAATTCCGGGAAGTCCCCCTCATTGTTTTCCTCTCCGGTGTCAGCGGGTTCCGGGCCGGATAGCCGTCCGATGATATCCCGCAGCGCATCGGAAACCTTGCGCTTGCCGGATGCAATGCCCTTGACCGCGAGGTCCGCCAGATTGGAGATTACTTTTCGGATTCCTGTATCAGTCTTGGGCTGAGGGGATTCTTTTTTGTCTTCCGGCCAACCGACCTGCACCGTGGTGGGCTCTGCTTTCTGCTCAACAACTTGCGTGGTCTGCGGCTGCACATAGGTGACCGTGCTAGGCTGCTGAACAGCATTAGTCGGAATCGCCGGGACAGTGTTCCCTTGTTCAGGTTCTTCCGGCTGAGTAGCTGACTGCACAGTGAGTGACATATCGCCTGTGATATCCCGCAGCGCATCGGAAACCTTGCGCTTGCCGGATGCAATGCCCTTGACCATGAGGTCAATCATGTCGGGCATATAGGTGTGGAAGTCACTCAGGGGGCCGTCTTCTGGCTCAGAGAAGCCGAGGAAAGAACGGATTTTCGAGGCCACGTTGCTGGCCGCTTTTCCGATTTTTCCAACCGCAGAGGTAATGCCCGAAACTATGCCGTCAATGATATCTGCGCCCCACTGAACGGCTTGCGCGGGTAGTGCTTTTATCCAGTCTATCGCATCCTGAAAACCCTGTACGATTACATCGCGGATTTTCCCGATGGTGGATTTGATGCCGGACAGCAAATTCAGGGCGGCTTCTTTGATTTGGTCCCAGTTTTTCCAGAGGAGAACGCCAATGGCAATCGCCGCAGCGATGGCGGCGATAACTGGTCCAAATGCCCCGGCCAGAATCGAGATGACCGCAGCGGCCACCTTGATAACCACGATGATGCTCTTGACGATGACAAAACCCAGTTTCAGCACTGCGATGACCGTTTTCACAACCGAAATAACGGTCAGTATGATGCTGATGATGGCCGAGATACCTTTTACGGCAGCGATGACAGCCACCACGCCCACGGCAATTCTGCCGATGGACTCACCGATGTCCGTCCATTTTTTCTTGTCAACCTTCCCGCTCGACAGTTCCTTGAAGAACTGAGCAATGCCGGGAGCCACCTGATTGACTTTTTCCTGAATCGCATCGAATGCCACACCGATGGCTGAGCGGATGCCCTCGAATATTGGAACTACAACATTTCGGATTCCATCAGCTATGTAGCCAACGGCCTCTTTGATTTTGTTCCATGTTCCGATGATGTTTTCGCGCAGCTTGTCGCAGTCTACACCAGCTCTTTCGAGCATGGTTCCCAGCAAGCTATTATCACCGCGCATGAACGCGATGAAATCATCAACCGCCAGAGCCAGCATCAGAAAGATGCCAAAGAACAGCAGAGCCTTTCCAGCTCCAAGGTTCAACGCCCTTGCTAGCTTCATAAACCCGCTGGCTACTGCTGTGATTTTCTGGATGTTCATAACCACGAACATCGCAGCTAGTGCGCCAGCGACAACGGCGATGACACGCTGAGAGCCGCCCAGTTTATCCGTCAGTTCTGTGAGTTTCTGGAGCCAGTCACGAACCATCGTCAGGCCCTTTGCTCCAGTGCTCAGAATCTTCTGATAGGTCGGCAGGAAAAATTGGCCAATAATGGTCTTTATCTCTTTCAGCTTGGCTATATAGCGTTTCTTGGTGCTCTCATAGGATTCGAGGCTGCGCTGGCAGTCACCGATAGCGTCCGAGCTTTGGGACAGAATCGCCTGATAGTTGACCTGCATTTTAGTCAGCTGGTCAAGTTTATCATAAGTCCCGCTCAGGCCAAGAGTGGCCATCGCCTGCGCTCTGGTTGAATCGTTCAGGACGGCTCCCAAAGACTTTGCGGCCTCAGATTCACCCATGACAGCTTTCGTCATGTTATTCACAGAGGCCGTTTCATCCAGATTTCCGAAAGAGGCCAAATCAAGAGCCAGCGTGGTCATCTGTTCGGACAGTTGCGCACCAGCTTCGCGGGTCATACCAAAGCCGACCAACAAATTCTGCTGGTCGGCCAGATATGCCTTGATGTCATCCTTGTTGCGACCTATCGCGTCTGAGTAGTCCTGCGCCCACTGGTTGACCTCATCGCTGGTTTCACCAAAGACAACATCAAATTTATTCTGCATTTCCTCAACTGAGGAAGCAACTTCCACAAAGCTGTCGATTGCGGATTTTACTCCGGCAACGGAGAGCGTGATGCCGATGGCCCCAAGAGCTTTTGAGGCCATCGACTTCAGCGATTTGATGCTTCCCTCTACCTTTCGCTCTGAGGACTCATCAATTTTGTAGCCAAACAGGATGCCGATATCACGAATCGTCATGCCGATGCCCTCACCTCCTTTGCCATATCCTCAGCGCGTCCCGCCTCCACATCCTGCTCCATGAGGTATAGAGCGTAGAGCTTCAGAGCCTCATCCAGCGTGTAGCAATTTTTCAGTTCCCACATGGATGCAAGACGGGCTTTGATGAGGATGTACATTCTCAGCTCAAGCTCTGAGAAACCGCTAAGGTCGAGGTCGCCGTAGCGTTCTGCGCTGCCGCCTTCTTCTTCAGACCCTCTACGACTTTGCCAAATCGGGCGGCGAGCTTCTTGAAAAAACCGTTGTAGTTGGTGCGGATGACCTCAAAGGCCAGAATGAACATATCCTGCACATCGGTGCAGAACACCTCGTTGGCGAGGTCTTCAGACAGCAGTCGCGTTTTTTCGCCCGGCACTTCGATGGAAATATTGTTGCCGGAGAGCAGAAGATGACGGAGGATTTTCTCGACCTTATCGCCATCCAGCTGCGCGAACGCACTGGCCACGGCGGGCGTGGCATCCTCAACGTCAATATCCAGCAGACCGTTATCTTCCTTGTCGGGGTCAACGGCGGCGATGAGCGGGGCCAGACCGGACACCAGCGGCAACACCAGTGCCGCCAGCTCACCAGTCAGGTTTGCGGCCTTAAATGCAGGGAGAGGACGAATATAGTAGATATTCTCCCCTACCTTGACTTCGCGGGGTTCCAGCTGTTTCATGGTGAGCCTCCTTATTCAGTCATGACAGCAGATGCAGTGTCGATTTCCCACTCGCGGTTGTTGGTTTCCTTGCCACGAGTAGTGGGAGACTTCTTGATGACCCACGCTGCCTCAGTTGCAAACAGCAGACCGCCACGCAGGTCCTTGATAAGGACCGGGAAAAGACCGTTGCCCGTAGCACGGTCATAGTCAGCAATATTGGAGAAGAACGAATTGCTGTCACTGTTCTGAAGCAGGGTGATTTTCACCTTGTAGGTGTTGTCAGGAGAAATCGAGCGAGCGATTTCTCCGTCACAGCCAACCTTTTTGGTGATACCATCGCCGTTCGGTTCGATGTTGATAAAGCTGTCATCGGCATAACCGCTGACAATGTGCGTACCACAGGCAACAACGACCTCTTTCGGGTTATACGTTTTGATTGCATCAGCCATTTAGATTTCCTCCTTTACAGGTTCTCGTTGGTCAGGCAACCCTTGACCTCGACTGCATGGATAGCACCAGCAAGGCGGGCAGAGAAGCGGCAATCTTTCAGGTTGCGAGATGCCTTCTGGGTGCTGCTGATGTCTGCGGCCAGCGGGACAGAGGTGGTATAGCCCGGAATCTCGTTGCCATCAGAATCGTACTCAGTAGGAGCGATGCCGCCGTACTTCTGGCCGTCTTTCAGGGATGCAAGCATCTGATTTTCGACAAGGCCGATGCCGTTGTCGATGTAGGCAACCTTCGGATTGACCACCAGCAGATTCACAATGCGGGTCTGCATATCGTTCTGGAGCCAGTCACGGAAGCGGATGACATCAATCCACTCGCCGCCGTTGGTCTTGCCGCCCTGCGTGATGTTCTTGGATGCAGCATTCATAACGAAGCTGAAGTTGGCCGCTTCCAACTTCTTGATGTATGCGCTGGTCAGCTTGGCCGGAGAGATGCCGGAAACAGGCATGAGAGCCCACGTTTCCTCGCCAGCATGATAGTTCATCGCTTTTACGGAAACCGCAACAGCTGCGCCGTATTTATTCTCCGCAGGAATGTCATCGTCAGACTGGTCAGCGGTTTCCTTCGGGAAGAACGGAAAGCTGCGCAGATACAACCCCGTTTCAACGATGGGATTCTCAGGGTCATCGTCAATGTAGCCGCAGAGCTTGTTCTGGGTTTCTGTCCACTGGATGACCTCTTTGACCTTTGCATCATCCAGACCAACAGGGCAGACGCAGTACCAACCGCTTACAGCCAGCGCGTGCTCCATAATGGAAGAGATGGCAGTCAGGGCGGGCGTAATGTTGCCGCCGCTGTCGGACTCGCTGAGAAAGGCAACGTAAACATCGTGCGGTTTGGGACTCTGGGAAAACGCCACACGTGCAGCCACACCAACCGGGTCAGCGTTTTCGCCAGTGGCAACCACGCCGAGAGCGGTGAGCTCGTCCAAGCCGCTGTATGCAGCAACAGCCTCGATGCTGCCCTTGGGCTTTGCCGGAGCAGGGCCGAGGATGAGGATGTTGTCAAAGCTGGCATTGTCAGAAATAGGGGTTGCCAGCGAAATATCAACCGTACAAATGCGGTCGAGTTCCATGCTCATATCTTTGTGTCCTCCTTAACAGACTTATCATTGATTTGAACATTCGTAAAATAGCCGGATTCCTCCTTGACCAGCGCAGGGTTTCCGCCGCCGCTTGGTGTCATGGTGGATTCCGGCTCAATGGTTTCGGGTTCGCCCGGTTTGATGCTGGACAGGTCCAGCGTCCCGGTGTAGCCGATTGCTTCCATCGTAAAATAGACCGAAATCTCGAATGATGCCCGAAACTCATAATTCGTATCATGAATAAGGCCCGTCAAATCGCGAACTTCATTCGGAATCACAATGGAAATATTTTCGTGGTCGCACCATTGCGTTGCATACGGAGAGTTCAGAAAACTCGAAAACGAGAGCAGGTCTTCTTCTGCGGTATTCTCCACAATCGGAGTGAAACCCGGCTCTGTTTCTTCCTGACGGCCATTTGTGAAAAGGTCGATTTGAACAGGAACGGATGCCGGGTAATAGCTGACAGGGTGGCCATCAATAAACCGCATGGGCGGGTCTCGTGGTCTATTGACAGAGCCAAAAGTCAGGGTAACAAGAGGCGAACTCGGTTTCGGCGTAAAGCTCTGCTCAGAATAGCGCACGGTTGCGCCAGTGAAATAGAGCTCTGTAAGCTGCCGAATCAGCTTTTTGAGCGTTCCAAAGGTCATAAGGTGTATCCGCCTTTCCCATCCGATTTGAGCTCAGGAGCTGGAAATCGTTTTGCTTCGCCCTCGGACACCAGAGTAAATTCGCTGCAACAATGGCTCAGCATGGTGTGGTCCCAGCCTTGAGAGCTTACGCACTCGTACCAGTGTCCCACCGGGTCCATGTTTCCCTGATAGAAAAGCCAATCGCCCCGCGTTCCTGCAGAACGGTCTGCCGGAGTTAGAACCGTGTCACCGAATGCCCGCATCCGCTTGTTCCGGCTCTCGCCCTCTGGCAATGCCTGAAGTTCATCCGAAGAAAGCGGCTGGACGTTGAGCGAAACAACTTGGTCTGTATATGGAGCTCGGCCATATCCATCAACGGTTTGTTCTTCACCGAATCGGCGCAGAACAAAAGCACGGCGAAAAATCCCGATGCCCATATCACTTCTCCCCTTTCTTGCGGATTACATATTTGACCGACTGGCGCATTTTGCCAGTGTCAATCAGAGGTTTGTCCGATTTTTTCTTACGGATGGTAGATGGAGCATTGGGAATGTATTCGCCGTCCACAATTTTTTCCTGCACAATGCCAACACCAAAAACACCGACCTGCTTCAAGCACTGCTCTGCCGTTCCGCCCGCCGAAATGGTCTTTAACTGGTTTGTGCAAAACTGATTGATTTTGTCGGCGTTTTCATCTACGCTCTTGCGCAAAAAAGGCCGAGATGGAGCCGTAGATGTACCGAGTTCGTTGAACATGGCAATTTGTGCCATATCCACATTTCGGTCATCCACAACTTTCCCGGTCTGAAAGCCAACGAAAACTTCTTTGTTGGCCAGCTCCTCCAACTGCCGAAAGAATTTTTCGCCGTCCGGCGTCAGGCGGTCCCATCCGCCAGTCATCGGCATTCTCCTGCAGAACGGATGGGAATTACGACCAGCCGCCGCAAAGTCAGGTATTCCAGACCGTACTGCGTCAGTGCAAGCTCGGCATCAACCGTCAGATTCGTGCCTTGACTTACGCTAAAGCTAATTGAGGTGCTTCCCTCCGTGTAGCTGCCGATTCTCAGGGAATCGCCCACGGTTCCGTACTGGTTGTTGCCCTGCCCGGCCATCTTCAGGCGATGAGCCGTCAGGAGGGCCAGAGCTTGAGCATACAGCTTACCGAAGACTTTCTGGCTTATCAGCGGTGCCGTGAGGTCAATCCATGATTTCACTGTGTCATCGTCCAGAGCCTCAAACTCAGTGGCAACCATACGGAAAATCTTTACGGCATCTTCCATGGGTTACTCCTTCTTTGCGGCGGCACGTTCCTTGACGGTGCTCAGGTTACCCTGACGAATGAGGTATTCCAGTGCGGAGTTTTCATCATAGCCAGAAACCTCTTTGGTTTCGCCCGGAAGGATGACTACCTCGCCAACGCTGACGATTTTGTTACCGATGTTTTTCAGCTTCATTTTGCGACCTCCGTATAATAAAAAATTGGGAGCTGCCACGCCTTCTTGTGCAGCAGCTCCGCGATGATTAGCAGATGCCCGTGGCAATCAGCAGGGACATCGGATAGTAGATGACAGCACCAGCAGTGCGGGCCTCGCAAGGCACGACCATCTCCAGACCCTGCGGCTGGACCGGGTACTGCATGAACGACAGCGGGTTCTCGATGCTGAACTTCCGGGCGTCGTTTTTGAACAGCAGCGCAACGCCCTGACCGTTGGAATCAGCAGCGTAGGGGTTGGTGTCGGTGCTGTCGGGGTCCAGCTCCGGGCAGGAAACGATATTCGGAATGTCCTTGATGTTGTCCTGAATGTACTTCAGAACGGTGGTGGCAGTGCCATCAATGCGGCGATTCTGAATGTCAATGTATGCCTCAGAGGGCAGGGCCAGCGTGTCCGGCTTCTCGACCTTCTTGGTGACGCGGGCCATCTGCTTCAGCATACCGCTGATGTCGGCCAGAATCTCATCAGCGGTCTTGTCCTTCCACTTAACGGACTTGGACACACCAGCGACAGGAACATACAGAGGAATGTCATTGTCCTTGGACAGAATGCCCTGAAGCCCGGTTTCCTCATCGCCGCACCATGCGATTTTGTTGTTCAGATAATCAATCTGGTAGCGGGCAGACTCAGCCTTGCGAGCATCCAGAGATTTGCCCGCCATAGCAGAAGCGCGCATCTCCTGAACAGAGTAGCCGTAGCTGTCGCCAAGGGACTTGATGATGGCCGTAGTGGGCTTGCCCTTCACATCAGCACGGGGCAGGTCGGTGGCGTAGTTGCTGATAATCTTCGCCATGCCGGTCTTGTCGTAGCTGTAATATGTGACCGTTTCTGCGCCGGGGTCAATCTCGCTGGACATCGGAAACAGACGCAGGGCGGTGAGCTCCGGGTACTCCACATCATAGGACTGGGACTTCACATAGTCCAGTTCACGAGCGAAGAACACGGACGCAGCCATCTCATCATCGAAGTTCATGCGGGGAGTTTCGACCAGAGCAGCGGGGATTTTGGAGCTCATCAGAGCCTCATAATCGTGCTGGTCGTATCTCATGGATTTCTGCTTGTTCATACGATTTTATCCTCCTATTCTCAAGCGTGTTCTGCTGCGGAAGCAGCCGTGGCAGGAACGCCATACAGCTCCACAGGTGCGATGCCGTTGTTGGCCGCACCGAGGAAGCGGCCCGGAAGCTCCACGCCGCCAGTAGTGGCGAAGAAGCCAGCCTCATCACCGTCAACCAGCAGGTGCAGAGCACCGCCATAGGCCGGAGCTGCGCCATTGGCCAGCTTGACCCAGATACGGCCACGGCGCATGACGCCCACACCCTGACCGTTCAGGATGTAGAGCTTGCCCTCCAAGTCCTGCTGACGGTCAAAGCCGTTCACCAGAACGCCCTCAAAGTCGGTAGCCTTGCTGGATGCAGTGGGAATCGTGACGTTGCTGCCCGGAGTATCACCGGGAACCACGCCCATGCCAAAGGTCAGCTTGCCACTAGCCGCAGCGTTGGTACGGGAATCCACCGGATAGTGGTACATATCGTAGATGCCGCCCGCAATGCCCTTGCTGGTGGCGTAACCGTAAGTCTTCTGAACACCCATCTTATTTGCCCTCCTTGTTCATGCGGCGGTCAATCATGCGCTGGCGGGCCTCGGAAGCGGAGCTGGTCTGCTTGGCCGGGGCCACACCATCGCCATGCATCATCTGACGCCGCTGGTAGTTGGTGTCTTTGCGGTCGGAAACGGCCATGTCGAATGCTGCGTTGATATAGGCAGCACTCTTGCCGTCCAGATGCAGGGTGGGCTTCAGCTTGCCCAGAACAGCCTTCTTGGCATCCTTGACACTCATGGTTTCCAAACCGTCCATATTCAGGCGGTCACCCACACGCACCACGCGCAGCAGCTCACCGAAGTCGTTGGCCGAGTCCGTGTTGGTCTTCTTCTCGCCGTCTGCAGGCTGAGTATCTTTACCCGATTCCTCATCGCCGTCATCCAGATTGCCCTCGCAGCCTGCGCCATCCTTTGCCGCGCCGGGGGCAGAAGCCTCTGCTCTGAGGACATCAATGACGCCCAGCAGGGTGTCGATGTCCTCGTCCTGCTGAGCGATAACGCCCATCGCGCCGGGCATATCAGCGGGGTCACCGTCTGCATCGCGGCGGTCACGGCGGTCCTTGACCAGCTGCACGGAATCCGGCTTATCCTGAGAGGCCGGGTCGTTGTCAGTTGCGCCCTGCACAGGCGGCTCTGCGCCGGTGCCACCATCTGCTGCTGCGCCGGAGCGTTCTGCGCGGCGTTTCTTGAATGCCTCCACCGCAGCCGCCAGCTCTTCAGGGGTGGGAGCGCCATCAGTTCTCTTTTTCTTGTCCATGTTGAGTTTTACTCCTTTCAGATAATCACGGCCCTGTCCATCCATGTTGAGGCGGGCCTGTTCACCAGCTCTGGCCTTGTTGACCAAAGCAAGATGATTGATTTCAATGTCCCGCTGAACCGCATCATAGGGCTGGCCCTCCCAGACGCCCGGCGTTTCATCCAGACGCAGGTTATAGCCGCAGGACAGTTCCCGCATCCCGGACCGTTTCACACTATCAACGTCATGGATGACGATTTCTGCGCGAACATCGTTGCCATCGCGGTAGCCGTTGGAGAGAATCGTGCCGATTCCCTCCTCCTGCACATTCTCGGTGTCAACATAGCCCGCATCATGGGTAATGATGATGGGCTTGCCCTTATAGGACGCAAGGCTCTTTTCAGCAAAGACTTCTTCAGGCAGTCGCAGCTCCCGGCGTTCTGAGCCGTCCGGGTTGTGATAAACAAAAATGCCAACTGACGTCACAATCGGGTGGTCTACAAGGTAGCCCTCGTCCGTGAAGTAAGTGGCATCCAGCGGCAGACTGTCGAATCGCTGTACTCTTTCGTTATTGTTCATGTGAACCACTCCTCATCGAGTATTACAAAATGACTTCATCCACGGCCATCACCCCCTTTCGCAACAGGCAGGTTGATGGTTTCAAAATTGAAAACAGGCAGTGCGCAGCAGCGGCACTGGTAGTCTTTGCCGGGGTGACATTTCCGCCCGGTCTTTGCATCGACCACAGGCGGGTCATCCCAGCTGAACCGTTTATGATTCAGGGCGGCGTGACTTGGCCGGACTCGGCTATCTCCAGAGGTCGACCACTCATATTCCGTAACGCCCGCGTCCCGCTGCTGCTGTTGGGTAATATCACCGTTCAGTTTGGCAATCTGGTCACGGGCCAGAAGTTGAGCGTGTCGGCGGTCTACGCTATATGCCCGCTGAATCTTTTTGACGATTGCCGTTGTGGTTTCGCCGTTCTGGTAGCCTTTCAGAACGATTCCCCGCATACGGCCCAAGCTGTCCTGCGGGATGGTTTTGATGAGCGAAACATTATCATCTACCCAGCGGGTCATCAGCGTCTTGTACAGCTCTCCGGCGTAGTAGTCATCCAGCAGGTCAATGCCAAGCGTGGACTTGACCGCCTTCTTCCATTCCCGGACGCTGAGCTTCCGGGTCAGGTTGGCCATCGCTTCGATTTTTTGCCGTAGCCCAAATTGCGTCACGCGCCTCTCCAGCTCTACCGACATTTTGAAGAAAACCCGCTTCACCGTGGCGATGAGGTCGGAATCATCATCGTTGCGGCTGGTCGGATTGAGCTCAGCCTGTGCCGCATCCCGAATCTCCGGCAGGTACTCTTTCAAGAGTTGGTTCACAATTCGGATGTAGGAATTTGTGAGCCGTTGAAACTCGCGCTCGGCTTGCGCTGGGTACTTAAGTGAATATTTGCATATTAGCTTTTGATGGCTTCCGAACCTATGCTGAAGCAGGTCTTGAACCATGTGTCCGTGGACAATATCGTTCATCAAATTCACCTCCTTTTGGAGCTTCAAATGGTCAAAATTCAAAAAATCGAAATCCGGCTGTTTCGTTTCAGTTCAGGCACGATTTTATAGCCCCTAACAAGTTCTGAGAAACGGCGATAGGGGTCAGCATGAATAATTTTGTGTTGAAGATTTCATAAGGCCCAAAATAGCCTCGTTTTTGCTGTTTTGTTTTCCGCCAAATTCTCCGCGATGCCCGCACACGCTATCGTTGGAAGATTTGAACAAAGTGAAAATCTGACAACGAGATACGGTTTGGTACGGTATGGTACGGTTATAGGCGGACAGTCCAGCGGAACGTCCGGTGGACATTCCATCGGATTTTGACCATTTTTCGAGGTGTTTTGAATGAATATCCAAAATTCGATAGAATTATGCGCATATTTAACATTCGTCCTCTTGAAGAAATCCGACCATTCTAGTGGTTGTGGTGGAAAAACTGGTTTACAATATCATTTTCGTGGTTTACAATTCAAAACCTATCGGTAAATATCAAAAGAACCCCCGCACAGAAAGCAGCTTCCATGCGGGGTGCAGGTGGAAAATGGAGTACAGCTGATGCTTGCGGCGCATCCGACAGGCAAAGGGCGAAGGGTGCGAGGAGCCCCAGAACCAAAGAGCCGGGAATAGCAGACCGAAAGGAAAACATGAAAATACCCCCTTGCGGGGGGTGGCACAGCGAGATGGATTTGAACCAGTCAACCTACGGTTTTGGAGACCGTTGCTCTGCCAGTTGAGCTATCGCTGCATATAATAGAGCCGCCGTGAAGCGGCTCAGATTTTGGCTCAGGCGGGATTGCAGCACAGCAGCCGGAACGTGGCCCGGCCCTTGGGCGTGATGAGCGTCTGGGTCCCGGCCCAATCGCTGTATCTCCCCTTGCCTTCCTTGACCTCGAACAAGCCGTCATTCTTGGTGGCATAGGGCATGAGCTTGCCTTTCTGGTCGCGGTAGATGTACTTGTTGGCCAGCAACCAGCCGATGAAGTCCTTTTCTTTCAGTTTCAGTTCCTTGGCCGTTTCACGGAAATTGGTGAGCATATTCCGCGCCACAAGCTCATCGAAATAATCAGCCTTGGGTTGCATGGCCTGTTTCTGTGCTTCCAGATTCGAAATGCGGGCCTCGCGGTCTGCGATGGTCTTCTGAGCCACCAGCAAGGCTTTGGCCATAAGCTCCTGCGGACTGAGTTCTTCCTGGCCCGCGATGTAGCCGCCGTTTTTGCGGATGGAGGGCAGCACCACAGCGGTGACCCACTTGCGGAATGGTTTGGCATCCGGCTTATCGCTGCGCAAGATGACGTTGTAGAGGCCGGATTCGTTGATGATGGTCGTTTCCTGCAGTCTGCCCATACTGTCGGTGATGTGAGCCTGACTCACCTCATCCATATCGAGCCGTTCTGCAACTTTCGCCGGGGTGCTCAAACTAAGCACTTCGCAAACGTCCCGCAGAACGAACCACGGCTCTCCTCCGAGCTCCATCGTGCGAACCAGCTTATTCTCGGCGTATTTGAAAATCGTGACTTTAAGCATGATGCTTTCCTTTCTGTGCAATAAAAAAGAGCGGTGGTTTCCCATCGCTCTAAACTGTTGATATTCTGTTTTATCAGCCGCAGAAATAGCCCACATCGGCCGCAATGTCGGCGGCGGGCTCCTTATTCTCGAAAGACTCCTCAATCCACTTTTTCCGAACAGGATTTTCGGTGAGCTTTGCAGCTTCTTCTTCGGAACAATGATAACTGCTCAGCATAAGCCAACGCCGAATGTCAGCAATGTACTCGTCAATACTGGCATAGTCTTTGAACTGGTTGCAGCCTCTCAGAAATTCTTTTTCTTCAGGATTCATGTTTTTCCTCCTCGACTTGGCCATCTCTGGTTTCTTGTGCTGCTCCATAGTCTGCACTCGCAGGAACAGCTGCAAAGAACTCGTTAGCATCTTCAAACTGGCTCTTGTTACCAGTGTATTTGTAGAAAATAACAGGTTCCGGTTCATCACGGCCTTTTACCCAGTCAGGCGGAGCGTACTGTTCATCGAACTCACACCAGCTGACAGGTTCAAAGCCACATTTTGTGTAGAAGCCGAAAATTCCGCTGTATGCGTCCAGCTTTTTGCCGCCATTTGCAACAGCCATTTTCAGCAGGTCTTTCCCGCGAAGCGAATCATCAGGATTTTTGCAAACACTGATAATGTCACCATCCTTGGTCACAGCCACCGTACTGCCACCATCGGTGATATGGAGCTTGGCTCCGGGATATTCTTCCTCAAGCTCCTGCTGAGAGTGAACGGTGACGCGCCATGCCTTTTCGGGAGCGGTTTCTTCCATCTTGTCATAGGCCGTTTTCAGCGACTTGGCAAAGCTGGGAGCGTCTGCGCTGCCAAAGCTCTTGGGTGCTACTGCCGGAGCCGGGCTGCTCTCTTTGGAGCCGCTGGCCTTGGGCTCAGACTTATGCTGAGGGTCGGCCTTATGTTCCGGCGTATCGGAAGCGGGCTTGCTGGGCTCACTCTTGGCGGAGGGGAATTTCTGGCCCTTGGCGAAACCGCCAACGGCCTCGCCCTCATCACCCAGCGGGATATGCGTTCCGCTTTCGGTCGTTATCCAGCGGATTTTATCGCTGTCAGCATCCGTTCTTTCACTATTCATTCTACCATTTTGGCCGTCAGCGGTCAAGGGAGAATCAGACGTTAAAACGTCAAGAAGCGCAGAAATGCTTTCGGCGAATAGCGGGAAGATTCTTTCCGGGTGTTCGGTGGCCAGTTTCAGCACCTTATCAGCGGCGATAAAGCCCGGCATAGTCATCTCATCGTCATCGCATTTGATGTAGCCATCAAAATCCGTGCAGAGATAGACCTGAGAGGGGCAATAGGGCGGCTTCAGGTCGGCCATGTAGGTAATGGGGATGAGGTCTTTCGGCGTGATGCCGAACTCTTCCTGTGTTTCTCGAATGGCCGCTGCTTCCGGGCTCTCCCCGGCCTCAATGTGGCCACCCGGCCCGCCGATGGAGCCCTCTTTCACACGAGTACCGCAGAGCAGTTTGCCTTCCTGAACAATCAGAACGCCCACTCCCCTGTTGGTATCGCCATCGGCATTGTCAGTGACAGCGGGTGCGGAGTTTGGTGCAGGTGCGCTTTGTTCTGCCCCGCCCGGCGTCTGCTGCTGTTCAGCATTCATCTGGGCGGCTTCCACTTCGTTAGCCATGTCCGTGCCGCTGGAGCCCAGTAGAGCTTGCAGCAGGTCATCATCGTCCTCCCCCTCAGAGATAATGTCTTCAACGTCAAACTCTTCATCAGAGGCCAGACGCTTCCGAACCTCTGTTGGGTCCAGAGCTTGCATATCCACATAGACCTGTGCGGTCTGTGCCTTGATTTGAGCGGTTTGCGCTTTGGTCTGGTCCACGGTGGCCTGTTCGGTATCGCTCAGGCTCCACAGCGGGTTGAACTCCAGCTTATAGTCTGGTTCTTCCTCGACTGCGCCAGACGCGATGCCCGCCCGGAAAATAACATCTAGCAGTGTGCGCAGATTCCGTTTCAGCATGAGCCGCTGAATCTTCTCCACGAAGTTGTAGTAGCTCTCGAAGTCGCTGGTGCCAGTGGCGTTCATGCCAGCCGGGGACCTGCCAAACAGAATCGTCTGCGGAATGTTGGTCAGAGCCGAAAGCATATTGCAGGTGGCGTCTATGACATCCTTGACGCCGGAGAACTGGAACGTCTTGAAGTCATAGTTCTCGCCATCGGCATCAATGACCAGAGAATTGAGGATACCTCTGGCCGTGTCGATGACGTTCAGCCTCTTGAGAACCTGATTCTCGCCGTCATCCGTGGTCAGGAGGGTTGCCAGACCTTTCATGCTGTAAATAGCCTGAACGCTGCGCTCCAGCAGCTTCACGCTGTCAGTGTGCGCGGTGACTGTTTCCCGCAATGCCCTACGGATACGGACGTATTCGGGCATTCCCCAAAATCGGTAGATAGAGTTTGAGGTCTGCTCCGGCAGGACGCCGTTTCGGAACACAAGGCAGCGGCTCTCGTGGACTCTGAACGAGCCATAGACGCTGGACACATAATAAAACTCCGGCTGTCCGAATTTGGACACCCGGTTACCTTCGCCCTTGCCGCCGTAGTCCTGACGGTACAGGCTGGAATAGTCGGGCTGCACAATGGCTCGCTCGTAGACCCGCAGCTCGTCAATGCTCTTGACATTCTGCCAGTTTACAGGCTGCTCCAGACCACCGCCATCATTGATGAGCATGACGATGAGTGCGCCACCGTACAGCCGCGCCCACTTGATAGCGGTCGCAGCTTTTTCTTCCCACTCCAGCTCGTCCAGAGCTTCCTCCACAAAAGCGTTGACCTCATCGTTCTTCAGATTCAGGTCAAAACCATGCTTCAGGGCTTCTTCGGCCGGAGTGTCAATAATTTTCGAGAAGAGGCCGTTTCCCTCATACAGCCCGGTGAGCTGCATATCCGGGATGATGGGCTCCCTCTCGAACTGGTACGCCTCGGAGTTATCCTGCGATGTGCCGTACTTGTTCAGCAGGTTCACATAGCCATCCTCTCGGTGAGGCCGTACAGCACCCGCTTTTTGCCGCTGGAGAATCTGTTTGCCGCGAGCGTTCAAACGCTGCCGTTCCAGCTCATCCTTTGTCATGTGCGTACTTTCCACCTCTTTTCTGATGTTTTCGTGATGCCACGAAGACACAGATTTTGTCTGTGCCATTTATGATATCAGCGAACTGATATCGAACGTGTTGTCGTTGTAATAGGCATTTGCCTGAGAGTAGCAGTCAACTTGGTCATCATGGGCTCCACTGGGGAACGCGGCCATTTCTTCCACAAAATCCAGCACCCACGGATAGACCGATGCAGCCGGGATGTAGACGTTTCCAGCCTCAGCCACAGCCGTGGTTGCGTGAGCACGGACTACCTTGCCGCCAAACGGCTCCACAGGTACAATGCCGGGGATTTCTTTCTTCAGAACATCAATGACCGCTGTACCATTGGCCTTGTTCTCGACCAGCTTTCTCGTGGTCTGCGGCCACTTGGCGGACAGGTCACGCATGGCGTCCAGTGTTTCGGTGAAGCTCATGCGGCCTCGTACTTGGTCGATGAGGTAGCGGTCTGCACCCTTTCTGGCCCAGACCTGACCAACCACGAAGTCCGAACTGTCCTTGTCCTTGAACGTGCAGTCCCAAGACTGGATGAAGTCGTGTAGGCCGGAGGGAAGAACCGCCCAGCGTTTCCACCACTCCCGCTTGAACATACCGCCAGAGCTCGGCGTGGGCGTCTGCATATACAGAGAGGACCACGCATAAGTACCGACTGTTTCTTTCTGCTGTGCGGCCCATGCCTCATCGTAACCACCAGCGGGCCAAAGGGCCTCGCCCTGATTGCGCCCCAGCAGGTCTGTGGCTGGGTCTTCGCAGATGGCCGGGAGGGAGAGGATTTCCCAATCCTCAACCTTGCCGTATTCGGGGTTGAGCAGCCGTGCTGCAAGGTCATCTTCATGCCAGCGTGTCAGGATGATGATGACTGCGCCACCAGCCTGCAGACGGGTACTCACGGTGGACTGGTATTCTTCCCACAGTCTGTCACGGTAGGTAGCCGATTCAGCTTCAGCACGGTTTTTGATGGGGTCATCAACAATAAGCAAATCGGCACCGTAGCCTGTGATGGAGCCACCGATGCCGACCGATATCATGCCGCCTGTTCCATTCTCAAGTGTCCAGTTTGTTTTTGTCCGCTGTACCGGGGAAACTGTATGGTTGAAAAGCAACGGACCGTATTCTTCAACCTTATCGCGGTTACGCTTGCCGAATTGTTCGGCCAGACTGCCGCTATAACTAATTTCGATAACCCGCTTGCCGGGGTTCTTGCCAAGGTAGTATGAGGGGAAAGTTTCGGTCACGGTCATAGACTTGCCGTGGCGGGGCGGCATGAATATCATAAGCCGCTTGGTCTTTCCCTCCATGATGCTTTCCAGCTTCTCACATACGAGGTCGAGGTGTCTGGCTCTTTTCCACCTGCCCGCATGAACGAGCTGGACGTAATCTGCATAGCGTCTTCTCGCCAGCTCATACCGTGCTTCGGTGGCAACGGCCTCTTTCATCGCCGGAGAGAGAGCGGTTTTACTTTTCCGCATCCGGCTCCTCATCCAGCCGGGCCAGTGACCGCAGTTCGTCTTCGGTCAGCTTTTCCATCGGAGAGGTCCGAACAGACCCGCCGAGTGTAACTTCCTGCCGCTGCGAGAACTCGCCCTTGCTTCTGTTGTTGAGCCAGTACATACAGGCCATCGTGTCGGGTACGATGTGCTTTGTGGTGACTTGGGTTTTGGAAACCCGCTGTGTGCCAGTGGCCGGGTCCTGCTCAATAATCTGCGTGACCTCTTTGGCCTCATAGCCTACGGCCCGCTGATAAAGGCTGCGCTTGACCTTGGCATCAGCAACGTCCTTACCCTCTTCCAACGCCGTCAGCAGCTCCGGGTGGGTTTTCTTCCACCTGTGCAGCGTTCGTACTGAGATGTGGAAAGCCTCGGCAATCTCCTCATCGGTTGCCCCTTTCAACGCAAGCGACCACGCCCAATCAACATGGTACTTCTCGTTGTACGCGCTCGCCTGTGCCATACCTTACTCGCCTCCCAGATAGTCAGCGCAGAGGTATTCCAGACCCTCCCACAGATTCTTGTTGGTGATATCGCCGTGGCCTACCATGCGGTCAAGGGCCTTTTTGATGACCTTGGCACTACCGACCGGAATCTTGCTGCGGCCGAGCAGCGTGGCGATGGGGACCCACATGGAGTTGTCATTCTTCGGGTCCGCGTTCTCCCAACCATCGGTAAGCTGGTTCAGATTGTTCTCGAACACCTTGAAGATAATCTGCATGGCCGCAGATACGTTTTTGACGTTATAGGCCGAAGATGCGATTTCCTGAGCATCCAGCCACTTCTCGTATTCCTTATCGGTGGCCAGCCAGACGTTCTCGCAGTTCTTCACAGCATCCCGCGCCTTGTCGATGACCGCCTGTGCAGCTTTCAGCTCATCCGGCAGGTACACAATGCTGAGGACCTGAAACTCAAGATTAGCCTCGCTCATGGCCTGTGACTGTGCCTTATCCAAAAGGCCCAGCGTCTTATCATCGAGGCCGGAATACTCCTTTAGGTCGATATCCAGAATCTTGTCATACAGCTTCTTCAGGATATCCGGGTCATCCTGACCCACAATCGCATTATGAGAAAGCTGAATGGCAATGCGCTGCTCTTCCGAAAGCGGGTCATCAGTGATGATGCAAGGAATCGTCTGGAGCCCTGCGGAGATAGCAGCCTGAACACGATGGTTGCCGGACAAAACTTCGTATTTGCCATCTGCCGGGTCCAGTGCCGCGAATGGTGCTGAGGTGAGCTGGCCATCCCTCTTGATGTTGGCCACAAGCCTCTGAAATTCTTCGTGCCGCATAAAGCGGGCGTTCATTTTCAGCAGCTTCAGCTCGCGGGGGTCGATTTCGATAATCCGCGTGTTAATCATGCCTGTTCCTCCTTACCGCTTCTGCGAATGCTTCTTTTTCCAAATGGCCAGACCCTCTTGCAGTGTCCATTGGCCCATCGGTGCGCCGTAGTTGATTTCATACGGCTGCATATAGTAGGCGTTGGCCGGGTCAATGTCCTTGGCCCAGTCAGCCTTTTCCAGAGAATCGTTGTGCTTCCGATTGAGCACCTTGAACAGGCCGCGATACTTCATGGACTCCGGGTTCTTGCTGAACGCCGTAGTCACAAGGGATGCAGCCCGACGATTGGTGATGCGCTCTGCAATGCGTTTGCTTTCCTTGGAGAGGGCCGCATAAAGCACCAGCTTGGCCAGATGCTTATAGTCCACAGGCTCCACCGGGAAATCGGACAGCAGGTAGACCGTGGGGGTCTCAATGTGCTTGTCCCACTGTGCAACGGATGGAGCCGCTGAGAATGCGTAGACGCCGATGAGGTAGCCATCCACCACAACGCCGATGGCCAGTGTGGCCGAGCCGGGCCGGATGTTGATGTTCATGTACTGGCTGCGGAGCGTCTGGAAAGCATCGTTCGTCAGCTCATAAAGACGAATGTCATTGCCAATCTCCATACCCTGCCCGAACTTCTTGATGTTCGCTTGGGTCGTGGATTGTAGCGGAGTGACAATCTGAGGTGTGCCAGAGTTTGCGTAGATGTAAATGGGAATGCCTCGGTTTGTGGTCTTGGTCATCCCCTTGAGGTGTTCCGCAAACTCATCTTCCGGGAGCCGGATATCTGTTGCAAAGCACCAGTCCTTTTTCTTCATGATTTCGCGGAAGTAGTCTTTCAGCACATCCTCGTTGAAGAACGTGTATTCAGGCGGCTCGAACTTGAACAGAGATTCCAGCTTGGCGAAGTCCTTGGCGTATGCCTTGCCCGCCTTTTTGAACGGCGGGAACGACACGAACCCGGCATCCTCCGGGGCTTGCTTAGCAAATTCCAGAGCATCGCCGTTGAAGTAGCTGGCAATGGAAAGAGCGTTCTTCTCGACTTTCTCCACGGTTTTCTCGTGCATGGTCGGGAATTGACGAATGCTTTCCTCCAGCATCATGTTGTAGTACGGATTCTCGCCCTTGTCCGTGAACGCCACCAGCCGGGAGCACAGAAGCATGGTTGCGATTTTATCGCTGTCCGTCTGCATATACTCGGTCAGACACGGAAACTGTTCAAGGCCCGTCTCAGAGAGTTCCAGCGGGACGTGTTCCCGCATATAGTAAGCGGCAAGGCACTGTGAATACATCGTCACATCGTTGCTGTGCAGCCTGAACTTTTCCATGGGGCCGATGAACCGCTCCAGCGTGAAGTTGCCGGAGCAGCCAACATAAACGTCCGACACTTCCCACGTCTTGACGATTTTGTTCATGATGGCCTGTGCTTCTGCTGGTACTGAGCCGTAGAACACCTTTGGTCCCTCCTAGTCTTCTGTTGAACTGTGTCCATCTCCGAGAGATGGAGAGATAAAAAGCAAGAGGGCAACCACCGTCAGGCGATTACCCTCTTGCTTTTATATGGAGCGAAGTGCAGGGTTTGAACCTGCGTTTCCAAACAGGATGTTCAGCGACCTCCATTGGTCCAACTTCGCATATAGGGCCGTTGCGGTCGGCCCTGCCCCTTATCAGAACAGTGAAAGCTGCTCGACTTGGGGAGTTGTGGTTGATGTATCGGCGCGTTTCTTTACAGCTGCACAGCGTAGCTTTTCCAACGGGTCAGGAGTCGGGTCGTAGAGTTCAGGGATAACCTCGCCTGTTCTCTCCAACCACCACGCTGCGAATGTTCGTCTGTGACACCAGTTGTCATCCCCCTTGCGGATATCCTCGTAGCAGAGAAGAACAACGTCCTTGCCCTTATCTTCGAGCCGCTGGAGCTGTTTGAAAATACGCTGTGTGCCTATCTGGTCAAGCCGTTTGAAATAGGCCGGACGGAAGGCCGATTCCGTGTCGAACTTGCCGAGTAGTCCAAAGGGCATCAGGTCTGGCATCTCAGCGTCAAGATGAAAGCCGATGTTCCATTTGGGCGTACCGAGCGAAATTCGCACGGTGGTGTATTTTCCGCTTTTCAGCTCCGGATTACTGTACCTGCTGGTGTAAATCATTTTCCTCGCTCCTTCCGTATAGCCGCTTCAGGACCTCCACGCCCTCAGCTACTTTCTCAGAGAGATTGTAGCCGAGCTGCTGGTAGAACCGTTCGTGTACCATACATTCATAGGCCAGCTTCATGGCATCGGAATCCTGCTTAGATATACCAAGCCGAAAATCCTTTGCAATCTTGAGGGCCTGTTTGAGTTCGCTGCTTCTTACGAGGCTGCGGACAACTTCTGTTTTCCTTTCCATAATCTTACCTCATGGGTAAATTGTTTTCGTACTTTCATTCTACCACACCGGTGGCTTGATGCAAGTCAAAAACTGCATTATTTCGAGGATTTTCAGAAGTTTCACAAACGAGCGAGGATTCAGGGTGCCTTCTCCTTTTTTGGAGTGACACATCTGTCCACGGTCGTATATTACCACATTGGTAAGTGCGTGTCAACTGCAAGTTTTTTGCATGACGGTTTATTTTTCCTCAGAAAAACCGTAAATCCCGAAGATAAAGCCTCCAATTTGAGCGATTGCAGCCTTGCGGTCACGGTACACCGTAGTGACATCAACGCTTTCTTCAGCAGCGATTTGGAGCTCATCCTTGCGCTCATCTGCGATATAGAGGTTATAAATCGTCCGGTAGCGGCGCATATACTCCGGCTTCTTGGAGTGCTGGCAGTAAGTCTTGTAGGCGGCAACCAGAGCTTCGATGTGCAGGACCATTGTGCGGGTGCGGGCTGCGCTCTCCTTAATGCTGCGGACCACCGGAACACGAGCGCGGCCCTCCGGGCCGCTCATCAACTCCTCTACCAGCTTATCGAGGTCTTCATCCTCTGTCACCTGAGAGGCATCGTATACTGCCTTCTTGCTGTGTTCCACAAAGCCCCGGTAGTTCTCCAGCAGGATTCGGGTGTTGTACAGATTTTTCTTCCGGGCTTCCTCACGTTCCCGCTTGGCTTCACGTTTGGCCTTGTCGAGCTCTTTCTGGTAGGACTCCACTGCCGTGGTAGATGCAAGCTCCACAATCTCCTGCAGGAGCTCCGGGGTGAGGATGACATTCTTTTCTTCTGGTTCCATATCAAAACACCTCTCATACCGGGCTGCGCCGCCTCCCCCTGCGGGGAAAGCGGCTCGCCCTGTTCCTTACAGCGTGTAGTAGTAGTGACGGAGCATATCAACCATGTCGGTTTCTTCCCACGGGGGGACCGTACCTGTTACGCAACCGAAATGGCCGTATGCAGAGGTTTCCTCATAGATGGGGCGGCGGAGGTTCATGCGCTCGATGATTTCCTGTGGGGCCATATCGAAGCACTTCACTACCGCCTGAACGAGCCGCTCCTCGTTTACACGGCTGTCGAATGTATCAATGCGAACGGACACAGGCTGTGTCATGCCGATGGCGTAGGCCAGCTGGACCTGACACTTGTTGCAGATATCAGCGGCCACGATATTCTTTGCGATTTTCCGGGCGAGGTATGCACCGCTGCGGTCAACCTTCGTGTGGTCCTTGCCGGAGAATGCCCCGCCGCCGTGGGGAGCATAGCCGCCGTAGGTGTCCACAATGATTTTGCGCCCGGTCAACCCAGCGTCAGCAGCAGGGCCACCGATGACGAAACGCCCAGTCGGATTGATGAGCAGGTTGTAGGTGTAAATGTCAATCTGCGGAGAGTTCTCGCGCAGCTCTTTCAGCACCGGGTTGATGACGTAGGTGACCAGCGGCTCCGCCAGCTCAGCCGCCTCGACACGTTCGCTGTGCTGGGTGGAGATGAGGATGGTGTCAATGCGCACAGGCCGTCCGGCATCGTCATATTCTACCGTGACCTGCGTTTTGCCGTCCGGCAGCAGGAATGGAATATCCCGATTCTTGCGCACCAAAGCCAGCTGATAGGCCAGCTTATGTGCCAGCATGATAGGCAGCGGCATGAGCTCCGGTGTTTCATTACAGGCGTAGCCGAACATCATGCCTTGGTCACCAGCTCCGCCCACACGGTCATTGGTTCCCATCGAAATATCGCGGGACTGCTCCTTGATGGAGGTGATGATTGCGCAGGTATTTGCGTCAAAGCCGCTTTCCTCGCTATCGTAGCCGATTCCCCGCAGTGTACGGCGGGCGATTCGGTCAATGTCCAGATGGGCTGTTGTGGAGATTTCCCCGGTAATAAACACAATCCCGGTCGTGATGCAGGTTTCACAGGCTACCCGGCCAGTCAGGTCCTCATTCAGCACTTCATCCAGAATGGCGTCAGAAATGCGGTCACATACCTTGTCAGGATGTCCCTCGGTCACGGACTCCGATGTAAACAGCTTCTTCATGCTTTTTCCTCCGTCTTTTTCTTGAGCTCATGGTGGCGTTGCGCCGCCGCCTGAATGAGCGCCATCATATCAGCAATACGAACCGACACCATGAACGGTTTTTCCTTGCGGCGAACTGAGATGGAGACTGTACCACGCTCATAGCTGGTCAGCAGCTTACATTCTTCATGGGTCTGGCGGTCGATGCCGATTACTTTCCCCTCAACAGAAGCAAAATCGGCCACCACCGCCTCTGTCTGCATCTCCACGGCATCCGGCACACCGGATTCGCTCTGCGGGACCTTAACCACCACACCCATCATATCATTTTTGTTCTCTTCCACGTTGTTCTCCTTTCTCAGAACGGAATGTCATCATCATCGGACAGCGGGCGGAAGTCATCGGATTCCGGGGCCGCTTCAGGCGCAGCGGGAGCATCAGAGGTCGTGCCATTCTTCTTGCTCTCGCCAAAGAACACTTGGTCGCAGCGCACCTCACTACGCTTGTGCTTTTTGCCGTCCTTTTCGTAACTCCGGGTGGTGAGGACGCCGCTGACTTCGATACGCTTCCCGCGTTGGAAGTATTGCGCGATGAACTCGGCTTTTTTGTCCCACGCCACACAGTCGATAAAATCGGTCTGGTCCCTTGTGCCGGGTCTGTCCACGGCTACAGTGAACTCTACGACCTCTTTTCCGCTGGTAGTGGTCTTCAGCTCAGGGTCCCGCGTCAAACGACCACTGATTGCGATAATGTTCATAGGGTAGCTCCTTTCGTCTTCGTAATAATCGGGCTCCAGATAATTTTTGCCAAACTCAGCGCGAAAGTCTGCAACGCTGGCTTTGTGAGCCATCATGTACTTGACCTGCCAAAATTGCTTCAGGGCATCCGATGTAGCACGGCACTGGTGGGCTGCATACCGACCATTGCGATGGCAGCTCTCGCCACACAGCCCGACCTTTAGGCCGTACTTTTCGGACTTATTGCGGAATGGGCCGGGGAACACATGATGTTCCTCCAGCCATCCCACGCGCCCACACAGAAAGCACGTTCCGTATACCATCAGGCTTCCTCGCCCTCCGGGTTTTCTTCTTCCAGCAGGATGCCGCCACAGTCCAGACACTCGACTGTGATTTTTGCGGGTTCTTCATGGTCACCGACCGAAATCGAGCCAAAGCTGTTGCAGGTGATTTCCTCATGCAGATGGGGGCGCAGAATATCCTCCGGCACATAGCGGGGGTCTGCTGCAAGATAGGCCGAGCCGAGAGCAACCGTACCATCCTCCAACTGTGCGTAGCAGTGGCCCGCGCTCTCATCTACCGTCAGATGTTCGCCAACAAGGAGCATGAGGATGCCCCAGCGGTGTTCGATGCCACACTTGCCCGGATTGCGCAGGATATAGCCATTGTCATCACTGATAACGGTGTAGTCAACATCCACAACAGCTTCCGGGAGTTGAGGAGTCTCCGGGGGCTGCGCTGGGGTGTTGTCAGATGCAGTATCGAAAAGCGTAGTCTGGCCGTCATCAATGTCTTTCATAACGTACTCGTGCAGCTGCTCATCCCAGACCAGCTTGCGGTTTCCGGCCAACAGACCAGTGGTTTTGTCCTTGACCTTGATTTCCGTACTGATATCGTGGCTGAACACCGGGCGCATCACCGGGACGGTATCTCCCTCGCTGGCGGAATCCAGATTGCGCTCAGCATCCTCTTTCAGCTGCACATCAATCTTGCAGGTGATGGAGCCAGAATCACGCTGAAGCTTGTCCATCCGCGTGAGAAGCCGCTGGAGGGCGTTATCAAAATCCAGCTTGAAAGAATTGAACGTGTCGCCGTTCAAAGACAGCAGATAGGTTTTGTTGCTCATGATGTTCTCCTTTATGTTTTGTATGGAATATCGGATATTTCGACAAGGACACAGGGCTTGTCTGAGTAGAATTTCCTGACCAGAGAATCGACAATCTGGGCGTCATCACGGTAGGCAATACCGTTCAGAGCATCACAGACGATTTTGCCGATATTATCATGGTCAGGCTTTTTTGTGGGCCGAATCAGCCCTTCCAGCATAGCCGTGCGCTTTTTCTTGCTGACCGATTTCGGAATGGACAGGTAAGCAAAAATTCTCACGCTCAGCATGGCATCATCCGGGAATTGGAGCCCTGCCTGAGCCTTGTACTCCATCTTGACCAGATTCTCATAGGCTACTGTGCGCTGCGGTGTCCGGGCTGTTATGCGCCCGCCGTATGTGGAGAACTGAGGCCGGCCCTTTCCCATCGGTTCCCCGGCGATGGTGAAGACGGCTTTCATTCTGCCGCCCCCGCATCGGTGTTCGGTTCATACTCGACATAGTATTCGTAGCTCTTCTTCCCTGCCCGGAGCTGCTTTCCCTGTCGGACGGTATAGCCGCTTTTGATGAGGATGGCCGCTACCGTCAGGCGGTCCTCCAAACTTGCGATGACGATTTTATCCATCGTTGCCCTCCAAAAAATTCTTCATAGCGTCAAACCGCCGTGCTGCTTCCACCTTTCTCCACGACTGCCCTTTGAACTGCATCGGATAGCACATCTCAAAGATTCGGTCATAAATTCTGGTGTAGCGAATATCGGTTGACTCTTTCAATTCGGTCATACTCAGGTTTGTGGTCAGGATGATGGGGAGCTTGGCCCGGTATCGACTATCCACAATGTCGTACACCTTTTCCAGCGCGTAGTCTGTGCTGCGCTCTGCGCCGAGGTCATCAATAATCAGCAGCTTGGCCCTGTTCAGGCGGGCAATCAACGCACTGTCATCTTCGCTGAAGCCCTGCATGGATTCCAGCAGCTTTACAAAAGAGGTCATAATGACCGGAATCCGCTGATTCAGGAGATGATTTGCGATACAGGCCGCAGCAAAGGTTTTCCCTGTTCCGACCCCGCCGTAGAATAGGAGTCCCTGATTCTTGGCCAGCATCTCATCAAAATGGTTTGCGTACCGCAGACAGAGCTTCAGGTTATAGGCATTGTCGTTCGTCTTTCGGAACGAATCAAAGCTCACATCCCGCAGCCGCTCATCCATAAGGCTCTGCCTTTTAAGAGCCTCCATCGCCCGCATATCCTTATCCTGCTGGAGCATCTGTTCTTCCTGATAACGCCGCTCCGCCCGGCAACGGCATGATACTGGCATTTTGACCCGGACCTTTTTCTTGGGGTCAAATGGAACGGCTTTTAGGTCCGGCATATTGACTTCCACCTGCCGTCTGGTATGGCATTTGCCGCAGACCAAAAAGCCCTCCGAATCGTAGTAGTCGCCATTTTCAGGCTGGCCAGCGCGTTGAGCCTGAGCCATAAGCCCGCCCAGCGCACCAGAAACGCCCTCGATTTCAGCCACTTTGTTCACCCCATTCTTTGAACGGATTTTCATTGGCCGGGACTGGCTCAGCCCCGCCTCTGTGCATAAGGCCCGGATTCTTTTCCTTAACCCGGTCTACTACCCAGCAGAGGATAGCCCGGTAGTCATCCTTGTACGTCTTGCCTTTCGCGCCTTTGTAGAGGTCAAGCTCCACAATACAGGCATCAGCAAAGGCTTTTCCGTACATCTGGACCAGCTTTTCATAATTCGCCTCGGTCATGTGTACGAACTCAGCATAGGTTTTCCGCTCAGGCTTCGCCTTACTGGTTTTCTTGGCGGCTGGGGCCGCCGCAGGAGCCGGAACCGGGAACTCCAGTTGAACGCTGTTGGCTCCTGTCCCGGATGAGCGTTTTTGTGCTGCCGCTCGTTCCTCCTGTCTGGCTTTTCGCTTTCGCTCAGCATCTATCCTGCGGGCTTTTTGGAGCTTGTACCACTGCTCCTGCCAAGTGTCCCAGTCATGGATGTAAAAGCCGTCCGCCGCCATATCAATCCAGCCTGTATCAACGAGAGCCTGAACGACCTTGCCGATGTCAAGGGTGCAGCCATCGCCGCAGCCGTATAGATAGCGGCTCAGGATGTCAAGGTCGGAATCCCGAACCAGCCCCGTATCATCGGCGTTTTCCATGCCCCAAAACCAGAGAAAGTTAAGGATTCCAAGTGCCTCAAACTTAGAGCAACCGATGGTACGATATAATTTGCGGAGTTTCGTTCCATCCACCTCCCGATGTACGCTTATCCACGGCATCCTTTCACCTGCTTTCTCCCGGACTGAAGATTATTCGTTGGACTCCTTTGCATCTGTGGGCTCCGTTTCCGGCCGCTGCTCAGCTTTCCGAGCCTCACAGATTTCTACGAGCCTATCAACGACCTTTGCATATTCGGACTGCTTCATGCCTGTGGTAGAGGTGAGTCCGATTTCATTGATGAGAGCCTTGATGACGGCGTTGCCCTCCTCCTTGCCGAGATTCATCTGCGCGGCCTTAAAGAGTTGCTGCCGCTGTTCCTGCGTAATGGCCGAGTCTTCCTCAACCTCGCCAGAATCGGCAGCATTCTCGCTGGAACTGGAGGAAGAATCTGTAATCTGCACAGGGACAGGGCCATCATAGCTGTCACCCAGCTCGATGACTTCATCTTTCGAGTAGATGCCCATAATCATGTCCGGGCAGTTCATCCGGCCAAAGAACGAGGCTGCGCGGTAGCGAATCATAACCTCCGGCATAGTTTTCCATTTGCTGCCGTTCTTGCTGACCCAGCCCTCGTCCCTCGCCATCTTCATCGTGACCTTTGGGCCGCACACCTTATGGCCGGAATAATCTTCAGCCCATGCCGTGCAGCTCAGGCCACCATCTTCATCCGCAGTGCCAAAATCGAACTGAAGTTCGGTTTTGTAGCGGTGGCTACTGTTAATCATGGCGATAATCCACTGGCTTGACCAAGCCGGATTGCCGTTCACGATGTAGAGGTTCTGCATCACCATCATAGGGCTGGTGTTGATACGCGCCGCCATCTCGATGGCAATAAGGCAGTTGCCCTCATTGCCCTGATATGCTTTCGGAACAACCGTAGACTTTGCCAGCGCACTCGCCATACGGAGTGCAGTGTTGAAGTTTTCCGCATCAGAAAACACGCTGAGTGAGCCAGTGTTCATCTTGGGCTGAATCGCGGATGCCGCAGGAACCATTGCTTCTTTCGCCATTTTTCTTACCTCCTAAAGCTCATTTTGGTTACTTCCCGGTAGGCGATACCGGGAATCTCAATCTGGCCCTTAGAGGCCCGGATGAGCCTCATAACTGCCGCCTTATCTACCGGGCGAATCTCAACGCCCGCGACTGCCAGAGGAACCGTCTTCGGGTCAATCTCTACGATTTCCCAATCCTTTGCGGTGCTCACACCCTTGACCTTGGGAGTTGCAACGGCAGGAACCTCATAATCAGCAGCATCGTCCATGATGGCTGCTTCTTCAAAAGCCGCCTCTGCGCCATCCTTATCCCCTGCGGCCTCAAGCTCAGATGCTTCCTGCATCTTGCGCTCCCGCTCGGCCTCTGCTGCCTTGCGAGCGGCCTCCTCAGCCTCCCGCCGCTTACGTTCCTGTTCGGTAACGTAGGTGCTCATGGTGGCCTTGATGATTTTTTCAGCATTACGCAGCGGAGCCAGCATAGCCTTTTCCCGGTCACAGATTGCCTTGTGCGCCTGATAAGCAGCATCTTTCATCGGCTTAAAGAACGTAGTGACCTGAGAGGATTTCTCCTTCAGCATCTTGCCGAACTCGCCCGCCGCAGCGTAATCCTCATCGTTCTGGATAACGTAGGACTCCGCTTTGAACTCAATTTCGCTGACCTCGCGGGTGAGCTTCTGCTCCATAATGGCGGGAGTCACCTCCGGGACCTTGACCGTTGCTGTCATCATGTTTTCCATTTGTGAACCTCCTGAAACTTATTCATCCATGTAGTTTTTAATCGTCAGCAGAGCAGAGAACACCGACCAGCATTTTCCGCTTCTGAGAAATCTGACGGCCTTGTGGCCTGTTTTGGAAAGATGCAGAATCAAACGGTCTTCCACCTTGATTCCGTGACTTTCCAATGCTCTGTCGTATGCTTCCAACTGGATAGCACAGAGCTTGGTGTTGACCTGAGCTGAAGTCTTGTAGTCTACCAACGTCAGCTTGCCGTTAATGATGCAGAGCAGGTCTGCCGTTCCCGCGTACCGCAGAATCTTGTGGTAGAGCTTATGCTCCGTTGCTAGAATCTCCGGCTTCGCATCATCCCACCATTGGCGGAATCCATCGAAATATCCGGCATACGCAGGGGGAACGTCCTCAATGCCGAACTTCGCATAGTTCTCGGCCGCGTTGTGAATGGCAGTACCCCGGCTTGCAGCCCTGTTCAAAACCTCCGGGTCAACTGTGCTGTAAAAATCATTGGACAGCGGTTTCATTACCGTTGTCACGCTGGGAACTTCCAGACCGTTCAAGTGGTAGGTATGCCCTTTTTCCTCAAAGGTCAATTCGGGAAAGTCCGGAATGGCGGGCTTCGTGCATTCGTTGTTCACGCAGTTTTTCTCCTTTCTGGTTGATGGCCAACCTCATATAGTGGTCGGTCAATTCCGATTCGTACAGCAGCGGCAAATAGCTTTCCGGCTCTCCAGCAAGCTCACACTTCCGTCTGGCATACCAGAGAATGCTTGTGGCAACCACTTCCGGGATTCTAAAACCAAGCGTTTCCTCAGCCGCTTCTCGCGCTGCCGTCAATTTGTCGCTACTCATGCGGCACTGTGTTTTTTACCACGCTGAGCTCCTTTCTTCCGTACCGGCGATGCAAAAACGCCGATGTTCAGCTTACCAGCCTTTCTTATAGCCGCGTCCAGTTCCGCAGCCGACTTGATGCCGTATTCTTCTTGGAGCAGTTTCTTGATTGCCTGAATATCAGCCATCGCCCACGCTCCCATGCAGGACCTTTGAGCCGATGAGCTTCAGCTCACCTGCCGCCTTGATGAGTTCATCGAGGTAGTCCAGTATTTCGGCCAAGTCTGCGCGTTCATCTGGAGAGATAACGCCGTCTGCGGTAATGTCGATGAGCTTTTCCTTGACCCTCTCAACATCTCCCTGTCGGAGTTGCTTCAAAAGGTTCATGGCTGTCCGCTCAACCGTGGCCACTTCCGAGGACGGCATAGGGAAGCATTTTCCAATGAGGCATTCGGATGAGCAATACCATGCCATCAGTTCCGGGGAGTTGTAGATATCTGCCATCAGAACCACTTTGTCCACCGGGATAACTTTCGTGTTGCCAAGCTCATAATCAGCCAGACTAGAAACCGAAATACCAAGCATCTCCGCAGCACCTTCGCGGCTGTCGAGCTTCTTGTTGTATTTTGCGGCTTCTTTTCTGCACCGAAAACACTGATTCTCACAGGCTTTTGCAGCGTCACGCCCCATTTTCTATGCCCCCTTTATGCGCTATACTTTAGTTGCTGGTAAGCATTCTTCCGAAACTTGCCGAATCGGTAAGTTATTGTCAAAAAAAATAGCGTTCACCTGTTCCGGGGTAAGTTCCAATTCCTTTGTGACGGTCGTAATCTCATCACTGGAAAACCGAACCTCACCGCGCTCTTTCTTGTTATAAGAGGCGGTAGACTTCCCGATGGCAAATGCCAAGTCTTTTGCTGACTTCTTTTTTCGGATTCTGGCAATTTTCAGTTCCATAGCATCCATTCATTGTTCACCTCCCTATATTCATTCTAACATACCATTTCGGTAATTGTCAATAAGAAAATGATATTTTTGGTAAGTAAGTTTACTGTTTGAGAAAAATACTTTATAATTAGTAAAGCTATCTTTTTGATGGGGGTATATGCCATGTATAGCAAAGCCATGTTCGCCGACAATCTTAAAAAAATTATTTCTCAGCGTGGAACCACTCAACGTGAAATCGCAGAAAAACTCGGAGTAACCGAGACCACCGTCTCCCGCTATACTACGCCGGGGCCTAAAGGACGTACTCCAAATGTGGAGGCTCTCGTTGCGCTTGCACAGGTCTTAAATGTCAGCTTAGACACGCTCGTTGGAGCAGACCTGCCAGCAGCTACGGCCAAGACCCCGGATGTTGCCGTTTTGGTATCCTGCTACGAAAAGGCTTCGGCCGCTGACCGTCAGGTGCTCTGGACTCTGCTCGACCGCTATATGACACCGGAGCAGCGGGCTCTCTTGGCATCTTTCCAAGCTGAAGAAAACGCAAAAATCGGGTGATTCATTTTGACCCTGTGAGGAGGTGAGTGCAATGGCCGTGCAGCATCGCGGTGATGAGCTGATTATAATTGATGGCCAATCCATCGGGTACTCCATCGGTGACTTCTGGCGGTGGAGTGCTTCAGACCTGCTGAGTAATACACTTCGCGGCTCCTACTGTGAGTTTCTGGTATCAGCGGCTCTCGGAATGGATATGGGTCAGACCTATGTTGATTGGGAACCCTATGACATCGCTTTTCCCTGCCGCTGGTGGTGTGATGAGGTTGAACAGTCAATCATCCGTGTGGAGGTCAAGAGTAGCGCATATCTGCAAGCCGTCAGCTTCAACCAGAAAAAGCTATCCAACCCCACTTTCGGGATTGCCCCGACCCGGCTCCAACTGCCAGACGGCCATTATTCGCCTGAGCTCAAGCGGCAATCCGATGTTTACGTTTTCGGCCTCTATGCTGAACAGAACCGGGCTAAGGCCGAGCCTTTATGCCTCGATAAGTGGGATTTTTACATACTTCCTACAAAAACGCTGGATAAGCTCTGTGGACCGCAGAAAACAATTACTCTCGGTTCCCTGCTCCAGCTTCAGCCTATTAAGACAGACTTTGACGGCATAAAGGACGCTGTAACAAAATCTATTCCCGGCCATTTATACCCCCCCCCCCGACAACTTGCATAATATTTATTCCACCATTTCGTGTAACATGACGAAGCAGCCCCGCTGTGACGGAGCTGCTTTTTCTTCAGTCGTGATTATTTTCTGGAGGTCTACGCATGGCACTTCCGAAGAAGACGATTCCCCAAATTGAGCAAAAACGTGCCGCCATCTATGTCCGCGTGTCAACCCAGTATCAGGTTGACCGGGCCAGTTTGCCTGTGCAGCGGTCAGAGCTCGTGAACTATGCCAAGTATGCTCTTGACATTCCCGACTTCGTGATATTCGAGGATGCTGGTTACTCGGCCAAAAATACCGACCGCCCAGACTACCAACAGATGATGGCCAGAATCCGCACAGGCGAATTTTCTCACCTGCTCGTGTGGAAGATTGACCGTATCAGCCGCAATCTTCTGGATTTCGCCGCAATGTACTCTGAGCTGAAGCAGCTCGGCGTGGTCTTTGTCAGTAAGAACGAACAGTTTGATACCAGCTCTGCGATGGGCGAAGCCATGCTCAAAATCATCCTTGTCTTTGCTGAGCTGGAACGAAACATGACCGCTGAGCGTGTCAGTGCGGTTTTCCTATCCCGCGCAAATGACGGCATTTGGAATGGCGGCAAGGTTCCTTTTGGCTATGCCTACGACAAGCAGGCCAAAACATTCTCTATTCTGGAGGATGAGGCTAAAACCGTTCGGCTCATCTATGCGCTGTACGAATCATCTAAATCGCTGGTCACTGTGTCTAAAGCCTTGAATGAACGTGGCATCAAAACGCGCAACGGCAGTGAGTGGAGCCCGACCACTGTTCACACTATGCTTTCCAATCCGTTCTATTCTGGAACATACCGCTATAACTACCGCAACGAATCGGACCCGCACCATCATGTACCCAAGAAGAAAGAGGATTGGATTCTTGTGAAGAATCACCACCCTGCCATCGTTTCGCCTGAGCATCAAGCGGCGGTGGAGCTGATACTGGCTAGCAAGAGCTACGGAAAGAACCAGACCTACCAGAGAAAGAACATCCATGCTTTTGCCGGGCTCCTCACCTGTGGCTACTGCGGCTCTACGATGGCCGCAACCATAGACCGTGCCAGAGCGGACGGATGGAGGCCATCGGTGTACATCTGCTCTCGTAGGCGTATGTCGAACGACTGCCAAAACAAATACGTTTCCGATGTAACGCTTGGCCCATTCGTACTGAACTTCTTTGCCAATCTGATAAAGGCATCTAATTCTTTCGGAAAATCCACCTCCATCGAAACACTTGAAAAAAAGCTCCTCCGGGGTGATGCCCTGTCCATAGTTGACCACATCGAGCGTCCGGGCCTAGAGGAGCTGTATAACCACCTGAGAAGCGGATTCGATGAAAAGCCTTTTGACTCCCTTGCAGTCAACGCAGCAGAGGCCAGCTCCGATGTTCAAGAGCGCGATTTGCTGCTTGCCGACAAGCGGCGGCTTGAGAGGGCTCTGAAACGCCTGAACGCCATCTATCTGTATGGAGATGAGGAGATTCCCGGTAAAGATTTCATCCTTGACCGAAAGAGCATCACGGATTCACTCCAGCAGATTGATGACCGCCTGAAAGAGCTTGACGCTGCTGCTGTGTTCGATGTCAGCCTTTCGGATGATGAGTTCATGGAAAAGGCCAGTCAGTTCATCTTGACGCAGCAGCTCCTTGATAAACGGTCAGTAAACTACGAGAAGTTCATACGGAAAATAGACCCACGTATCGTCAAGGATTTTCTCAACGAAACGGTCTCAAACTTTTGTATAAAAGATGGACTTACCACCTCTGTTTTGTTCAAAAATGGTATAGAGCTGCGATTTTGCTACAAGGCGCAGCAATAAAAAAATAGCCCAGAAAACCGCATGGCTTCTGGGCTTTTCTAATATTTTTGAATGTTGTTTTACTTCACGCTTCGGATGAACATCGCGTCGCCAAAGCTGAAGAAACGATATTTCTGCTCGACAGCCACCTTGTAGGCGGCCATCGTCTTTTCGTAGCCATACAGCGCCGACACCAGCATGATGAGGGTACTTTCGGGCAGATGGAAGTTGGTGATAAGGCCGTCGATGCAGTTGAACTTGACACCAGGATAGAGGAAGATGTCGGTGTTGCCGCTGCAGGCTTTGATCTCGCCGTACTTGGCGGCGACAGCTTCCAGCGTGCGGCAGCTGGTGGTGCCTACGGCGATGACACGATGGCCTGCGGCCTTGGTGTCATGGATGAGTTTTGCAGTCTCCTCGCTGACGGAGTACCACTCGCTGTGCATCTTGTGGTCGGAGATCTCGTCTTCCTGCACGGGGCGGAAGGTACCGAGGCCGACATGGAGCGTCACCTCGGTGATGTTGACGCCCTTGGCGCGGATGGTATCCATCAGCTCTGGCGTGAAGTGGAGGCCGGCTGTGGGAGCGGCAGCGCTGCCCAGCTCCTTGGCATAGACGGTCTGATACTGGCTCTGGTCGTCCAGCTGCTTGGTGATATAGGGCGGCAGAGGCATCTTGCCGAACTCGTCCAGCTTCTCGTAGAGGGTCTCGGTGTCATAGTAGAAGGTGACGAACTTATTGCCGTCTTCCAGCGTTTCGTCCACGATGGCCGTCAGGCTGCCGTCGCCAAAGCTGACCTTGGTACCGGGCTGCATCCGCTTGCCGGGCTTTGCAAGGCACTCCCACTGGTCGCCCTTCACCTGCCGCAGGAGCAGCAGCTCGCAGACGGCACCCGTGGGCTGCTTGATGCCCACGATGCGGGCGGGCAGGACCTTGGAGTTGTTGACCACCAGCAGGTCGCCCGGCTCGAGGTATTCGGGCAGGTCGTGGAAGATACGGTGCTGGATGCTGTCGTCTTTCTGGCTCAGGACCATCAGACGGGCCGCATCACGGGGGGACGCAGGCTCCTGTGCGATGAGCTCTTTGGGTAAATCATACCAAAAATCTTTTTTTAACATAGTTAGCATTTGCCTTTCCGATGATTGACACGAATGCCGTATCAATGTTATCATAAAATCTGTATAGCGGTATCTATTATATTGCATAGACGTCTGCTTTGCAAGCGGAGTCTTATGCGAATTGGCTTTTTTTGAAAGGAAAGGTGCTGGAAATGGATAAACAATATAAAGTGGGCGTCGTCGGTGCCACCGGTATGGTAGGCCAGCGTTTTGTTACTCTGCTCGAAAATCATCCCTGGTTCAAGCTGACGACTCTGGCCGCTTCCGGCCGGAGCGCGGGCAAGACCTATGAGGAGGCTGTCGGTTCTCGCTGGGCCATGACCACCCCGATGCCGGAGAGCGTCAAGAAGATGGTGGTGCTGGATGCATCCAAGGTGGAGGAGGTCGCCTCTCAGGTGGACTTCATCTTCTGCGCCGTCAATATGCCGAAGGACGAGATCAAGGCTCTGGAAGAGGCTTACGCCAAGGCAGAATGCCCCGTCGTCTCCAACAACAGCGCAAACCGCTTCACTCCGGATGTGCCGATGGTCGTGCCTGAGATCAACGCCGACCACATCGACATCATCCCCGCTCAGCGCAAGCGCCTGGGTACCAAGCGCGGCTTCATCGCCGTCAAGTCCAACTGCAGCCTGCAGAGCTATGTCCCTGCCCTGCACCCCCTGATGAAGGATTTCGGCGTCAGCAAGGCTCTGGTCTGCACCTATCAGGCCATTTCCGGTGCCGGCAAGACCTTCGACCGGATGCCTGAGATCATCGACAACGTCATCCCCTACATCGGCGGCGAGGAGGAAAAGAGCGAGCGTGAGCCTCTCAAGCTGTGGGGTCATATTGAGGGCGACCACATCGTCAACGCCGAGAAGCCTGTCATCACGGCCCAGTGCTTCCGTGTGCCTGTCTCTGACGGTCACACCGCCGCTGTCTTCGTGAGCTTTGATAAGAAGCCCAGCAAGGAAGAGATCCTCAAGGCTTGGGCCGAGTTCCGCGGCCCCGCACAGGAACTGGACCTGCCCAGCGCACCCAAGCAGTTCCTCCACTACTTCGAGGAGAACGACCGTCCCCAGCCCAAGCTGGACCGCAACACCGAGCACGGCATGGCCGTCTGCATCGGTCGTCTGCGTGAGGACACCCTGTTTGATTACAAGTTCGCCTGCATGAGCCACAACACTCTGCGCGGCGCTGCTGGCGGCGCAGTGCTACTGGCTGAACTGCTGGCAGCCAAGGGCTATTTTGACTGATCTGCGCGCTTTTTGAACTTCAACGCGCTGCAAAGGAGTTTTTTGCTATGAAGAATCCTGTTTTTACTGGTGCGGGTGTTGCCATCATCACCCCGATGTACGAGGACGGCAGCATCAATTTCGATGAGCTGGGCCGCATCGTTGAGGATCAGATCGCCCGCGGCACCGACGCCATCGTCATCTGTGGCACCACCGGCGAGTGCTCTACCATGACCGACGAGGAGCAGCTGGCCGCCATCAAGTATACCGTGGACCTCGTGAACCATCGTGTGCCTGTCATCGCCGGTGCCGGTTCCAACGATACCGACCACGGCTGTGCTCTGGCTGCAAAGTCTGCCGCCTGCGGCGCAGACGCTCTGCTGCTGGTGACCCCCTACTACAACAAGACCTCTCAGACTGGCCTTGTCGCCCACTTCACCGCAATGGCAGAGGCCGGCGGCATTCCGGTCATCCTGTATAACGTGCCTTCCCGCACCGGCCTGAACATCGCCCCCGAGACGGCCAAGGAGCTGAGCAAGCACCCGCTCATCAACGGCATCAAGGAAGCCTCCGGCAATATCGGTCAGGTGGCAAAGATCGCGGCCCTCTGCGGCGACGAGCTGAACATCTACTCCGGCAACGATGACCAGGTGGTCCCCCTGCTGTCTCTGGGCGGCAAGGGCGTCATCAGCGTCGTCTCCAATGTCAAACCTGAGCTTGTTCACAACTGCTGCAAGGCATGGTTCGACGGTGATACCGCCAAGGCCCGCGAGCTGCAGCTGGAGATGCTGCCCCTGTGCGATGCGCTCTTCTGCGAGGTCAACCCCATCCCGGTCAAGTACGCCATGAACGTGCTGGGCTGGGAGGCTGGTGAGTGCCGACTGCCTCTCGTGGAGCCCGGCGACGCACACAAGGAACAGATCGAGCGGGCTCTGCAGGATGCAGGTCTTATCAAGGAATAAACGATTTTATGTGCAAATGCCCGGCGAGACAGATCTCCGGGCATTTGCCGTATGATAAAAAAGAGGATAATAACAATGACGGATATTATCATTCAGGGCATTGGCGGCAGGATGGGCCATGTGCTGTGCGAGATGATCGCCCAGCGTGAGGATTGCCGCGTCGTGGCCGGCATCGACATGAAGGACGGCGAGATGAACGGCATTCCCGTGTACGACAGTCTGGACAAGCTGGACGGCAAGGGCGACGTCGTCATCGACTTCAGCGCCCCGGCGGCTGTCGAGAAGGCTCTGCCCTACTGTGAGGCTCACAAGCTGCCCATCGTGGTCTGCACCACCGGCCTTTCCGAGGAACTGCAGCTGAAGATCGTCCAGCTCTCCCGCAGCATTCCGGTGTTCAAGAGCGCCAATATGTCCATGGGCATCAACGTCCTGTCCGAGCTGTGCAAGCGTGCATCGGCTATTCTGGGCGCAAACTACGACATCGAGATCGTTGAGCAGCACCATCACAACAAACTGGACGCTCCCAGCGGCACGGCTCTGATGCTGGCTGACGCCATCAACGAAGAGAACGACGGCGCATACCATTACGTCTATGACCGCTCCTCCGTCCGCCAGAAGCGCGACCCCAAGGAGATCGGCATCAGCGCCGTGCGCGGCGGCAGCATCGTGGGCGACCATGAGGTGCTGTTCTGCGGCCCGGATGAGGTCATCACCCTCCGCCATACGGCATATTCCCGCAATATTTTTGCAAATGGCGCAATAAATGCCGCCGTTTATCTTGCAAAAAAGGAGCCCGGCCTGTACAATATGGGTAACATGATCGCAGAGATGTAAGCTTTTCTGCGCATGGCATCATAAGGCACGGTATCGTGCGTCAGGAGACGAGCCTATGGCCAAGCACGCAGCCCCTCCCCGCCGTCGGCATTCCGCGCAAAAGCACGCCTCGCATAAGGGCGTCACCCTGTACACACTGGGGGTCCTGCTGGTAGCTGTATCGGTGCTGCTCTCTCTGCGCTTCTGGCCCCGCCGCATCGTGGATGCAGTTCCTCCGGCAGCGGAGGTGGAGTCCCCTGCTGTTTCGGAGGAGCTTGCCGTGCCTGAGCCGCAGCCTGTCGTCACGACATTGCGCTTCTCGGCTACAGGGGACAACCTCATTCATGAGCCCATCTATTCACAGGCCGCCCGGCGGGCTGCAGAGGGCGAAGGATACAGCTTCGATTACTGCTATAGGAATCTGCTCGATTTCTATGCACAGCAGGACATCAACTGGATCAATCAGGAGACGCTCTGCAGCAAAGAGCTTGCGCCCTCTACCTATCCCTGCTTCTCGACCCCCGGCGAGTGCGCCGAAGCGCTTTACCGGGCAGGCTTCCGGGTGTTCAGTCTCTCGAACAATCACACCTACGATAAGGGAGCTGCGGGCATTGCCGCCACCCTCCGATTCTGGGAGACGATGCCTGAGGATGTGATCACCACCGGCCTGTGGAAGGGCGAGGCGGACTATGGCCGCATCCCCATCCAGACAGTAGACGGCGTAAAGATCGCGTACCTTTCCTACACCGAGCACACCAACGGCATCCCCCGGAACAGCAAGATGACCGCAAACATCATCTACACCAGCCAGCAGGATGTCATGGAACAGCAGGTGCGGGCGGCCCGGCAGGAGGCCGATTTTGTGGTAGTTGGTGTACACTGGGGCGTCGAGGACAGTCACAACATCACACAGGCGCAGCGCACCTTAGCTCAGTCTCTGGCCGACTGGGGCGCGGATGTGATCATCGGAACCCACCCGCACGTCCTGCAGGACGCCGAATGGCGCACCGCAGCCGATGGACGGAACGTATTTGTGGCCTATTCGCTGGGAAATTTCCTGAGTACCCAAAGCAAGCCTGACCAGCTCATCGGCGCGGTCTTGACGTTGGAACTGGAACAGACCACCGAGCCGGACGGCAGCGTCCATTGCGCAGTGCGCGGCCCGAAGCTCCATGTAACAGTGACCCACTATGACGCCGGAAAGTCTAACGTCCGCACGTATCTGTTCCGGGATTACACGCCGGAGTTTGCACAGGCCCATGGCGTCCGCGCCGCGTATCCTTCTTTTGGGTACGATTACATCCGCCAGACGGCGCAGACCTACATCAACAGCGAATTTTTGGAGCTTGCATAAAGCTTGTATCAGAACGCCCGATGGGCAGAATGGAGTGTTTACTATGTACGGTGTATCCAAAATCAATATTGAGCCGAGCCTGATGATGATCAGTGTGCAGGATGCCGAGTTCAAGGGCAACACGATGGCACGTTATCTGCAGATCTTCGCCGACACTGGCGTCGTGGTGGATATGATCAGCCAGAGCGCTCCCCACGGCACCAGCATGGACTTCAGCTTCACGGCTTCCAACAGCGACCTGCCGCTGGTCATGAAGGCCATCTCTGCGGCAAATCTGGACAAGGACGCCAAGGCTTCTCCCCTCATCAGTGTGGGCTACTCCAAGCTGAATCTCTTCGGTGAGGAGATGGTCACCAGCTGCGGCGTCGCAGCCCGCGCCCTGAATGCTCTGGCGATGGCAGGCATCGAAGTTCTGCTCATCACCACCAGCGATTTGGATATTTCCCTTCTGGTCCGTTCGGAGAACGAGGACGCAGCCTATGAGGCCCTGAAAAAAGCTTACGAACTGTAACAACGATATTAAGCAGCACCCGTGTCTGATAAAACAGGCATGGGTGCTGTTGCAGCAAAAGACCCGGCGGGTCTCCCCTCTGCGGAGAGAAACCAGCCGGGTCTTTTTATTTTATCAGAAGATTTACAGGCTCACCTTGTGGTAGACCTTCTTGCCTTTCTTGATGACAATGCCCTTGGACAGCTGCTCAGCAGTGAAGCTGACCGTGGGAGCAGCGACCTTCTCGCCGTCCACCAGAACACCGCCCTGCACGACGAGACGGCGGGCCTCACCGTTGGAAGCAGCCAGACCAGCCTTGACCATCAGGGTCAGGATGCCGATGGAGCCGTCGGTCAGGTCAGCCTCGGTCAGCTGAGTGTTGGGCATATGCTCAGCATCACCGGCAGCACCGCTGAACAGGGCGCGGGCTGCATTCTGGGCCTTGGCGGCCTCTTCTTCGCCGTGGACCATCTTGGTCAGCTCGAAGGCGAGGATATCCTTGGCCTCGTTGAGGCGCTGGTCCTTCCAGGTGCTCATCTCGTCGATCTGCTCCAGCGGCAGGAAGGTCAGCATACGGATGCACTTCATGACATCCGAATCGCCGACGTTGCGCCAGTACTGGTAGAACTCGAAGGGGCTGGTCTTGTTGGGGT
>ENA-ORNK01000357-ORNK01000357.1-human-gut-metagenome-genome-assembly--contig:-NODE-357-length-64864-cov-3.602771_pt1 | contig 64864 bp, 94 predicted proteins | sample MGYA00242115_ERZ509022 | MGnify/ENA primary metagenome ERZ509022 (study PRJEB26280, sample SAMEA2338690) | human gut metagenome | biome: human gut; feature: human-associated habitat; material: faeces...
TGCCAATTTCACCCACTTCCTATTATTTTAGTCCAGTAGAACCGAAGCCTCCACCAGCCCTTTCTGTATCTTCCATAACTTTATCTACTAGATAGAAATTAGCTTTGGGAACTTCAGCGAGGACTAACTGGGCAAATTTCTCACCCTTATGAATGTAATGGTCCTCGCCGTGTAGAATAGAAGTAATAATAGGATGACCACCATTATCGAATTCATAAGTAATATCTTGAATAGGTGCTTCTACATTTTCAACAATAACACAGACTTCTCCACGGAACCCTGCGTCAATAGTTGCGGGAGTATTCGCGACTCTTAGCTTTGTCTTTAGGCAACGGCCACTCTTAGGACGAATCTGTAGTTCATAACCATTAGGAATAGCGAACTTCAAACCGGTAGGAATTAGTTTTGTCTCTCCGGGATGGATAGTATAATCTTCTAATGCATATAAATCCATTCCACTATCATCTATATGCGCATATTCAGGCATCCGAGCTCCTTCTCGGCACTTCTCATAAGGAATTTGGATATATTTTTTAGCGATTCCTTGAGTTTCACTTATACAATTAGCTAACCCATTAGCTAGTTGTTTCAGAAAATCTTTCTTTTGAGCAGAGAAGCCTTCTAATGTATCAATCTTTTGACCTAGTTGGGCAAAATTTTGAATCATATCCTCAACAGTGGCTCCATTAGCATTTATCGCTTGAGCAAAAAGCAAACGAGTATTTGCATTATTCAAACTTCGTAAGTAGCTATCTAAAATACCAGGAGCTAACAAAGCAAAATTATCTTCGGGAAGGTCTAGTAATTCACCAATTGCTTCAAGTGTATCCTCTTTACCAGAAATCTCTCCCATTATAGAAGATAATTGATGAATATCTTCTTTAGTAACTTTCTCTTGAGTAGAAAAATCAAATATCTCAGCCATCTAATTCCTCCCATAACTCTCCAAAAATTTCAGTTATCTTGACTAGCCATAACTCACCGATAATCTCACCTTTTGCCTTTTTCGTCTTATAAGTATATCCTGCCGATCCAATGGTAAATCCTTTTTCACGAGCATCTTTTCGATAGTCTTCAATTACTTGCTTGGCTTCTTCTTCTGTAAAACAGATAATTTCTGTTGTTTCTTTATAAGTTCTCATATATTCTCCTTAGTCTTTTACATCAGTAGTTATAGAAGTAAGATTATTTTTATCAATTGATGTTGATGAATTGCTTGCAGTAATTGTAGAATAAGAGTAAGGTGTGGTTGTAATATTGGAACCATAAGAAATAGTATAACTATCCACCTTGCCCTCATTATAAACCTCATTTAGTAATTTTTGAAGCTCTTCTTTCGTAAATTCTATCTTACCTCTTTCATTGGGAGAAAAAACTCTAATTTTAATCATTATTATTCTCCTTTTGCGTCAATTCCATAAATCTTGGTAGCGTTTCAATCCAATCACAAATCATTTGCCAATCAGGTAGGCGATGATGACGTCGTTGTTGATAAATTGTTTTTAGTTGTTGATAGTTTGTTGTCATTCCGGCTGTTAGCTCAAAACCCATTGGAATATTATAAAGAATTTCAAGATACTTTTCATTCATAAGTTTATGAGTTTCTTCTGTTTTTTCCTCTAAAGAAGATAATCTATTATATTCATCAATTTTTTCTTGACAAATATCAATAATTCTTCTATCAACATAAGTATTACATTGTTTATTTAGAGAAAATTTAGTAATTTTGTGCATTTTTGAACAAGAACTAATAAAATCACAAAAATGATAACGCTCAATTTGCATCCAAGCATTTTGGCTAATTGTCAAGTCAAATTGAACGATAATCCCTTTTAGAGCATTATCATGTCCTTGTCCAGTTGGACAAGTAAGACAAGCTCTAATACCAGGAGTAAGCTCACTATTCAATTTTTCAATATTAACAGCCTTTGGATATTTAGCAGTTTTAATTGCTCGTTCAAGGCCATATACTTCAGTATTTTCAATCTTCAAATATATCTCTCCTTTACAAAATCTCCATCTTCATCTATATAATAAACATTCTTGATACCCAAATTTTTTATAAGCCTACTACAAGCAGGACAAGGTTTACTACAAGCCCTTTCTCCTGTTTTGAGTTCTCTAAAAGTAAAAATAGAGACTTTTTCCCATTTTATTTCTTTTCCGATCAAAGGAGATAGAGCAGAAATCTCTGCGTGTTCGCAAGAATTGGAATTTTTATAGTCCTCAAAATTACGATACTTATTATAGTAAAATTGGAGAGGACGAGTTTTTGTAGAATTACAAGAAGCAGATAAAACTCTCTTCCCACTAACAACCACTGCGCCGACTCTTGCTCTATCAAAATTAGAAAGCCGACACATTTGTTTAGCGATATTGAAGAAACTTTTTTCTCTATGGGTCATTCTATCAACTCATCCTTTCTTTTTACTATAATAAGTATATCATAAAATTATTCTTTTTTCAAATTTTTCCTTTTATCCAACTCTTTTATAATTTGGTCTATTCGGCGCGCGCACTCTCTAAATTCAACCGATGTCCACCCTTTTGTAGTCATAGCTGGTGTTCCAATTCGTAAACCAGAAGCTTCCATTGGACTTCGATTTTCATTAGGAATACAGTTTTTATTTAGAGTAATGTTATGCCTATCGAGTTCTTCTTGAACTTCGCGCCCTGTAAGATTGGGATGGTTATAAGTGAGGTCAATTAGGAATAGGTGATTATCTGTTCCTCCACTTATGATTTTATATCCAAGGCTCTGGAATTCATTACACATCGCTTTGGAATTCCAAACTACTTGATTAGCATAATCTCTAAATTCAGGAGCCAGGGCCTCTTCAGCGCAAACTGCTTTTCCTGCGATGACGTGCATCAAAGGTCCTCCTTGGTTCCCAGGAAAGACAGCACCATCTATCTTTTTTGCCAGTTCTGGCTTACAAAAGATTAGTCCGCCCCGTGGTCCGCGCAGAGTCTTATGAACAGTAGTAGTAATAATATCAGCCAAACCAAAAGGAGAAGGATGACATCCACCGGCTATCAATCCTGCAATATGTGCCATGTCAACCATAAAATATGGTCGATAATTATCATTTCTTTCAATCATCCCTTCAAGTTGAATCGCATCAATTATTTCTTTCATTCTCTTGAAATCAATAATGCGACTATAAGCACTCGCGCCAGCTAAGACTAGTTGTGGATGGTAAAAACGAATTTTTTGTTCAAAATCCTCATAATCAATAAATCCATTTTTATCTACTCCATACTCAATATGATTGAAAATTTTACCACTAATATTGACAGGAGAACAATGTGATAAGTGGCCTCCATTCGCCAAGGACATAGAAAGAATTGTATCTCCTGGTTTTAGAACTGCCATATATGCTGAAATATTAGCTTGTGTTCCACTGTGAGGTTGAACATTTACATGATAGTCAGTATTGAAAACTTCTCTCCACTTATTACAACAATATTCCTCTATTTGGTCTACTACTTGACATCCACCATAATAGCGTCCTTGACGTCCAGAATATCGTGAACATTCAGGATATCCCTCAGCGTATTTAGCTGTAAGACAAGAAGCCATAGTAGCTCGAACTGCATCACTAGGATAATTTTCACTAGCGATGAGCTCGATATTTTTTTGTTGGCGTTCTGCTTCAATTCTAATTAGATTAGCTACCGTTGGAGAATGGTCATTTACAAAATTATAAACAGTGTAGTCTAAAGAACTCAATCTTCTTCCTCCTTTGCTTCTAGGTATCCTCTCATATGTTCGTCTTTTAGGGCTTGCTGGATATTTTTCCAAGCATCTGGAAAAAGAGAACCAATCAAAAAACTAAAACTAATTTCTTCGCCATCAAAATTTTCAATAACTTTTGAAATTTTTTGAAAACGCTCTTTTGAAACTGTCATTTCCATAATCAATTCTCCTTATCCACATCTGCTCCAACCACAAGATTTACATATGACGCACCCGCCCTCTTGTATAAGCTCAGAACCGCACTCTGGACATTTAGCGCCATTATCAGCCTCTGGATTGGATGAGGGTATGCTCTCAGAGCTTGGTATTTGAGAATTGGAATTTGCCAAGGCAATAATTGAATTCCCTTTTTCAATTCTTTCTTTCATCTCTCTCCACATTTCCATAAGAGCATTACCTACTGCCATAGGACAACAGGCGCCTTTTGAGGTATCATGCTTTGTGGCGGTCCGAGAGGCATAACTTGGACAGGCGCCAGTGCTTTGAAGCTGGTCGGCAATATCTTCAATCTTTACGCCACCTCGACAAGCTAGGGAAATCATTCGAGAAAGACCAACCATAAAGTTAGCACATCCGCCAGTACTTCCTTTATTTAGATAAATCTCCATCAAGTCGCCTGTCTGGGGGTCAAACCAAGCAGTACAATGGAGAGAACCACAACCAGTAGTTAAACGTCGTTTCATTCCAATTAGATTATCAGAACAGCTAATGATTTCTCCACGAGATAGACCTTTTTCCTCTTCTTTTTCTTGAGAGTTGTTAGTTGTTAGAATCCCAAGTCGCTTACAGCCATTTCTAAAAACAGTAATACCTTTTAGTCCTTCTTTCCATGCATTTAGATAAATCTCTTCAACATCCTCAATAGTTGCTTCTTCTGGAAGATTTACTGTGCTACTAATAGAGGCGTCAATGTGTTTTTGCCATACTCCTTGCATTAGCACTCTATTTAAAGGAGAAATTGTTGATGAAGTGCAAAACCAATTAGGAAGCTCAGTTTCATCTTTTATTCCATGTTCATCCATATATTCTTTTACGATTGGAGTATATACTTTATAGTATTCATCATGACCATGAAGAGATTCAGTTTTTCGAGTATAGGAATTAGCAAAAATTGGTTCAATCCCTCCACTAATTCCCAACATTGTAGAAATAGTGCCAGTCGGCGCGATTGTTAGCAATTGACTATTACGAAGTCCATAAGCCTCTATTACTTCTCTTGTGCTTTCACAAGTATTATTTTTTAGGAACTCACTTTTTTGGACACAAGATTTATAATTGTTATAAGAGCCAGCGTGTCCGGCAAGAAAAGCTGAAGTATATAAAGCCTGGTCGGCCATTACCAAGCCAATTTCTTCACATAACTTTCGGGCCTGTTCTGAATTATAAGGAAGCTCCATTTTTATAAGCATATCAGCCAGACCCATAATTCCAAGACCTATTTGACGCCAATCTGCTACTGATTGCCTTTGTTCTTCTAATGGATGCAAAGAAAGTCCTTCTTCCAGTACTTCATTTAGATAGATGACACCATTAGCTACCGTTTCACTAAAATCATCAAAATCAAACTCTTTATCTTTTACAAAAGCAGAGAGATTTATACTTGACAAGAGACAAGACCCTCCCGCAGGAAGAGGCTCCTCCGCACAGGGGTTGACTCCTGCATATTCAAAAGTATCATCAAACTCAAGTAGATTATAATTGGAAATAGTATCCCAAAAAAGAATTCCAGGTTCTCCCCAATCCCAATTATTTTTACATAACTTCTCAAAAATCTCTCTAGCTCTAGCTGTCTTTGTAATAGTTTCGTTAGTTTCTGGACGGGTAAAGGACATTGTCCAGTCCTTATCATTGATTACGGCTTCCATAAAATCATCAGTTACTCGAACAGAAATATTTGCTTTGGTAACAGCATCCGGAGAGGTCTTTGCATCAATAAAGTCCAAAAGGTCGGGATGATGACAGTCCAAACTAATCATCAATGCTCCGCGCCGGCCTGCTTGACCAATCTCTTCGGTCGTTTGACTATATCCCTGCATAAAGCTTACTGCGCCGGTAGTTTGTTCTGCTTGATTATGAACCTTTGCACCTGCGGGGGCTAATTTAGAAAGGTCAATTCCACAGCCACCACCGTAAGAATAAGTTCGGGCTAGTTTCTTGCGACTTTCAAAAATAGATTCAATATTATCTTCTGGAGGAGTAATAACATAACAGTTACTATAAGTTACTCGCGTATCAGTGATTCCCCGATTGCTAAGAATTCGTCCGCCGGGAATGAACTTTTTTTCAATAATTAGTGCTTTTATTGCTTCATTATTTCCACTAACTCTATCTAGCCATTCGTCAAAAGTTTCGTTATTCTTTTTATACTTTCGATTCCATATATCTATACCCAAGCTATTATCTTTTCCTAGCCATTGTTCTACTGTCATTTACTTTCCTCCATATCACAAAACTCACAATATCCTCCAACAAAATGATGTTGGCATTGAGATTGATAGTTTTTATTCTCTCGCAAAAGGCGCGCGACCTCATTATTTAGAGTGAACTGATTAGGCGTGAGAAGCGTATTGATAAGTTGATTATTCAAATCAATAGCTTTCCGAATTTCAATTTGAGTCATTTATAATTTTCCTCCCATCAAAAATTACTTTTCTCCATTCATAAAACATTCTAAAGGCTTCATAGTTATTGAATCTAACATATTGAAAAGCATCTCTGGCTTCTTGTGTAGAAGGCCATCTTCGTTGATATTTTGCTCGCCAGCATTTCCAAGGGTCTTGATGTTTAGCTATCCATTTGCAATAATCAACAATTCTGTCTGCTTTATAATTATAGTATTTTGACCTTATAAACCAATTCAAGACTTCAAAAAGATTTTGTAATTCAGGAGTTGTGATTAGTGTATCATCATATACAAGTGAAATTTTTATCCAATGTCTATGGAAAAATAGAACTTGAGGAATAATTAAGGGTAAACGATTCATTAAAAAGTCATTCTCATCCTTGCATCCCTCGTCAACTTTATAAGACATTTGGCTTGTTCCTAAATCCCATAAATATCTCATTTTGTCACATAGGGCGTCATCCATAAAATTGTTATATTGTATTCCAAAAACATCTTCCATAATAGGTAGTCGTAACCATTTTAGTAGTTCTTCCTCTGAAGATACTTGTATAGGAAATTTAGTTCCAAGTGAATATGGTTTTACAGTATTGCTGTTCAAATTATTTCGAGAATACAACCACTCTTTTATGAAATCATAAGCACCATCAATGGCATCTACATCGTAATCATGAAGAATGAGGCATCTTGTATTTTGAAACATATAGTCCTCTTTTTTTAGCCAAGGGTCTATATTTTTCCCATCAATTGAAAGACGAATATGCGCGCTCCATAAAATTCTCTTGAATAGGCGGGCGTCATCTTTTATACGACAAAAATTAGGAGAATGACGCTCATAGATTAAAAAATCAGGAATAGTTTGTTCAATTTCAAGAGGAAGAGGTTTGTATGGACCTGGTTGTATCGCACGTCCTCCAAGAATTATCTTATCATCAAATAATTCTCGTGGATAAATTCCATCATCATAATCTTTTCTTACATAAAGAGTAGAGAAACGTTCTGGCGCCAACTCTGGTGCCAGAACAGAAATTTCTCTTTTTTTCTTATGATAAGCACAAAGCTTCGCGCACTCAAGATTGGGGAGGACATTTTGGTAAGTAAAGAAATCGTAATCATGTACCCCAATTATTCCCATTACTGTTCAATCCTCCCTTGACTTTCTACTGTGCCATCTTCATTTATTTTTGTGATTAGTTCAATGCCATGATAAGGAGTATTTTTGTACTTTTTCATGACGAACTCGTTCTCTCTTCTGATGCCTGTGATAATGATTTTGTTTCCTCTACTGAAGATACTTTTCTCAATGACGTGTTTTTTGCCATCGGCGCCTCGTTCGCTAATTTGCTTGTCATAATAAGAAAAGACTTCACCAAAAACTCTTACATTTACAACGCCCTCTCTAGTCAAAACAGTTACCATTTTTTTACCCTTATCTCTATCAAGGACAGTGCCACAAATGCGATGAATCTTGAAAAGTGGGATTTTCTTTCCTTTTATTTCAATTATTCTATCAATTTCAGGCTGTTCGCTTAGTTCAAAGAAATTGGAGAAACCGCATAGCCGATAATTGACATCTTGAAGTTCGTGCTGATGGAAATAACAAGAAACACTATCCATCTCCCATTTACTAATAGAACCAAGACAGTATTTATTCCAAACATCAGACATTAGCCTATTATTTACTTCATTTAATAATAATTGGCTATTATCTTTTATAAAAGGACGGATAATATCCATCTGAGCCTTATAAATTTTATCCCACTTGGTTTGAAGAATCGCAAACCCGCTTTCAGTATCATAAGGTTCTAGAAAGTCAACATCGAAGTTCTTTTCGTAAAAGTTCATTGCGATGTTATCTAATCCATAATATTGAGTCCCTATCTTCATCTTCTTTAGATATTTATTGAAATTGAAGACTCGTCTTTGAAGGCCGTACTCATCAGGAATCAAACCAAAATCAATCAACATCTTCATATTTTGGAGAGTTATCCGCTTTTTCGTATCACTGATTTCCGATACATAATATCGCATCAAGTCCTCTCTCTTGCCAAATTCATCAAAGGCACCAGCTTTTATAAGATTTATCATTTGAGGCTTATTGATTTTTACTTTTGAGAGAAAATCATCAATTGAGGAGTAAGGACGATTTTCGATTATGGATTTTACAATATCTTCGCCTACTTTTACAATTCCGCTCATACCAAAACGAATTATCGATTTTTCTACATCGGGAGAGAAGGTATAAGTAGATTTATTTATATCCGGCGGCGCGACATCAATTCCTGACATCTTCATTTTTCCAATGGCAGAACTAATTTTTCCATAATTTGTAGTTTTAGCTTTTTTCTTTTTCTTTTTTTCTTTTATGACTTCTTCATCATCTTCATCATCATCGTTATTATCCTCAAATTCTTCTACACAATCAACATAAGTTTCTTCAATAGTATCGTCTTCCTCATCTTCTTCTGCTCCTTCGTTTCCTCCACTGTCACTAATAAGACAAGCACAATTCCAAAAAATAATCGGAAAGCAATAAGCCAGATTCATTTCTTGAAGAGCGATTAGTGAGTAAGCTAAGGTATGCGATGCATTAAAGCCATAACCTTTACTCATACAAACTAATACATTCCAAACATACTTACAAAATTTCTCATCCAATCCTTTTTCTTTTATAACCCTAAAATATTCATCTTGTAGTTCAAGGAAAGCTTTAGGATTTTTCTTTGCGATAGATTTTCTTAGTTTATCTGCCCATGTAAGGTTGAAACCTCCACATTCAGGCAATTGAACTAACTCCATAACACTTAACCTAATGATTTCTCATTAGAGTAGACTATTTTTTATTACCTCACTCGAGGTAAAACACCCATTTCAAATTGCGTATCAATAGCAATCTTACTCTCCGGAATGGAGATAGTCGTTACAGGATTATATTATTTTCGTATGGGATAAACAAGATTTTTTTGCTTGTGGGTTTTACCAGTATTGACTCTACTTACCCATGCAATAGAAGTCCCCAGTTGGTTAGCTATGAAACCATTGGATTTACCCTGTTTTAATAATTGGATACAAGTTTCTATCTTATCAGAGTAGTCTTTTGGGTCTTTTCTAATAGGATACTTGATTCCCTCTTGGGGATAGTTCTTTCCAACATTTATCATAGAAACCTGACTTTCACCCCAACCAACCCTTCTACCAATTTCTTTAAAAGACAAGATAGTGTTTTGAAGTAGTTGAATAACTTTATTTGCCCTCTGACAATTGATTTCAGCCTCACTGGGTCGAATCGGGTAGGTTAACCCATAATAGTTCCAAGTATGGCCATTATTAATGTTATTTACAATTGCGTAGGTTACTTTATATTTCTTTACTATTGCCGGTTTCGGCAAAGCGAGATTCGCCAAATCTTCTTGTATCATTCTCGCAGTCTCTTCTGAGATTTTCGCTTGAGAATGATTTTCTTTTTGCTGATTAGGCAAGTAGCCTCCGCCTTCGCAGATATTGTATCCATAAGGTTTGTAGGAATGATAGTGGTCAATCCAATATCTCTCTCTTTCATTCGGGATATCGGTTTCTTCCAAAACCTCAAATTCAAAATTCTCGATACCGTATTTCTTAATGGCTCGCTCAATGAGACTGGTTTGATAAGAATGTCCATACAAATGCTCGCTAAACCTGCGCCGAACATCATTCGTCTGGCCAATGTAGACCTTATGGTTTACTTTATTCTCATACTTGTAAATAAACTTTTTCATTTTTTCACCTCCTTTTTACCTTAATTATTTAACCCACTTGAAAATAATAATTTCCCACGAGGTTCCCACCGACATTACTCGCTGAGGGTTTCTCGTTAGCCACTTATGTGACCCCGCCGATAAGCGGAAAAGGTGTTATAAGCCTATATTTGACTTTTCTTGGGATTCACAGATACCATAAGAAATCTTTACTACTGGTTCAAGAATTTTCATTTCTTCTTTTGTAAGACCGTAATTCTCCATTTCTTTATACCACAAAGAAATATCATTTTTGAAACGAGCAAACTTATTTAGAGGTTGCTCGGCTCCTTTTTCTTGAGCCATCAAACGAATTACAGAGTTCAAAACAGCTAAATCATCTACTGATTGAGGGTGAGTCAGCGCAATGCCATTAATTCCACTTTGCTTTTCCATTTGAAATAAACTGGTGATTTTGTGGTCCCATACCATTTTCCACATATCCTGCGCCGTCCGCTCCAAATTGTAAATACCAATGACGCTTTCATAGGTTTCTTTTAGAGTATCTCTTTTTTTGACATATCCATAATCAACTAATAAATCTAAGCAATTATGAATTTTATCTAATGCTTCTACTGATAACAAGTCATACTTGATAAGCGACACATCCTCACACGCATGGAGGTCAAAAGCTGTAATGATAGTTCCATCTGGCGCGCGCATTAGTCCGGTTGAATTGGTAAAAGGCTCATCTACAAAGATTACTCCGCCGGCATGGATTCCGTACCCACAAATTAATCCCTCAATTTTTTGGGCGACTTCCCAAACTTCGGGATAGTTTTCGGTCATTTCGTATACGAATTGTTTGATTGGTTTCCAATCATTTTCGGTATCACCATACATACATTGAGATAAAGTTCGTAATAATCCTCGGTCAGAGGGTATCAACGAGGCTAAGTATGAGGCAATATCAACATCTATCCCTAGACCACGACAGGCTGTAAGGATTGCTGATTTAGATTTTTCTTGACGAAAAGTCGCAACATTTGAAACTCGATTATCTCCATATACCTTTCGTAAATGGTTTAGGACCTCTGCGCGCCGGCCACCCTCAATATCTACATCTACGTCAAGTACCGAAACTCGATCTGGATTTAGGAATCTCCATCTGAAAGTCTTAGTAGTTTCTTGCAGAGGATTGATTTGAGTTATATTCAAAAGATAAAGTAGGATAAAGCCTACTCCAGAACCTCTTCCTGGCCCGACTAATGTACCAGCTTTCCAACATTCCTCAATAATTCTTTGAAGATTTAGGTAATAAGCCGACCAATGGGCTTTGTTTACATTAGAAGAAACCCAAGTCATTTCAAGGCAGGCGTTGACTTCATCCCAAGTCTTTTGATTCCACAATTCTTGAGGCCCATCTTCTAGTGCCTCAACAATCATACAAGCCAAAACTTGGTCTCCAACATAATCAGACTCCATAAATGTTTTCAGATAAGAAATTCTTTCTATCCAACAATTCTGAACATATTTAATTTTAGATTCTTTCCAAGGGAGTTGTGGAATATATAAAGGCTTTAGGAGACTATAATCCTCACACATATCCTTTATTTTTAGGATATTCCTATATGCTATTTGTAACTGCTCTTGTGAGAAATATCCAAAATAACTTTCAAGCTCTTCTGTATCCATTAGATAAGTTGTAGCGTAGAAATCATCAACCTCTCTATCACCATTTTGAGCATTTAGATAAGCCTTATGAATCGCTCTGTCTTCTTTTTTGAGGTAATGAGTATCTGTTGTGATAATATAAGGAATTTCAAACTCATTTGATAATTCAAAAAGTTTTTTATTGACATAAATTTGTTCCTTATTATTACTGGGTTGCATTTCAAAAAAGAAATTTCCATGACCAAACAAATTATCCATTTGGCTTATCCAGTTATAAATTTTTGGCATCAACTCTGGGTTATCTTTTGCTTTTAGAAGCTGAGTAGGGAGACACCCTCCGAGACAGGCCGTCGAGCCAATTACATGGCCAGGATTCGCCCCAATAATTTCAAATAAGTCATTATAATAAGTCGGAACTCGACGCATCCCTCGCGCCATATAACTTCTCAACCAAGCACGAGTAGAAATTTCACGAATCTGCTTATGGCCAATGGCATCTTTGGCCAGCAAAATAAAGTGATAATATTTGTCCTGTCCAGCTTTATAATTAGAAGCGTTTAGTCCATTCCGACAAAGGTAAATTTCGTTTCCTTGAATGACTTTGAAGTTAGGATGGTTTTCTTTTATCTTTTTATAATATTTTTCAACTCTAACAGCTCCAGAGATACAATCATGGTTAGTAATGGCTACTACTTCATGTCCCAGTTCAATAGCATAGTCAATCAAATCTTCAACTTTTATGATACAGTCGCGTAGTCGAAGATTTGAGAACTCATCGTGGTTATGTAACGAACCCGGATATGAGATTCTTTCACTCATTTACAAACCTCCTTTTTATTTTCTATATATATTATATACTAAATTCCAAAAAATTTCAACTATTATAATAAAAAAGCCTTTCAATTGTTTCTGTCAATTTCTGTATATCTGGTTCCTTACCTAGATCTACTTCAATTACATGGCTATAATCCAATTCTTTTTCTTTGTTGAATGAATTTTCGGAAACAACTTTTATTGGTGTTTTAATATTAGTTGGAATTATATATATTAAATTATCATCAGAAGGAAAATCTTCCATCTTGAACCTCCATATCCACTATGAAAATTTGAGGCAATTCTTGCCCCAGCCAAGTGTTGATATTAGGTCTACCAACTAAGGTAATTTCCATTTCATTTGAAAAACTTTTTAGTTCTTCTATCAAATCTTTTGCTCTGAACTTAATATAGGTAATTCCATTTTTCTCAATTCGTAATGTATCTTTATTTTTCCCTATAACTTTTATCTCATTAGGCGAAATTACTAAATTAGTAATAGCTATCATAGCTTCAGGATTTTGCTGTCCAAATACTTGCTCATACGGCGCGACATCAAGAATTATGGTTTCTATATCTTTATCACTAGCTTTTCTAATAAAATTTACATCATAAATATTTTCTCCAAAATCAATTTTGGAAAGTTCTTTATTCGCTATTTCATGAAGTTTTGAAAGATTCTTGTCAGAAACGCTAACTCCGAATGCTTGGTCGTGGCCCAGCGTATATTCAAAAAGACCCGTCTCCGATAGAAATTCTTTGAAAGAAGTTAGTTCCGTATTACTTGGTGCGCGAGCACTACCTCTGTCATAGCCTTCGAAATTCCGTCTGGCCAGTATGGTAGGTTTATGATATTTCGCTGATAAAACCATAGCCACAAGTCCATTTAGCTCAGCAGGAAATTCATCATCATCATCAAGTCTTACAAATAAAATCTGATTTTCCAACAAATCTTGCTTGAAGATTTTTACTTCTAATTCTTGGACTATCTTCTCTTTCATCTTATCTTGGTGAGCTTTTGCATTTGTGCATTCACGCGCGCTCTCTATACAAAGTCTCTCCATTGTTCCTTTAGCTCCACGCTTGTGGCACTCTACCATTTCATCTGGTTCAATAAAACTACGATAAAGTCGATATTTTTCTTCCATTGACCCTACTCGAATCATAGCATTTATAAGAGGAACAATATAAAAAGCAACAGTTGTTGGGTTTATTTTCCCACCCATTGAATAGTCCTGTTTATCTAATAGAACTCGTAGCATTGTATTCTTGATATTTTGAAAACCAGTTTGAACCAAATATTGATTTTCATATTCAAGCATACTCATCATATCTCCAACTAATGAGATTGCACAAAGGTCAATATAGTCATAAGCCCAGTCTCTCAAAAAATAGTCATCTAGGGCTCGGCAAAATTGCCAAACAACGCCTCCACCGCAAAGATTTTTATTTTTATAATTTTTAGAAGTTTGATTATTTATAAGTATCATATTGGGTGGAATTTCACTTTCAGGTTCTTTTATATGGTGGTCTAAAACAAGAACTGGACAGGTAAAATCTTTTATATACTGTCCATCATTTGTGGCACTATCTGGCGTGATAATAAGGCTCCATTCTTTTTCCTCTAGCTGGTCCATCATATCAGAAAAACCATGCTGTTTTCCCTCATGAATAAAAAATTCGATTTCTTTATCTGGATTTAATCTTTTTAGATATTGATAAATTATAGCAAAAGAACAAATTCCATCGCAATCGCAATCTGCAATAATGGCATAAGGCTTTTTATCAGAAATCGTCTTTTCAATAGCCTTTATTCCCATCTGATAATTATCCAAATCTTCAAAACTTTGTAAGCATTCTTTCGTTGGATGAAGAAAGGTTTGAACGTCCTGAATACCTCGCGCGCGAAGTAAGTTCTTTCCATAGTCTTCTTTTATCTCTTGATTTACTAGTCGATATTTCACTTCACAATTACTCTCCTTTTCAATAGCTCTTCAAATTTTTCTTGTCCCTCATCTACCGGAGAGTCCTTCTTTTTCGTAAGATTTTCTCTATCATAGATAAAAGAAAAATTTGAATAATTTTTATATTTACTACACATTTTCCACAATTTTTGAAAATAGTCTTCGCTTCCAGGCTTTTCTTCATTATCAAAGCAGATAACAATTTCTTTTGGTTGGGCATAACGCATCAAAATATCAAGTTGATATTTATTGAATTGACTTCCACAAGAAGCAACTGAACAATTAGGAAATGAAAAATTTTCACACATAAGAACGCTTTTCTCTGCTTCAAAGACATAACAAATTCCATAGCGTTTGATATTTTCCAAATTTTTATCTAAACCATAGAGATTCAAACTTAATGGATGAGAATACCATTTACCCTCAATTTGAACTGGCATATACTTTCCTACGTTTTCCACTTCCCATTGATTAAGCGCGCGTCCTCTAATTCCAACTAATCCGCCCCTAACATTATAATGAGGAATTATGATTTTATTTTGACCAATAGAAAAACGAATATTGAATTTATCCATAGCCTTATGAGAAATTCCTTCCTCTTCCCAATCAGCAGGATACTCCTTTATGAAAACATCCAAGATACCTTTCTCATAAGTTGGAAGCTCTCGTCTTTCTTTTTTGGGCATAAACTCATTTCTTTTTGACTTATAGCTTTCATTGATTTCTGTGTCAGTAAATCTTTTCTCACCATAACTCCGAACAAATTCTAAAACATCTTCATGCCAATCATAAGTGATTCCTCTCGTTTCATAATAATGTTCAATAAAACGAAAGATATTCTGCGCGCCACATTCACTATAGCACATAAAAATATGAGTATTTTTATAATAATAAAGCTTCCAAGATGCTTCATCTAAATTAGTATTATGACACGCAGTTTTGCATAAAAGGAAATCTCCCTTATCTTGCCAAGGAATCTCCAATTTATCCAAAATTTTCTCTACTATTTCATCAGTAAGATTTTCAATTATTTCTCTATAATCCAAAGAAATCTCCCTTCTTACTTATTTATCTCCTCTAAGAATTTTTGTTCTTTTTCATCTAATTCCCATTCAACCTTTTGCTGAGTATCATAAAAATCAAGAATAGGATTCATCCTATCATCAGTTACAAATAGATCGGTAAGTCTTAGTGTCCCTGTATTGAAATAACTCCAAATACGAACTTGAGTCCAACGACCCGATCGGACTTTGAATACATCAAAGACTCGATTCGGGATTATACCACCCATCAAATTTCCATCTTTTTGAAGTATATCTATTTCATCTTTTGTAGGTCGTGCGCCGATTATACCATTATCTGCTTTATTGATTGTCGCTCGGCCACCAGCTAAACTCGCTTCATTTCGTATCTCTGAATTATCATCTGCTTTGGCATTCACTTGGGTTGAAGTAAAAATTGAAACATTCTGCTCAATAGCTAAATCTTTTAGAGCTGTCGCCATCAATGATAAAATTTCATCATTTCTGAGATTATGCCCTCGAAATTCATTCAAAACTCCAGGAGAAATAAAAATATAATCAAAAAAGACATAACGTCGTTGGGAGAGAATTACTTCCTCTCTAACACTTAGTTTTATTTGCTCAATAGAAGGATTTGGTATTCTCATTAGTTTTAAAGTTTTATAGGTCTTGATTATATGGCGCGCGACCTCAACTCTTTTTCTTTCATCATCAGTAAGGGTATTGAACTTAAATTTAGATTCTTCTACTCCACTAAGATATGCCAAAATCATTTTTATTATTTGTTCTGGTTTCTGCTCTGTCATAATAAAAAGGACTGGCTCACACGCGCCATTTTTGACCCACTTCCCATCTGCTTCACTATAAAAAAATGGAAAAGCCAATTTGCACGCATCCGCGACAGAAAGCCTTGTCTTTCCGCAACCACTAGCGAGGCTTCGTATTGTGAGAGCCCCAAGCTCTGCGCCATTTATAATTGATGAAAAAATCTCTCCATTGATTGACAGTCCAATACCTTCTTCGCTACCAAATGCTTCAATTACATTATCAATTTCGTTCTCTAACTCCCAAGTTTGGACAGTTTCATTTTGGATATAGGATTTTTCTACATCTAATAAATTTTTCTTGACTTCTTTCAGTATATCATCTACTGAAAGATTTTTGAAGCGTTGATTTATATCAAAGGCTTTAGGCTGAGTTAGGTTTTCACAATAGATATTACTAGTGTCAAGCCCCATTCGCTTGAGGTCTCTTACTAAATTGAACTTTTTTAGTTCATTATAATAATAAGGAAAATTACCTGGCTCACTCATAAATTCAGCGTCTTGAAGATACTCAATACCGTTATTTTGAGAGAAAACTAGTTGTCCACTTGGTGTGCTTTCAAGATAACTTGAAATATCAACTGGAGTAATATGAGAAGCGCCACCTCGATACAAGTTATCAATCGCCACAAATAAATAACGAGTAAAAGTCGAGGAGAAATCTGTGGGAGTTATTGTATATTTATCTATCTCACTCAAATATTGAGGATGCTTCATTAGACTTCCAATAATTTGGAGTTCTGTATTCTTATCAATCATTCAATATCCTCCAAATTCCATCGAGACTTTTTCTTTTGGGATGTAGTTTTTGGCTTTTTTAGTAAAACTTTTTGCTGAGACTCTCGTTGTTTAATCTGTTCTTCAATTCCAGCCAAAGTTCCTCGTTCATTATTCTCCCTTTGCTTCCAATAAGTAGTAGCTTCTTCGTAGATAAAGGGGACAATTCCTAGTCCTCCATGGCCCTTTGACCAGTCTCCATTCCTAATCTCGTAGAAATATTTTAGTGTGTAAAAAATGCCTTTATAAGTTCCAATTTTATCTTTTTCGACAAATTTTTTCAACTGAGCTTCACAAAGATGATAGTCATAAGAAACTTTTAGGTCGTGCGCGATAAAATCATAAATACGTTTTTTCCAATCTTTATCTTTTAGGATATTTCCTTTCTTTAGATTTTCATAACAAGATTTGTGATAGTACCATCCTTTGGATGGCATTACCCATTCTATATCCGCGCCAGATAGTTGTGCATCAAATCTTTCCTTGCAGGCACGGCAGGTAACTAAATGTTTTGCCATTTATATCCCTCCAATCTTATTATATTATATCACATTTTTCCAGAAATGTCAAAAAAGAGGTAGGATTTCTCCTACCTCTAATTTAGTTTTATGAGTTACATCGCACGTAAATCCATTACAGCAAGCTGTAAAAGAGAGACTTGATCCTCAGTAACCTCTGATAGTTTTATCTTTCGTCCAAATACCATCTCTACCTTTTTAGACATGGCGCGAACTACCGCTTCCTTATCTTCATCTGTTTTAGCGTTATTTACCTTAGTAGTCCAAATCTCACGAGCTTCAGACATTAGAGCGTTGAAGTCGAGTTTTTCTTCTTCCTTTGCCACTTCAAAAGGCTTATCAGAAACCTTAATTCCATCTTTTTGCTCTGCCATAGTAATTGCATCGTCGATAGCCTTTACTAATTCATCATAGCCAAAGGGAATCTTCGGTGCCATATACTTGAATCGACTGCCGGCAAAAAGAGTTGGAGTTTCACGAGTATATAGCCAACGTTTCGCTTCTCCATCAACGTACTCAGTTCCGATATAACCAATAACGTCAACAAGGGAATTACAGATTTCCGCCGCGCGCTTAGGAAGGTCAGGACTAATAATCTCAACTTCACTTCCATCAGCTCGTTTTTCAATTCTTGAAACACTGTGGGCAAGCAATACAACGCCATAGCCAAGAAGGGTAATCTTTCGAAGAGTAGATTCAAACTCTTTCTTGCACTGGGCGTAGCCTGCCCCCCATGCAATGTCGGAAATCTTTGTCACGCCATTCTGAGAGCAGACAAAACTTTCAACATAGTCCCATGCGATAGAGGCAGTATCAAAGATAATGGTGTCAAAGCGTTCTCTTACTTCGGGTTTTTCGAGCTGACGAAGCACCAACTTCACATCAGCCCATTTTGTGATGTCTTGGGCAACAATTCCACCAATCGCGTTATAACCTTTCTCAAAAGCTAATAACAGACTTTTAGGGAAGGACGCTGCGGCCGTAGTCTTACCACTTTTCAATTATGTTATCGTAAAGGCTTTTTATCCTCTACTTCTTACATTTCTTATTCATGTAAGTTCAGCATATCTTTTTACCTTTACACTAAAGGTAGGTAGTCTCGTGGGGACTTATATCTTCAAATTTCGAGTCAATAATTGTTCATATTTTTCTCTTTTTCTTGAAAGACACCAACAATTATCATAATATAAAATGTCATAAATTTGTCTTGTTGGAACAGAAGAATATTGAAAATAGTATAAAGTATGAACTCTTTGTGTTTGCATAATGCAAGCTCTAGGAATTCCCTTTTCTTCAAAAAAGTCTACTATTGTTTCAAGAACTTCTTTGGTCGCTGAACAAATTTGAAATCTGATAGCAGAAGAGCCAGCAGAGGAAATGCTTCCATCTCCATCAAAATAGCCCCTAATAAAATCTCTCCAATATTTCTTATCCAAATTCTTTGGAAAAGAAAAGGTAAAAGTTTTCTGTGGTACGATATTATATTCTGCCAATTTCTTTTTTATATGTTCAGAAGTAAAAGCCCAAGTTGAAGTTTCAAAACCTTCTTGAGTTAGATAATCTTTTACTGGTCTTCCACCAACTTCTTTTTGGAATTCTAAAAGAATATCCTTATCAATAGAACTGAGAGAAAGTTTTATTTCATTACTATTTTTTCTAACTGTTCCGTCTGAAGCTAAAAATCCTAAAAGATAAGCCATTCGTTCATTTTCTATATCAAAGTAATTATCATTTACTAAATATTTTCTTTGATTTTGAGGAGACTGTCGAATAGCTTCGCTTGCTGTTCGATATAATCCATATTTTTGCAAACATCTTCGAATAACATCTTGGCCACCTGAAATAGCCTTGCAGCATAAATCTGCCCTTCCTGTCTCTCGATAAGTTTTACAAACTAGTTCTTCCTCTTCTTTAGATAAAATTCTCATATTTTTTAGATTTGGTTTTCCCTTTTCTTTTTTTCGAGAATGGTCTATTCCTTGAGCATCTAATAGCTTTGAAACAGTATAATAAGAAGTATGATACTTTTCAAAAATTTCTACAAGTTTTAAGCCATTTTTATAATCATTTATAATATTTTCTTTAGTTTGAGTATCCACACTGAATCCTCCTCTTTTTTTGAAGTTTATTATCCCTATGCGTTGCGCGTGTTAGAGTTTTTACATCCTAACTTCCGCTCTGATTCCCATTTCAGGGTTCCAGTTTTTTACTACCTTATCTCTAAATATCACTACTTAGAGGCCCAAAACTTTAGGCTTGCCATAGAGCATCACGTATTTCCCTTTCAAATTTCGAGATACCACATTAGGTTGTAAGGAAAGTAAATCAATAGCCATAACTATTTACCTCCTTAAAATCCCATGTCGTCTCCTGCTAAACGAGAAGTAGTCGGCGCAGGAGTCTTCATCTCACCCTTTACTTTGTTCATATCCTTAGCCTTCTGGGCCTCTAGACGAGCCTTACGAGCCTTCATTGCCTGTGCGAGATCCTCAACATCAAAGGCCTGCTCGCCCTCTAGAGCACTCTGGGAACCACCAGTAATTAGTAGCTCACTAATACTACGGGTACGAGTCTTTTCAATGGCTTCACCAAAATCTACATCCTCAATATAAGTCTCAGTAGTAGAAGTGAAATTTAGACGACCATTAGCCTTAAAAGTATAATCAGGCTCCCAATACTGGGTAATAGCATTGATAACGTTAGGATTAGAGGCATATAGCTTCACTACATCAACCTGACCATTCCAATTAGGAACAATAGCAGTAATCTCTAGCTTCTTTGGCTCAACTTCAATACCTTCCTTATCAACAACATAATTGATATTAGAAACGGCAAAAGTCAGAGAGAAACTGGCTTCGGGCTTGAAATCACCAGTAGCCTTACCAACAAAAGAAGCATTAATACGGGGAGAACTTACAAAACGACCATCCTTAGAGAAGAACTCATTCATCTTGATTTTTGCGCCAGTAATACGAATCTTATCAGCACCTTCGCGTCCACCGGCAGAGGCAATAGACATAAACTCTTCCTTGACACGCTGAATGCTTTCATAGGAGGGATTCAGACCTCCATCCTTCTTATACTTTTGACTAAAAAGATGGACGGGGATTTCAAGATGTAGAGGAACAGCGTTTACAACTTGCTCAACAAGTACCTTAATAGTTCCTCCAATTGTCTCGATTGTCTCGCCATTCTTGACAAAAGAACCATACTTTAAATCAGTTTCACTTAGTAGACCTTCAATACGAACACGGTTTTCGGCTTCATGTAGCATAAAATTTTTCTCCTTTTTACATTTACAATAATTACTTTGGTTCTTTCATAAAAAGGTAGGAGGAAATTCCTCCTACCAAATTACTAAAATAAATTACTCAGCGTCGTCGCTGGGGACAAAAGTGGCGCCAGCATCAGTTAGATTTACATAAACTACGGGCTTCTCAGCACCCTCAACCTCAACCTTCTCACGCTCAACTAGACCCTTCTTCTGTAGGTCAGTTACATTAGCCCCTACGGAACGAGAGGTGCGACCGATAGCATTACAAATCTCATCAATAGAGACATGGCCACCTGCATTCTTCACATAATCAAACACGCTCTGGCTCTTTTCTGTTAGCTTCATAATTTTTTTCTCCTTTTACATATAAATTATTTTTATTATTAGATGAGTAAAGGTTTCATGCCTCTCTCAACTTTCTATAAATATTATAGCTAAAATTTACAAAACTTTCAAACTTTCAAACTTAGAAATTTTGGATTTTTATTACTTTTGAATTTTCTCCTAATTTTAGAGTCTTGACTCCTTGCGTACCACGACTTAATACAGGAATTTCCTCAGCTTTCACTCTAATTTGGGTAGTAGAAGATACAACTAAAATATCACTAAGGTCAATAATCGGTAGAAAGTCGCAAAGATTATCTGCTCTTTGAATCTTTACTCCTTTGGTTGCCCGCCCAGTGATTTTGAACTCGTTTATATCAGTCCGCTTTGAATACCCATCTTCACTCACAGAGAGAATTTCTCTTGTTTCTTTAGGAATAACTCGTCCAGAAACAACCTTATCTCCCTCATTTAGCTTGATACCTACAACCCCTCGTGCCACTCTACCAATAGGTCTAATATCTTTAGTTTCGATAATAATAAAGTTTCCTTCCTTAGTGAGGATACCAGCTCTCTCATCTTTCAAAATAAGAATCGAAGCAATCAAATCATCATCATCCAACTTTAGAGCTTGAACACCAGTATTCCTTCGTAAATTATACTCAGAAAGCGCTGACTTCTTTAAAATTCCATTCTTTGTAAGAAAGAGAATATTTGAAGACTCTGTGTCTTTAGAAAGAATTGTAGCTGATTTTATTTCATCGTCTCCATTTATGGGTAGTAGTGAATTTAGATATTGCTTTTCTCCAATATTGAATTCTCCTATCTTCAAATGGTAAAAAGCACCGCGCTGTGTGAAAAAGAGAACTTCATCTGTGTTGTTTCCAATTAGAGTATCAACTACAAATTCACCTTTATCTAATTTAAATTTTGACCCTACACCATTTCTACGCTGTGAATAAAGGGTAGAAGTCTCATTTACAAAAACTGCTCCTTCATTAGTAAAAGATAAGGACAATTGTTTCTTTTCAATTGTTTCGTCTTCATTTGAAATATTGAGAATTTTTGTACGACGTTCATCACCGAATTTATTCGCCACCTCGCGCAGTCCTTTTTCAATTTCTTTCTTCAATAGATTTTCATCATTAAGAATAGCTTCAATTCTTTCTTTTTCAGTTTCAAGATTAGATTTTTCAGTTTCTAACTTTGTAATATCTAAATGAGTTAAACGAGAAAGCTTTAAGTCTAGAATAGCCTTTGCTTGAATTTCATCAATATTCAGTAAGCGCTGGAGACCGATAGAAGCATTCTTAGCATCGGCACATTTTTTAATGGTTTTTACCACTTCATCAATCATTGAAATAGCTTTCATCAAGCCCTCAATAATATGAAGTCGTGCAAGAATCTTCCTTCGGTCAAACTGAAAGCCATTTATATATACGCTTTTTTCATGGTCTAAATGAGATTGAAGAAGTTCCTTCCACCCAAAAACTCTTGGAAAACGGCCATTTTCCAAGAAAGTAAAATTTACTCCATAATAACTTTCAAGAGAAGTATTCTTGTAAAGATACTTTAGAATCTTTTCAGGAGAGGCGTTTTTAGAAAGATAAATCTTGATTAGAGGGGTCTTACCAGTCAGGTCATTGAAACGATCAATTCCTGGGTTTTCTTCTCCATTTATAATATCTTCTAATTGCTTGCAAATAGTCTCTGTATAAAGCATATAGGGAATTTCAGAAACAACTAAACATTTTTCTTTCCTATCCCAATCAACAACACTTCTTAGCTTACAAGCAGGCCCCGTTCCAAGTCGATGACTTTCTTTTACTTCATCAGCATTGAGGAGGACTGCGCCAGTGGCGAAATCAGGAGCGCAATAAATTTCATCAAAATCGATATTTGGATTCCACAGCAACCTAATAAGAGCTTCATTTAATTCCTTCAGATTGTATTGAGGACAGGAACAAGAAGCACCAACTCCTATTCCATACGACCCATTTACCAGATTGTAAAAGCCTTTTGATGGCAGAACCATTGGATATTGCTCCGTATTATCATAATTATCTCTCCATTCTTCAATAACTTCTTTTTGTATATCAGAAAAAAGATAATTAGCCAGAGGAGAAAGACGAGCACTTGTATATCTTGGGGCGCTCCAAGACCCAGAAGCTAGTAACGTCCCATATGAGCCTTCTACTTCAATAAGAGGATAGCGCATGGCAAAAGGTTGACCAGCTCGCATTATCACTCCTTCGGCGCTACTGTCTCCATGGATATACATTCTAAAGCAAGAGCCAATTGCCTTCAAAGTCTTCTGAAAAGGTTTTTCATGAATAAACTTATCAGTATAAAGACAATAAAAAATCTGACGAGCAGAAGGTTTCAATAAGTCTCGTGCGTCAGGTAAGGCACGCGATTGAAGAACTGCTCCTCCAAATTGGAGGAAACTTTCTTTTATAATTGGAGTCAAACTTACTTCCATTTTACAGCTCCTTTCTTTTCATTATAATATAATTATATAATAAAAAAGAGAGGAAATCAAATTTCCTCTCCTTATTCACGAATTTCTGAAAAGTCAATATTTTCAAAAATAAAATCATGTTTAGGTTTACTGTCTTTTCCCATCAAAGAGTAGAGTAGGCTATAGGTTTCTTCATCTGGGATTAGAGTATCAATTCGTTGAAACTCTGGAGAGAACATGGCTCGCCTTGCTTGCTCTGCACTTAAACCACCAAGTCCCTTATTTCTTTGAACAATTCCTTTAATAGTTTTTCTAACTCGATTGAATTCTTCATCACTATAATAATAAGTTTCCTGCTTTCCATTTTTTACTATATATAAAGGAGAACGCATCCAACATAGCCGACCTTCCTCAATCAATTGAGGAGCTACTTTATATATAGCACACATAATCAATAGAGCAATAGCTTTTCCATCACTATCTTCATCTGTCAAAATTCCAATTTTACCATAACGGAGCTTCTTACTATCATATTTTCCAGGAATGATATTCATAGCACTCAGAAGAAGTTTTACTTCTTCATTTTGGTAAAATTTTTCATCATCATTAGAAAAAGAGTTTATCAGTTTTCCACGCAAAGCTAAAATTCCAAAGTGCTTTTCATCTCTTGCAACAGCAACACTTGAAGCGGCCGACAGTCCCTCAACAAGCAAAAGCGTTGAATCTTGTCCCAAAAACTCCGCATCCTTCAATTTATCACTCGCAAAAACTTTTTTTCGTTGATTTTTTTCGACTTCTTTACCCGCTTCAAGAACTTGACGGCGTGCTTTTTCAGCTACTTGCTCAGCCTTAGCCTCCTTTGTAAGAAGTTCCATTACCTTTTCAAATTCATCAGAATGCTTTCGTTCAAACTCCTCTAACATTTGTCCCGTCGCGCGCTGGCAAAGCCCTCGAAGTACGGGATTATTTACTTTTGTCTTTGTTTGGTCGCTAAAGCTCGGCTGAGGAACTTTACAACTAACAGCATAGAATAGTCCTTTTCGAAGTATATCAGGAGAAACTTCACCTTTGATTTTTTTCTTGAAATAATTAGTTAGTGCAGTTTTAACTCCTGTTAGACTTGTTCCACCAGCAGTATTTTCAAGGCCATTAGTGAAAACGTGCCATTCCTCATTTCTGCTACTTGTCCAGCACATTACAATTTCAGCTTCTACATCATTTTCTTTCATTGTAATATGAAGAGGAGTTTTGTTTAGAGGCTTATCGGCACAAGTTTTCATAAAGTCCAAAAGTCCATTTTTAGCTTGGTATTGAACTTTTTCTTCCTCTCCCTTTTTGTGATTATTCAAAATAAAAGTCAAAAAGGGGTAAAGATACGACCAGTTCCGACACATTTCTTTTATATCAGAAAATTTGAGGTCAATTGGTTCGAGATTATAGACTTCTTGAGATGGGGTAAAATCAACAAAAGTTCCTCGATTATTTGAACTACCGGTTGTAAGTGAAACCTTTTGTCCTTCTTTTAGGACTAATTCACACTGTTTTCCATCTCTCATTGATACCGCGCGGAAGGTATCACTCGACAAGGCTGTCCCTTTTGCCCCAATACCATTGAGGCCTCCCACGTTTTGGTAAATTTTATTATTGAATTTTCCTCCACTATGCGGAAGAGTATAAATTGCTTCAAGGGCGTCGACGCCATCTTCTCGCAGACCGAAAGGGCATCCTCTTCCATTATCGAGAACCGTTATTCGATTTCCATCATAGAGATCAATGACAATACGATTGCAGAATCCCATTGTAGCTTCGTCTATACTATTTGTAATGATTTCACGCACGCATTGAAGCACTCCTTGATTGTCTGCGCTTCCCATATACATTGCTACACGGGTTCTAACAGCATCTCTGAAACTCAAAGTTTCAATAGAGTTAGCATCATAGCTCAAATTTTCCAACTCCTTTCTACATTTATAATAATATTATACAACAAAATAGAGGAGAAATCAAATTCTCCTCTACTTAAAATTTTTGAAAAATGAAGGAAGGATCTAAAACCTTTCCCTTTTTCTATCATTTTTATACTTATCAATTATAGTTGCTATATCCTGAACACAAGTATCACAAAGACAAAACGCTCTTGGAACTATTCCTTTTTCGCTAAAAATTTCGGTATCTCTGCGAATCAGTGTACCTTCCTCCCAAACCGGAAGATACCAACTATTAAAAAAACTCGGATTAGGAATATAAGTTTCACAAAAATCACAAAAAGTTTTAGTCATCTTTTTCCTCCACCCAAGAGAGCCAGCGCATCACTAAGTCTTTATCGCTAATATTCCAGAGTCCATAAGGGCAATCATGATTCATTTCACAAAAACTTACGAGACTTCCATCATAGTCCTCTGTGTCTGGACAATTATTACAAAAAGTATCCACCATCCACTGGTCATAAACTGTACCTTCAAGCGCCATTTGGTCAGATAGAAATTCTGCCATTTCTTCCATTGAGAGATTTTTGAGCTTTTCAAAATTTGTGAGATTCATTTCTTAACTCTCCTTCCATCTTTTTATTATATTATAAAAGAAAAATGAGAGAAAATCAAATTTCCTCTCACCCTCCAGCTTTCATGTTCAATTGCTTTTGTGTCCCATATAAGTCAATATAAAATTTTTCTCTCTCACTCTGCTTATCTTTCGGAACCTCTTCTAAAATTTCAAAACTGTAATTCCAAATTCCATTCCGTGCCATATGTGTATGAAGTGTTGAGCTGGCAACTTTTTCCATACCCAGCGCGGTCTGAATATGAGCTTGCCATCTATCCTTAAAATTGACGGTCCGGCCTATATAAGCCTCACCAGTTGGAATATAAGTAATCTTATAAATTCCTCCAATTTTTTGACCAACAACTCTTTTTATCATCTCATTTGTAGGGCGCCGAGCGATACTCTCCCATATGACTTTAGGAAGAACTTCTTTATGACATAGGCGGTCTTTCATACTATCTAAAAGCTTTATATCTTCAATATCGCTTTGTGTAAGTTGGATTTTATAGAAGTCTTCTTTCTCGCTTAGCTCACGTTCTCGCCGTATCGCTTCATTTACGGCCTCGCGCCGACTACGAAAGTCTTCTAATTCTTTTTTAAGATAGGAAAGCTCATTATTATAACTTCTTTGTTTCGCTTGGAATTCTTGTTGAGCGTTTTCTTCTAAATTTTTGTATTTTTCTTCTAAAGCTTTTCGATATGACTCATCAGTATTAGATTTTAGTTTTTGAATATTTTTTTGTTGTTTTAGTAAAAGGAAAATACCTCCTAAAATCAATAAAACTAAAACTACTATCATATTCTTACTCCCAATTTGTAATTCTTGTACGCTTTTTTCTTTGTGGCGTCATCCATAAAACACCATCTCGCGCACGAGTAATACCAACATAGGATACTCTACATTCTTCGGGACTCCAAAGATTCAACCCAACACAGGCTACATAATCCCATTCCAAGCCTTTCGCACTGTGTACGGTCAAAACCTTTACTGTATTTTCTTCCATTTTTTTATCTAGTTCTTCTTTTTTGAGGTCTCCTTGCTTGAAGCTATCACAAGGAATTCCGTTATCAACCAGATAATCTTTGATAGTATCGACTTGGGCATTAGTCCGTGCTAATACTGCCCATTTATAATATTTTTTACTAATATTTATCATATCTAGGATTAGCTGTTCACTATAAGGTTTCATCGCCACTGTTCCTTTAACTTGGCGTATAGCAATACTATCATCACTCATACTACATTTTTGAAGAGTAGATTTTGCAAAACGAAGGACATCAGGACAACAGCGATAATTTTCATTCATAGAATAAACTTTTGCCCCAAGTTCATACTGATAACGCTTTAAAAGGTCTGGACGACTGCCTGCAAAGCCGTATATCGACTGTCGTAAATCAAAGACAATAAAATATTCTTTTGCGTGAAGCATTTCAAAAATAAATTTTAACTGAATTTCATTACTATCTTGGGCTTCATCACATAAGCAAATGTCGATATTCGGCGCGCATTCTGGATGCTTTTGCATTAGATGAAAAAGTCCATCGAATTTTTCGTCGTTCATATACTTTATAGCTTCTTTTACGCCATTTCTGAGCAGAAGATGAGCGCAGTAAGAGTGGATAGTTCCAATAAATAAATTATCATTATTATCTACTTGAAGGCGTTTTTTCATTTCTCCAGAAGCCATATTTGTAAAGGTAAAAGCTACCACACTTTTTCCTTTTTGAATACTTTGACGGACTTTTTCGGTTAGAACTTTTGTTTTTCCCGAACCGGCGCTACTACTTACAAAGATAATTGGCTCTGTTGCTTCTAATATCGTATTCTGTATATTACTTAGTTCCAATTCCTTTCACCTCTTTCTTATATTATAACATTTATTTTAATAGGTGTCAATTTTTTGGAGATTTTATAAGTGATTTTGACTTATAAGTAGAAACTTATAGGAGGTAAAGGAAATGGAGATGCTAACTTTGATTGTTGCACTATCTGCCGTACTTTGGTATGTAATCGACCGCGCGCATCCTCTATGGGAAAGTCTTTCTTATGGGAAGTGGATTACTCTTGTAGTTGCCGGTATTGGCTCTTTCTGTCTAGTATTTTCTTTCGGTCTAGACCTAATTTTTGCTTGTGGTCTAGTAGATAGTGTAACTATGGCTGGTCAAATCCTAACTGGTTTTGTACTAATGTCTGGTTCTAGCGCCATTAGCGAGGTTATTGCTCGCATCAAGGGCGAAAATAAGTAAAATAGAAAGAATAAAAAAAGGAGAGGATTTTTGTCCTCTCCTCTTTTTTTTATTGATATAATTCCTCTTCTGTAGAAACAACCAACCAAGTCTGAATTATTTTCATAATTCCATCTATAAAAGAATTGCCTCCTTGAGCGAGATAATCTTTATAAACAGCACAAACAAATTCTTTATCATATTGTAATATTTTTTTATAAGGTAAATATTTATAGTAAATTCCTACAATATCTTTCCTAAGCATATCATTCGAAGATTTGATAAGCATTCCTAACTTTTCATCTTGTAGACGATTTTTCTCTTCAAATGTTGTTATAATAGGAGTTAAAATTTGCTCAGCAACTTTTTCGGTTGTTTTTTGGACAATCTCTTCCTGCCTTTTCTTTTCAGCTTCGATTTTCTTTTTCTTCATCTTTTGAAACCATTCAAAATTTCCGCACACTTTTTCTAAAACCTGCCAAAAAAGAAAAATTAGAATGAGGATGCCTCCAAGGCTATTCGCAACTTCTTGGATAGTCAAAAGAAATCCCTCCTTTCCACTTCAAATTATAAGTAGAAATGAGGGACTTTTTCTCTATTTTTTTAGATATTCTCGATAAGCATTATCATTATGATAACGGGTTCGCGCCAAATAAGCATCATTTAGTAGGTCTTTTACTGAGGAAATTTTATCCATATCCCACCAAGGGATACAATAAAGAGGAATTTTATGAGAAAGACAGTAACTTATTTTTTCTCTGTCTCGCTCTTGAGCTTTTAGGAAATCAGAGCGACTTTTGTAAAAAATTTTTGTAAATTCCGTATGCTGACGTCCTTGAACTTCTAAAAGAATATTCTTTTCAGGAAGAAAGAAGTCAAATCTATAATATCCATGATGAAGATCACTAAAAGTCTTCTCTTTTATAAATTTGACTTTTTCCTTGTTGAGAATTTCAATTACTTTTTTCTCATAAGATGAAACTTTATACATTTTCAAAAATTCGATACCAGTCGCATTCACTTGCCATCTTATCATCTCTTAGGCGAACAGGGCGCGGATGCCTTAGACCATAGCTATCAGTCATGACTTCCATTGCGGTAATCTCAATGACCTTTCCAAGATAAGACTTCCAGTTCAATAAAATTTCCTCTTCAAGTCCACTGAGATTTCCAACCTGGACTAGTCTTCCATCTTTATAGGCTCCAATTTTTAGTGAGCCCGCACCACCCAGAAAATACATTTTCGTAATCGGTTCAATAGGATCTCCATCACTGTAGTTCTTATAGAGCGCGCCCTCGACTTTCTCACCAGTAGATAAATTTTCCCAGTACTTCCAGCTCATAAGCTCTTTTCCATTATAAAGACGAGTCGGCGCGTTTGCTCCCATAATTACTACATCCAGAGTCTCTTGAAGTTCTTTCTTTACTTTGATTGTCATATGCGCAGGAGTCCGCTTGAAATAAATTGGACAGTCCTTTCGAGTAATTACTACTCCTTCTCGACCAGAGGCCAGATAGTCTTGAAGATGAGTCCATAGCTCCTTCCCATTATAATACTTAGCCCACCCCACATAGGGAGAAGTAAATTGAGTAGAGATTTTCTCTAAAAGCTGAAAACGCTCAATTGCTTTTGTATCTACTAAATTTACCCCATTATAGGCACAAATATCAAAAATATAGAAATGAAGCTTTTGACCACTCTCTTGACGAGCAATGCACTTATCTTTGAGACATCCCAAAAGAGAAGTAATATTTTTTGAGCCCTCATGCCCAGGAAGATAACACTCACTTAGAAGGACGGTCCCATTGGGCAACTGCGTCATAAAATCTTGAAGCTGAGGAACCCACTCAATCTTATTTACGGCTTCGCCTTTTACATTTTTATTGCGAGCTACCATAAAACAATTTCCATCTTCATCCTTTATGAGACGCTGATAGTAGCCATCAACTTTTAGAGCGCCATAATAATCTCCACTATAAATAGCATTTACTACTTCAGATTTCCGCTTTTCCTCAGAATAAGAAGCGGGAATACTCCAGTACTTCATGCTTTCTGAATTGACCCAATCAATATCACCAATAAATCCTTTCACAGTCTTCTCCTTTCAAAAATAAATCCGTAAATTTATAAGCTATTTTTTCTAAATCTTTCAGAGTTCTGTTATTATGAATATAAGTATTATAGGTATAATCATGAACATTAGCATCAGCATGGTTAGACTGAACTTGCTCATCGGTTTCAACTCTTTCTACTATCAGAGTTCGCGCGCCAATTCTATCCACAAATTTTTGGATTTCTTTTGGTTCTCGACACATTATAAAGTAAAGACATTTTTCTTCATTGTATCCAAACTGCTTCCAAATTTCTCTACACCCATTATAAGAATCAATAATGTCTTTATAGGGAACATCATTCCATTGAGTCAAAATATCTTTTAGGTCTGATAGGAATTTCCTATCTTTAGGGGTTTTTTGACCATTCCAACCGCAAAATTTAGCAACTTCTTTTACAAAATCAACTGTGGAAATAATTCTACAACTATAAGGGCCGACTCTTTCTTCCATTATTTTTTGAACCATTTCACAGAAAGTATCTTTTCCAGCTCTTGGCGCGCCATTTACAACTACTATCATTATATATAATTATACTCCTTACATATAGTCTATATAGGACTCTCACATATTTCTTACTCTATATCGTTTTTGTTTCTTTTTATATAAAAAGAAAATTTTCCTGCTTACAGGTTTATTTATATCACAAATCCAGACAAAAAGCAAATTTTAGATTGATTTTCGGGCTTCTACGGCTAACTTATCAACTTCATTGTTCCAATCTTTTGCCCCTGTATGTCCTTTTACTTTTTCAAAAATAAAATTAGTATTTTCGAAGAATGGAATAAGTTGAAGCCATAATGTCTTATTAGCAACTGGTTCTTTTTTAGAATTTTTCCATCCATTCTTTTGCCAATTTTTATACCACTTTTGAGTATAACAATTATGACAGTAAGCACTGTCAGTTCGAATTGTAATTTTTTCAAGTGGATAGAATTCCTTTGCCCATATACACCCTTCAATAATAGCTATCAATTCGCAGATATTATTTGTAGCTTCAGGAATCGGCATTTTCCATTCATAAATTTTTTCTTCATTCTCCACCGCAATAAAACTTGAACCACCAGGGCCAGGATTCCCACTACAGGCGCCGTCAGTATAAATATAAATCACTTATAATACTCCTCCCAAATTTCATCTGGTGTAGCTTCAATTTCTGTAAAGGTAAAATCCAAAAACTTCTCAATATCGATTCCATCGGAAAAAGACCTCGCGCGCTTAGTACGCCGAATGTCTTTGGGGGAAAATAGATGCCTCCAAAAGCTCATTCCTAAAATAATCTTTTCATTATTATTGATATTGCTTACAAGGCGCGCTACCTCAAAAATATACATATGAGTATGATTAGTGGGGTCAAAATTTTTGAGTTCGATTTTATTATCGTGCCGTTTTGCGTAGGACATTAGGTTTGTAGCTGTTCTGCTCACAGCTAAATCATACATCTTAAAATCTGTCATAATATTTCTCCTTTTACTTTTTTATATTATAATTATATAACAAAATAGCTAAAAATTCAAATTTATTATATGTTAATTTGACTTTTGAAAAAATTTGTGTTATTTACGGGCGTGCGCGCGTTTTATATAAAGGTATAAGAAAAAATTTGATTTTTTAGATTTTTTGAGGTATAATTTTTATAGAAATGAAAGGAGTTGAAATATATGCGAGTTTCACCAGATGATATTATTAGATTCAACAATTTATATTTGGAGCTAAAGACTTACGCTGGAGTAGCGAGAGAAACAGGATTCTCTGCTTCGACCGTAAAGAAATATATTATAAAGGATTATACCCCTGTTGAAAAGGTAGAGACACAGAAGTTCAGTGGAGAACTCCCTGAATTTGTGCCTGAGATTTTTCGCAAGCAGGACTGGACTTCTCTCTTAGATATGACAGAAGCAGAGTATGATGAAGTAAAAGAACTACGGAAGGAGATGTCTCTATGAAGAAATATTTTTACTTAGAGGAAAGTCCTTATATGAAGACCTATCAGGCTATCTATCTCAATCATGGGAACTTTCCTTTTGAGGGAAAGGTTTATGGTTCTTTCAATCTGATGCCGGCGCGCCTTTTAGGCTTGACTTATGCTCAGTATCTTCGTTTTTGTAGGGATGTACTCGGCGCGACCTTGGTAGGAAAGAATAGTAAATATCCGGTAGCTTATTTTCGTCTCACTCCGGAAGTTCAGCAGTTTGTGAAACTTTTGAATAAGCGAGCTGAAATGGCCATTTTTGAGCATGACCATCCTTATGATTTGGAAGTAAAACTGGATGGGACAATTGTGAAAAAAGGAGAAGATGAATGATTTTTTCTATTGATAAGTTGGCAGAAGTTATCGGCTATGAAGCTTATAAGAATCTTATGGAAAAGGCAGATTTTCCAAAAGAGCCAATGGAACTCATAGACGCCATGGGATGGGTTCAAAATCACTCTTCAAATAAAGAAAAGGCATTATTTTCAAAGCTTTTTAGCGATTGGCGCACTTATGTAGGAATGGAACCTCTTGAAGTAGAGAAATTCGAAGAAGTTTTTGAAATCGTAAATAGCTCTATAATTTTGAGAAGCCTTTATATAGATTCTAGTTCAAGAGTTCAAGATAGTGAGAATGTGTTTAGGTCAAAGTATGTAGCTTTCAGCGAGGACATCAAGAACAGTGAGAGAATCTATTCTTCAGTAAATGTAGAGAATGGTCAGTATATCAATGCTTCTTTCAATGTATTGAGTAGTATGGAAGTCAATAATTCCTCAAAAATAGAATATAGTCAAAATGTTTTCAATAGTAATGAAATTTCAAATTGTTATGGAGTCTATTCTTGTGAAAAGGTAGAAGACAGTTTAGGAATTTTCAATGTTTCTGCTGGTAAAGAAATTTATTTTTCTACCAATTTGAAAGATTGTTCTTATTGTCTTTTTTGTAGCGGACTAAAAGATAAAAAATTTTGTCTTTTCAATCAAGAGATTGATTCAAAGGATTGGTTTGTAATAAAGGAGCTACTATTGAACGAATGGTCAAAGGAAAATAAGAATTTTTATAAGGTTATTTCTTTTGAAGATGATGATAAGGAATGGTGTGGTTTTAGGACTTCTTCCAATGATAGCGTTAGTTTTTCTTATGTAGCTCAGAGAAATTTCTTTCAAGGAATTTCTTCGAAATTCTTGAAGTATATTCGTTCTATACCTTATTATAATGAATGGCTTCTTTATCAGATTACCATGAATCCAAAAATTTTAGAAGAATAATAATTTGAAATTTCTTCTAAAATAAAATATTATATATTTGTAAAGCTTGAGAGGAGAACTTACTTAGAGATACCAAAAGTCAAAGTTTTCTTTGAAAGCTTTTGGGAGAGGCGGATGCGTCCAAATCTTCCTTATGGGGATATAGCTCAACAGGTTAGAGCCGGCGACTTATAATCGCCAGATGTGAGTTCAAGTCTCAATATCCCTACCAAATATGCTGATGTGGCGCAATGGTAGCGCAACGCTCTTGTAAAGCGTAGGCTGTGAGTTCGAGTCTCACCATCAGCTCCAGTAAAAGCTCAACAAAGACGGTGGGATAGTGCTGAGCATCACTATATAAACTGCTCGTTTTATGGAGGATTTTATGTGTTGGGAAGAATATATAAAATTTGCGAATTCTAAAGTAGTAGAAAAAGCTGTTCGTTTTTGTGAAAATGTAGAATGTGAAGATTGTCCTATCTATATTAATGATATTGAACATCGTACTCAATATGAGAGAGAGGTAATGCATATCCCTTGTGTTGATAATTTGATTTATGAATTAGCAGTAAATAAAAGAACATTAGATTAATATGCGGTAGTACTCAAGTGGTTGAAGAGGGCAGTTTGCTAAACTGCTAGGCGGTGAAAGCCGTGCGAAGGTTCGAAGCCTTCCTATCGCGCCATTGTTGGTTTTACTATTTTATCAATATCAGGGCGGGGCGAGTCCGTCCAAGTCACTCAAATCGGGTTGGCCAAGAGGAGAGGCGGATGAAAATGGTTTGAGGTGGTGAGTTAGAAAACCTAGTAGCTACATTAGGTATACATAGTGTAGCTATCTCACAAAATCTGGGTCTGTATTTCAATGGGAGAAAGCTTCCCTTGCAAGGAAGAGGTTGCGGATTCGAGTTCCGCCAGATCCACCATATATACGCCTGTAGCCAAGTGGTAAGGCACGGGACTTTGACTTCCGCATACGCTCGTCCGAATCGAGCCAGGCGTGCCATCTAAAATTTGAAATTTCTATAAAAATAATATATACTTTTTATAGAAAGTGAGAAAGGAGATATAAAATGTCTCAATATCTAAATATTTTTTTGAAGTCAGATGGGAAGTTTATTCCTATCAAAGACTACTCTCGTTCTACTTATCTTTATGATGAATTCCATGCTCCTTATGAAAAGATTTGTGAGTATAAGGCAGAAAGACTTCGGGAGATTGGTGCGCGCCTTGAAAGTAGAGCCAATGACACTAAGAAATATATCCAGAAATTGGAGAGTTTGATTGCTCTTATCCCTAGTTTTCAGGGACAGGATATGGAGGAGAAGATTTCTGCTATTCTGGATTATAAGTCTCAAATCGAGGAGGAAAAAGAAGAGTTGAAGACTCTTTATTTCCAAAGTTCTGTTTGTTATTTTCTAGCAAGCATTGCAGAAGATTATGTTCCTGTTTATGCAGGAGTTGAAATCGCTGATCCGACAGACCAAGATATAATTTGAAAAAGTTAGAAAAATTATATATAATATATATAGAAAGTTGAGAGGAGAACAAAAAATGATTCAGAGAGATAAGCTTCATTACGAAAATCGTCTTGCTCGTCTTATGACCAATCCTGTAGAAAATGCCAATCTTATTCGTAAGGTTCGGCGCCATCTGCGAAAACAGAAGTAAATAAATATGCCGGCGTACTCAAGGGGTTGAAGAGTTCTGTCCTGAAAACAGAGAGGGGTGTAAAAGCTCGCGAGCGTTCGAATCGTTCCTGTTGGACTAACAATAAAAAGAAAACTTGAAAGTTTTCTAAAAATAATATATAATATATACATAAAGTTGAGAAAGGAGTAAGAAATGAATTCTAATATAAATTCACCTAAAAAATGACTCCTTCCCAGCTTGAGGGCTGGTTGGCAATTCGTAAGAAATGCGCACCTCAAAAATCCAAGAAAGCCTATACTCGTAAAGAAAAGCACAAACAAAAATTTGAAAAATCCCAAGATATTTAGTATAATATATATAGAAAGTCGGGAGAGGAACTTCAAACTTATTCCTTTCTTTTGAAGATTCCTCTCCCACCAAGCTCGTAATGCGACTTATCAATTTTATTGATAAACGGTCCCAAGTCCGTGAAAACGCAGAGGGCGAGACTAATAGCGAGGATATATTAGCGCTGATATAACCTCCAAATTTTCGGAGCCGGGAACCTCTTGAACAAAAGTCGTTCAATATACACTAGACCCCAGCTATGGATAGCGTCCATAGGAACATCATCTATAAAGATACGCCTGGGAAGATGGAGAAAGAAAATTGTTAGTCTTGAAAATATGGGGGTATGGTGGAATCGGTCTACACAGCAGACTCAAAATCTGTGCTTCGGCATACCAGTTCGAATCTGGTTACCCCTACCATATGCGGATGTAGTATAAAGGAAGTATATCAGTTTTCCAAACTGATGGTGCGATATCGTAATTCGTCATCCGCTCCAAGGGTTGTCTCGCCCTTAGTCAAAAAGAGACTATTTAGAAAGTTCGAATAAACTTTCCGCTTCCTATTTGCAGAGAAAATAGGGTCCTTTCTGGTGGCGACAAGTGGAACTAGCGTTGGGAGTAATCGAAAAACTTCCCCCATAGTTAGTGGAACTAACTCGCAGGCAGTAGGAAGCATCTTGTGTAAAAATGAGGCTTTCTCGGCACGGTCACCTGGTCGTTAGAGTAGATTGACTATCTATTCGCTGGTGGCTTTAAAGACTCTTTTCTAATTTCTTTGAGGGCGTGGTGTCGAAAAATTAGACGAAAGTGGAGCTATCGTATAATAGGTCGCCTTGGACTGCTTCAATAATTGTTGCTAACAAATGCGGGAAGGCACTCGCAGTAAATGACATGGTAAGGGACAAGGACCAACTAACTGGACATTTACCTAATCAAAACTGAGGTGCGGATTTCCTACTCAGTGGCTACAACGACCAACTCAAGAGTGTCGGGTGTAAAGTAGGTTTTGATTAGATTTATACAAGGAGTGAGTAGATATTTGGCGCTATGGACGAATTGGTAGAGTTATCGCCCTTTCACGGCGAAGTTTCTGGGTTCAAGCCCCAGTAGCGTCACCAAGCCACCTATTGTGGTTCTCGGTTATAAATCCTGGCTAGGTGCCAGGTACTAAGTTGCTGACCCACAGCAATGAAAAGAGAACGAGGCTCACATAAGCAAAAAGTAGGATAATGCTTATAACTATGCTCTCGTAAGAGATATGGTCTTACTTTCAAATTTGTCAAGCCGAGGAGGCAGAGAAGCCGACGGTTTTAGGAAGGTTTGTTAGAATTGGCGCCAATTGCTAATAAGGTAGGTTTGAAAATTTGAAATTTTTCTAAAATTTAGGTATAATATATACATAAAGTTGAAAAAGATATATAGCGGGCAGGACAAACAGTTAAGTCGCAGGTCTCATAAACCTTGAGGACGAGGAGCATCCCCTCGGCCCGCAACCATGGACTTCCACAAGTCCAAATAAACTGTGGGCTCTCATAGAGGATGGATTTATAGGATAAACTACCACCGGCGCCTAGTTTGGGTGATATGTGGCTTAGTCATTTGCAGAGAGCATACTAAATACAAACGAAAGTAATCCTATAATTGTACTTTGAAAACTAAACAGCTTGATTATAACAATAAGGCACCTCGGTGAAGACACAAGACCATGTGGCCGAGACATTACCTTCGCTTTTGGGGCGTACTACGCATTTCTATTCAGAGGGATACCTTTGTTTAGGTGTGCTTCGGAGAATCGTGAGATTTTCTGATTGCGGAAGGCTGAACCAACCGCTGTTAGAGGTAATGGTGCTGAAGTAATTGCTGATAAAAACATTGTCTCATCGCTATCGCAATAGAAAGCTAAGCGTTAAAAGCGTAAGCCGAATCCAAGTAAGGATATGGATTGGTCGTCTATGTCAAACCTTGGAAAAGACCAATAAGATAGTTTGCTGTGATGGTATAGAAATATACCTATAAGATGAGGTCAAAGTCCGAGTAGCTAAAAGCAGAGACTTTTCAAGAAAAGAAATTAGCTTGAAATTTCTGAATGGTTAGTGAAAGGTGCGAGTAGCCAATCTCGTATAGGATTTGATACTTTGTATTGGGGCAAGAACTTATGGAGCGACGGCTCTATGGGTCAGACTTGTCTCCCTATTGGTTGAATATATCAGAAAATTATGGAGGTAGGGCGAAGGTCCGCCTTGTGGTTATAATCAAGTTGTTTAGTTTTTATTTTATAAAAAGAAGGGATTTTAGTATGAAGTATTATTCTGAAACACTAAATAAGATTTATGATACTCAGGAAGAGCTAATTAGCGCTGAATGCGCTTATAAGAAGAAGCTTGATGAGCAGAAGAAGAAGGAGGCCGAAGAGGCTGAGCGTCTAACCAAGCTAAAGGCAGAGAAGGAAAAGCGCCTTCAAGAAATTGATGAAGCCAGAGAAGCTTATAATAAGCTACTGAGGAATTACTGGAAGGATTATGGAGATTATGATATTGGTAGTGCTTTTCATAGTCTATTCAATATTATTGGTTTTGGCGAATAATTTATAACTAATGGGTCGGAACCTATACGGCGCCGGCCCTCTTTTTATAAGAAAGGAGCTAAAATGAAAGTTTATTTTGAAAATTCTCAGGGGAAAATAAGAGAAATTGGAGAGGTAGACAGTAAAGAAAAAGCTTTTGAGATAATCAAAGATTTTCTTTTTGAACACTATTTTACTTCTTATTATGCTCGATATTGGGAAGAGAGCGACTATTTGAAAATTGATGTCGGGAGTCATACAGAATTCTTTTATGTAAGTAAAGACTAACTTAGTAGAAAGAAGGATAGAAAAATCTACTTTTGAGTAGAAAGGAAAATCTATCCTATGGAGGATATTTTTATGAAGAGATGCGAAGAGCAGATGGTATTACCTTTAGTCCAGATTCCGGAAAGCGCAAATTATTCATTGCCGGATGAAACTCTTTTGGCCTTTTATCATGATTTAGATGAAAGAGTTTTTTGGATTAATGATGAAATTAGTGCCTACACTCTAAATCTTGCTCATTATATTCTGAAATGGAATCGGGAAGATAAGGATATTCCTATTGTAGAAAGAAAGCCAATCAAGCTTCTTATCCACTCTCCTGGGGGTTCATTAGATGTATTAGGAGTTCTTTATGACCTAATTCGACTTTCAGCTACTCCTATTATTGGTATAAATATGGGTCAGGCATACAGTGCTTCTGCTATGATTCTATTGGCTTGTCATAAGCGCTATGGTCTAAAAAATTCAACAGTCCTTTTTCATAAAGGTAGTTGCCAGGGCGCCGGAGGATCGTTTGAGGAGCTAAAATCTTTCTTCGATGAATATCAACGTCAGGTCGCGCAACTTTCAGAGATTATTATAGAGCGCACTATTTTTGATAAAGAAGAAGTAGAAGAAAAAATGAAAAGTGACTGGTATTTGAGTGCTGAAAAATGTGTAGAGAAAAAAGTCTATGATGGAATTATTACTTCTATTTATGACCTAATCTAAGGAGGCATAATGAATTATACTGGAATTTACTACTTCTTTTTGCCAGAAGATGATGACCTCGCGCAGTTCTATGAAAATCCTAATGAATTTGCAGATAGGCTAAGGGAGAATCAGTATTTGATTCTTGGAAATGATAAGTGCGAACCCATTGACTTTTACAAGAAAAGAAATGGCTGGCTTGAAAGAGTTTCTTATCCAATTTTTGAAAGTCAATTTTGTGGAGTAATGAAGCCTAGAAATCCTGAGCAGAGATGCGCTATGGACCTTATTCATAGTGATGTCCCAATCAAGCTTATAACAGGCCCATTCGGTAGTGGAAAATCAATGATTATGATTGAGGGAATGGTTGAAGCTCTTCAAAAGAATAAGTTTGAAAAAATTATCTTTATTCGAAATAATATCCAAGTAAAAGATACGGATGCGCTCGGCGCTCTCCCCGGTGATGAGTTTGCGAAGACTCTTCCATATGTAATGTCCTTGGCTGACCATTGTGGAGGTATTGAGGGACTAAGGACTTTAATTGATACGGGACGTCTTGAAGTTATCCCTCTTGGATTTTTGCGTGGGCGCAGTATTCGTAATTCCATTCTCTATTCTATGGAAAGTGAAAATCTGACAAAAGAGCATATTCAACTAATAATGGGCCGTATTGATGAAGGTTCTCAGCTTTGGATGGATGGAGATATCAAACAGAGAGATCGAAGCTCTTTTGAGAAGAGTCAGGGTCTTGAGATTATGATTGAAAGATTAGCTAGTAATCCAAATTTTGGATATGTAAAATTGGAGAAATCCGAGCGTTCAGAGGTCGCGCGCATGGCGGATTTGTTAGATTGACCAGGAGTTTTCCTGTTTATAATATATGGGGAGGGCCTCGGCTCTCCCTAATTTTTTAGGTGATGAAGTATGGCTACACCAAGTAAATTTAGAGAAGTATTAGATAGAAATAAAACATTAGCTGATTGCTATGTTTATTATAAACGGTTAGAGACTGATATAGATGATAATCCACAGTTAGCAGTTGCAAATAGGAATTTGATAAAAGCTATTACAGATGGAGTCCAGTCAGTAGGAGCTAGTTATGTAGGAGCTCAGCAATCAGTAGGAGCACTTCGTCGAATGGCGAAAAGTGAAGCTCAGAAAGAACAACGACTACTAAATACAGTGTTCAATATGAATGTTGTTGTTGATTGGGATGACAAAACCCAAGTAAAATCTCTAATAGATACCTATAATAGTTGCCTGAATCTGAAAGAAGTTTATGAAAGAAATTTATTCCTTATAAAAAATTCTAATGGTATGAAAGGAGTTTTTAGTTTTTTTGCTACTTATTTTAGTAAAGTTTGGGACGAAAAGTGGCCTCAAATGGCAGAAGACATTTCTCAACATATGGACTTGAACAAACCGCAAGAAACAGGAAAATATATCGAAAAAGTTATTGACGATAATATGCCAGATATTATTGTTCAAAGCCTGGAACGGATGTTTTCTGCTAAGAATGAGTTGAAGTCAATGCCCGAAGAGATGCAAAATGCTTATAATCTTTTTTTGACTAAAATTAGAGACTTACAAACAGCAGGAAGCCTTGCTCAAAAAGTATATCAAGCATATAATCTTGATAAGGTCAAAGAATATTTAGTAAGTCAGCTAACTGGTAATGATTTCAAAAAACTAAAGAATGGTTTGAGTCGTTCAGAAATTGAGAATTCATGGAATAATAAAGGGTCTCAGCAAGCTGGTATCTTTTTTGAACATTTAGTTGATACTATACAAGGAGAAATTGGGAGAGAACTCTCAAAAGGTAAAAATATACGAGTTGAGAATTTTCATACTGGCTCATCTGGCGCGACTTCAGTTTCAGCAGATAATATAATGAGTATTGGAATAGACCCAACCTTGATAGAGGAAACTTTAGAAAAAGCCCGAAGTTCAGGTATGAAAAAACATATAGAAGCTTTCAACGAATTGGGAGAAAAGCTTAGTAATTTGAAAGATGGGTTTCTTATTTATACAACAGATAAAAACTATACATTAAATAAAAAATTTGAAACTTATTTTGGCGGTTATCATGCGAAAAGTATAAGCGCGCGTACTACATTAGATGTACTTGCTCCAATAGTCAAGAATGCTAGAACCTTAGTTGGCATGGCTTTGCAGTTAGGAGAGGGCGCGCTGGCTAAGGAAAATGGATTGATTGATGAAGGAGTTTTGTCTCAGATGTTTGCTAAACAAATAGCCTACTTTTTGTTTGATGACCATCAAACGATTGGGGAAATTCAAAGAGACGTTGGCGCAAGATCGATTCACATGATGGATATGAATGGAGTAATGGTTCCTCTTTCCTTTTTTATCTCTCTTCTGGCAGATAGTATTCAGTATGGAATTATGAATCCAAAAAAGATTGCCCAGGTAAAGTTCCATGCTCCTAAAATTCTTTTCCCAACGATGGCAGAACAAAAAGCTTATACTCCAGCTGAAAATGACCCTGGGAGTGCTTGGAGAAAGCAGAAAGAATATGCTTTAGATGAAACTAAAATAGAATTTCGCTTCTTAGGTGGATTACGGGATATACTAAAAGAATATGTATGAGATAAGGCTCGTCTTCGGACGAGTCTTTTCTCTTTATAATTTGAAATTTTCTTATATTTATAATATAATATATATAGAAAGTGAGAAAGGAGTAAATAAAAATGGATTTTCCCTCTCGTCAAACTATTCATGATGTAGCGCGAGTTCTAAGTGAATGGGGAATCACTGATTTCTTCAAAGACACTTATCATCAAAATTGTAATCGTTTCAATATTTGGTGTTTGGAACTTTCTAAAAATACCAATCTAAAAGTGTCAAATGGATGCACAAAAATTGTAGTGAAGTTTGGGGACGATGATTGGGTTATAAAAATTCCTTATAAGACGCAAACCAATTATTGTCATCTTGAAGCAAAAAATTACGCTCTGGCGCACAAGGCTCATCTCACTGACTTTTTTGCTCCTTGCTATTTCTATGGAGTAATTGATGAAATTCCAATTTATCTTCAAAGACGAGTAGATAAAGAGGATTCAACAATTACTAGCGCGTGTTGGAATTATGCGTATAGCAACAATCTCCAAGAAGAAGAAGAGAGTGATGAAGATTATGCCGATAGAATCAGCGACTATGTTGAAAGTGATATGGATGATTGTGAAGTAGTTGAGGCAATTATTGGAGAAAATCGAGAGCTTTTGGATTTTATTTGTGATAATGATATCAACGACCTTCATAAAGGAAATTTTGGATATTTGAACGACGCACCGGTTATTTTTGATTATAGTGGTTTTTAATAAGAAAGGAGAATAAGAAAATGAATTATGTTTTTGTTAAGTTTAGTGGTACGGTGAAGAATTATCTCTATAAGACTAAGTTGAACCTTATGAAGGGCGCGACATATAAGATTATTGCTGATGGGGTTACAACCTATGCCAGTCCTGTAAAGGTTTGCTCTATTGTTCCTACTCGGCCTAATTTTGAAGGGGTAATTCGTGAGATTACTACTGCCGAAATTGTTACTGCTCCTCCTCGTCCTAAGGTAAGTTCGAAGTTTGTTATCAATAAGGAAAAGGGTACAACTGTTGCTCTTTGGGATGATGGAACTAAGACTATTGTAAAGTGTCAGCCTGGAGAAATCTTCGATGCCGAAAAGGGTATTGCGATGTGTTTTGTAAAGAGATGTTTCAAGAACCGTGGATGGTATAATGAATGGATGCGTGAGGTTCTGAAAGAGAATGGCTTGGTTGAAGAGAAGTGAAGAAGGCTATTGCCTTCTTCACAACTGTAAGCTCAGTCCGCGCCGAGTACATGAAAAATGTACGAATCCACATCGAGCAGGTTGCACAAATGGAAAGAAATGCAGTCATTTATTAGTAATAAGAAAGGAGATGAATACAAAATAATGGGATTGCTTGTTATGCTTATTGGAATTAGCGGATGCGGAAAAAGCTCTTTCGCAAGAGATTTTTCTGAAGGGTATGACGATACTGAAGTTTTCTCTTCGGATGCAATTCGAAAAGAAGTATTCGGAGATGAAAATGACCAGACTCATAATAACGAAGTTTTCTCTATTCTTCATAAGCGAATTATCTCCTCTCTAAAAAAGGGAAAGGTTTGCGTTTATGACGCCACAAATCTCAATCGAAAAAGACGAATGACTTTTCTTCATTCTATCTCTGATATTCCTTGTGAGAAATTTTGTGCTGTTTTTGCTACTCCTTTTGAAGTTTGTATTGAACGAGACCGTAAAAGAGAGCGGTCGGTTGGAGCAAATGTCATTCGGCGTCAAATCTCCCAGTTTCAACTCCCCATAAAAGAAGAAGGCTGGGATAGTATCAAATTCTTATATGAAAAAGATAAGTCTATTTATAAGAATCTTTTGGACTATATTCCAAAGGAGGAAGTCTCTCATGATTGCCTACCTTGGCATTTGGAAAGTATTCAGTCTCATTTGCGCAGAGTTTTGATTGAGGCGTGTAAAGAGCGCGCTGACTGGGCAATGTTACTTGCTGCGCGGTATCACGACATTGGAAAGTTCTATACCAAAAGTTTTTGGAATTCAAAGACCAAAACTAATGGAGAAAAAGCTCACTATTATGGTCATGAGAATTGGAGTACTTATCTGGTTCTGAGTTCTTATGATTGTGCAACTGCTGGAGAACTAACTGGGGCTTACTTTTATGCAGTAGAACTAATAGCTTTACATATGGAGCTATATAAAAAGAATAGTTCTATCTTAGAAGTATTGCCGGAGGACGAACTCGAAGATTTGAAACTTTTGAAGAAGTATGATATTCTTGGAAGTGTGAGAGGAGAGATTTGATGAAATTTTTTGGAACTTATGGTTGTAGTGCAGCCAGTTCTGTTTATAATATTGCTATTGAAGCAAGAGATGCTCAGAGTGCGCTAAAGTTTTGTTATGATAGCGCTGTTGAGGACAGAGATAGCTATGAAGGACTTCATGGAGTCAAAACTTGGGGAGAAATTGCCGAGGATGAAGGATTTACTGTAGGGGAGATGTCTCAAGCAGAAACGGAGTATATTGATGACCTATATACCGAGTCTATTGAGAGCGATATTATTTATAATGTGGTTCCTTTTGATATAAATAATGAGGAGCATCTGGAGGTCCTAAAAGAACAAGAATGTGAATTTTGGCAGGCGTAGAAAGGAGGCTAAAATGGAACTTCAAAAGTTTCTAATGGAGCATAAAGACGATTGGGAGGAAATTCTAGATAGAGAACCTTATTGTCTAAAATGGAACAAGTGGAAAGGTTTTGTAAGTTTCAAGTATAACCAAATTCAATCTGATTTTTCTAATCCGATTGTCCGTGAAGCGCGAGGTGCAGTTTTCTTCGAAGATACTTGGGAGTGTGTGTCCAGGGCATTTGACAAGTTTTTTAACTATGGAGAGTCTAATGCCTCCGCAATTGATTGGACTACCGCACGAGTTATGGAAAAGATTGATGGGTCATTGATGCGTCTTTTCTACTGGGAAGGCAAATGGTATCTAGTCACCAATTCGGGTATTGATGCATATACAGCGCCGACCGGTGATATTAATTATCCAACTTTTGGACATATTTTTGAGGAAGGGCTTCGGAGCTTAGGATATAAGAGTTTAAAGGATTTTTGCAATAAACTAAATAGGTATCGCACTTATATGTTTGAGTTAGTTAGCCCCTATACTCGTGTAGTAATTCCATATGAAAGTATTGGAATTTACTATCTTGGAGAGCGCAGAATGATAGATTATCAGGAATTTTATGGTCCTTCTGTTTTTCCAGAGTTTTGCCATCCTAAACTTTATAACTGTTCTAATCTTTTCGATTTGATTAAAATGGCGCAAGAACTTCCTTGGGATAAAGAGGGCTATGTCGTATGTGATAAGAACTTCAATCGTATCAAAGTTAAATCCCCTCAATATGTCCTTGCCCACTATGCCCGCAATAATAATGTAATTACAGAGGAGCGTCTAATGGAAGTAATCCTAAAAGGAGAAATTGAAGAGTTTTCTTGCTATGCAAGTGAATATCTTCCCAAATTACAGGAACTTCAGAAGAAAAAATCTACTTTACAAGCAGAGGCTGAACTCCTTCGTTCTCTTCTCCAGTCCCAGTTCCATTTTACCTCCCGAAAGGAGTTCGCCTCCACTGTAAATAAAATTTCTAACCCAGTAATTCGCCAGTTTTGTTTTAGTGATAAGACTTGGGAAGATATGACTAAAAATTGGTCTGCAAAAAAGTGGGTTGAGAAATTGAAGTAAAAGATAAAACTAAAGGAGGATAAGTCTTATGAGACGTAGAAACTTAGTTCTCCTGTTGGCAATTATCTCATTTATCTGCCTGGGTTTTATTGCCCAGGCTAATTTTTTTATTACAAAAATTGATGCTATTGAAAGAGAAAAAACTAACTTGTCAGCAGAGAATACAGAACTTTCAGCAAGTATTACTGAAAAAGAGCAACAAATCCAAGAACTTGAGGAACGTAATCGCGCCTTAGAAGAAGAACTTCAAACTAAAATAGTTTATTTTGAGGAAGAAGAAATTCTAGTAAAACTTCTATGGTGTGAAGCAGGAAATCAGTCTTGGGAAGGGCAGGTATATACTTGTTCTGCTATTCTAAATTATTGTGAAAGAAATGATACCTCAATTTGGGATAGCGCGCATAATATAAATGCTTTCGAGCCCGCGCCGTACGTTGATGACGCTGAACCGACAGCGACACAATATGAGGTTATTTATTATGTATTGAATGGAGGAAGAATTCCTGATATTTGTTGGTTTAGAACTGGTCAATATCATGATTTTGGAACTCCCGTTGCGAAAGTTGGCGACCATTACTTTTCAAAGCCATAAGAAAAGACCCTACACCTTAGAAGTGTAGGGTCTACTTTTTACTTTGTCAGAAGATTCCAAAGGTCATCTATTGTTTTTAGAGGAATATCATTTCCATTTTCTGTTACAGTGCCTGGCTTCCAATTCTCTCCAAAGTTTAGTTCCCACATCCAATAACTAATCCAATCACACTTATCGTCAAACTGGGCCTTCAGGTACTTTGTAATTTCATTTTCAATCTCCATAACAGGACTATTTACAAAATCAATACCATAGTCTTTATATAAATTCCAAATATATTCACTATGGTTTTTTACTGCATTGATAAGTTCTGAAAAATTTTCTTTGGTCATAAATAATTCCTCGCTCTTTATAAATTCTTTATATATTTTATTATAGCAGAAAATTCGACTTTTTCAAATTTTCACTAAAAAGAGAGGAAATGATTTTCTTTTCTAAAAACTTGAAAAGAGATTGAATAGTTTTTACTTATAATTTGAGAAATAAACTTAGGAGGGAATACTATGCAATTACTTGACGGGCGGACCGATGCCTTTCAATGGGATAAAGATATTTATAAGTGTATATCATTTATGAATTGAACTTTCTATATCCCATAAGTTCCATTTCTACTTAAATACAGAGAAGACATTTCTCTTACTTGTTATAAAATAGGAGGAAGAAGATGGATAATTATATCCTTGCCCAATCATGGGCGCGAGCAAACGTGCAAGACAGATTATGGTATTGTATGACGGATGCTGATAAGACTGCACTAGCTCAAAATGAGAAGATTACCTTTGGAGATAAAGTTTATGTCATTTCCACAAAACAAATCTTTATTATGGGAAATGATGGAAAATGGTATGAGATGTGAGGTGATAAGAGATGAGTTTTGATGCTATGACTTTAGCTCTTGCGAAATCGTATACTAATCAGCATAGTGGAGGCGGAGGACAAGTCCAGCCAGACTGGAACCAAAACGATAGTACGGCAGCAGACTATGTGAAGAATAGACCGTTCTATACTGGCGCCCCTGTTGAAACTGTTTTTGTTGAAGAGAGTACCGTATCATTTGCCGACGGAGGCGGCTTATATATGGGGCGACTTGAATCAACGTTTTCGCCTACAGTTGGAGAGACTTACAAAGTATCTTGGGATGGTATTGATTATGAATGCACCTGTATAGAATCCAATAGTATCCTCTTGTTAGGAAATACTAATATCCTATTTGGTGTGCCTGATCCTGATGGCGAGCCATTTGTAATTGGCGCACCCAATGGCGTGGAATTAATGATTGCAACATTAGATACTTCTGCTTCTCACACAGTTTCTATCAGCGGATTTGTTCAAGAAGTAGTAAAGATTGATGAGAAGTATCTTCCAGAGAACTTAGCCACTAAGTCGGATGTCGATAATTGTATTAAAACCGTAAATGGAACAGAGCCAGATGCGAGCGGAAATGTGGAAGTACAGACAATTAGCGAAGATGCCCTTTCAACAAATCAATATGGTACTGTAATAATAGTTAAAAATGGCGTTGTGTTCAAAAATAGGTTAGGTCAATATACTCAGATGCCTATCGGCGAGTCCAATGCCGCATTTCTTGTGAAAGAAGGTAAAACAAGCAATGTTAGGGACACAATATTTGCATTTGCCGTGGCTACTGATCCAAGCAACGCTATTAGTGCCGATCAAATACTCCTGTCGAGAAATGGGATCGATTTTAATAGCGAAAACGTGGTAATAAGGAGTTTCAAACCGGGCAATAATTCAGTTGACGTTATACAATTAAATAGCAGCACATCACGTGGCGTTATGGTTGAAATCACAAAAAATGCGTGTTTTGTGTTGCCATCTTCCACCTCCGGAAGCACTAAGAAATTCAGAATCACCGTAGACGACAGCGGCACACTCAAGGCAACAGAGGTAACCTCCACATAAACAATCTAACTAAAAAATACTTTCAACCCAAAAAAAGCGGCATGATTTTTTTATAGTAAGAGGTGAATGCAATGCCTGAAATAAATATCATGATAAAAAACAAAATTGCTACAAAGTCAAATAATGTGACTTATATATGTGATAACAGTGATTATGTCATTAATTTTGATTTTGATGATGAGTGGGACGCTTATGACACAAAAACAGCACGATTTGCCTATGGTGGACAGTATACGGATATTATTTTTGTCGGTAATCGGTGTAATGTCCCCGTTATCACAAATACATATGCTTTCCATATTGGTGTTTTCGCCGGGGATCTACACACGACTACACCAGTACGTGTGCCTTGTCGCAAATCCATCCTTTCTAGTGCTAGCATCCATGTCGATCCCACGCCAGACGTATACGATCAGCTGATGGAGCTTATCAAGGGGCTGGGTGGCGTAGACCCGGATGACATCGCCAAGGCGGTTGCTGATTATCTGACCGCGCATCCGATCGAAGAAACCGACCCGACTGTCTCGGAGTGGGCAAAGGCTAAGACCAAGCCAACATACTCCGCTGCAGAGGTTGGAGCCATCTCACAGGACGATTTGCAAGCGGCTACAAATGAAGTACTGGCACAGGCAAAAGCAAGTGGAGAGTTTGACGGCGCTAACGGTGCTCCCGGTAAAGATGGTACAGACGGCAAAACCGCCTACCAGTACGCCGTAGATGGTGGTTATACCGGCACAGAAGCGGAGTTTGCCTCCAAGCTGGCACAGGAGAAGTTTGCAAACCCCAACGCACTGACCTTTACCGGGGCCATGACCGGCAGCTATGACGGCTCAATGGCTGTAAGCGTGGAGATTCCGAGCGCCGCGACGGATGACCACATCAACAGTCTCATCGACGCGAAGTTGGGGGTGATTGAGAATGGCTCTTACTGATAAGCTGACGGCCATTGCCGATGCTATCCGCTCAAAAGGCGGCACGACTGACCAGCTCACGCTTGCAGGTATGGTTGATGCTATCAATGCAATTCAGACCGGCGGCGGCTCTGGCGGGGGTCAAGCCTTTCAGTGTGGAACGGTTGTTTCTGCGGATGGCACTAACCTAGTTGTTCCATGTACATTGGACAATATTCTGATTGTCAGAAATTTCCCACCTAATCGTTCAAATGTGGCATATTTGTTAAACGCAAATTTGCTCGTTGCAGACGGAATGAAAATTCAGCTTGTAAGTAGTAGCAGCAACTCGAACATCATAAATATAGGTGTTGAAACGTTCTTAATAACAAAAGAAAACGGACAAACCACGTTTACTCAAACAAAATCAAAAGAATTTGCCGGTGAATACTGCTATATCGCATGGGATAACGCAGAATGAGAAACGTATTTTCACAGGGGAAGGGAATATATGAGATATTTTTCACTGCATAACGGCGTTGAATTATTCCCTACATGGGTAGTCGGCAAAGCATACGCATTCAACGACAGAACGCAGTATAACGGCACGCTGTATAAGTGCGTACAGGCGCACACATCACAGACGAACTGGACGCCGGACGCGATACCTGCGCTGTGGGCCGTAGTCAGCATTGACGAGTATCCCGAATGAGTACGGCCTGCAGGTGCGCATGATGCCTATAAGCATCGAATTTTGCAGGACTACATTGTTCTAATCGTGGAAACTACATACTAAAAGCAAACTTCCATTATCTATAATAGTAGTGATGGGAAATACTACTTATGGAGGTAAAATAATGATGCATGAGGAAATTTTAACATGAATAGTTCTATTCAATTAAAGCGAACTACAAAAATAATAGCTAATAATAGTAAAGAAGTTCTAAAAGATGGAGAACTTCTAATTGTTAGAGATGGAAACAATCCTCCTAATTTGCGTGCGGGAGATGGCGCCACTCAAATCAAGAACCTAAAAGATATAGTTCCAGGAGCAGCCTCCACTTCAACTGCGGGTCTTATGAGTGCTTCTGACAAAACAAAGTTAGATGGCATTGCCACTGGCGCCAATAAAACTATTGTTGACTCCGCATTATCTTCAACTTCTACAAATCCTGTTCAGAACAAAGTCGTAAATAGCGAATTAGGTAAAAAGTTATCTCTCTCCGGTGGAACTATGACAGGCGCACTAACTACGAAGGGCATCAAGCTAACTTCGGGAACAGATTATGGCGCTACTTTACCCAGCAATCCAGCAACCAACCAATTATTCTTCCAGACAGCTGGGACTAACTTTGTCTTGGATAATGTCTATCCAATTGGTTCTATTTATATGAATGTAAATAGTACAAATCCTGGGACACTCTTTGGAGGAACTTGGGAGCAGATTCAAGGCAAGTTCTTACTTGGAATGAGTAGTAGTTATCCTGCGGGAAGCCAGGGCGGTGAGGCCAGCCACACCCTGACGACAGAGGAGATGCCCAGCCACAGACACAATCCGGCCAATGAAGCAGGATACTACGGCTTTATCACCAACAGCCAGAAGGCGTTCAGCATAGGCGACATGGGATCGCAGAGCGGAAGCGGAAGATATTACCCTTATGCATCGGCGGTGTTTGATATTAGCCGTAATACTCTGACGGGTACTACCGGCGGGGGAAAGTCTCACAACAATATGCCTCCTTATCTAAGTATATATATTTGGAAGAGAACTGCATAAGGGGTGAGTAAATGGCTTATTTTGATGGTCCAAAATCCTCAAAAAATTGGTACGCAAGGCTTGAATATTCATATAGTCAATCAGCTTCAGGTACTACAATTACTTTGACTCTAAAAGTATATGATGCAACAGGATACTCCTATAATGAAGATACAAATAGTGCTTATTACGTTATTCAAGGACAAAAAGTTTATAAAACGTATAATTTTAGCTCGGCTGGTTGGTATACTATTGGAAGTAAAACTGTAAAAGTAACCAATACTTCTGCTACTTCACTCAATGTATCAGCTATGTGGTGTTCTGATAATGAGACTACTTATACTCCATATTCTCTTTCGGTATCAGGAACAATAACCTTCCCTCAAATTGCTCCGCCTTCTCCAAGCGTAAATATTATATCTGTTCAGCATATTCCAGAATTCATAGCTGGTTATGATGGTGATAAATTTACGCTAACTTGTAATCCATCAGGAGGAACTGGATATACCTATAAATGGTATAAAGGAACTACTGTTGTTGGAACTTCTAAAAGTTTGACCGGAACACTTTCCCATAGTGACTATGACAATACCTATGCTTATTGTGTTGTTAGTGATTCAACAGGAGGCAAAGCAACAACTAATAAGTGTGAGTTTAGAGTGGGAACTTCTGCCAGTCAAACACAAGTTTCAACTAAGCATACTGAACCAGCTAAAATTTATAACGGGAGCGGGAACAGGTTTTTATATGCAATTCCGTTCATCTATAAAAGTGGATGGAAGTATAGTTCTTGGAATGTAACAACATAAATATAGCTATTGCAAATAGTAAATTAATAATTATCTTCAAATAAAAGGAGGACTCAAAATGTCTAAGAAAGTATTTCTAAGTCCCTCAAACCAGTATGATAATCACTATGCCTACGGCAACACTACCGAGGCCGTTCAGTGTGGTAAGATTGCAGAGGCTTGTAAGGCAGCCCTAATCCGCAATGGTGTTGACGTTATGCTAATGCACGACGAGTCAATGCAGGAGAAATGCCAAAAGTCTAACGCTTTTGGTGCTGACCTTCATGTACCTATTCACACTAACGCCTATAATGGTCGGGTAATGGGCACTCGTATGTTTTATTATGCTGATGGGGGAGAGGGCCACAAAGCCTGTAAGGCAATTTTTAGTGTGCTCGCGCCAGTTACGCCAGGTACCAGTGAGAGTATCCGTGCAGATAGTAGTCTTTATGAAGTAAGAGTACCTAGTGCGCCCACCGCTTATTGTGAGTGTGAATTTCATGATACAATAGAGGGAGCTAAGTTTATTGTTGAGAATACTACTCTAATTGGTGAATCTATTGCTCACGGTATTTGTAATTACTTTGGGATTTCTTTTAAGGAAGCTGGAAGCAAACCCCAACCTGCTCCAACTCCTCAACCCAAACCTGAATCTAAGGAGGAATATATTGAAATGGAACTACGTATGTTAAAGAAGGGTATGGAAGGTAATGATGTTCGTGCAGCCATGCTACTGATGAAGGATAAGGGATATTATCCTTATGATATTTGGAGTGGCGACAAGCTCTTTGGCCCCAAGATGGAAGAGGGACTACTTCGTATGCAAAAAGAGAATGGTCTTGGCGCGGATGGCCTACTAGGTAAGGCTAGCTGGACCTATCTACTAAAGTAACATATAAATTTCCCATAGGGTCCGCGCCCTATGGGATTTTTTATTTGAAATTTTTCTAAATTTTTGATATAATATATATAGAAAAAAGGGGAGATAGATATTAGTGCTGAAAGGAGAAAGGTAAATGAGAGACATACCAGCAACACAATTTGGTCTTTTTACTGTAGTAATAGAAGATTATATTGAAGGCCATGAAAAACTGTTTCAAACTTTTTCCGATGCTTTTGATTATATTTCTAAGTATGCTAAAGGTGCTGAAATCTTTGAAGTTAAATCAGATAGTTTTAGAGTGGTTTATACTTTTGTTTCTCACAAAACAAAATATCATATTAAATTTGCAACGGCGACTATTCGCGCATATTTATTTACTTATGATGATAATAAGCCCTTAATTACTCATGATTATATGTGGACATATGATGAAAATAATGGAAAAGCAGGACAGTTACAATAGGCGCGTGTTAAAGGAATGGAGATAAAGGAAGAATGAATGTTTTTGACATGACAAAGGAAGATTTTGAAAAAGTGCCAAAAAGAGGCGGATGGTCAAGAGATATTGGAGAATTTAGTGCGTTGGTTATTATCCCGCAGGACTATGCACATGACAGTGGCTGGATGTGCATGGATTTTGTTGCGGTTAGCAAAGAAGGCGAGCCGATTTGTAGACTTTCCGGCTGTTCTGACGTGTTGAACCTTGATGGAATTGGTGGACGTGGAAATTGGAGAGTCGGCAAATTGTCAAACCATATCGAGCCGAAAGGTTGGAGTATTGACTGTCTTCCTTGCGGCTATTTGCGGTTGTTTAGTCGTAGTACAATGACCGCAGGACCAGCACTAAGCAGTTTTGAAATTTATGCAAAATAAAGGAGCATAACAATGGATGTTAGGGAAAAGTTGGTGGAGTTACCTATTGAGGACGCACTTCTTGTCCTGCGAGAAGAACATCGACAGCGGACAGAGAGTTATACCACATATTTGGCGCACGGTGGAAAGGGTGATCCTGCCGAAGAAGTAGGTCTTGATGCTTTGGCGATGGCAATTTCTGCGCTTGAAAAGACAAAGTGGATTTCGGTTGATGATAGGTTGCCAGAAGAAGACGGGGGTTATCTCGTAGTCATCAATTACTTTGGTAATCACCAAAGTATCAATGTCCGTTCTTTTGCTAAAGCTGGCGAGACGGTTAATGAATACGACTTAGCTGGAGAAAAAAATGTGTGGTACCGCTACGATAGCGAATATGGATATGTTTCAACTGACTCTGTCACACACTGGATGCCACTTCCCAATCCGCCGAAAGGAGAATGATTAAATATGGTTGAAAATGTTTGTGTTACTGTGAGCAATTACGCAACAGAAGCATTGCAAGACACCTTGAATTTCTATGGGAAAGAAGGTTTTTCTTTGGTTTCAACTCAAATTGCCTCGAATATATATGGGTGCCAAGTGATGTATTTGTTCTTTGTTCGGCACACTGGAGAAAATCAGCAATCGCAGAAAGGAGAATAATAATGATTTGTGATGATTGTCTGCTGAAGGACTATTGCTACTGGAACAGCAAAGTTGATTTCATTGGTTGTGAGATGAAGCGAACCAGTAATACTGATATCTGTGTAGCTTGCGGGGCTCCTATTCCAGAAGGAACTCAGGTTTGTGGGAAATGTGGAGGACGTAATGAGTAAGCAAAAAATAACGAGTCCCTTTTATGGACTTTTTCGAGGTTGTCTTCGATTCAAAATTAGAGACATAAAGTATATTCCTTCTCGTCTTTATTATTTCTTCAAACATGGATTTTCTCAGACAGCGCGATGGTCATTCGATAGTTATTTTATTGAGATGATGAAACAGATTTTGGTAGAGTTTAGGGATAGTAGCTGGGGCTACCCTATTCTCAATGCGGACCTAACTGATGAAGAAAATCAGCGAGAATGGCACCGAATTCTCAATCGAATGTTAACGCTTCTCAATTTTATGGATAAAGATGATAAGATGTATGATAATATAAGTTTTGAGGAACAGTGCGCAATGATGGATAATGCGAAAGAAGAATTTTTCGACCTATTTTGTAAAAACTTTTATCACTTTTGGGACTAAGGAGAACGGAAAATGAGTGAGATAACTTTTGATAAGACCGACTACGAATCCGAAAAAGAAATGTGGGAGGACATTACCTCTCTAATAAAAATTTTGACGCACGCTGGGTATGTAATGAAATTTTGGTGTGATGAAAAATCTCTTGGAATTTATTGTTTGGAATTTGACTATGCCGACCCTGCGCTGGCTAAGAAAGAATTGATATGGGAGGATAATGAGTAATGGCTAAGGTGTATAAGCTGACTTTTTATGCCGTAGACCCCAATGACTACTATGATAATGCTTTTCATCTGTTTTCCCAAATGACTGGTAGAGAAAATCGGAGTGGAGTTTTCTTCAAGGCAAAAAGAAGTGAGCTTATAACTTCGGAAGAGTTCCAATGGAAGGATTCCTGCCCACTAAACTACTCTGATGCTTCTCAGGAAGATTTTGAACAGTATTTTCAGAAGAGAACTTGAAAATTTTCTAAATATAGGATATAATATATATAGAAAATGAGAAAGGGGATTTGAGTATGCTGAGAGTGAGACAGGTTTGGGTTTTAAGTTATCATATTGCTGGTACTGTTGAAGTATATGAAGATTATGATGAGGCAAAACAGGCAGGAATCAATTATATTACATATATTGGAGACGATTATAGCTGGGACACTGATAAAATCAATGACGAGATTTCTGAATTTAATCGTTCTGGCTATTGTGAAACAGTATCGCTTCAACTTTGTGGAGTAAAGGAGGCACGCCAGTAATGTCCTATACTCGTTCCAAATATAGTAAGGAGCTAACTCAGCGCTGGACTGCAAAGGCAATGATTGTGCTAGCAGAAGCGCAGAGAGATATGACCAGTAAAGAAATTCAGCAAGGCGATTTAGATTTGGTTGATGTTACTCCTCAAAAGATGGCTCGAATTTTGAACGAGCTAGTTGATAAGGGTCTTGTGGTAAAGAGCAAGGGTAAGTCGGGCCTTATGCATTATAAGGCGATGGGAACAATTCTCAAAGAAGGCTACGTGCCTGCCGAGATGGTTTATTGAGAAAGGAGAAGTCAAATGGTTCGTTATAAAGTAACCTATTGGGATGGCGATGAAAAAAAGGAGCGCACTTTCAAAGGTTGGGCGAATGGTTCAACTTTCGCAGAGGGCGCGCAGGTCGTCGAGAAGTATTATGGTAACGATATTATAAATATGACTATGGCGCTCTATGATAATTATGAGGATGAATTGGTTGAGGATGGGTATTTTGAAGGCTTTGGTAGCAACCAGGAGGATATTTGATGACGCTTCAAGAATTTTTCGATACTGACTACTTCAAGTCTCTTGTGTTTGAGGCTAATTGCTATCGCGCACTTGAACGGGGTGGAGTAGATAATTGGAATTGGTACGGTTATAGTTATGAAGACTATTGCAATGACCTTGGTGCTGATTCCATTGATGAGATTGCTGACCAGGAAATTCGAACCACAAAGGCGGTGTATAAGAATGACTAAGCAAGAAGCTATTATTGGAGTTTTGGAGAGACTTAGTTGCCAGACAGCAGAACGAATTGCTGGAATGGCAATGCAAATGTATCAATTCAAGGTAAGTCCCGCGCAGGTTTCGGGCACAATGCGCGCGATGGTTGCAAGAGGTCAGGCAAGTTCCTCAAAGAACGAGCATGGAAAAACAGTTTATTGGTTGAATAAGGAGAAGTAAGATAGATGAATACTAAGTTGATTTGCGATACTTTAGAGTATTGTGCGAGTAGAAAAGAGTGTCAGTTTTGCCCTTGCGGTGGTTCGTTGGAGGAGTGTAATACTGCTCTGCTTGAGGGAGCCCGCCAGCTACGCAGTCTGCAAGCAACTATTAAGAGTCTCCTAAAGGCAACTGAACATCATCGGCAGATGAATGGAGTTCTTCTAAAGGCAGTAGATGAACTCACAGAGGCAAGCGCATTTGGAGAAATCTAAGATGGAAGAAATTGGAAGAGACCTTTTGAGATATGGGCGTTTGGTAATTTCTAAGGAGCTTTTTGATAGTGATGGGACGCCTATTAGAGTTAGAATTTTTTACCATAGCGACCAGTATTGGTATACCGAGATGAAGAACGGAAAGTTTATCGATATTTATGGACTAAAAAACAAAGAAAGGATTAGAAGGTATGAAGAAGATTGTTAGTATGGTCCTGACGCTTATGATGATTGTAGTTATGGTAGGTTGTGGTTCAAAGGAAACTACTGAAGTCGCGCCTCCTCCTGAGACAGATACTACCGCCGTAATGGTACAGAAGTGCGATGAGCTTTTGGAAGAGACTTACGAAGAACGAGTTCTAACTGCAATTGCTGATGGTAGATATCAAGTAGTAATTCTCGAACCTGGACTAACTACTGAAACAATTTATCTTATTGGGCTAGATGAGGGATATAATGATTTGAGCATTGCTTGTAAAGAAGCTGTTGGTATGGATGCGGTAGTTGGAATTTGTGATGCTACTGGAACTTTGATTTATGTAAGTTTGAATGGCGTGGATGTGACGGGTAGTATTCAGTAAGGGAGAGGACAGGGCGCGAGTCCTGTCTTTTCTTTTTAGCATTTTAGCTCATTTTTTAGGACAAACGGCTGAGTGGGCTTACTTATAATTGGGAGGTGAAAGAATGAAACCTATGTATACTAATCCCGCGCGAACTTATTTGACCGATGAACAAAAGGAAAAGTTGGTAAAGTTCGCGCAAGAAAATGGTATGAAAGTTAGTGATATTTTGAGGGAAGCTCTGGAAGAGTTTTTTGAGAAGCATAGTAAATAAAAGAGGAGAGTTCAATGGCTTATATTGTTTATAATAAAAAAATGGCCCTTTATCTACGAGAAAAAGGCTTTAGAATAATAAATACGGCCCCAAATAGGAACAAGCCTTTTTTCGATGTATACTTTTTTGAAGATAACGAAAATCTTCAAAAAGAAATTCAAATTTATAAATCTAATTACATTCAACAGGAGAAACATAATGGAGAAAAGACAGCTTTTGACAGGTGAAATACCATATGTCTATGGACAAGTTTATAATAAAGTCTTGGAAGTAATAAGGGATTGCTATAATTCTGGAAGAGAAGAACTGGCGAATCAGTTGGCTATTTCAGCAATTGAATATTCTTTGACAGGAACTTATAGCTTTGCTGATATTCCAGAAGTAAGAATGTGCATGACTTTTTTAAGTCCAGCGATAGATAAAAGTCATGAGAGATATGAAATAAAAAAGGAAATAACAGAGATTGATAACTCTTTGAAATTTGAAGAAGTTTCTAATTATCTAAAAGAGGGATTGACGCAATCTCAAATCGCTCAGAATATGATGGTAGCTCAAAGTACCGTAAGTAAATGGATAAACATTATGAGAAAACAGTATCCTCACTTACTAAAAGGAACAAAATATGAAAAGAAGGAATAATATTCCAAAAATATTCCAGTATTCGGAATATTCTATTCCTTATCGGAATATTCCGGAATATGCTTGTAAATAAAGAATAAAGAAGAAATAAGAAAAAAGATAGAATAAAGAAATGATAAAACGCAGATTGCGTTTTATTACAAAAAATCTAATGTAAAAGTTAGTTTTTATTATTTTTAGAGCGGTTTGCGCGGTGGGCAAAACTGGACAAGACATGAATCCAGAAGGAGGAAACGCAAATGATTGATGAAAACCAAAAAGAAATTTTAGATAATTTTTATAATATAAATTTGAAAGATGATAAAGTAAAAAATCTAATCGGAAGCTTGGGATTATGGGAGCTAAGAATTTTATATTACTTTTGGATGGGTAATTACAATAAATCTCCACAAGCAATTTTAGATTATTATAATATAACAACTGATAGTAGAACCAGTGTTCGTCGAGGATTAGAAGCATTAGAAAGTAAAGGGCTTTTGAGGAAGGATACCTCTCTAATCCCTGAAAACAATGAAAAATATAGTGTTTATATTCATACTTTTCCTAATGGAAAAAGATATGTCGGACGAAGCAAGAATCCTCTAACTCGATGGAATAATGGTCGTGGATATATGACTAATGAAGCGATGTATAAAGATATAGAAAAATATGGATGGGATAATATTGAACATTCTATTATTGCAGAGAACCTAACTTTAGAAGAGGCAAATAGATTAGAACGTAATATTATTGATTGTTATAATTTAGTTGAGGAAGGTTATAATCGAAGATAACTAAAATTGCCCTTTCTCTTATTCCACCGGAAAAAATAAATTTGAAATTTTCCCAAAAAAGCTATATAATATATATAGAAAGTGAGAGAGAAAGGAGTTTCAAAATGATTAAGGCTATTATTCTCGATGATGGATATCACTCCAAAGATGTGATAGTAAAGTTTGGGAAGAACTATAAATCTGTTTCTCTTGTGTATTTTCTGAATTCGCTCTGTAGGAGTCATCTCTCTGATTATGAGGTAAAGACGGCTCACTTTGAGGATATTGAGAATGATGTGGTAGTAGTAGGGTGGTTTGAAACTCTAAGTAATATGAGTCTTCACGCGTCTGCTATTCAGTCTTGTGAGGAGTTTGAGAGTCTTTGGAAGTCTGACGAAGTTGTAGATGGAATTGACCTGTATTGAGAAAGGAGAACTTATTATGAAGTATAACTATTTTGATGTTCCTACTCAGGTAAAGTTTTGGGACTATGACAGCGGAAACTATCTTGGTGGTATCGCCTATCGGGACGAGATTATCTGTGGATGTTGTGGAGGTATCTTCAATATTAACGAAATCTATGAGTCCGCGCCGGATATGCTTAAGGAAGACCCCATTGTTATCCCTGATAGATGGGTAGATATTAGCAATGAGATTTGCGGAGATAATAACTAATGAAAAAGATTTTCTATACCTACAAAATCCATGGAATGATTGAAGTTCCCGATGACGCAATTGAAGAAGAAGTTGAGCACTTAATTTTTTCTGGACTAAGTGATGGGTATATTTGCGATGGAACTTTGGATTGGGAAGAGATTAATAGAGAGGAGAACTAAAATGGTAGATACTCAAAAAGTTCGTAGTGCTTGGCTTCATAAGACGGATTTTTGTGCCGAGGACTGGGCACGACTTCTCGATATATTTGATGTAGATGAGGATATTCGAGACCGAACTTTTGCGATTGACGTATGGGATGCGCAAGCCATTACGAAACCGGCGCGAGAGGAGGATTATTGATGTATCTTTGGGTTGATGATATTAGAACTCCGCCTTGCAACGATTGGCTGTGGGCGCGCTCTGTAAGCGAAGCCATCACAGCTATCAAGTCCTATGAGAGAAGCTTCGCTACTGACACTATCTATATTAGTCTTGACCATGATGCGGGCGACTTTGAGGTAGATGGAGGAGACTACATTCGCGTTTTGGACTGGCTTGAGCAGGCAGGAATTGTAGATACTGGGTATTTTTTCCATCTTCATACAATGAATCCTGTGGGAAGAGAAAACATGGAGAGAATTATTAGAAAGAATGGATGGAGGTTGGTGAAGTAATGATTGAAAGTCTATATAAGCCGTTCCAAAAGTGGAGTGAAAAGGGTGCAGTTTGGATTTTTAGCGACCCACATTTCGATGATGAGGACCTTGTAAATGCATATGACGATCGGCCCCCTGCGGATGAGCTGGTGCGCCGTATTAACTCCAAAGTTGGGAAGTGTGATACGCTTATTTGCCTTGGCGATGTCGGCGCGCTCTCTTATGTTCCTTTCTTGAGGGGATATAAGGTTTTGGTTATGGGCAATCATGATTCTGGCGCATCTAACTATCAGCGTCATATTTTCAAGCAGAAGTTCGATAAGGGCCTGTTCCAGAAGCACGAAGCATTAGCTGAAATGAAGCGCCTCTATCCTAATTGTGCCTACTCCATTATTGATAGTTATGATTCCCTTGACAATTCTCCTTGTTGGGAGGTTAGCGCTGATAACCGACTCTTTGACGAAGTGTATGAGGGTCCCGTTATGATTTCTCCGAAGCTTATGTTGTCTCATGAGCCTATTGGTTGCGCTGGTTGGGCTTCCAATCTCCATGGTCATATCCATGCGCGCAGTCATAAGAATGACGAATGCCACTATAATGTTTGCGCTGATTGCCATAACTATCTTCCTTTGAATCTAAATCAGTTTTTGAAGTCAGGAGCTCTTTCCAAGATTTCTTCTATCCATCGTCAGACCATTGACGAGGCTACCGCGCGGTGTAAGAAGCGAGGTTATCGTCTAACTACTCCCAAAAATAAGTAAAAGAAACGACTACGCAGATGCCTGCGTAGTCTATTTTTATAATTTGAAATTTTCCTATATTTATAGTATACTATATATAGAAAGTAAGAAAGGAAGATAAAATATGACTCGTTATCATTACATCAAGAAGGCTATGTATCTCCAGTATCGGCTGGCAATGCTCCCTACTACTACGAACCCTCATTACGAGACTTCCTATGCTAAGTTGAACTCCAGAGTTCCTCACCCTCCGTTCGTAAACGGCGCGCAGACCTATCAGGAGAGTTGGGATCTCATCTGTAAAGCATTGAGAAGTATTGAGGGTTTGGAGGATTTGAAGTAAGAAAGGAGAATTTCGATGAACGAAACTGTAAAGATTTGGCTGGAGAACCTTATCAATAAAGAGATTGATGATGTTCTGGATGATATCGAGACTAGAAAGACTTGGTGTCTTGGAATTGGTGATAAGGAAGCTCTTCAAACACAATTAGATAATCTATGCTTGGATAATGATTATCTTACTGCGCTAAAGATTCTCAAGAATCGTATCGAGAGAGAAGACCTCTAATTCCATCGGAAAATCTTCACGAGAAGCCTCGATAGAGTTCAGAGAGATTAGATGTTCAGAAGAAAGATAACAATTAGAGTCTGGAAGAGAAATCAAAAACTCTAATTCATTAAAGAATAGAGGAGAGATTCATTTGAATACTATTTTGTTTTGTGTTTTGGTGGCGATTGGTTTTTTTGCTTTTGTTTTTCTCGGATGGTCATTCTGTAATTGGATTGATGGCTATAAGGATGCTGGTGTGAGGATGTCTTTTGGAGAGTTCCGACGAATTTATGAGCTCGCGCCGAGTAAGTGGGATAGGTGTAGTGATTATACATATCGTCGGAGAGAGTGGATTTTTAATTATGAGAATAGAGAAGAGGCTGGAACTTATATTTCTACGAGTATTGTGATGAAAACACTTTTTGACTTTTGGAGACTTCTTCTTTGGCAAAAAGAAATCACTCGAAAGAGTCAACGAGAAAAGCGCTTCAAGAAAGAGAAGGCCTCCCTTAAAAGTTTGAGTATTATGATTGAAAAAGATGTAGATAATATTCGTAAAAAATTAGAAGAGGAAGAACAAAAAGCCGAGAAGCTTCGACAGGAAATTGTTGATAGATTAGGAGGTAATAAGTAATGGCTATATTCATCGTAAGTGACCTCCATCTTGGGCATTCGAAAGATTTTATCTACGGCGCGCGAGGTTTCGAAAATGTTGAAGATATGAATGAGACTATTATTCGTAAGTGGAATGAGATTGTGGATTACGAGGATGACGTATATGTATTGGGAGACTTGGTGATGGGGCCGGAGGTAAATCTTCAAATGCTTCGGAGATTGAAAGGACGGCTTCATATCGTAAGGGGAAACCACGATACGGATACTCGTTGGGGCTTTTGTCAGTGGCTTCCAAATGTAGTAGAGGCGAATAATAGTCTCTATCTTTATTATGGTGGCTATAAGTTTTATTTGACTCACTATCCGACGATTACAACGCGCGCTGATACTGGGAAGCCATTGAAGAAATGTTTGGTGAATTTGTGCGGGCATACTCACACAAAAGATCCCTTTGAAGATTGGGGACTTGGAATGATTTACCATTGCGAGATAGATGCGCATGATTGCGCGCCTGTTCGGATTGAAGATATTATTATGGATTTGAAACAAAAGATGGAGGAATAATAAATGGCAAATATAAAGTTCGAGATTGATGGGAAGATTTATGATTTTGCTCCCGATAGTTTTGTAATTGATAATGAGGGGAATATTATTCTAAAGTCGAAGCCATCGGCGAAGAGGAGAAATCCTTTTTATATGGTCAAAGAGGGAGAAAGTTTTTATTTTATTGGTGGTAATGGAGATGTAATGACGCTCAAAGAGAATTCTTTGTGTTTCACTGGGAAATATCATAATTGCGCTAATTACTGTACTGATGCAGAGCTTCTTCGACGGCGCGCTCTCTACGAAAAGCTTGAACGGTGTTTGTGGCGTTTTTCTATGGAGAATGGTGGAAGTGGAGATTTTTATCCTGTTTTACATAAATCGACTCGTACTTGGAGTATAGCAAATACTCCTGTCCAAAGATTCGGGCCTTCTTTCAAGACTCGTGAAGCTTGCCAGGGGGCAATAGATGAAGTAATAAAGCCGATGTTAGATGGGATTGCTGAGGAGGAAGTCTTTTCGTGGAGAGGAGTCTAAGATAGATAACAAGACTTGATTGCGCAAAAGTATGAGGATATGCCTAAGAAAAGACCTACTTCGGATTGAGGTAGGTCTTTTTTCAAAAGTCTTGAGTTATAATTAGGTCTAGTTGGCGCGAGAGCCATTCAGGAGATATAAGGGAGGAGTCTGTGTCCCAGATTAGGAGTAAAGGAATATTATGGTAGGAAGCATAGTTATCTTTTATAGTATTGACTTGTCGTAGGCGTTGGGGATTAGGAACGTGCGAAATATCATGGTATCGTTCTTCAACTAAAACAACAGACCCGCGCCAAGTAAGCCTCAGCTTCCATAGCAATGGATACCCCAAAGGAGACAAGCAATCTCGATAGGATACATTCAAAGAGTAGGGGATTTTTAGTTCCTCCAAAGTCGTAGTAATTTTTTTCATTAGTTTTGATTGTTTCATAAAGCCTCCAAAATTTAGTGTTCAAAATTTTATAGAAAGAATAGCTGGAATTTACTTTCCTATTGAAGAGTAAAGGGGAGGAGTAATTATAATAAGTAAAAATTTTGGGAAAATTTTTTGGGTACGCTTTGAGCGTACTTATTTTTTTGGGAAAAAATTTTGAGAAAAAAGGCGTACATATTATGTGTACATATAGAGGGGAGAGTAGTAGGGAGTAGAAAGAGAGGGAGTAAGAGTAAGAGTGTACGAGTAAAGGTGTACTTATAAAGGAGGGAGATAAGAGGGGTATGAATAGAGGGGGTAAGTAAAAGGGGCGTAAGAATAGAAGTAAGAATAATGCGTACACATTAGGTGTACTTATAGAGCGTATAAGTCTTTTGTAGTTATAGGAAGAGACTAGCTATATAAAAACGATACTGCCAAGTGACGTCCAAGAGCGACATATAGGAATAGATAGGGTCTTTGAAGGTAAGAATGTAGTGAGAATGTGTCTTTGAAAGTGAGAATGTGAGAATGTGTCAGGCGCAAATTTTATTGGTAAGCAAATTTTATATATAATATATTTTTTTTGTGTACTTATAATGTGTATATATAACGTGTACACCTTATGTGTATATATAATGTGTACTTATAGAGCGTAGTTAGCGCGGTGTCAAATTTTTCTTTGATTTTATTCTACCAAAATTTCAGAGCGTTGTCAAATTTTCAGAATAATAAAAAAATAGAGGAGTAGGAATAAATCCTACTCCTCTTTTTCTTCTTAGTGGGCCTTGACGTAGCCACGCTGAGGACCCTTCTTGCCCTCAACCTTTACATCGACCTTCTCCACAGTGCCGTCCAGCACGAAGGGCTTCAGGAGGGAAGGCACAGACGCTACCTTTACCTCATCGGTAAGACCAGCAGCCTCAATGAGCTGGGAAGCAGTCATACCCTCATCGCCCATCGCATTCAGCAGAGCCTCACGGATAGGAACCTTCTCATCCTCGGCAGCCTGCTTCTTCTCCAGAACCTTCTGGGCGCGCTTTGCGTTGGTCTCATTCATCTTCTCGATAAGCTCAGTGGCCTTAGCCATCAGCTCATCATTCATCTCACCATTGGAAATAGCAGTGTAGAACTCACGATTAGTCATAAAATACCTCTTTCTGCTCCTTTTAGCCTTATAAAGATAAAAGAATTTACGGCCTAAAATTTGACAGGTGGCTTGATGCGCCGTAGCCGTTTTCTTTTGGAGCTTATTCCCAGCTTAGGAGCGTTTTATTTTTTTAGTCTTCCTTGACTTTCTATATATATTATAGCGTAAAAATAGGAAGTTTTCAAATTTTATAATACGAAAGGAAAGTTTGACACCCAGCTTCCAGCTT